>Ga0070665_100005436_pt1 | contig 13141 bp, 12 predicted proteins | sample KBSS13metaG_FD_65862 | JGI IMG/M metagenome (GOLD analysis project Ga0070665, IMG submission 65862) | Switchgrass rhizosphere microbial communities from Kellogg Biological Station, Michigan, USA - KBS S1-3 metaG | ecosystem: Host-associated > Plants > Roots > Rhizosphere > Soil ... | reverse complement strand
TTCAAGGTAAAGATGTACGGACAGCAGCTTCTCGCCGCCCTCACGGGTGAGCGAGTGATCGACACGTCGGATCTGTAAAAATGAACGCAGAGACTCGGAGACGCAGAGAAGAGAATTTGATTTGTCTTCTCTGCGTCTCCGCGTCTCTGCGTTCATAAAAAAAGAATGCCGATGGGCGTCTCACCGCCATAGAGAACAAGACAACCGTTCCCGCGCGTGCTAAAACACGCACATGCCTCCTCAACTCGATCTCTCCCCGTCTGTCGGCCATCGCCATCTGCTGGAAGACGCGCCGTACCAGCTCGCCTATCGCGGCACGGCGTTCAAGCCGTGGCAGAGCAAGGTGCGCAAGAAGCTCCGCGAGCTGCTCGCCGTGCCGATCAATGCTCACGAGCCGCTGGAGGTGCGATCCGTGTGGCAACGCCGCGAAAAGCTCGGCACGATTGAAAAGATCCTCTTTCGCGCCGAGCGCGACGTCGACGTGCCGGCCTACTGGTGCGTGCCGCACGCGCCGATGAAACCGGCCGCCACGTTCATCTGCCTGCAGGGTCACAGCAGCGGCATGCACCTGTCGATCGGGTTTGATCGCGAGACCGAGAACACGCCGATCGAGGCGCGCGGCGACCGCGATTTCGCCATCGGCTGCATGCGGCGGGGGGTCGCCGCGCTCTGCATCGAGCAGCGCTCCTTCGGCACGCGACAGGAAGTGACGCAGCTGCACCGTTTCAAGCACAACGGCTGTCACGACGCGGTCGGCCGAGCACTGCTGCTCGGCCGCACGATCTGCGGCGAGCGCGTCTTTGACGTCGAACGCGGCCTCGACTACCTCGCCAGTCGCGGCGACGTCGACATGACCCGCATCGGCATCCTCGGCCAAAGCAGTGGCGGCACGACCAGCATGTACGCCGCCGCGCTGCTGCCGCAGATCGCGTACTGCATGCCGAGCTGCTCGACGGCAAGGTTCGCCGACAGCATCGCGACGATCCACCACTGCGGCTGCAACATCGTCCCCGGCATCATGCAGTGGATGGACATGGGTGACGTGCTCGGCGCCATCGCGCCGCGGCCGCTGGTGATCATCAACGGCAAGATGGACGACATCTTTCCGATCGCAAGCGCCAAGGATTCATTCAAGCAGGCGAAGAGGGCCTACACCGCGGCCGGAGCCGCCAATCGCGTAAAGTTTGTGGAAGGCCCCGGCGGGCACGATTTTTACGCGGAGCTCGGATGGCAGCAGATGTTGAAAATGATGTAGGGCAGGCTATTGCCTGCCGCGAGCGTTCCGGCAGGCAATAGCCTGCCCTACAGGGAGAGATACCGCGTGCCCCAACCCATCGTCGTCATCGGTTCGATCAACATGGACCTCGTCTGCCGCACGCCGCACATGCCCGTCGGCGGCGAGACGATCCTCGGCAGCGATTTCGTCACCGTCCCCGGCGGCAAGGGCGCCAACCAGGCGGTGGCGGCGGCAAGACTCGGCGGCGACGTGCACATGATCGGCCGCGTCGGCGACGACGACTTCGGCAAACGCCTGCTGGCCGGCCTAGGCAGCAGCGGCGTGAACATCGACCGCGTGCCGATTACGAAGGGCATCGCCAGCGGCGTGGCGATGATCCTCGTCGACGCCAAGGGTCAGAACTCCATCACCGTCGCCCCCGGCGCGAATTTTAAGGTGAGCACCAAAGACATCGACGCCGCGAAAGACCTGATCGCCAGCGCCGCCGCCGTCGTGCTGCAGTTGGAAATCCCGCTGCCGGTGGTGCGGCATGCGATGGCGCTCTGCCGCAAGCTCGGCGTCGTCGTGGTCCTCGACCCGGCCCCCGCGCCCGCCAAACTGCCGAAGGAGCTCTTCGCCGCCGACGTCTTCACGCCGAACGAATCCGAAGCCGCGATTCTGCTGGGGTTGAAATCGAGCGATGGCGAGCCGCAGGAAATCGCCGCCGCGCTGATGAAACGCGGCGCGCGGTCCGTCGTCCTCAAGCGAGGCAAGCACGGAGCAAGCTGGTTCGACCGCACCGGCCAAGTCGCGACGGCCAAGGCGTTCAAGGTGAAAGTCGTCGACACCACCGCCGCCGGCGATTCCTTCACCGCCGGTCTAGCCGTCGCGAGAGCCGAGGGCATGGAACCGGAAGAGGCGTTACGTTTCGCCTGCGCCGCCGGCGCGATCTGCTGCACCGGTTTCGGCGCCCAGCCGTCGCTGCCGACGCGGAAGCAAGTGAATCAGTTGATCAACATGTAGGGTGTGCTTCAGCACACCGCGAATGAAGATGGTGTGCTAAAGCACACCCTACAGTACTTTGACCGGCTGCCATGCCGGGGGTAGCTTTCCGTCTTATGCACTACATCGCTCCCATCCCGATCATTGCCGGCGTGATCGGTGTCATCGTTGCAGTGATGTGGCTCGTTGCCGCCGGGTCAGAAAACGACGGCGGGCCGGATACGAGTTTGTTTTTTCTCTTCGGCTGGTGGTACATCGGCATGCGAGTGTTGAAGGAACTCACTCGCGATCCGATGAGTATCTTACCGGCTTTCGGCATCCTGCTCGGCGGCGCGGGACTGATCTGGCTGGGCGTCGTGATGCTTTGATTCGGCGTCGCGAACGAACGGCAGGTTAAAATCTGCTTTACAACACTGCGCGAGCGACCTGCTCTTGTACAACTCCTGAAATGCGCGCGACGACCTTAAACTTTTCGGTGCTCACCTTAAAAGCCAAAAAATAATCTTCTGATGATTCGGCGACCTTCTTGGCGGCCCAGCTTCGCGCGGCCACTTCGATATCGACGCTGGTAGGGATACCCTGTAAGACAAGAACTGCGTCGCGAGCAGGTAACACAAGTGTCGGCAGATATCCTTCAAAGCCGTCATTGGCTATGACCTTTTGAGTCATGATTATGAATTGATTAGCGGTCATAGACTCCCCAACGGTCACGCGTTATTTAAGCTGTTACTTCCCTTCCAACTCCTCAATCGACTTCGGCCAATCCTTCTTCAGCAGCCGGGAGAGCGACCGATCCGCCAGCAGCTTGCCACCCGTCTGGCATCTGGGGCAGTAGTTGGTTTCGTTCTCGGCGTAGCGGATGCGTTGGATTTTGGTTTCGCACACGGGGCAGGGCTGGCCGAACTTGCCGTGGACGGCGAAGTCGGGGCGGAAGGCGGTCACGTCGGCGGGGGCGGGGAAGCGGTCGTTGAATTCGTTGATCAGGTGGCCGGTCCAGCGGCCTAGCGTGATTCTGCACGCGCTGAGCAGGCGATCGGTGTCTTCCTCGGTCAGCGACTTACTGAGCTTCACCGGCGACAGGCCGGCGGCGTGGAGGATTTCGTCGCTGTAGGCGTTGCCGATGCCGTCGAACAGGCGTGGGTCGGTGAGGCTTCGCTTGAGGGTGTGGTTTTCCTTCTGCAGTTGCCTTGCGAACTCGGTGGGGCCGGTGTTGAAGATGTCGAGGCCGCCGGGGTCGTGCTTAGCGAGTTCGTCTTTGCCGTGGACGAGCCAGATGCCGGCGCGTTTTTTCGGGGAATTTTCGACGAGTTGGAGCGTGCCGTGCGGGAAGTTGAAGCTCGCTAGGCCGGCCTTGCCGGTGAGTTTCACGCCGGGCTTGTCGCTCCAGCGGAATCGGCCGGCGATCATCAGGTGCACGATGAGGAAAAGTTCTCCGTCAAACCCGAAGACGATGCGCTTGCCCAGCCGGTCGATGGTGCGGACGAATCGGCCGACGATGGCGTCGATCGGCGGATCGTAGGTGCGCAGCACGAACGGCCCGGCGATCCGCACGTCCGCGATCGCCTGCCCGAGCACGCGAGGTCGCAGGGCGTGAAGGTAGAGCTGGATGTCGGGGAGTTCGGGCATTGGAAGACTTTAGCCACAGATGGGGCACAGATGAACACAGAAAGGAGGAAATGAACGCAGAGACGCGGAGACGCAGAGAAGAAAGATCACAGAGGTCGCTCTTCTCTGCGTCTCCGCGTCTCTGCGTTCATCAACTCTTCTGTTTTTATCTGTGTGCATCTGTGCCCCATCTGTGGCAAAAAAGAATTACGTCTCCAACCATGCCGCAAGCAGATCGATCGCGCTCTGCAGATCGCGTTGATGCACCGACTCCGTCACGGTGTGGATATACCGCGTCGGGATCGAGAGCGTCATCGCCGGGTATCCGCCGCGTGTGCGTTGGATGGCGGCGGCGTCGGTGCCTCCGCGTGGGAGAATGCTGAGCTGATAGGGAATCTTCTTTTTCTTCGCGACGGCTTCGAACTCGTCGATCAGCGGGCGGTGGGCGATGCTGGCGCCGTCCATGATCGTGAGGGCCACGCCGTCTCCCTGCTTGGTGATGCGGTCTTCCTCGGGCACGCCGGGCGTATCGACGGCCAGCGTGGTGTCGATCGCGATGCCGATGTCGGGCTCGGCGGTATAGGCGGCCGGTCCGGCGCCGCGCAGGCCGACTTCTTCCTGCACCGTGGCGGCGAAGATGAGGTTGTATTTGAGGTGCTTGATCTTCCGCATCGCCTCGATCGCAACGAACCCGGCCACGCGGTTGTCGAGGCATTTGCCGCTGACGACGTCGCCGACCTGGCTGAAGGTTTGGACAAGCGTGCAGGGGTCGCCGATGCGGACCATCGCCTTCACCTTGTCGGCGGGCAATCCCAGGTCGACGAGGAAGTCGCCGGCTTCGGGGATTTTCTTTTTGTCTTCGTCGCGGGCGATATGGATCGGCCGGCCCGCGGGGTTCATCAGGCCCGGCAGGTCGTCGCCGCTGCTGGCCTGGATCATGACGCGACGGGCGAAAAGATTGCGCGGATCAAACCCGCCAGCGGGGTTGAGGCGCACAAAGCCCTTGTCGTCGATGTGCTTCACGTAGAAGCCGATTTCGTCCATGTGGCACGCAAGCAGCACGCGCTTGGCGTTTTTGGCTTTGGCGTTTTTCGTTGCGATTAGGCTGCCCATCGGGTCGACGGTGACGGTGTCGAAGAGTTTTTTCGCGTGGGCCTGCAGGATCGCGCGGACGCGTTCCTCTCGGCCGGGTACGCCTGGGGCTTCCGATAACTGCTTGAGTAGTGCAAGATCCATAGGTCGGGGAAGATACCAGAAGCAGTGGTGCGATCCAGATAACGTTTGCGTGGAATTCGGTGTTTTTCCTTACAAAATTATTCATCTTTGGCAGCGTGCTTAGCCGTTAAGTCGAAGAGAACGCCGAGCTCTGATCCACGTTGAACGAGTTTTGCGTTTGGTCGTACGAGGTTGTAGATGCACGAACGGATCATCGAACTCTCCCGCGACGTGTCGATCGTCGCACAAAAAAGTCTCACCGAAATTCAAAGCGTTACGCGAGCCACCAAAATGCTGTCGATCAACGCGCTGATCGAGGCCGCCCACGCCGGCGAGCACGGGCGGGGGTTTGCGATCGTGGCCGACGAGGTGGGGAAGATTTCCGGGCGCATCCAGAACATCACCGAAGATTTCGGCAAACAGCTCGACGTAAACCTGCAGGAAATGGACGACGTCAGCAGCAACCTGGTGCTAAAGGCTCGCGGCACGCGGCTGGCGGACCTGTCGCTCAACATGATCGATATCATCGACCGCAACCTGTACGAGCGAAGCTGCGACGTGCGCTGGTGGGCGACGGATTCGGCCGTCGTCGATTGCCTGGCGGCGCCGTCGCCGGCGTCGGCCACGCACTGCTCGAATCGGCTGGGCGTGATTCTCGATGCGTACACAGTGTATTGCGACATCTGGGTGGCGAATCTCGACGGCCGGGTGATCGCAACGGGTCGGCCGGGGAAATTTCCGATGGCGGTCGGCACCGACGTGAGCCGCGAGTCGTGGTTCCGCAACGGCCGGCTGACGGCGGACGGCAGCGAGTTTGCGGTCGACGACATTGCCGTGAACGGCGTGGTGGGCCGATCGATCGCCGCGTACGCAACGGCCATCCGCGAAGGCGGGCAGGTGAACGGCAAAGTCACCGGCGTGATCGGGATTTTGTTCGACTGGCAGGAACAATCGCAGGCCGTCGTCGATCGGGTGCGTTTAAGCGACGAGGAACGGGCCCTCACCCGCTGCATGCTGCTGGACAGCAAGCACCGCGTGATCGCCAGCACCGGCGCCGCCGGCGTGCTGCAGGAGACGTTCCCGCTCGCGACGTCGGGGAAGACGTCAGGGTATTACATCGACCGCTCTGAAACGCTGGTCGGTTACGCCCTTACGCCCGGGTATGAAACGTACAAGGGCCTCGGCTGGTACGGCGTAATCACGCAGCCGTTGGGCGTGGCGGCGAAGAAGTCGAGCCGCACCACCATTGCGGCGTGACAGCAACGTTTAGCACTGAAAAAAAATCCCGGGCAACAATCGTTGCCTGGGAGTTTCTCTTTTCAGTGTTCAAGACTTCCGATCACTTTGCCGGATGCTCTGCCAAATCCTTTTTCACTTCTTCCAGCGCCAGCACGGTGTACGACGTGGTGATCAGCGGCATGTTTTCCATCCAACGCTGGCCGCCCACCCAGCTTCCGTCGGGCTTTTGCAGGCTGGCGAGTTTGGCGATGAGTTCTTCGCGCCAGTCATGGGCGACGCCCTTGGTGTCGGTGATGACGGGCTGGCCGTACGCGTGCAACGCCTTGGCCATCATTTGGTAGAGGTAGAACATGCCGTCCTGGGCTTGCTTCGGGTCGTTGAGGCGCAGGCCGGGGTTTTCGTCGAAGGTCCAGTTGGCGCGAGTCCAGTCGATGGCGGCCTTCACGCGCGGGTCGTCTTTGCTGATGCCGGCGTAGATCATGCTCTTGATGCCCGCGTAGGTCATCGTGCCGTAGCTGCGCCACATTTTTTTGCCGTCGGGGCCGACGTAATCTTCGGCTTCGGAGTCGCCACCGTTGGCGGGGGAGTAGATGAAGCCTCCATCATTGCCGGCGAAGGGCTGGTCGTTGGATTCTGAACGGTTTTGCGAACGCGTCAGGAATTTCTGAGCGGCCTTGAAGGCGGGATCGTCCGGCGACAGGCCCGCATCGTAGAGGGCTTGAATCGAGAAGTGGACGTTGCTCAGATCAGGCCGACCGTGCTTGGGGTTGTAGCTGAAGCCGCCTTCCCAGGCGTTGTACTTCGGATCGCCGGGGGCTTCGCCGTTGGGGCCTTTGGAGTCAGCCTTCCACTGAGTGCCCTTCATGTAGGCAACGGCCTTCTCGAGCGCCGGCTTGATCGCGGGCTGGTCCTTCACCACGGCCAGCGCGCTAATCGAGATCGCCGTGTTGTAGTTTTCGAGCATGTCCTTGTAGATGCCGCCGTCGGGTTTCTGCTGGGCGACGAGCCAGTCGTAGCCTTTTTTGGTGATGTCGTTGGTGTACGGGTACTTCTCGTCCTGGGCGAGGCCGCGAAGGATGAGGGCGGTGACAGCGGGCGGCATGCGGGCATCGCCAAAGCTGCCGTCGGGGTTCTGCTGGTCTTTGAGGTAACTGGTCGCTTTGTCGATCATCTCCTGAACCTGGGCGGGCGACTTGCTCGGTGCGTCGGCCTGCTTCTGCACGGGTTGGTCCGCCTGAGCGGTGGCCACAAACGGCGCGGCCGGCAAAGCGATGAACGCAACGGCCAGCATGAGGGCTGCAAATTTCTTCGACTTCATTGTTCTCCTCGTTTGTACTTGTTGTTCTTAATCCGCTCTTCGAGCGCCTCCAGCTCTTTCTTCTGTACTTCCAGCCGCCGGCGGCGTTGCTCCATTTCGGCGGCGTAACGTACTTCGGGCGACTCCTCGTGCATGTGCGAGTAGGGAATCTTATACCCCGGCGGCAGGATCGTCAGATCCACCGGCGGGGGATTAACCCGCATCTCACGCCACGCGCCCACCGCTAACGCGAATAGGCCGATGAATATTACCAGCAAGACGAGGCAGACGAGGGTCAATCCGACCGATCGGAGTTCGAACGCGAAGAAAACCGCATGAAAGACCCAGCAGAGAACGCCCAAGCCGCTGGCGACCAGCGCGCCATCCGGTGCCCGCCGGCGCTGGCCCTGCAATCCCAGCCCGATCGTCGCCAGCGCCACGCCCCAACCGACGGCTAACGTGAGCGACACGCTGATCGCTTTCTGCCCCGAGTAGAACGGCGAGCCCGGCAGCGGCAGGTGCCACCCGACCTCCGCCAAATCCGCCCGTTTTGCGGTCTCCATCGACATCAATCCGCTGCCGCAGCAGACCGCCATCATCGATAAAAATAGGAGCACGCCGGTGAACTGGTAGACGGTTCCCACCCCTTGTGTGAACGCGCGGGGTGGCGGTTCTGCGGGTGGTATTGGCGCGACAGGCTCGTCCATCGTCGCAAGTGTAAGGGACGCGAGGCGCACTGTCAGCGTGACGTCTTCGAAAGTCCGTGTCTAAGGCGCGGGACCGATCGCAAAAAAAGTCCCGTCCATCCCGTGCACGTTTTGCGCAGGATTATTCTTTTCCGCGATTGACTCGCGCCAAAATCGACTCCTATAAATCAGTCCGACAGCGAGACGATCGGCGGCATCCCCCGGCGTTCGTCGATGCTGACCATTTCACGCGGGAGTTGCTATGGCATGTTGGCAACCGTCGGACGACGAATCGGCTGTTTCTTCTACTGACAACACACAACCCACTGAAACACCCGACGGATTTACCCGTCGAGATGTGTTGGCCGGCGCTGCGGCTGCGGGCGTGGGACTGGCGATCGCGCCGCTCCTGTCCGGCTGCGCGGCGGAAAGGGCCGAGCCGACGGTCCGCCACATGGCCGGCGACGCACCTGACGGCGCGGTGCCCGTCACGCTTCACATCAACGGCGAAAAGCACGAACTCATGCTCGAGCCGCGCGTCACGCTGCTCGATGCCCTGCGCGAAAACATCGGCCTGAACGGCACGAAGAAAGGCTGCGACCACGGCCAGTGCGGCGCCTGCACGGTGCTGATCAACGACCGCCGGGTGAACTCCTGCCTGACGCTCGCGATCGCGGCCCAGGATAAAAAGATCACTACGGTGGAAGGCCTCGCGAGCGGCGACGAGCTGCACCCGGTGCAGGCCGCGTTCATCGAGCACGACGCCTTCCAGTGCGGCTACTGCACGCCGGGCCAGATCTGCTCCGCGGTCGGCCTGATCAAGGAAGGCCACGCCAAAACCGACGACGACATCCGCGAACTGATGAGCGGAAACATCTGCCGCTGCGGCGCGTATCCGAACATCGTGGCGGCCGTGAAGCAGGCGATGGCGAAAGCTTAAAAACACGTCAACCCCATCCGGGAGCACCCCATGCAACCGTTCACTTACGTGGCGATCACCAATGAAGGCCAGGCGATTAATACCATCGCCGCCAATCAAAGCGCCAAGTTCCTCGCCGGCGGGACGAACCTGCTCGACGACATGAAGCTGGGCGTTGAAAACCCGCCGCAGCTCATCGACATCACCGGCCTGCCACTGGACAAGGTGGAGAAAATCGCCGGCAGCGGCGTGCGCATCGGCGCGATGGTGCGCAATTCGGACCTGGCCTACCACGAGTTAATCAAGACGAACTATCCGGTGCTGTCGCAGGCGCTGCTCTCCGGCGCGTCGGCCCAACTCCGCAACATGGCCACCACCGGCGGAAACCTGCTGCAGCGCACACGGTGCTATTACTTCCGCGACACCCACTCCGCGTGCAACAAGCGCGAGCCCGGCAGCGGCTGCTCAGCGATCGACGGGTTCAACCGCATTCACGCGCTGCTCGGCACGAGCGAGAAGTGCATCGCGACGCACCCGAGCGACATGTGCGTGGCGCTCGCAGCCCTTGACGCCGTCATCCGCGTGAAAGGACCGAAGGGCGAGCGGACGATTCCGATCAACGAGTTCTACGTGCCCTACGGCGAAGACCCGGCGAAGGAAAACGTGCTGGCCCACGACGAGCTGATCACCGCCGTCGATCTGCCGGCGATCCCGTACGCCAAGCGGTCGCTCTACCACAAGACGCGCGACCGAGCGTCGTACGAATTCGCCCTTGCGTCGGCTGCAATCGTGCTCGACCTGGATGGCAAGACAATCCGCGCCGCCCGAATCGCGTTGGGCGGCGTCGCGAGCAAGCCGTGGCGATCGGTCGAAGCAGAGCAATCGCTCGCCGGCAAGCCCGCAACGCCCGACGCCTTCGCCGCTGCCGCCAGCGCCGCGATGGCCAACGCTAAGCCGCAGAAGTTCAACGCGTTCAAGGTCGAACTGGCCAAGCGCACGCTCGTGCAGGCGCTGCAGGACACCGTGGCGCTGGCTTAAGCCTGCGGTAGGGTGCCATTCATGGCACCGGATTGTCGGGCGTCGTTCGACGGTGCCATGAATGGCACCCTACAAAGAGGAACCCTTATGCCCGTCGCACAATCCGCCATGGCAAAAATCGGTCAGCCGATCAGCCGCGTTGATGGCCGGCTGAAAGTGACCGGCCAGGCCCGCTACTCCGCCGAGGCGCCGATGCAGGGATTCGTGCACGCTGTGCTCGTGCAGAGCACCATCGCCAGCGGCGAGATCACGTCGATAGACTCCGTCGACGCCGAAAAACTTCCCGGCGTGCTGGCGGTAATTACGCCTTCCAACATCCAAAAGCTCACCACGCCCAAGAATGACTTCATGACCGGCGGCGTGTACGCCGAAACGCGCATGCCGCTGTCTGACATGAAGATCATTCATGCCGGTCAACACGTGGCGGTGGTGATGGCCGACACGATCGAACACGCGACGGCCGCCGCGAAGCTCGTGAAAATCGCGTACAAAGAAGACAAGCCGATTGTCTCCCTCACCGATTCCCGTGCCGCCGAAATCCGACCGCCGCAGTTCTTTGGCGAGGAACTGCAACTCGACAAGGGCAAGTTCGACTGGGCCCACGACAGCGAGCCGTCGCTCACCTACGTGCGGCAGACCTACGTCACGCCGATTGAAACGCACAACCCGATGGAGCTGAGCGCCACAACGGCCGCGTGGGAGGGCGATCAACTCACCGTGTGGGACGCCACGCAGTACATCATGGGCACGCGGGCCGTGCTCGCCGAGGCGTTCTCTATCCCGCGCGAGCGCGTGCGCGTGCTCTGCCCGTTCGTGGGTGGCGGATTCGGCTGCAAGGGATTTCAGTGGGGCCACACGCTACTGGCCGCGACGGCGGCGCGAAAGGTCAACCGCCCGGTGAAGCTCATGCTCACCCGCAAGCAGATGTTCACGTCCTGCGGCCATCGTCCGCGCACGGAGCAGGCAATGGTCCTGGCCGCCGGTAAAGACGGAAAGCTCAAAGCCCTGTCGCACGAAACCACCATGCACGGCGCGTTCTCCGGCGACCACACCGAATCCTGCGGCATGGCCACCAGCATGAAGCTGTACGACATGCCGAATCTTCGCATCGCGCACATCGTGAAGAAGATCAACATAGGCACGCCCACGCCGATGCGCGCGCCCGGCGAATGCCCCGGCACGTTCGCGCTCGAAAGCGCGATGGATGAACTCGCGGTTGCGCTCAACCTCGATCCGGTGCAGTTGCGGCTGACGAACTACGCCGAGAAAAACCCCGTCAGCGGCAAGCCGTGGTCAGGCAAGAACCTGAAGGACGCGTACGCGAAAGGCGTTGAAGCGTTCGGCTGGAGCAAGCGCAACCCGCAGCCGCGATCCACCCGCGACGCGGAAGGCCGACTCGTGGGTTGGGGGATGGCGACGGCGACGTACCCCGGCTACCGATTCCCCGCGGCGGCAAAGATCCGCCTCGTGCCGAGCGACGGCGGCGTGAAGGCGATCGCGTCATCTGCCACGCACGATTTAGGCACCGGCGCGTACACCGTCTTCACGCAAATCACCGCGGCCGCCCTTGGACTGCCGACCGATCGCGTCAAGTTCGAACTCGGCGACTCGACGCTTCCATTCGCCCCCGTGGCCGGCGGGAGCAACTCCACCGCCAGCGTCGGCCACGCGATCACGCAGGCCGCCGACGCGATGAAGGAGGCGCTGCTGAAGATCGCCGCACAGTCGCCCGACTCGCCGCTGGCGGGACTGAAAGCCGAGCAGGTGATCTTCGTCGACGGCAAACTCGCCGCTAAGGACGATCCGAAAAAGAGCGTCGATCTGGCGGCCCTTGTTGCCAAGTCCGACCGCGGCAGCGTGGAATCGAGCAGCGTGCCGATCGTTCAACCGCCCGCCGGTGGCGGCAGCGCACCGGCCGCGGCCACGCCGGGAGAAAATTACGACGCCAACCAAGCCGCCTACGCGTTTCAGTCGTTCGGGTGTCATTTCGTCGAAGTGAGCGTCGGCGATCCGATTCCAACCGTGCGGGTGACCCGCGTGGTGAGCGTGATCGACAACGGACGCGTCATCAACCACAAAACCGCGGGCAGCCAGATCATGGGCGGCGTGATCATGGGCATCGGCATGGCACTGCTCGAAGAAACCGCCTACGACCCCCGCACCGGCCGGCCGGTGACGGACAACCTCGCCGACTACGCCGTTTGCGTGAACGCCGACATCCACGCGATCGAGTCGCACTTCATCGACAAGCCGGACATGAAGATCAGCGCCTTGGGCGCGAGAGGCGTGGGCGAAATAGGTATCACTGGCGTGGCGGCGGCGGTGGCGAACGCGGTGTACCACGCCACCGGTAAACGCGTACGCGAGCTGCCGATCACGATGGAGAAGTTGTTGTGAGTGAACGCGCGCAAAGTTCGCGGGATTGAGATTGTCATCCTGAGCGTACTCGCGAAGGATCTGCGTCAATCGTCGATCGATGCCAGTTCCTTCGCGAGTACGCTCAGGATGACGGGTAGTAACCGAGCTAGCTGGAGAACTACATGGCGATCGCAGAGCAAATCACCCCCGTCGGCCAGCCTCGAGACCGCGTCGACGGCCGGCTTAAAGTCACCGGCAAAGCCACCTACGTCGCCGAGGCGCCGGTGAAGGGGTTCGTGCACGCGGTGATCGTCCAGAGCACGGAGGGCCGCGGGAAGGTGACGGCGATCGACACCGCTGCCGCCACGTCGTCGCCGGGCGTGCTGGCGGTGCTCACGCACGAGAACATGCCCAAGATCGTGCAGGTGGGCGCGGAGAAACGTTCGCCGCTAAGCGATGCCGACATTCATTACGGCGGGCAGCACATCGCCGTGGTAGTGGCGACTACGCTCGAACAGGCCCGGGCAGGAGCTGCCAAGATCAAGGCGACTTACGCGGCCGAGAAA
>Ga0070665_100005434_pt1 | contig 13141 bp, 15 predicted proteins | sample KBSS13metaG_FD_65862 | JGI IMG/M metagenome (GOLD analysis project Ga0070665, IMG submission 65862) | Switchgrass rhizosphere microbial communities from Kellogg Biological Station, Michigan, USA - KBS S1-3 metaG | ecosystem: Host-associated > Plants > Roots > Rhizosphere > Soil ... | reverse complement strand
GTGGTGCGCTTTTGCAATCCGCCCGAAGGCGACGTGACGTGGGACGACCTGGTGAAGGGCCCGATCACCATCAACAACCGCGAGATCGACGACCTGATCATCGTGCGCACCGACGGTGTGCCGACCTACAACTTCGCCGTGGTGGTCGACGACTGGGACATGGCAATCACGCACGTGTTCCGCGGCGACGAGCACATCAACAACACGCCGTGGCAGGTCAACATCTTCAACGCGCTCGGTGCGCCGTTGCCGCGCTTCGGGCACGTGCCGGTGATTCTGGGCGACGACGGACAAAAGCTGTCGAAACGGCGCGGCGCGGTCAGCGTCACCGCCTACGAAGAGAACGGCTACTTGCCCGAGGCGATGCTCAACTACCTCTCGCGCCTGGGCTGGAGCCACGGCGACGACGAGCTGTTCGCGCGCGAGCAACTGGTGGGCTGGTTCGATGGCTCGCACCTGTCGAGAAGCCCGGCGCAATGGGATGCGGCCAAGCTGGCCTGGGTCAACGCGCAGTACCTCAAGGGCAAGCCCGATGCAGAACTGGTGCCTTTGGTCACCGCGCAACTCGCCCGACGCGGCATCGCGCCCGATGATCGGCTGTCGGCAATCTGTGCGTTGTTCAAGGACCGCTGCGAGACCACGGTTGCCCTCGCCGACTGGGCCGCCGTGTTCTATGCCGACGTCGAGATCAAGGACGCCGACCGCGCGCAGCACGTGACCGACGCGGTCTTGCCGGCGGTTGCCACGCTCGCCGACAAGCTGCAGACGACGGCCTGGGACAAGGCCTCGATCGCCGCGGCCGTCAAGGAAGTGCTGGCCGCGCACGGCCTCAAGATGCCCGCATTGGCCATGCCCGTGCGCGTGCTCGTGGCCGGCACGCCGCAGACGCCGTCGCTCGATGCGGTGCTGGCGCTCATGAGCCGCGACACGGTGCTCGCGCGCTTGAAGAAGGCCTGATTTTTCTGGCTATAATTGAAGGCTCGACACCCAAGGGGGTATAGCTCAGCTGGGAGAGCGCTTGCATGGCATGCAAGAGGTCATCGGTTCGATCCCGTTTACCTCCACCATTTAAGGGCGTCGAGTAGTCCAAGCGTCGATTTCTTCGGCGCGGTTCCTAAGGTTTTGACCCTATCGTCTAGAGGCCTAGGACACCACCCTTTCACGGTGGCTACCGGGGTTCGAATCCCCGTAGGGTCGCCAGTTTCACGCAAGTGAATTTGGCACAAGTCGTCAGCACTTGGTTCTCTTTGGAGAGCGAACGTTGTCTACCAGGAGTGGTAGTTCAGTTGGTTAGAATACCGGCCTGTCACGCCGGGGGTCGCGGGTTCGAGTCCCGTCCACTCCGCCAATATCCAAGCCCTTGTTGCAGCCCCTGCGACAAGGGCTTTTTGCTGGCTGTCGGTGCCTTCAGGGCCGACGCACCGCCAGTTGCTGGCGCGACCAGTACGGTCCGTCCAGGCGATCCATCCGTACGTCGCCACCCGATGACGGCGCATGCACGAAGCGGCCGTTGCCGACGTAGATGCCCGCGTGCGTCGGCCGGTTGCCACCGAACAACACCAAGTCGCCGGTCTGCAGATCGGCGGTGCCCACGGGTTGGCCAAACCCGGCCAGCTGCGCCACGGTGCGCGGTGGTCTTGCGCCCGTGCTCGTGCGGTACACGTAGTCAATCAAGCCACTGCAATCGAAGCCGCCCTCCAATGTGTTGCCGCCGTAGCGGTAGGGCGTGCCGACCAGGCCGAGCGCGTGGATGGCGATGTCCTTCGATTGCTCCGACGACAGCGGCGCCAGGTTGGACGACGTCGGGGCCGGCGAAGGGCGGTTGGCACAGCCCGTCGCGATCAAGGCCGCAAACAGAAGCAACGCAGAATGGAAGGATCGCATCGTCGGGAAGTTCGGCAGCAGCGGGCCTGATGGTAGCGGCTGCATCGGCCTTATCGGCTCAAAGCAACGGGTACTCGCCCCGACCTGCGCGTCCCGTAGGACGAAGCCGACAGACGCGCCGACCCGTGCGTGCAAAGGTGACGGTTGATTCACTTTCGCGGAGCCGACGCGCCATGTCTTCCGTTTGCGAGGTCTGCGGAAACGCCAACCGCCCCGGTGCGATGTTCTGCAGCGGCTGCACGGCGCGCCTGCCGGCGTTCAAGCCCACTGGTCCGTCGGCGTTGCAGGCGATGAGGGATTCGCGATCGCCCTTCGATCTCGGCGCGCGCGGCGTCGGCACGAGGGCATCCGGCCCATCGGCTCGCGCGCTGCGCGCGGCGCCTTCCTATTTCTGGCAAGGCTTGGGCTTGCTGGTGCTCGCCATGGTGCTGGTGTTCGCGGGCTGGTTCGCCTACGTGACGCGCAAGACCGATGGACCCGGACCATCCCGTGCGGTCGCTTCCGCCCCATCCGCGGCGGTGCCGGAAGCGCCGGCCGGGAACGTGCTCGCGGCGTTGGCGCCCATCGGGAAACCCGCCGATCCGGCACCGATCACGGCGTCCGTATCCTCGCCTGTACCTGTGGCGCCTTCGGCCACCGCGCCGCCGGCGGCCGAGCCGGCGACTGCGGCGGTGCGCGCCGAACGCCGATCTGCCAGGTCGCGGCAGGCAGGCGAGAGTCGACCGACCGGCACGCGTGCCGCACCGCCGTACGGCGATGCAGCGCCGCAGTTTCAGCTGCCTCGGCGACCGGTGTCCATGGCGCGGGCGCAGGACGATCCGGGCCCGCCGATCGCCGCTGGCCCGGGCCCGGTTTACAGCTGGACGGTGCCGAGATCATCGAGGGTGGCGGACGATCCCGGACCCCCTGTCGCTGCCGGGCCGGGCCCGCAGTACGAGGGGCCGCGCACGCCGGTTCGTGCGCCAGTCTGGCTGGCCGGCGACCCGGGTCCTCCGGTTGCGATCGGCCCCGGCCCCCAAGTTGACTATTCGACAGGCCGGGGCCGTACTGCGCGCTAGGGTCTGCCACCGGCGCGGCTGAATCAGATCAGCCGCACGACGGCGATGGTCAGGGTCAGAAAAATGGCGACGATCAAAACCACCTCTTTCCAGATGGAACGTGGCTTTCGCGTTTCGAGCCCGGCCATCCGGCTGCTGGCGGCGGCAAACTGGCTCGGTCGCTCGATGCGAGGCGGTCGGTCGGACCAGTAGCCGAAATTGGTGTCGGTGTCTTGAGGCATGCTCAAAGTGTAAACAATCGTTAATACTTAAGTACGCCCATCGCTGTGACATCGTTCCGCTTTGATCTTTTCAATTGACGCGAGGGGCCTGGCCGCCGTCCGCCGCCTACGAGGCTTGCGTCCACGCACCGACACGTGGCCACGCCCTCCATGCGCAACACTGCAGCCTGCCGAGCGGCGGTCGTTCGGCGCGATCGGAGAACACATGGACAACGACCACGCAAAGACGCCGTCCGAGTTGGCGGACGAGGCCCGGGAACTGGGGCGTGACGCGGCCGAATCGGTGCAGGGCTACGCCGCGGCAGCGAAGCAAACGGCCGACCTGGCGGCGCAATCGATCCGCCCGCAAATCGACGAGGCCGCACGCCTCGGCCGCGATGCCATCGCCGATGCCCGAAGCTATGCGCGCGACGCCGGGCAGACGGCCAGGGCGGCCGTCGACACCGGGCGCGCCTATGCCCGCGATGCAGCCCGCGCTGCGGTCCGAAAAGTGGACGACCTGAAGGCGCAAGCCGGCCAGGCCAAGGAGCGCGGTGCCCGCTACGTGATGGACGACCCGGTTCGCGCCGTGATGTTCGCGGCCGCGGGCGGCGCGCTCCTCACGGCGCTCTTTCTGGCGGCGATGCGCAGCGACCCGCGCCGGGATTGAACCGTGATCCACACACGGCCGATCGACACCGCGAGGTCCGCATGAGCGATTCCGACAGCCTGCCCGGTGCCAGGGAAAAGCTGGCCCGGTCGCGCGCCGAACTGCTGCTCGCCATGGGCTATCAAGGCGACGATCTCGTCCACGGAAGGGCAGCGGCGTCACACGCCGACCCGCGGCCCTCGCTGCTCGCCAAGCTGGGCCTGGGCGTGCTGGCGCGCTGGTGGACACGGCATCCGCTGAACGCGGCGGTCGAGTTGTCGCGCCCGTTGCTCGATCGCTATGCGCAACGCAGTCCCGGGCGCCTGGTGGCCTGCAGCGCCGGCGTTGGCGGCCTGCTGGTGATCCTGAAGCCCTGGCGGCTGCTGTCGCTGGCGACGGTGGTCACGCTGTTGTTCAAGGGCTCGGACATCGCGGCCACGGTGAGCTCGCTGGTCGGCAGCGTGCGCGGCACCGACCCGCGCAACGAACTGCCGCCGCTGGGCTGATCCGCCGGCTCAGAACAGCCGGAACACCAGCGGCATCAGCAGTGCCGCCAGCACCACCTGCAGACCCAGCGCCAAACCGGCGTAGGCGCCGGCATCGGGGTCGACCTGCAGCGCCCGCGCCGCGCCGATCCCGTGCGCAGAGGTGCCGAGCGCGAAGCCGCGCGCGGCAAAGCCGGCGGCGTCGGTGCCGATGCGCAGCGCATCGAACAAGTATTTGCCCGACAGCGCGCCGACCATGCCGGTCAACACCGCGAACACGGCCGACAGCGCCGGGATGCCGCCGATCTTTTCGGCAATCCCCATGGCCACCGGGGCTGTCACCGACTTGGGCGCCAGCGAGATCACCACCTCGTGCGGCAGCCCCACCAGCCAGCCGAGCAGCATCGCCGAACCGCTGGCCGCGGCACCGCCGAGCAGCGCCGCCAGCAGCACGCGTCCGAAGCGCTCGCGCAGTTCCACGCGTCGCAGCCAGAGCGGCCAGGCCAGCGCGACCACCGCTGGCCCCAGCAGGAAGTGGATGAACTGCGCGCCCGCGAAGTAGGTCGGATAGTCGACGCCGGTCGCGATCAGGCCGCCGGCGATCACCAGGACGGACCACATCACCGGGTTGGCCCACGGCGCGTTGCCGAGCCGCACGTAGGTTGCCTGCGCGAGCAGGTAAACCACCAGCGTCGCCGTCAGCCCGAACAGCGGCGTGGCGGAAAGGTAGACCCAGAGTTCGACGAAGCGGGGCATGGCGCTAACTTTTCGGGCGACCGGACCCACGGAGCACCAGCACCGTCACCGCCAGGCCGATCCAGGTCGACACCGCGATCACCAGCAGCATCCGGCCGCCGTACTGCGTGATCAGCGCCAGGTGCGTCATCACGCCGACACCGACCGGCACGAACAGCAGCGACAGGTGCGACAACATGAAATCGGCGCAGACGCCCACCGCGTCGCGGATTGCCGCAATGCGCAAGCCGCCGAGCATCAGGATGAGCCCGACCACCGGGCCGGGCAAGGGCAAAGAAAAGCCGCGCGACAGCAGCTCGCCGATCGACTGGAACACCAGTAGCCAGGCCAGACCGCGCAATCCGGTCATCGGGCGCCGCCTGCGGGCAACTCGGCGTGGCGTAAGGCGGGGCAGGGCATGCCCGGGTTTTTAACATCCCCGTGGCCGCGCAGCAGCGCATGGCCGCGCGCTTATCCTTGGAGGCTTTTGCAACGGCGACGGCACCTCGACCCCATGACCCAGAACGGCATCCTGCAGATTCGCGATCTGCGCTTCGCCTATCCCGACGCGGCACCGCTGGTGTCGAACTGGTCGACCTCGATCGGCGCCGGACTGACGCTGCTGTACGGCGACACCGGCAGCGGAAAATCGACATTGCTGCGGGTGCTGGCCGGCAGCGTCCCGGCCAGCGAAGGCCGGCTCGTGTTGTCGGGCATCGACCTGCAGCAAGATGCCGACGCCTATCGCCGCCACGTCTTCTTTTGCGAGCCCTCCACCGATGCGTTCGATCAGGTCAGCGCGCGCGTTTGCACCACGCAACTGCGGGGCGACGATGGCGCGTTCGATGCGGTGCGCTGGCAAGCGCTGGTCGACGGCTTCGGTTTGTCGTCGCATCTCGACAAGCCGATGTACATGCTGTCGACCGGATCGAGGCGCAAGGTCTGGCTGGCTGCCGCGCTGGCGTCGCAGCGACCGTTGACGCTGCTCGACGAGCCGGCCGGCGCGCTGGATGGAGCGTCGCTGCGCTGCTTGTGGGGCGCACTGGCCGAACTCGCATCGCAGCCCAACCGCGCGATCGTCATCGCCAGCAGCGATGTCGTCGACCGCGTGCCGCTCACCGCAACGATTTCGCTGCCGCTTCAAGCCGCGAAGGCGCACGTTCCATGACCGACACCGCATCGCGTCCCCGCATCTACCTGGCCGGGCCCGACGTGTTCTTTCCCGACCGCGCGCAGATCTTCGCGCGCCTGCTCGCGCAGTGCGAGGCGCTCGGCATGGTGGGCGTTCCGCCGACGGATGGCGGTCTGTCGGAAGGCCTGCGCGGCACCGACGACGAATCGGCGCAGCGCATCTACGAAGGCAACATCGCGCTCATCCGCAGTGCCGACGGCATGCTGGCCAATCTGGCGAGCTTTCGCGGCGCCGAGCCCGATTCGGGCACCGTGTTCGAGGTTGGCTTCGCCATCGCGCTGGGCAAGCCGGTGGCGGTGTACGGCGTGCCCGACACGAGCTACGCCGATCGCGTGGCCGCATCGATCGGGTGCATCCGCGACGCGCAGGGCGTGCTGCGCGAAGCATCGAGCGGCGTCGAGGTCGAAGGGCTCGGGCAACGGCTGAACCTGATGCTGACGCGTTCGACGCATCTGGCGGCATCGCCGGTCGAGGCGCTGCAGTGGCTCGCGGGTCGGCTTGTTTCGTCGGCGAGCGCATAGGTCGGCCTGAAGGCGCGTGCGGGGCTGCGGGCGATGGGTAACCCCTTCCGCGAATGTCCCCCGGCCACTCCGTGGCCTCCTCCTTTATTTCGCTGCAGGGGTCACCCACCACCCGCAGCCCTGGAGGCGTGGTGCGTGTTCAGCGGCTGAGCGGTCGAACTTTCATGTTTGACGCTGCTGACTTGGCTGCGCTCCGCGGACCTTAGTGGCCTGTCCCCCAGACTTTGTTTGCACCCAAGATCAGGCCGGTGGGGTGTACTGCGCAGCGGAATAAAGGGGGAGCCGACGGAGTCGGCGGAGGACATCCGCGGAGCAGTGCACCCCGGCGGACTGATCCCGCGCGCCGCGGTCGCCACTGGGATTCAAGACGCTCAGTACTTGATCGTGATCCCGGCCTTCACGCCGGTGTTCGCCTTCGACCCATCCGACTTCGCGCCCGCCGAAAACGACACATCACCCCCCGTGCTGCCGCCCACGCTGTACGCTGGCTGCGCGCCCGAAGTGTCGACGCCGGTGTAGGTAGCGCTGCCGTCCTTGCGCTGCACGCCGACCGTGGCGCCGCGGGTTTCGATCGATGTCTCGGTCGACGATGCGTTCGGCTCCACGTACACGCTGCCCTGCTCGTCGCTGGTCAACGGCACTTTGGGGGTTTGCGCGAATGCACCGGCACTGCAAGCGGCGATGACGAGAAGCGTGACGAGAGATCGTGGGCGGGCGGCATTCATGGAAAGGGCATTTTCACAGGCCCGCGCGCGAAGGCCGGAGCAGAGTCCCTGCGAGCCGGGCGGATTCTTCTTTTTTTCAGCGCCGCGCCGTCTGGCGCAGGCTCACGGCGTCCGCGTCGTTGCCCCAGCTGCCGCGGATGTAGCTGAGCACGGCCGCCACGTCGTCGTCGTCCAGCACGTGGCCGAAGGGCGGCATGCCGAAGGGACGCGGGTTGCCGGCGGTGGCGGGCAGAAAGCCCCCGTGACGCACCGCCTGGATCAGGTTGGCGGGCGACGCCATCTGCACCGCGCGGTTGCCGGCCAGCGCCGGGTAGGCGCCGGGCGCGCCTTCGCCCTGGTCGCCGTGGCAATAGGCGCAGCGCTGGTCGTAGATGCGGCCGCCGCGCGCCATCACCGCTGCGTCGCGGCGTGCGGTCACGGCGCGGGGGGCGGAAGCATCGACCGGCAGCGCCTTCAGGTACGCCGCGATCGCGGCGACGTCGGCCGGGCTCAGGTGCTGCGTGCTGCGCCACACCACCTCGGCCATCGGGCCCATCACCGAGCCGCGCAGCGAGGTGCCGGTGTGCAGCAGCGCGATCACGTCCTGCACCGGCCAGTCTTGTACCCCCGCTTCCCGTGGTGCGGTCAGCGAGGGCGCGAGCCAGTCGTCGACCGGCATCGAGCCACCCGCCAGCCCGCGCGTTTCTTCGACCGCGCCCAGCACGTTGCGGCTGCCGTGGCAGGCGATGCAGTGGCCGAGCCCTTCGACCAGGTAGGCGCCGCGGTTCCACTCGGCCGGCTTGGCCGCATCGGCGACGAAGCTGCCGGGCTTGAACGACACCGCGCGCCAGACGGCCAGCGCGGCCTGCGTGTCGTAGGGAAAGCGCAGCCGGGTCGGGCTGTTGGGTCGCGCTGCCGGCGGCAGGCTGCGCAGGTAGGCATAGATCGCGTCCGAATCGTCACGCGTCACGCGCGTGAAGCTCGGGTACGGGAACGCCGGGTACAGCAGGCGGCCATCGCGCGAGCGGCCGTGGTGCATCGCGCGCCAGAACGCCGAGGCGCTCCAGCGGCCCAAGCCGGTGGCGTCGTCGGGCGTCAGGTTGCTGGCGTAGACGGTGCCGAACGGCGTGTCGATGCCGCGGCCGCCGGCGTAGGCGGCGCCGCCGCGCGTGGTGTGGCAGCCGGCGCAGTTGCCGGCCAGCGCCAGATAGCGGCCGCGCTCGACCAACTGCGGTGTCGAGGTGAAGTCGGCGGGCGCGTCGGTGATGGTCTCTTCGCCGCGCAGGTTCAGCGCAACCACCCCCGCGGCGGCGGCGCCCAAAAGGACGCACAGCGCGATCAGGACCTTGATGCTTCGGCTCATCGCTCGTTCGTCTTCACTTGGTCGTCGGCATGGCGCTGCATGCCACCGGCAACGGCGCCGGCAGTGCCGCAACGGGTTTCGGATCGGCCGGCATCGGCTGCGTGGCCAACCAACTGGCGACCGCGTTGATGTCCGCCGTCGTCAGCTTGCGGCCGACCTCGGCCATGCAGTCGGGCACCAGCGCATGTCGGTCGTCGGTGAGCCAGGCGCCCAGCTGCGACGACACGTACAGCCGCGGCAAGCCGATCAGGCCCGGGATGCCAGGCTGCACGCCAGTGAGCGCTGCGCCATGGCAGGCGGTACAGGCCGGAATGCCGCGCGCCGAATCGCCTTGCATCGCCAGCGCCTGGCCGCGCCGCAGCACATCGGCGCTGGCGTCGCTTGCGGTCGCCACACGTGGGTAGGGCAGGTCGAGCGATGCGAAGTAGTCGGCGATCTCGCGCAGGTAATCGTCGGTCATGAAGCGCACCATCGCCGTCATCTCGGCGTTGTAGCGGCGCCCGTCGCGAAAGCTCGCCAGCTGGTTGTAGAGATAGCCGGCCGGCTTGCCGGCCAGTCGCGGAAAGTAGCCGGCGTTGCTCGATGCGCCTTCGCGGCCATGGCAGGCAATGCATGCGGCCACGCGTTGGCCGATGGTGTCGGGCACGGTGGCTGCCATCACTTGCCCTGCACCAGCGAGTCCCAACAGGGCTGCGGTGAAGCCGAGGAAAAGATGTCGTTTGAACGTCGATGGCACGCTGCCGACCCTATCAGAAAGGGTCGGCGCTACATTGGGTCGATGCGCAAACACCTGTCGGCAACCACCGGACCGCAAAGACTTCTGTACGGCGCGGCGGTCGGGGTCGGCGTGGCGCTTGCGCCCTGGCCGACCGATGCGATGGCGCGCGGCCTCACGGGCTGGTGCGCCGGCGTCGCGGTGTACCTGGCGCTTGCCTGGTGGCTGGCGCACAGCTTCGACGCCGAGAAAACGCGGGAGCGCGCACGCTCGCTCGACCAGCCCGCGCTGCTGATATTGGTGTGCATGCTGGTGGTGGTGGGCGTCAGCGTGATCGTGATCGCGATGCTGCTGCAGCAGGTCAAGCAACTCCAGGGCGCCGAGCGCGGATGGCACATCGCGCTCGGGCTGGTGGCACTGGCCGGCTCGTGGCTGATGATCCACACGATCTACGCCTTTCACTACGCGCACCGCTACTACCAGAACGAAAAGCGCAAGGCCGGCGACGTGCTCTACGACCTGGGCTTTCCCGGCAAGGAGCTGCCCGACTACGCCGACTTCATGTACTACGCCTTCGTGGTCGGCATGACGTCGCAGGTCTCCGACGTGCAGGTGCTGACCAGCGAGATGCGCCGCATCACGCTGCTGCACGGCGTGCTGTCGTTTGCCTTCAACATGCTGGTGCTGGCGTTGTCGATCAACGTGGTGGCAGGGGCGATGGGGTAGTGGCCGTGCGGCGCCCGAGCTTGATCAAGCCTGCCGACAACGCCACGCCGCACACGATCACGCCGGCGCAGATCAGCATCCAGTGCGTGATTTCTTCGTCCAGCAGCACCGCGCCGTAGAACAGGGCGAACACCGGCACCAGGAAGGTGACGGTCAGCGCGCGCGACGGCCCGGCGCTGGCGATCAGACGGAAGAACAGGATGTACGCCAGCCCGGTGCAGGCCGTGCCGAGCGCCAGCAGGGCCAGCCAGGCTTGCAGGCTGGGCATGTGGGCCGGCCACAGCCAGATCGCGGGCACCACCAGGAACAGGCTGGCGCCGAGCTGGCTGCCGGTGGCGGTGGCCAGTGTCGGGATGCCCTGCAGATAGCGCCGGGTGGCGTTGGCCGACACGCCATAGCTCAGGCAGGCGCCGACGCAGGCCAGCACCGCCCACAGCGCCGCCAGATTGCCGGCATCGCCATGCACCCCGGCAGTCCGGCCGGCCAGCATCGTGACACCGGCAAAGCCGATCGCCAGACCGAGCAGGCGCGAGCCGTCGGGCCGATCGCCGAACCACATCCATGCGACCAGCGCGCCGAACATCGGCACCGTCGCGTTCATCACGGCGCCCAGGCCCGAGTTGATCGTCAGCAGCGCGAACGAGAACAAGGCAAAGGGCAAGCCGGAGTTGATGACCCCGATCAGCAGGATCGGCTTCCAGTGCCGTGCCAGCGCGCCTGCCTGGCCGCGCCAGAACATCAGCGGCAGCAGAAAGACCGCGGCGATGCCCACGCGCACGGCCGCCGTCGGCACCGCGCCGAACTCGCGGGCGCCCACGCGCATGAACAGGAACGACGCGCCCCACAGCGCGCCGAGCAGGACCAGGTCGAACAGCCAGGCGTTCTGGCGGGGCGCCGTCGTCGTCTCGTTCACATCGCTCACAACGCTCGTTCCAGTTGCAGCAGCGCGCTCTTGCGTTCGAGCCCGCCGGCGTAACCGGTGAGCGAGCCGTCGGCACCGAGCACGCGGTGGCAGGGCACGATCACGCTGATCGGATTGCGCCCGACGGCGGCACCGACCGCGCGCACGGCCGCGGCCTTGCCGATGTCGGCGCTCAGGCTGCCATAGCTCACCGTGCGGCCCGGCGGAATGGTCAAGAGTGCCTGCCACACGGCCTGCTGGAACGCGGTGCCGTGCGACAGATCGAGCGGCAGGTCGAAGCGCGTGCGGCGGCCCGCGAAGTAGTCGGCGAATTGCGTCGCGGCTTCCTGCAGCACGGGGTGCGCGTCGTCCTCATGCCAGCCGCGGGTGTCGGGCCAGTGGCGTTGGCCTTCGAACCAGGCGCCGGCCAGGCCCGCGTCGGTGGCGGCCAGGGTCAACGGCCCGAGCGGGCTGTCGATGCGGCAGGTGAACATGGTTTGGGGATGCGTGAATTTCATGATGTCGCTTCCGTGGAGACGAGTGTCGATGGGTTGGCGCCGGTGGCCGGCGGGGTGGTGCCGCCCGGTATCGCCAGCGTGTTCCAGGCGCGCAGCACCGCGTAGCTGCGCCAGGGCCGCCAGGCTTGCGAGGCCTGCACGGCCGCGCGGGCGTTGCTCACGCCCAGCGCTTTCTGCAGCGCCACGTCGCCGGCCGGAAACGCATCGGGCCAGCGCAGCGCCCGCATCGCGATGTACTGCGCCGTCCAGTCGCCGATGCCGGGCAACGCTTGCAGCGTGGCCAGTGTGGCGTCGAGGTCGGCGCCGGCATGCAGCGTCAATTCGCCGCCCAGGGTGGCGCGCGCGATGGCCTGCAGCGCGGCCTGGCGTTGCCGCACGATGCCCATGCGGCCGAGCGCATCGCCATCGGCGGCGGCGATCGCAGCCGGCGTCGGGAACAGGCGGTCCAGGCCCGGCACGGGCGTCTCGATCGGCTCGCCGAATGCAGCGACCAATCGCGACCCGATCGTGCGTGCGGCGCCCACCGTGATCTGCTGGCCCAGCACCGCGCGCACCGCCAGCTCGAAGCCGTCGACGGTGCCCGGCACCCTCAGGCCGTCGCCATTCGGAAAGCTGGCGTGCAATGCTTGGTTGATGGCGATCGGGTCGGCGTCCAGGTCGAGCATCGCGCGCACGCGGCTGATGACCACTGGCAGCGCCGCAGCCAGCGAATCGCCGACCGACAGCAGGACTTGCTCGCGCCCGACGTCGATACGCACGCGCAGCCAGCCCGTGTGAAGCTGAGCGCCCTGCACCATGCGCACGGTGCGCGCCAAACCGCTCGCTTCGGCCACCTCGACGCCGCTCAGCGCGCGACGTGCGAAGAAGCCGAGCATCGCCGCGCCGTCGTAGGGTGGCCGCAGGCCGAGCCGCACTTCGATCGCCTGGCCCGGCCGGGCCTCGCCGGCGCGTCGCATCGCGCTCGGGTTGAGCTTGTAATGCGCCACGAAGGCGGCGTTGAAGCGCCGCACGCTGGCAAAGCCGCTCGACAGCGCCACCTGCGTCATCGGCAGGCGCGTGTCGGCGATCAGCTGCTTGGCAGCCAGCAGCCGCCGCGTTTGCAGGTACTGCAGCGGCGACACACCGAACTGCGCTTCGAAGATGCGGCGCAGGTGGCGGTCGCTGACGCCCATGCGCGCCGCGACGTGCGCGACTGACGGGCCATCGGTTTTGCCGCCGGGCCGCCCCAAGGCAAAACGCGCCCCCTCGGGGGGCAGCGAGGACACTTCAGTGCCGAGCGTGGGGGCCATGTCCTGCCATGCGTCCGGCTCGTCGATCAGGCGCGCGGCTTGTTGCGCCAGGATGCGCGAGGCGTCCTCGGTCGACCAGCTCGCGGCCCGCGGTGCCAGTTCGGGCCGGCAGCGCAGGCAGGGCCGGAAGCCCTCGGCCTCGCATTGCGCGGCATGCCGGAAAAAGCGGCAGTTCTCGCGCCGCGGCAGCTTCACGCGGCA
>Ga0070665_100005432_pt1 | contig 13144 bp, 14 predicted proteins | sample KBSS13metaG_FD_65862 | JGI IMG/M metagenome (GOLD analysis project Ga0070665, IMG submission 65862) | Switchgrass rhizosphere microbial communities from Kellogg Biological Station, Michigan, USA - KBS S1-3 metaG | ecosystem: Host-associated > Plants > Roots > Rhizosphere > Soil ... | reverse complement strand
CTTTTCCTTTAGTCGGGTTTGCGGAATCAATAAAGTTGCAGGTGGTCCCGCTGCAACAATCGGCCTGCGTGTCACAGGAAGTGAAGGGCATGCCGCAAGCGACTTTACATTCTTTTCCTTTGTTTTGATCTTTAGGATCGACCCAATTACAGGTGGTGCCGCTGCAGCAATCCCCATCGGATTGGCAAGCATTAAAAGGTTGGGCGCAAGCCACCTTACAGGCCAGTCCTTTGCTGGGATTTTTATCATCGATAAAATTACAAGTCGTGCCAAAGCAACAGTCTTTGGAAGAAGCGCAGGTCGAGCCGGGGACGCCGCAGGCGAGTTTGCATCCTTTGCCAATCGTGTGGTCGTTGGGATCGGCCCAATCGCAGGTGCTGCCGCTGCAACAATCGCTATCGGAGGAGCATTGATTGAAGGGTTGCTCGCAAGCGACTTTACATTCTTTACCCTTGGTCTGATCCGCGGGATCGACCCAGTTGCATGAGCTGCCGCTGCAGCAATCGCTATTGGAACTGCATGTCGTGTAGGGAAGACCACAGGCCACAGCGCATCCTTTACCGCGCGTATGATCGTTGGGATCGACCCAGTTACAGGTGCTGCCGCTGCAGCAGTCGCTATCGGCGGAGCAGGTATTAAAAGGTTGTTCGCAAGCGACTTTACATTCTTTGCCTTTGGAAGCATCTTTGGGATCGACAGCGCCGCAAATGGTCCCGCTGCAGCAATCGCTATCGGAATTACAGCTGTTATACGGTTGTCCGCACACGGGTTTGCATTTTCCGTCGGAGGCGCAGATGTCGCCGCTGCAGCAATCGCCATTGCCCGAACAGGCATTCCCCGTCTGTCCGCAGGCCGGTTTGCATTGTCCACTGACACAGGTATCGCCGCTGCAACAATCGGCGTCGCCTCCGCAGGAGTTTCCGGTTTGTCCGCAAGCCACGGCGCATGCGCCGTTTTTACACAAATCGCCGCTGCAGCAATCGGTATCTGCGGAGCACCCATTCCCCGTTTGTCCGCAAGCGACGGTACAGGTTCCATTGCTGCACACATCGCCGCTGCAGCAATCCGCATCTCCGGAACAAGAATTTCCTGTCTGGCCGCAGGCGACGGCACATTTTCCACCGTTACAGAGGGCGCCGCTGCAGCAGTCCGTGCTCGTCGAACAGCTGGATCCTACGCCGCTACAAAAGCGTTGACACGTCCCTGTGTCGGCATTGCACGTTCCACCGCTGCAGCAAGGATGCGTGCTATCGCATTGCGCGCTTAATCCGCTGCATACTTGGCCGCATTTCCCATTGCTATTACAGACGGCACCACTGCAGCAGGTTTCGCCATGCGAACAATCCCCATACACGCCAATGCAGGCTTGAACGCACGTGTTTCCTTGGCACGTTGCCCCGGCGCAACAATCGGAATTGGTGGAACAAGAATCAAAAACGTTATGACAGGTTTGATGACAAATCGCATCGCCCCCGCAACTAGCGCCATTGCAGCAGGGTTGTCCGGAAGAACAGCTCGCGCCGGGACTCGAACAGGTTTGCACACAGGTATTGTTTTGACATGCAGAGCCGCTGCAACAATCGGCGCTGCTTGAGCAACTGTTGCCGGGAAAACGACAGGTTTGTCCGCAACGGCCATTCAGGCAGGCGGCGCCTGTGCAGCATTGCGCGGAATCGGTACAAGGATCGCCAACGACGGAACAGGTGTTGCCTCCATCCCCGCCACCGCCGCTAGGAACGCAGGCAAATCCTACCGAACAATGAATCGTCCCCAAGGGAAAACCGCAAGCATCCCCGGTGGCCGCCGAAGCGACGCAGGTTTGCCCTGTCGGACAATTTTGCGACCCTTCACCGCCGGAACAGGAGTAGGTTCCAGGACCGCCAAAAGGACCATGACATTGATTCGGACTGCAAGCCCAGGCTGGGCGCGAAGCCAGAAAAAAAGGGAGTATGAAGAGGGTATAAAGAAGGGATGAGTATTTACGTCTCATTGTGAAATTTGCCCTCGGACTACTTTCTTGGTGTATTCTTCATAAACATCGCCCACATCCAACAATTGCATCAGTTGTTCGTATTCCAATTTATCGCCGGAATCGTCTCTCTGGTTTTTAACCAACTTATGCGTTTTGATGTTGCGATACTGAATCAAATTGCGCCGCTCCTCTTCGCGTCCGCCAAAGCGAATGAGCATAGAAAAATATTGCGTCGTCCCCAAGTCGCCATAAGGAACCCAGGCATAAGATAATTCCTGGCCCCATAAATCAAGTCCGACTCCTGTCGTCAGCCCCGCGATCATTCCTAATTCTTTCGTCGTATCCGTGCGATAGCCGGCGCGAATAGCAACCAGTTCGAGAGGCTTCCATTCCACACCGGTGCGTCCACTTAATAAACCATAGCCGGCGTAATCGCCTTCCGCAACCATTTTCCATTGTCTAGAAGGTTGATAGGCGCCGCCACATTTAAACGTTAAGGGCAGCGCTCCGCCATCAGAAAGAAATTTAAGTTTAGTGCCCGCATTGGTGAGAGCGGCAGCCAGATTAAAACGGTCCGTGACTTTATAGAGACCGCCGATATCGACGGCATAGGCATGGGCGCTGGCATCGGCAATTTTCGCGTCAATCAGTTTACCGGAAAACCCGACGGCAAGTTTCTCCTTAAAGCGATGACTATAGGCGAGAGAGTAGGCGGCAAAGTGGGTGGAATAATTGCCGGTCGAATCGCCGCTGCCATTGGTTCCAGCGATATCGCCGGAACCCAGATATTGCGCCGAAGCGCCCCAAGCGTTGGTGTTATTAATCGGGCGAACGAGACTTAAAAATTCGTAATGAATCGATTCGAGATAGGAGAGATGTTGCGCGGCAATTTGTGTGGAATCGACAAAACCTAAACCCCCGGGGTTATAAACCGGCGCGTAAGCATCAGTGGCTAAGGCGGTATAGGCACTAGCGAGAGCCGCTGGACCGCCGCCTACGGGGATATCCAGGAAGCTCGCCGCCTCCCGGCCCGGCGCAGCTTGCGCAAAAGGGCTAAACGAAAAAACAACAGCGCAGGTGCAGAGCAGCTTCCGCATACCTTCACTATGCTTTTCCGACGTTACAGCCGTGTGAATTCAAAGTAAACGGAATGTTAATTGTTAAGGAAAGTTAGGTGGGCCGTAAGGCTCAGCTAAAAATAGTAGACGTCTTCCAAAGTTTGTACACCGCCGGATAAACTAAGAGTTCCAGCAAAAAACTGGTCGCAAGTCCCCCGACCATCGGAGCCGCGACGCGTTTCATCATATCGGCGCCCATGCCATTAGAAAAGAGAATAGGAAGCAATCCCATAAAGGCGGCGCAGACGGTCATCAGTTTGGGGCGTACACGTTTCACCGCTCCTTCAATGAGGGCATCGTCGAGATCAGCCGGTGTTTTTAGACGACCTTCGTGTTGGCGGCGATGATAAGACAGGTCGAGAAAGAGCAGCATGAAAACCCCCGTCTCCGCATCGAGGCCCATTAAGGCGATCATGCCGACCCAGACCGCGATGGACATATTGTAATGCAGTATCCATAGCAGCCAGACGGCGCCGATGAGAGAAAAAGGCACAGCGAGCATGACCATTCCTGCTTTAAATGCGGAGCGTGTGTTGAAATAAAGCAACAGAAAAATGAGGACGAGCGTGACCGGAAGCACAATCTTCATCCGTTCGCGCACGCGCAGCATGTTTTCGTATTGCCCGCTCCAGAGAAGGCTGTAGCCTGGCGTCGGAGGGAGCGTGCTGCGCACTACACGTTTGGCTTCTTCGACATAACTACCGACATCGCGACCGGCGATATCGACATAGACGTAGCCTGTCAGAAGCCCGTTTTCATTGCGGATCATCGCCGGCCCGAGCTTCATTTCCAGATCTGCCAAATCTCCGAGGGGAATTTGCGCGCCGCTAAGGGTAGGCACAAGGACACGTTTCAGATTGGTTAAATTATCGCGAAATTCTCTTGGGTATCGGACACTGACGGTATAACGTTCGCGACCCTCAATAGTCGTGGTCACGGGTTCACCGCCAATGGCCGATAACAACACCATCTCGACATCTTTAACGGTCAGCCCATAATGCGCCAGCTCTTCGCGGCGCAGATTGAAATCCAAAAAATAGCCGCCCGCCGCGCGTTCCGCAAATACACTCCGGGTTCCGCGCACATGCGGAAGAATTCCCTCGAGTTGAAGACCGATAGATTCGATTGTTTTTAAATCGGAGCCGAGAATTTTGATGCCGACCGGCGTGCGAATTCCTGTGGATAGCATGTCAATGCGATTTTTAATGGGCATCGTCCAGGCATTGGTCACCCCCGGTAAGCGTAATGCTGCATCCAGGCTATCCACCAATTTGTCTTTTGTCATTCCAGGCCGCCACAAGCCACGGGGTTTTAAAACGATTGTGGTTTCCATCATGGAAAAAGGCGCGGGATCGGTGGCGGTCTCCGCGCGCCCGGCTTTGCCGAAGACGCGTTCGACTTCCGGAAATTGGCGGATGATGTGGTCTTGGATCTGCATGAGACGTTGGGCCTCGGTCACCGAGATTCCCGGTAGCGTGGTCGGCATAAAGAGCAGACTGCCTTCATAAAGGGGCGGCATAAATTCCGATCCCAATTGTCGGAAGACAGGAATCGTCGTCAGAACAAGGAGCCCGGCAATCACTAGCGTCAGCGTTGGACGTTTCAATACCTCACGACAGACCGGTTCATAAAGTTGAAAAAGCCGACGACTGACGGGATGTTTTTCTTCGGGGTAATAGGTCCCAATCAAGGTGCGGTTTAATCCCGCATTCAACCATGCCCAGCGTGTTTTGTAAGGATCTATACGCGCGAAAAGCATCCGTACCGCTGGATCGAGCGTAATGGCTAATAAGGCGGCAATCGCCATAGCGAAATTTTTAGAGAGCGCTAGCGGCCGGAAAAGTCGACCTTCTTGATCTACAAGCGTGAATATCGGAAGAAAAGCCACGGCAATCACAAGTAAAGAAAAGAAAACCGAAGGCCCCACTTCTTTCAACGCGTTGAGCCGGACGGTGTAGAAGTCGCCTGGTCTTCCATGGGCCATCCATTCTTCCACGCGTTTGTAAGCATTTTCGACTTCGACGATGGCCCCATCGACCAGAACTCCAATGGAGATGGCAATACCGGAGAGCGACATTAAGTTTGAGGTAACGCCCATCAAATACATGGGAATAAAAGCCAACCCCACCGATATGGGAATCGTGATAATGGGGACCACGGCCGAGGGAATGTGCCATAAAAAAAGAAGAATGACGAGACTGACAATGATTAAGGCTAGACCGAGTTCATGCTTCAGGGTGTGAATCGCCTGCCGAATCAGATCCGAACGATCATAGACAGGGATAATCTCGATTCCGGGGGGAAGCGATGGTTTGATGTCCTCCATTCGCTCTTTGACGCGGCGGATGACATCCAGCGCATTCTCTCCTTGACGCATCACGATAATACCGCCGACCGTATCGCCTAGGCCGTCTAAGTCCGCTATACCACGGCGGATATCTGGCCCGATGGCCACGCGCGCGACATTTTTTACCAGAATGGGCGTGCCGCTAGAGCCACGCCCGATGGCAATGCCGTTGATGTCATCGATGCCGCGCAAATAACCACGGCCGCGAATCATGTATTCAGCGCCGTTAAATTCGATCAGCCTGGCGCCCACGTCATTATTGGAATCGCGAATCGCCTCCGTGACTTTGGACAGAGGAATGTGATAGGCCGCCAGCGCGTTGGGATCAATCGTAATTTGATATTGCTTTTGAAAGCCGCCGATCGAGGCGACTTCGGCCACTCCGGGAACGGATTGCAGAAGATACCGCAGCGTCCAATCTTGATAACTGCGCAGCTGCGCCAAATCCTGCTGCCCGGATTTATCGATTAGCGCATATTGATATACCCAGCCCACCCCTGTCGCATCGGGACCCAGTTCCGTGCGGACGCCTTCGGGCAGCTTTGCTTGAATCTTGGATAGATATTCCAGCACGCGACTGCGCGCCCAATAGAGATCTGTTCCATCCTGAAAGATCACATACACATAAGAGAAACCAAAGTCCGAAAATCCGCGCACGGCTTTAACTTTCGGTGCGCCCAAGAGAGACGTGACAATCGGATAAGTGACTTGGTCTTCAATAATATCCGGACTGCGGTCCCAGCGCGAATAGACAATAACTTGCGTATCGGACAGATCGGGAATCGCGTCGAGCGGAATATGCCGCATGCACCACAGCGATCCCAGGACGGCGCCGAGCGTTAAGAAAATGACGACGAATTTATTTTTGGCTGAAAACGCGATAATTTTTTCAATCATGGTTGCGCTCTGTTAGCGGCGGCGCGAATTTTTGATTCTGAATCGATGAAGAAATTCGCCGAGGCCACCACCTGGTCGCCTTCTTTCAGTCCGCTGATCACCTCGTAATAGCCACCGGCCTGACGACCCAGGCGCACGTCGTGCGGTTCATAATGACCTTCTCCCTGCCGGACGTAGACGAGTTGTCGATCGCCGGTATCCATGACGGCGGTTTCTGGAACGGCTAGACTTTCACCCAAAGACGCGTGAATCATCGCCGTGAGATACAAGTCTGGTTTAAGCTCTCCCCGTGGGTTCGGCACTTCGATACGCGCGCGCAAGGTACGGGTTTCCGCGTTTAGAATCGAATCGATAGCGCGAACATGTCCGTGCAAGGTTTGTCCGGGGAAGGCTGGTGAGGTCAGGTCCACCGTTTGTCCCACTTTGACTTGGCCGATTTCATAATCATAGAGATCCGCATAAACCCAGACAGTCCCCCCGGGTTCTCCGAGTAGCAAGTTCGCGGGATTCTTTTTCGCGCGACCCACGCGCTCGATTTGGTCCGACGATAATCCGAGTTGACGCAGCCGCAATGTCGAAGCACGAAGGGTGGCCTGCGCTTCTTTGACGAGTTCGGGATTTCCGGATTGTGCCGCGCTTTCAGCCGAGGCCATGACTTGTTGATGTTCAAGGATTGCACTATAGAGCGCGGGATCGTAAGCCACGCGCGCTGAGGCACGAATGGTTTGCACAAGCTCTCTGCGCTCCACCGGGGACACCTTGACCCCAATCAATTGTTCGCGAGAACCCGTTACATGGACAGAGCCTTGACCCTGAGGCTGTAGGGTTTCGGCTGCTTCTGGATAGACAGGCACATAATCCATACCCATGGAATCCTTCATTGGAAGGGGAGACGTAATGCGGGGATCCATGGGGTTGCGGTAATAGAGCGGCTTATTTATGGTCGGCGCTGAAGCTTCAATGGGGACTAATCGCATCTGACAAATCGGGCAATCGCCGGGTTTATTGCGCACGATTTGCGGATGCATCGCGCAATGGTATAGCGTCTCGGTCTGCGTGGAAGCAGGGGAGATGGGGGAAGGGGAAGATGATTTAGTGCGACAAGAAACGAAGCTCAATAATAGGAACATGAAAAGTGCGCCAATGGTTTTTGTAGTCATGATTTTGCTCCCTCTCCTGCCTTCTCTCTCGCTCCCCCTCCGTCGTAAAGAATATCGGCGCCGATCCAACGTTCTAATTCCGCCCAATGGTGCCCATACTGATAAATCTCCTCCTCATATTCCAGCCGTGCATTCAGCCAACTGCGAAACGCTTCAAGAAAGCGTAAAAAATCCGTCTGGCCACTCGCATATTGTTGGCGTACGACCTGCAGTGTGTTCTCCGCTGACGGCACGATGCCTTCTTGGTAGCGCCGCGCTTTCGTCAGATGCGTATTGAACTGGATGAACTCCGCATGTACCATGCGGTGCACAAGGTTCGTGCGATCTTCGACGATGGCCTCCGTTTCCAGGGCATGTTCTCGGGCGGCCTTCATGGTGCCCCAAGGTCGTTCGAGCCATAACGGAAAGGTCATTGAGACGCCAATTTGGCGACCGGCGGGGCCAGCGGGCGCCGTTTCGCGTTCTACCATCAGGCCAAAATTGGGCGCATATTCTAAACGACTGCGGTCAATCATGGCTTGGCTGTGAAGTTTTTCGTGATGGCCATTCATGATCCAAGGGCTGTGCCGCACGGCCAGCACTTGCAAGGCGGCAAGATCCATGGGAAGCTCCTGCAAAGGAGGCGGCATCAGTGGATCCAGTGACTTGTCCGTGGGGTCATTAAGCAATGTATTGAGATCAATCTGCGCGAGGAGACGCGCTTGATGTTGTTCGTAAGCCAAGTTTTCCATACGCCGTAATTCGGTTTGCGCCATGAAGACGTCGGCCGTTGAAGATTGACCGCTGGATAACCGTGTCTGTGAGGAGGTAAGCGCATTTTTTAAAACCGCGACACTTTGATCGGCTAAGGCGATGGAACGGTCGGTTAAAGCAAGTTGATAAACTTTTTGCCGCACTTGGGTTAGAATCTCACGCTCCAGTTCGTCATAGGACGTTTCAGCAATCAGCGCCTCGTGATGTTTCATTAGTTTTTCTTTGCTTAATTTCCCGGGAAACGGAAGGGGTTGCTCCACACGATAATGCTGTACGCTTTCTGCCGCGGTGCCGTCCATCCCGGAAGGAAATTTCTCAGAAATATAGGTGAATGTAGGATCAGGGAAAGCGCCGGCCACGCCGCTTTGCGCATCGAGTACTTTCCATGCTTGACGCGCGGCACGCAATTGCGGATTACGTTCCCGCGCCCGGTTCTCAAAATCCGATAAGGTCATGGCCTGTAAACTCCATGGAATCAAAAGCGAAAATATAAAGCCGCGAATAAAAAGAGTCATTAGAGGAACCTCACAAACAAATCCCTTAAATAAAAAGGGAATAGAGAATACGTTAGGGTTTTTTAGGCCGACAGCAGGACGCTGTCTTTAGGCGGAGCGCGTCCAAGGGATGGACGTTCAAAAATAAGCGAGTAAAAAGAATCTAACGAAAAGGCAGGCCGTTCATAGGTTTTTGGCTGCAGGACGGAACGTTGTGGCAACCTATGCAAAACCCAAAAGATAGTTTTTAAAAGGGATTCATGGGGGGTCATGACCGCCTGCTGCTGAGATGTTATCTTGAGCATGGGGCATTGCGGAACGCGTGCCGAACGATGCGCACAGCAAGGCATTACGCATGAGGCGGCGTTGACGCCAACGCCCAAAGTCATCTGACATAGCCCGCGCGAAGGCATCTGCGCCATGAAAAGCAAAAGCGCAAGACATGAAACTCCGATACGGAATACGAATTTCATAACCTAAGGCCAGTATAGCCCCCATGGGTGAGAACGTCAACGCATAATTTTGGTGAGATTTTAAGCGGGAAACGACAGGATGAAGCGCGTGCCGCGGCCGAGGGTCGATTCCACATGAACGGTTCCACCATGTAGTTCCATCACTTGGCGGCAAATCCAGAGGCCTAAACCGGCGCCGAATTTTTGGTCACGTTTAGAACATTGCGAGAATTTGTCGAAAATGGTGGAGAGCTTTGCCGCAGGAATCCCGCGCCCCGAATCTTCGATAACGATATCGATCATGTCGTCATGGGGTTGAATTTTAAGCATGACTTTTCCGCCATCAGGAGTGAACTTGTAGGCGTTCCAAATCAAGTTATGTAAAACTCGCTTGGTCCAGAAAGGATCGATAAATAAATTGATGCCTCGCGCATCGATGCCGCGTACCAGTTGCATTTTTCGCTGGCTAAAAGGCATTTCATAAAAACTAATGACATCGGAAAGTAATAAGTCGAGATCGGTATCAATGCGTGTTAAAGAAATGGAATGTTCTTCTAAGGAAGCGGCTTGCAGTAAATTGTCGGTTAAGAGAATAAGTTCTTCCAGGGGCCCTACGGATTTTTCTACGAGCTTGCGTTGATCGGCTTTCATATCCCCTACGACTCCGCTGAGTAAAAGTTGTAAATACCCTTTGAGTACGGTCATCGGCGCGCGCATGTCATGCACCATGGTTTGCACTGTCTCCTGGCGGAGAAGACTGCTTAAAGGCGATGAAAGCGAAGTGTTGATCATGGTAGCCATCCACCCCAAGCCTAGCGGAAGAGTGTTACGCGAAGGTGTCCGGAATGTTAAATTCTTGTTAACTGTTTATTAGTCACAAGCCACGAGAGGGTGTCCTACTAGAGAATGACGTGATGATGAATTATTTAATGGATAACGCCGATTTTGCGCCAGGTCTTGACGATACCAGCGTCGGTGTGGACTTCGATGTAGGCGATGTAGCCGCCTTTGGACACTTTCTGTCCAGCCGCATTGGTTCCATCCCAGAAGAATTGATTTTGACCTTCACGGCCACCCGTGGATCCGCTCATAAACGTCCATTGCTGAACGCGAAAGCCAAAGAGGTCATAGATCGTCACATGTACTTCGGCATTTGATGCCAAGACGTAACGGATTTGGGTTTGATCGCGTCGCGAATCAAAAGGATTCGGGGCATTAGAAACATTTTGAATTTGGGGCGTGGGAAATGCGTTCATCGGACCTTGGGCCAGCGCGCCAACTGGCATTCCCAGAGCGATTAAAAGCGCTAAATGAACCCTTGTTTTCATAGCGTGATTATGACAAATCTATGTTACAGGCCTGTTGCGTTTTGACAGATCATCGATAAAACGCCTAGAATTCGCCTACTCTTATGTCTGCTGATGTCTTAGTCTTGAATAGAAACTTCTATGCGATTCAAATCGCGGACTGGCGCCGCGCGTTAACTTTACTGTATTGCGATCATGCCCGCGTTGTCGATGATGAATACCGTACGTACAATTTTGAAGATTGGCGGGAACTCTCGCAAATCATTACCGCTTCTCCCTCGGGATTTGTGTCTACGCCAACGTTCCGTTTAGCGATTCCGGAAGTCATTGCCTTAAAGCACTATGACCGCTTGCCAGCCGGTGAAGTCAAATTCACGCGACGCAATATTTATGATCACTATGGGTATAAATGCTGCTACTGCGGGAATAAATTCGGTACGCAAGAACTGAATTTAGAACATGTATTGCCGCGTTCGCGCGGAGGGAAAACCGATTGGAGCAACATTGTCACCTCCTGCATCCCCTGCAATTTGCGTAAGGCTGACAAGCTGCCGCAAGAGGCGGGGATGAAGTTATTGGTTACCCCGACAAAGCCGAAATGGCACGGTAGCGCGTCGCTCGTTTTTCGTGCTCCTGTAAAAATTAAAGCGGCATGGCAACGCTTTATCGACAACGTTTATTGGAACACCGAGCTTGAGTCGTAATTATTTTCTACTCACCGTCTTCGGCAAAGACCGTCCTGGAATTGTTGCCGGAATTAGCCAAGCCATTTGTCATGGAGAAGGCAATATCGCCGACGCCAGCATGACACGCCTGGGCGGCGAATTCACGATGATGGTGGTCTGCGACTTCCCCAAAAAATTAACGTCGAAAGCCTTACAAAACGTATTTCAACCCTGGCAGAAAAAACTGGGTCTGGAATTGACCGTTCGCCCGATCACTTCAACCTTGGCGCGCACCACACGGTCTCAGCCGGCGCAATTTTTGATTTCTGTTTATGGCACCGATCGCGCCGGCTTGGTGCATCAAGTAGCCCAAGCCTTAGCCGATCGCCATTTATCTATCACCGATCTCCATACACGTGTTCTGACCCAATCGCCGAAATCCTTGTATGTCATGTTGTTAGAGGTGTCTGGACCAGAGACGTTAGATATCGACGACCTGCGCACCGAGTTAGATCGCTTGCGACAAACGTTAGGCGTCGAGATTACGCTTCAAGATATTGACCCGATCGCGCTGTGAGATGATTCTCGAGTCCATTCGATTCCCGCATCCATTACTTAAAAGTCCCTGCCATTTAGTGACCCTAGAAACCGAAGGGCTTCAACCGTTTATCGATGCCATGGTGGAAACACTTTATCATCATCCCCGGTGCGTAGGACTCGCAGCCAATCAAGTGGGAAAACCGTGGCGCGTCATGGTTGTGGATGCGTCGCGGATTGATAAACCGGGTTCGCAACATGGCCGCATTATCATGCTGAATCCCTTTATTTTGGATAAGCAGGGTGTCTTTTTGTCGCGAGAGGGGTGTTTGAGTGTACCGGACTACACCGCGAATATCCGTCGGGCGACGCATATCGTTCTGCAAGGCAAAGACCGCTATGGAAATGGTTTAGAAATTAAAGCTGAGGGATTTGAAGCGATTGTGCTCCAGCATGAGTTGGATCATTTGGATGGTGCGCTTTTCTTGGACCGCGTCGCTTCTTTAGAAACCGACGTCTTCCGCCGTAAACGCTACTTATAAATAGAACGATTGTCCTTCAGGTAATCCCGCAAGCCCGCTTGCGCAAAAGGATTGTTGGTGTGACGAATGGCCTCGCGAATCGGAAACCAGGCCAGTTCGGCGATCTCCTCGGGATGGGGCGTCAATGTTTTTCCGAGGCGTTTACCGAGATAGACAAAACTAATCATGTAGCCCCCGCTTTTGGCGAATGTTTCGGTGTAAATTCCCAACAAGCGTGTCAACTTAACTTTGGCGCCAATTTCTTCCCAGGCTTCGCGTTTGGCGCTTTCTTCCGGGTGTTCTCCGTAACCCATAAAACCCCCCGGTAAATTCCAATAGCCCTCGGTATAGCCACGCGCCGCTTTGACCATGAGGACTTTTCCCTTTTCAATGATCGCCACTTTCGCCGCGCCGCGCGCCAACGTTCGATTGACGGCTTGTTGCACGAGCGGATCGATGTCTTTGCGTCCAATGAGTTGATCTTTGTGGAACCAATGCGTCGGGTGATGGAGCAGAATAGGCTTGGCGAATAAAACAAGGCCTTGCGGAAGTGGAATCACAGAAACCGGAACAAACGTACAGGGTAAATCAGATTTATTTTTAGGAAACGACCAACGCTTCCCGCGCCGAACTAAAAAGACTTGCCCGTCGGATTCTAAATAATAAAAATCAGGAACCAAGAAACTCTTCCGTGTGATAAGAAATAATCCAATCGGCGCCTGCGCGACGGATCCCTAATAGAATTTCTTGCGTCACCTTTGGTCCATCGATCCAGCCTTGTGCGGCCGCGGCTTTGACCATGCTGTATTCGCCGGACACGTTGTAGGCGACGACGGGAATCTTCACTTCTTCGCGCACGCGGCGAATGAGATCGAGATAGGCGAGCGCAGGTTTTATCATCACCAGATCAGCGCCTTCCTG
>Ga0070665_100005431_pt1 | contig 13145 bp, 10 predicted proteins | sample KBSS13metaG_FD_65862 | JGI IMG/M metagenome (GOLD analysis project Ga0070665, IMG submission 65862) | Switchgrass rhizosphere microbial communities from Kellogg Biological Station, Michigan, USA - KBS S1-3 metaG | ecosystem: Host-associated > Plants > Roots > Rhizosphere > Soil ... | reverse complement strand
GCTCTACGACTATCGGTTCGCCTTCGATCCCTGCACCCGGCGCGTCGTGATCACCGACTCGCTGCGCGCCCAATCCACCGTTCAGCTCAATGAGCTGAATCTTCCCATCTGGGAACTCAATCCCCTGGGCGGCATCACCCGCTACGAATACGACGATCGGGGCCGAACCATCGCGGTCATCGACGAAGATGGCCATCGCACCGGCTACGAATATGACGAATGCGGCAACCCCGTCACACTGACCCTCCCCGGTGCAAAGACGCTGAAGTGGAGCTACAACGCCGATCACAAGGTCGCCAGCATCACGGATTCGCACGGCTCAGTGTGGCAGCAGAAATGGGATGCACGCGGGCTGCTGCAGGAACAGATCACACCGCTCGGCCACATGGCCCGCTTCGAATACGACATCCACGGCCAGCTCGTTGCGCACACGAATGCGCGCGGTGCGCGAACCGCACTAGCCTACGACCGCATCGGCAATCTCACGTGCATCACGGATGCACAAGGTCACGATACCCGCTTCACTCACGACAGCCGTGGAAACGTCGCGAGCAAAATCGATGCGCTCGATCGCAAAACGCTGTACCGCTACGACGCGAAGAACAGGCTCGTCCACGTGCGGCAACCGTCGGGCGCCGTCATCGCGTGCGCCTACGATCCACAGGACCGGCTCATCCGATATGTCGATGCAACCGGCGCGGAGTCGAGGCTCGAGTACTTCGGCCAGGGCGAAATTGCCCGGCGTGTCCGGCCGGATGGCAGCAGCGTTCGCTTTCACTACGACACCGAAGAGCGGCTCATCGGCATCACCAATGAGCGCGGCGAAACCCACCACTACATTCGGGACGCGATGGGCCGCGTCATCGAGGAAGTGGATTACTGGGGGCAGCTGTGGCAGTTCCAGTTTTCAGCGGGCGGCAATATTCGCGGCACGGTCGATCCGCTCGGGCGCAAGACCCGCATCGAGACCGACCCGATGGGCCGCATCCTCCGCAAGACGATGCCGCATCCGACGCTGCCGGGCAGAACGTTCGAGGAGCGCTTCGAATATGACGCGACCGGCAATCTGATCGCGGCGGAGAATCCTCATGTCCGGATCGAGCGCCAATTCGACATCGAAGGCCGGATACTCGAGGAGAAACAGGGCAAGCGCTTCACCGTTCGCAATGCGTACGATGAAGTCGGCAATCGCATCTCACGGCGAACGCAGCTCCGACACGGCGCCAGCACCGTCGAGCATGAAGTGCGATACGCCTACGACTCGCTCAACCAGGCGGTCGAGGTCGCGATCGACCAGCAGTCGCCCATCAGGATCCAGCGCAACGCGGCCGGCGAGATCATCGCCGAGCAGTTGAGCCCGCAGTTGCACCGGGAGGCGGAGTACGACGCGGAAGGGTTTGTCACTCGCAAGCGAGTGCGCGCCGGCTCTCGCGATCTCTTCGACGTCCGCTACGGCTACGACACGCTCGGCAATCTGACCCAGCGGCACGACTCCGTATTCGGAGTCGATCGCTATCTGTACGATCCCATTGGCCGGATCACCCAGCACATCGATCCGCAGGGCAAGCTCGCTCAATTCCTGATCGATCCGGCGGGCGACCGGTTGCAGACACGCATCGTCGAGCACGAGCGCGTGGGCACCTACGACGGCAGCGCCTATCGCTTCGATCGCGCGGGCAATCTCGTCGAGCGGCACGATGCGCGCGGCGAGCTTTCCCTGCGCTGGGATGCCAATCAGCGCCTGGCCTCGAGCGCCTTGAACGGCATCGAAACCCGTTATGCGTACGATCCACTCGGGCGCCGCCTTTCAAAGAGCACAGCAGACAAGACAACCTACTTCGCCTGGGACGCAGACAAACTCGTCGCTGACAGCCGCCGCGAAGCCCCGGCACGCGAGTGGGTTTATCTCCCCACCACATTCGAGCCGTTGGCGGTGCTGGGCGCGGATTCGAATCCGCATTCCATCCTGCACTATCACAACGACCCCAACGGCTGCCCGACGAGACTGACCGACTCCTCAGGCACTGTGAAATGGGCCGCGAGCTACACCGCTTGGGGCGCCATCCACAAATTCCATGTCGATGCGGTGGATCAGCCCATTCGACTGCAGGGCCAGTACGAGGATGTGGAGACGGGACACCACTACAACCGTCACCGATATTTCGATCCTCATAGCGGTGGCTTCATTTCCGCCGATCCGCTGGGCCTCGCGCCGGGACTCAACCCTTATGAGTACGCGCGAAACGCCGTGTCCTGGGTGGACCCGCTGGGGCTCGCCTGCGGACCTGCGGTCCGGAAAAACAGCGCAGGCCGGTGGATCGACGACCGGGGGCGGTTCGCGAAGACGCCGCCGAGGCCGAACTATGTTCTGGAATCCTACTGGCACGAGCAAGGCATCCCGGGCACCACCAAGGGATATCACGCGCATGCGGCCACGAATCCGGTCAACGGTGCGGGCGCAACGGTGTCGAAGAGCCGATTCGCCTTTGGTGAGGGCGGCTCGAGCTTCGCCGATGAGGTCTACAACCACCCGAATGTTCGGGCGGAGCTGCAATCGAGTGGCCGCTGGAAGTACTCAGTGGATAATATGGGACGGGACACGGGCCTCGATCGAGCGACCCCACCGCAGCCGGTGCGCGGCGGTGAAGTGATCGTCGAGGGCAATCCTCCGCTCAACCCCACCCATTACAACGCGGGCGAAGTGGTCACGCAGTATCCGATATGACGCTTCCGGAAATCATCACCGCCGCCCTGCCCCGATCGCCCGACTACTCGGCCGCCTTCACGGCTCGCGTGAAGGCGCTCGCGAAACAGCTCGAAGCGAACCTCGGCGTGCCGCTCAGCCATGACTCCAATATGAGCTACCGGTCGGGGCAATACGTGGCCTTCAAGGCGAGCTTGCGTCCCGCCAAAGGCTTTGTGGAAGTCAGAATCTACCTCTCATCGAAGGCCCCGCTGTTCGCCGTCTACGTGATCGACCGGAGCGGGACGCTGATGCCAGCCGGGAAGGCCAGTCATCCTGTTCCCGAAAATCGCCTGCCCGCGGAAATCATCGGTCAGCTCGACGTGTGCCGAACGAGATTGAGACAGGAAGGCTACACGGAAGTCGCGCACAGCCTGTTCGATGTGCCAGCGCCGGGCTGCACGACCGAAATGGACGACTTGCCGGCGACCGTATTCCAGTACCTTTTTGCTGAGATCATCTAGCGGCACGCGACCGGCACTGAATAGCCCGGCGCCTGAAGGGGGAGCGCCGATGAAAGTGAACCGCAGGCGAATGCTACTCGGCGGCGCTGCGAGCCTCGCAGCAGTGCGCGACGCGCAGGCGGCGCAACCGCGCCGTCGCTGGTCGCAGGAAGTCGACGTCGTGGTCGTCGGCGCGGGCGCCGCAGGCTATGCCACCGCCATCGTCGCGCGCGAAGCGGGCGCGAGCATCGCGCTGCTCGAAACGCAGCCGCATATCGGCGGTCACGCGATCATCAGCGGCGGCAACGTCGCGCTCGGCGGCGGCACGAGCCAGCAGCGACAGTACGGCATCGAAGATTCGCCCGACCTGGTGTTCCGCGATCTCACCGACTGGAGCGCGGTGAACGCGAACGGCGTGTCCGACTATCGGTACAACGATCGGGAGATCGTGCGCGTCTTCGCCGATCACTCCGCGCCCACCTTCGAGTGGCTGAAGGCGCACGGCGTCGTGTTCGTCGACAAGGCGCCAGATCCCGCGGGCGGCATCTCTGTCGGCAACTCGGCGCCGCGCGAGCATCACGCGGCTCCGATGGATTGGCTGATCGTGCAGAGCGGCCGACGTGCCACGCCCGAGAGGCGCACCACCGCCTCCTCCGGCGCCGGTCTCATGTGGCCGCTCGACGCGGCCGCGCGCAAGGCGGGAGTCCAGATCCTTCTCGAGCATCGCATGGTCGAGCTGCTGCGCGAACAGCCCCGCTCGGGTCGTATCACCGGTGTGCGCGCCACGCACGGCGGCCGCGACGTTGCGATCCGCGCGCGCAAGGCGGTGATGCTCGCCACCGGCGGATCCACGGGCAACGTCTCCTTCCGCCGCATGATCGATCCGCGGCTCACCGACGAGTACTGCGGCCTCGCGGGCATGCCGTGGTCGGACCAGGACGCGAGCGGCGAGCTCGCCGCGATGGCTGTCGGCGCTTCGCTGTGGGGCTTCGCGGGCCAGGCCGGCGAGTACGGCTGGACGCTCACCAAGGCCAGCCTCATCGGCACGCAGTGGGGCTATGGCAATGTCACCTGGGAACCAGAGTGCGCCGTGTTCGACCGCGTTCGCGCGAAGGGACTGAGAGTGCGCGACTGGCAAAACGTAATTCTCGTGAACATGCTGGGTGAGCGCTTCTACGACGAGACGGCGCCCGGCTATCCCTACAACAACTACGGCACACTCAAGGATCACGTCGCGCATACCGCGCGCAGCGCTGTGCCACGCGATTACCGTGCCGCGAACTTTCTCAATGCCGCGCTCGCAGGCTTCGGTGACGGCCACAACGGCGGTGGCCCGATCTGGGCGATCTTCGATGCGGATGCTGCGGCCCGCGAGGGTTGGCACTGCGAGCCACCGTGGGTGGATGCCAACGCTGGCTTCTTTTTCCAGGCCGATACGCTTCGCGAGCTCGCCGCGCGCATCGTGATGCCCCACCAGCGCCGACCGATGCCGCCTGAAGCGCTCGAGGCTACCGTGGCACGCTACAACAGCTTCGTCGACGCCGGACGCGACGCGGACTTCGACAAACCCGCGCCGAAGTTCCGTATCGCGCGACCGCCCTTCTACGCCGCGTGGTCCACACCGGTCGTGCACGACACGCGCTCGGGACTGCGCATCGACGCGCGCTGCCGCGTGCTGGACTTCGCGGGTGAGCCGATTCCAGGCCTCTATAGTGGCGGCGAAACCGCGGGCGGCCTGAGCGTGCACGGGTTGGCACGCGCGCTGTGCCAGGGATACATCGCCGGCCAGGACATCGCGACACTGCGCACGTGATGCCCTTCCGGCTGTCGCGGATGCGGCGCCGGACCATCGCGCCTCGCTACGGCGTCGTTATCCCTTGAACCCCTTCGCCACCACATAAACCTCGCGCGACTCCTTGCGCGAGGCCGAGGGCTTGCGGATGGCCACCTTCGCAAAGGAGGTCCGCAGCTCCTTCAGGTACTGATCCGACCCCGAGCCCTGAAACATCTTGGCCGCGAAGCTCGCGCCCGGCTTCAGGGTCTTGCGCACGGTGTCGAGTGCCAGCTCCAGGAAATAGATCGAGCGCGCCTGATCGGCCGAATCGATGCCGCTGAGATTGGGGGCGATGTCGGAGAGGATGAGGTCGAATTTCGCGCCGCCGAGCCAGTCGTGCACCTGCTGCACGATGGCGTCTTCTGTGAAATCGCCCTGGATGAAATCGACGTGGCTGATGCCGTCCATGGGCAGAATGTCGGTCGCAAGCACCCGGCCCTTCTCGCCCACGAGCTTGCCCGCCACCTGCGACCAGCCGCCAGGCGCGGAGCCCAGGTCCATGACCTTCATGCCGGGGCGGATCAGATGGTCCTTCTCATTCAGCTCGATCAGCTTGTACGCCGAGCGCGAGCGGTACCCCTCCTTCTGCGCCTGCTTGACGAAGGGATCGCTGACGTGTCGCGACAGCCAATTGGCGCTGCTTTTGGTTCGGGCCATTTTGCGGAGGGATTACACGGTAGAATTGCCGGGATTCTACTATCCCTCTGCCGGGTTTACCGGCCAGGAAGACCTTGTGATCCGCATTACCGAGTTGCCGCTGGCGCTCGATTACACCCCCGAGACGCTCCGCCAGGCCATCCTCAAGCGCCTCGCCCTCCCCGCCGCCGATCTGCTCGATTTCACGCTGTTCAAGCGCAGCTATGACGCGCGCAAGAAAAACAGCGGAATTCTGTTCGTCTGCATCGTCGACGTCACGGTCCGCGACGAGGCGGCCGTCTTGAAGCGCCTCGCCCGGGACCGACAGGTGAGCGTCGCCCCGGACACGAGCTATCACCCGGTGGCGCAGGCTCCCGCGGAGCTGAAGGAGCGCCCGCTCGTCATCGGATTTGGCCCCTGCGGGCTGTTCGCGGCGCTGCTGCTCGCGCAGATGGGCTTCAAGCCCATCGTGCTGGAACGGGGACGCGATGTCCGGCGCCGCACGCGCGACACCTGGGCGCTGTGGCGGCAGAACACGCTGACCCCGGAGTCGAACGTGCAGTTTGGCGAAGGCGGCGCGGGACTCTTTTCCGACGGCAAGCTCTACAGCCAGATCAAGGACCCGAAATTCTACGGCCGCAAGGTGATGCACGAGTTCGTGCGCGCCGGGGCGCCAGCGGAAATTCTCCATGTGAGCAAACCGCACATCGGCACCTTCCGCCTGACCGGCGTCGTGTCGACGATGCGCGAGGAAATCATCGCGCTCGGCGGTGAGGTGCGCTTCGAGAGCAAGGTCACCGATCTGCTGATCGAGGCGGGCCAGGTCAAAGGCGTGGTGCTCGCGAGCGGCGAAACGCTGCGCAGCCGGCACGTCGTGCTTGCGCTCGGGCACAGCTCCCGCGATACCTTGCGCATGCTCGAGCAGCGGCGCGTTCATCTCGAGGCAAAGCCCTTTGCCATCGGCTTTCGCATCGAGCATCCCCAATCGCTGATCGATGTTGCACGGCTCGGGCGTTTCGCCGGTCACCCGGAACTGGGCGCCGCCGACTACAAGCTCGTGCATCACGCCCGCAATGGGCGTGCGGTGTATAGCTTCTGCATGTGTCCAGGCGGCACGGTGGTGGCCGCCACGTCCGAGCCGGGGCGCGTCGTCACGAATGGCATGAGCCAGTATTCGCGCAACGAGCGCAACGCCAATGCGGGCATCGTCGTGGCCATCGATCCCGAAACGGATTTCCCCGGCGGGCCGCTAGCAGGCGTTGCGTTACAGGAAGCGCTCGAATCCAAAGCCTACGGGCTGGGTGGCAGCGACTACTGCGCCCCCGGTCAATTAGTGGGTGACTTCCTGCGCGGTGTCGCATCAACTCAATTAGGGGATGTCACGCCGTCTTACACCCCGGGCGTCCGGCTGGGTGATCTGTCGCAGGCCTTGCCGGCGTACGCGATCGAGGCCATGCGCGAGGCCTTGCCGGAGTTCGGCAAGCAGATCCGCGGATTTGACCGTGACGATGCGGTTCTCACGGGCGTCGAGACTCGCACCTCCTCTCCCGTGCGCATCACGCGCGACCCCGAGTCGCTGCAGAGTCTGAACGTACGCGGGCTTTATCCTTGTGGTGAAGGCGCGGGCTACGCCGGCGGCATCCTCTCGGCGGGTGTCGATGGCATCAAGGTGGCCGAAGCCGTCGCGCGGAGCCTGTCGTGAAATTCGAGGACATCAAGAAGCTTCATCAGAAGAAGTTCCGCGAAGAGTTCGGCTGCTTCCTGCTGGAAGGCGAGCATCTGGTGCAGGAACTGCAGAAGGCGCTGGCTCATGATCCGCGCCTGGGTGCGAGCGAAATCTATCTCACGCGTGAATACGAGCATTGGAAGAGCTCGCTGCCGATTCACGTGATCAATTCACGTTACATGACGCAGCTCAGCGAGACTCGCTCACCGCAAGGCATTGCGGCGGTGGTGCCGCTGCTGTCAGCACCCGCGCCACAGCCGGGCGAGCGCGCCATCTACCTGCATGAGATTCAGGATCCGGGCAATCTCGGCACGATCCTGCGCACTCTTGCCTGGTTCGGCGGGTTCCGTTGCCTCCTGAGCCCCAACAGCGTGGACGTGCACAACGGCAAGGCGGTACGCGCAAGCATGGGCGCGATCTTTCATGTGCCGGTGGAAATCGATGTGCCGATGGAAGCGCTGCCGGCGCGCTTCGCGCGCATCGCGAGCCTCGACCTGCAAGGCCAGCCGATCGCGACGCCGGCGTTTCGCGATTTCGATTGTTATGTCTACGGCAATGAAGCTCGCGGCTTGCCGCGCGAGGCGCTCGCCGGAATGAACGCCACGCCCTTCACGATTGCCGGGACCGGCGCGATCGAGTCGCTGAATGTGGCCACGACAGTGAACATCTGCCAGTACGAGCTAGCGCGCCCGATACGCCACGGCTAAGCTTCCTGACAAACCGGGGACGGTTCAGTTGCCTGAACCGCCCGCGGTCCCGCGATCGCTAGCGGTGATCGGTGCGATCGGCGTAGAAAATGTAGTCCGCCGTGTACGGCACGAACGCCGACTTGCCGACGTCTGCGGCCGAGCTGCAACCGGTGGCAGGCGCTAGCCCTCCCGTAGTGTTCACTCGCTGAATGAACGTCGTTCGCGCAAGGACGCCGCGCGGCCCGCCCTCGGTCGTGGTAACCGTGACCCGCAACCAATCGATTGCAGTCTTATCTACGGTGGCGTTGTCACCCGTGACCACTTTGCCCCAGACCGCGCTCGTGTCTCGCGAGTGCTGCCACGTCGCCCGGATCGTGCCGAGCGGATCATCCGGGTCCGGGCTGAAGAAGTGAGTCGTGATCTGCCTTCCCGCGTCATCGAACAGAGTCGCCTGTGGCGTGAAGAGCTTGAATTTGAACTCGGTGCCGGAAGGCAGGCAGACGTAGTTCTGCGTGCCGATGGCGTGCCCCACCAGAAAAGGCCTGTTCGGCGGCAACACCTCGATGTTGTCTGGAAGGTTCGAGGGTACGACGGGCTTGTGGGCCAGTGCCGGCTGGGTCACCGCGACCGTGATGAGCAGCGTGGCTGCCATGACGCCCGCACGGGCCGGTCTCGGACGGGTGTTTCGAATCTCAGATGTGATCCAAGTCTTCAAGCGATTCTCCTGGGCGCGCGCTGTGCGCGGGGCGAGACGTGTCGATCACAAGTGTGACCGGGCACCTCGTCGCCGGAGACCGCTGGAAGTGGGATGTCACCGCTAACTTTCGTGTGATGCGCGCGCAGTGCGCGACCCCGGCGGCGGCGCGGCCGGGCTATTTACGGCGCTTGCCGCGCTTACCGGTTCCCTGCCCTGCAGCCTGAATCCGGTGAGCCTCCAGAATCGCAGGCAACAGGCCCGGGAACCTGGCCTCGATCTCCGGGCAGCGCGTCGTGTTGTGCATTTCCACGCCACGACGCTCGCTCGTGATGAGCCCCGCTTCGCGCAGCGCCTTGAAATGCTGCGACAGGGTGGACTTCGGCACGGGCCGATCGCGCACCTCCAGAAAATTCGAGCACGTCCGTGTGCCTTTCGCGCAGGTGATGTCGGCAAAGATGAGCACACGGACCGGATCCGAGAGTGCGTGCAGGATGCCCTCGACCGTGACGTCTTCTATGGAAGGATGAATGAGCGGACGCATAGCATGAGTTCTAGCACCGGGACCGCCCTGCGTCCATGAGCGGCCTCGGCTTTGTCCGCAAAGTTCACCTTTAGTGAACTATTGGACTCTCTCCTCCGGGTGAGTGACCGGCCGCGCCGCGAGCGCCTAGAGTGCGACCCACTAGTTCGTAATTCCTGAACTAAGGGAGAAACAGATGAGCAGACTGAATGGCAAGGTAGCGGTGGTCACGGGAGCCTCCAAAGGCATCGGCGCCGCGATTGCGAAGGCACTCGCCGCAGAAGGCGCCGCGGTGGTCGTGAATTATTCCTCCGGCCGGGACGGCGCGGAACGCGTGGCTGCGCAGATCGCGGCGAAGGGCGGACGCGCCGTCGCCGTGCATGCAGACGTCTCGAAAGCCGCCGACGTGAAGCGCCTGTTCGAGGAGACGAAGAGCTCGTTCGGCCAGCTCGACGTGCTGGTCAACAATGCGGGTGTGTACGCCTTTGCGCCGATCGAGGAAGTCACGGAGAGCGAGTACCAGCGGCAGTTCGGCATCAACGTGCTCGGGCCACTCCTCGCCACGCGCGAAGCGGTGAAATACTTCGGCAAGGACGGCGGCAGCATCATCAACATCAGCTCGGTCGCGAGCGAAAGCCCCATCCCGAACGCGTCCGTGTACTCGGCCACCAAAGCCGCGCTCGATTCGATCACGCGCACGCTGGCCGCGGAGCTCGGTCCGAGAAAGATCCGCGTGAATGCGATCGCACCGGGCGGCGTCGAGACCGAAGGCACTCACACGGCCGGTGTGGTAGGCAGCGACTTCGAGAAGGAGCTGATCGGGAAAACGCCCCTCGGCCGCTTCGGGCAGCCCGACGACATCGCGCCCGTCGCAGTCTATCTGGCGTCCGCGGAGTCCGGCTGGATCACGGGCGAGCGCCTGACAGTGTCAGGCGGCATGCGCTAGCGCGGTTCGCACTCGCTCAGTCGGTGACGCTCTTGGCTGTCGTGCCTGAGCGAGTGTAGTTGAACTTCACCACCATCACCCGCTGCCGTCCAGCCTCGGCGGCGGGTGCGAACATCCACTTCTTCGCGGCTTCGAGTGAGAGCCGCTCGAAGTAGCGACTGGGGCCGGGATCTTCCGGGGTGGCGGCTACGACCTTGCCGTCTGCGTCCACGATGACTCGCACGGATACTCGGACTGTGCCGCGGATGGTTTGACTCGCGCTCGGCGGAACGACTGGGAGCACTTCGTTGATCGCGGAAGGCGAATCGCTCGCCGGCGCGCGGGGTGCGGAAACGGGCCGCGGAGTCGGCGTTGCGGGCGCCGGTTTTTCAGGTGCGGGCGTTGCCCGCGCTTGCGTTGCAGGCGCCTCCGGTGCCGCGGGCTGCAGCGGCGGCGTCTCTGCCGCCACGGGCGGAGCGGCCACCGGAGCATTTGCCTCTCGCGGCGTGTCGCCCGGCGAAAAGAAGTAAACCGCACCGGCAACGATCACGAGCAGCACGGCGGCCGCAGCGATCAGTCGCATCGGCCGCCACTGCGCTTTCAGCTCGTCCGGCTCGGCGATCTCATCCGGCGGCTTGATCTCCGCGCGAATCACCAGGCGAGTCGAAGACGCGGCTGGCGGCTTCGGCGCGACATCCGTCTCGACGGCTTCCTCTTGTCGCGCGGGCGTCGAATCCAGGTCCCCGCCCTGCTGCCAGGCCTGCAGTCTCGCAATATCCGGCCGGTCCTCCGGCTTGCGACTCAGGCACTTCGAAATCATCTCGCGAAACGGCGAAGGAATATCCGGCGGCAGCGCGATGCTGCCGGCAATCGCCTGAAGGCCCGCCGGCTTGCGGCGCGACAGCGCCTCGCAAACCACGACACCCAGCGCCCAGATATCGGCCGCCGTCGAACCTGCGCCGCCGCCCGCCTCGGGCGCCTGGTACGGCGAAGATGTGGGCGCACTGGCACCGCCGCTGTTAACGATGTCCGCTGCGGGACCGATCGCATCGCTTGCGAGCTTCACCTGGTCGCCCACGACGAGGACGTTCGACGGCTTCAGTCCACCCTGAACACGCTTCGAGCCGTGCAGGAACTCCAGCGCATGCAGCGTCGGCCCGAGCATCTCGCGGACTTCATTCGGCGCGAGCGCACGATGCTCCAGCAACTGCGCGAGAGTCTGCTCGGCGTATTCCATTGCCGAATACAGATAGCGTTGCCCGTCAATCTCGCACTCGCCCACCTCGAACAGGCGAAGCAGATGCGGATGTTCGATTGACGAGGCCGACCGCCAGCGCGGCAAGAGCAGCTCCGCCCGGCCGGCAATCGCAGGAACCAGCTTCAATGCGACGCTGGAGGCGCCATCCCTCGCCGAGCGGGACAGAAATACCGCGCTTCGTTCCGAGCTTCCCAGCAAACGAAGCAACGGAAACACTCCGTTGACGATTCGCCCTTCCAGTTGCGCCCAATCTGCTTGCATCGATAACGGACCTCCTCCCGCGGTGGCTATTCTATGCAACGAGCGACGCGGGCTGTGGCGCGAATCCCCGGCGAAGCTTCAGGCGCAGCCGTGTACCATCGCGCGAACAGTGCAGTCGCATCGCCCGATGGTGCCCAGGTTTTCCGCATGACACGCGTTCCCCCCTCTGCCGAGCCTTCCGAAAACCCACGTCTCTCCAAGCGCATGAGCGAGCTCGGGCTGTGCTCGCGGCGCGAGGCGGATCGCTGGATCACCAACGGCTGGGTGAAAGTGGATGGCCAGGTCGTCGACACGCTCGGCGTGCGGGTGTCACCCCAGGCGCGCATCGAGATCGATCGGGCCGCGCGTGAGCACCAGAGCGGACAGGTCACCATCCTGCTGCACAAGCCGGTGGGTTATGTCTCCGGCCAGGCCGAAGACGGCTACGAACCTGCCATCGTGCTGATCCGCCCGGAGAATCGCTGGGCGGCGGATCCCTCGCCCCTCGAGTTCCAGCGGGAACACCTGCGGGGGCTCGCTCCCGCCGGGCGACTCGACATCGACTCGACCGGGCTGCTCGTGCTCACCCAGGACGGGCGCGTCGCGAAGCAGCTGATCGGCGAAGACTCCTCGGTCGAGAAGGAATACCTCGTGCGGGTCGAAGGCACTCTCGCGCCTGACGGCATGAAGCGCTTGCAGCACGGACTGACGCTCGACGGCGTGAAGCTGAAGCCGGCCCAGGTGTCATGGCAGAACGAGCACCAGCTACGCTTCGTGCTGCGCCAAGGCCGCAAGCGCCAGATCCGGCGTATGTGTGAGCTGGTGGGTCTCTTCGTGACCGGGTTGAAGCGTGTCCGCAGTGGCAACGTGCCGCTCGGGGGACTGCCGGTCGGCAAGTGGCGGTACCTGCGGCCGGATGAGAAGTTCTGACGGGCGCGCTCAGCGCACCGCGAGCCGCCAGAGCGAAGTGATCTCCGCGGCGCGCGCAACGTGCAGCGGGTCTGTTCGATCGGCCGCTCGGGGATGTCGTGGCGGCACATCGTTCCGGCCGACGACGCGCAATCCCGCCGCCTCGAACTCTTCGAGCAACTGCGCGCGGGTGCGAAGTCCAAGGTGCTCGGCAAGATCCGAGAGGATCAGCCACCCTTCGCCGCCCGGCTCCAGATGCTCAGGCAGCGCCCGCAAGAATCCGCGCAGCATGCGGCTGTCGGGATCGTAGATTCCATTCTCCATGGGCGAGCTCGGCCGCGCCGGAATCCACGGCGGGTTGCAGATCGCGAGCGCCGCCCGACCTTCCGGAAAAAGATCCGCCTCGACGACCGCGACGCGTTCCGCAAGCCCAAGCTGCCGAACGTTCTCACGCGCACACGCCACCGCGCGAGGATCGAGATCGGTCGCGACCACGCGTTCGACGCCACGCCGTGCGAGCACCGC
>Ga0070665_100005430_pt1 | contig 13145 bp, 9 predicted proteins | sample KBSS13metaG_FD_65862 | JGI IMG/M metagenome (GOLD analysis project Ga0070665, IMG submission 65862) | Switchgrass rhizosphere microbial communities from Kellogg Biological Station, Michigan, USA - KBS S1-3 metaG | ecosystem: Host-associated > Plants > Roots > Rhizosphere > Soil ... | reverse complement strand
GCGCTCTCCACTTCGATGGTGCCGATGCGATGGCCCGCGATCTTGATGATCTCGTCCGCGCGGCCGCCGAACCAGACGTAGCCGTCCTCGTCCACGTGCGCCGAGTCGCCGGAGTAGTAGACGTTCGGGATCTTCTGCCAGTAGTCGCGCCCGTACCGGTCGGGCTCGCCCCACAGCGCCGGCGTCAGCCCCGGGAACGGGCGGCGGATCGTCATGATCCCCTTCTCGTTCGGCCCGCACGGCTCGCCATCGAGCGTCATCACGGCCGCGTCGATGCCGGGCAGCGGGATGGCCGCCGACCCGGGCTTGATCGGCAGCAGATCGATGCCGTAGGGATTGCCGAACGCGGGACCGCCGGTCTCGGTCTGCCACATGTGATCGATCACCGGCGCGCGGTTCTTGAGAATCCGGTTCTGCAGCCAGTCCCACGCCGGCGCGTTCAGCACCTCGCCGGCGCACACCACGCGTTCGAGCCGCGCGTGGTCCACGCGCAGCAGCGGCTCGTCGCCGTACCGCATCAGCATGCGCACGGCGGTCGGCGACGTGAAGATGCCGGTCACGCCGAACTCCTCGACCGCCGCGCGCCAGTTGCCCTCGGGGCGCGGATGGTCGAGCGCGCCCTCGAACACCACCGACGTGCAGCCGATCAGGAGCGGCGCGTACACCATGTAGCTGTGGCCGACGATCCAGCCGATGTCGGAGGTCGCCCACCAGACGTCGGCCGGCGTCATGCCGAAGCACCACCGTCCCATGCTGACGACGTGCACCTGGTAGCCGCCGTGCGTGTGGACGGCGAGCTTCGGCTTTGCGGTCGTGCCGGATGTGGCGAGAATCCAGGCCGGCTCGTTGGCTTCCATTTTCTCGACGTCGCTCGACTGCCCTTCGCCGCGCCCGAGAAAATCGGCCCAACTGATTTCACGTTCGTTTCCGTCCGGCTGAAGCCGGACGCTACGGGCGCCCTCGTCACGGGCGCCCTCGCCGGCCTCTTCGTAGCGTCCGGCTTCAGCCGGACGTTTTCGTCTCCAGACGATGGTGTGTTCGACGGACGCCCCGCCGATTTTCAGCGCCTCGTTGACGATGGGGGTGAGCGCGATGTCCTTGCCCTTCCGGTAGGTGACATCGGCCGTGAACACCAGCCGTGACCCGCTCGCGGCAATGCGGTCGCCGAGCGCGTTCGCGCCGAACCCGGCGAACACCACGGAGTGGATCGCGCCGATGCGCACCGTCGCCAGCATCAGCATGATGGCTTCGGCGGACGTCGGCATGTAGATCGTCAGGCGATCGCCTTTGCGGATGCCGAGCGCGCGCAGCGAGGCCGCAATTCGCTTCACTTCGAAGAGCAGCTGCGCGTACGTATAGACTGCGCGCTCGCCGCGCTCGTTGAAGTAGATGAGCGCCGCGTGTCCGCCGCGGCCATGCGCGACGTGATGGTCGAGCGCGTTCCAGGCGAGGTTGGTCTGCGCGCCGATGAACCAGCGGAACGTCGGCGGCGTCCATTCGAAGACGCGATCCCACGGGCGGAACCAGGGCAGGTCGCGCGCGGCCCGCTCCCAGAAGCCTTCAGGGTCGCGGCGCCCGTCTTCAATCCAGCGATTGACGACCGGCGTGATCAGGGTGCCCGCGCTCACGGGCGCGAGTATATACGTTGCGTCGTGACTTCCTTACGGGGGCGTAACGCAGCCGCGCAGCGTCGTCTGCCAGGGCGGATCGCCCAGGAAGGTCCGGCCCGGCGTGGCCGTCTCAACCAGGTCGGCGGAGTTGGCGTTACAGTGATCGCGGCTCATGCCCGACAGGTGCATGCGGAACTTCTCGCCGGCGGCAACCTGCTGCGAGGTGACCTCCAGCGTGGCACCGACCGTCGAGAGCGGAAACTGCTGGCGCTCCGGGGTCACGTCGGTATACGTCACGCCCGGCGGGCACTGAATCTGAGGGCCGCCGGGCCCTTGAACCGACGCGCATCGGGCGTTGGCATCGAGCGTGGCCAGCTGGCCGGCGTTCCACAAGTCCACGGAGAGCACGGCGTCCTGCGCAAACAGCGTGTGATTGACGTTGACCACGAGCGAGACGGGGTCTCCGGCTGTCGGAGCCGCCATCCCGCTTGCACAGGCCGTCGTCGCCACGATGAGACTCAGAAGCGGCAGCGTTCGCATGGCGGTCCTTCCCTGTTCAGCGACACAGATCAGGCAGGGTCGAGCAACTGACAGCGCGAACGCTTGGGGGGGTCCGGCTATTATCGAGCCGCCACGACGCGGCGGTCAAGTTCGCGGCGTCTGACGGAATAGCCGGAGCGACGCATGCCCTAGGGCCGGGAGGTGCGGCGCAAGGCGTCGAGGTCGGACCGATACTTGTCGAGCAGACGCCGATTGGACGCAATACGCGCCGCGGCAGCCTGTTCGGCCGACGCACTCGCCGCAGGCGCGGCGTCGGACGGAGCCGGCGCGACGCCGGCACGGCTGATAGAGGCATTGAGGGCCTCGAGCAGCTGTGTGCTCGCGTTTGCCGCAACTGGATCCGTTTCCGCAATCCGCGCACTCACCCATCGATATTCGTCGAGATCGACGCCGGCATCGGCCGCGGCCGTGGCATCGCTCGTGAGGCTCGCGAGCGCTCGGGCAATCTGGCCGGCGTCGGCCTCACCGGGGCTCACCCTCGGAGTCGCGGCTATCGCACGGCGCCGAACACCGATGTACATCTTCACTTGATCCGGTGTGAGCCGGCCGTCTGCCGGCGGCACGAACGCGCGCGCAGCCGGGACGGATTCCTGGGCCTGAGGCGCACCGGCCGCCTGCTGCCCTTCCACGGCAGCCGCGGCCGCGGCGCCGGGAAAGATCGCCGCCGCGGCGGCGAGGAGGAGGAGATGTTTGACCGTGCACATGATGCCAACCCTCGTGATCCAAAAGGGACGGGGCGCTCGGGGGCGCCCCGTCCCGACACTCTGCTAGTTGGTCGCGTTCGCCGATGCCGGCGTCTGCGCCGTGATGGAGTCCGACGACACCACCGAGCCTCCGTTGAGGATGAAGTACGCCGACGTGATGGTCACGCCGTGCGGCAGCGCGATGTTGAGGAGGCTGAAGTCCGTCCAGACCGGCGCGGGCCCGTGCATGAAGGGCGCAGGAACCGTCGACACGCCCGACGACGTGATCCAGAAGAGCGAGCCGTTGACGATGAGCGCCCAGTACGAGTCGAGCGTGCCGGTCATCGTGGTCTGCGGGATGGTGATCGTCAGGTTGTACGGTCCGCTCGTCGCCACGACGGGCGGCGTCGGATGCAAGCCGTTCACCTTCAGGGTGACGGTCGGAACGGCCGACAGGACGTTGATGCCCGTGGACCGCGTGTTGTTGCTCTCGTTGTACTCGCCGAGCGTGTTCGTATCGTCCGCAATCGCGCAGATGAACCGCGCGCCGAGCGCCGCGCCCGCCGGAATCGTGACAGACGTGTTCGCCGCGCTTGAACCGCCGCTGCCCAGCGACACGGTCCGGTTCCCGATGAGCGTGTCCGCCGTCGTGCAGACGCTGTCGGTCGACAGGTACAGCCCCAGCCGGAAACTGCCGGTGGCCGCGTTTCCGTTGTTCACGACCGTGTTCGACACGTTGAACGTCTGGCCCGGGTTGACGGCGGCGGGCGCCGACAGCGCCGAGACGGAGACGTCGGCCGACGTGACCGTGATGCGCAGCGCATCCCACCCGTCGGAATCGTTGTCACCGGCGTTGGTGTCCGTCGCGTTGTCGTAGATCACCCCCAGGTAGTAGGTGCCCGGAGGCGTGTTCGCGGGAATCGTCACGGCTCCCATGTTCACCGTGACGGCCGACACGCCCCCGAAATTCCAACCGTAGCTCTGGGTGCTGATCAGCGTATCGGTCGGGGCGATTTCGTCATTCGACGACAGGTAGACCCTGAACGTGTAGTTCGTGTTCCGCGCGGCGGTGCTGGTATTGGCCGCCAGGTGCGTCAAGCCTCCCGTCGACGTGCCGGCGGTAAACGTCGCAGGACCGACGACGTTGAGCGGCTGGAGGTTGAAGTTCGCGCCCTGCGCATTGATGGGATCGAACGTGCCGTTGAGGTAGTTCACCCAGTCCAGCCATTGCCGCGTGTATTCGGCGTAGGTCGAGCGGTTCGACGTGGACGTGACGGCGTGCGTGAACCGGTTGCTGTTCGCGTCGAAGTAATACGCGCCGCTGCCGCTCATGCCACCCCACACCGCGCCGAGGCAGCCGCCGGTGGTGTTGAGACCAAGCCTGTTGGTGTTGGGGCAGCTGTTGAACGTGCCCCCCCAGATGTACATGTCCGCGCCGGTGTGCAGGCTGGCGCTGCAGCTCTCCGCGGGATAACTGGCGCTGTTGTACGTCGTGGTCGTGGCGAAGTTGCAGTCGCCGCCGTAGGCCCAGCCGAACCAGCCGGTCAGGAACCCGGCCGCGCGGTCGATCGCCACCGCGCCGATGTCGAAGTTGAAGTCGCCGCTCACGGTCCAGCCCGTCCACGACGCCATCGTCGTCGAGTGCGCCCAACCGTACGGGTTCACGATCGACGGCGGGCCAAAGAGCGAGCCCACGCCGTCCCACGCCGGGTACACCCAGATCTCGTCGGCCCAGGCGCCGCCGGCGCCGTTGTTCACGCAGTGGCCGGCCGTCAGCACGACGTTCGCGTCGCGCATGCTCCCGGAGCATACGAAGTAGCTGTTGCCGAAGCGCATGAGCAGCTTCACGTTCATGCGGTACGGGAACGCCGCGCGCGTCGCCGCCGAGAGCAGCGACATCGAGCCCATGCTGGCCGGCATCTGTTCGTTTCCGATGCCGCCATCCGCACCGGGATAGCCGCCACCTGTCGTGTAGGCCGCGGCGGCCGCCTCAGGATTGAGCGGTCCCCGTACTTCCTGACCCGTTGTGGCGTTGTACACGACGCCCTGGCCCGGACCGCTGTTCGCGGGACGCGCCGCACCCCAGTTCGGGTTGTTGGGCATCGGCATCGGCGGAACCTGGCCGATCGGCGGGTGGTTGGGTGCGGCCACCGGACCGTGTGTCGAGGGGTGGAACGGCTCGGCAGGCACGCCCGAGTCGATGGCCGTCACCGACGGCGCCGGACCCGGGTTGTTCTGGCCGCCTGCGCTGGCGGCGGTTGCCACTGCCAGCGACATCACCAGCGCACCCGCGGACGAAACAACGAATCGAATTGGAGAACACGTCATCGCAAATCTCCCTTCACACAAGCCCGAGCGGTCGTCTGCCAAGCGAGATCCGTCAACGGATTCCGTCCGGAGCTCGCAATACGCACAGCATTGGCAGAAGTGGTGTTGCATCCGTCACGACTGAGCCCCGACACAGCAACGCGGACAGATTCACCAGGCTTCACGCTGGTGATCGGGACCTCGATTTCGTTTCTTGTGGCGCCGAGCGCCACCTGCACCCGTTCGGGCGTCACGGGTTGGTACGTCACGCCGGGCGGGCAGGACACTTGTTCGGCGCCGGTCCTCGTGTCCCGGCTGCTCGCACAGCGCGCGTTGTTCTCCAAGGTCGCGATCTGCGCGGCCGTCCAGACGCGCACGTCGAGTTTCGTGCCCTCGGCAAACAGGTCAGGCGGGATGGAAATGAGGAGGGTGACAGCGGCGGGAGCAGCCGGCGGCGGCGTTTGAACGGCGGCGATCACCGCCGCAGAGGCCAGCAGAACTCCGGCCGTAACAGAACAAACGAGCACCACTGCGGGGTCTCTCACGTGAAACGCGCGCGGAGCGTAGCAGGCTGTCCTGGAGGGAACAATAGGGAAGATCGATAAGTACGCCGATGTTACAGCTGATTCCGTGCAGCCCGCCTGTCACTCGCGTGTGCGCGCGGATGACCGCGCGACGATGCATGCATGCTTGTTGTAACCTCTGGGCGTGACCGTCACTCACCAGTCATTCAAAGCGTTCCGGATTTCCGACGGCGGCGGCTCTGTGGCCGGCGCGATCGTGGACACCACGCTCGACGAGCTCAGCAGTGGGGACGTCGTGATCGCCGCCGCGTACTCGAGCGTCAACTACAAGGACGCATTGGCAGCGACAGGCGCGGCGAAGATCCTCAAGCGCATGCCGCTCGTGGGCGGCATCGACGTCGCCGGCACCGTGGCGTCGAGCACCGACGCGCGATTCCGGGAAGGCGACGAGGTGCTCGTCACCGGTTACGATCTCGGCGTCGCCAACGATGGAGGCTACTCCGCGTACGTTCGCGTGCCCGCCGACTGGGTGGTCAGGATTCCAGCCGGTCTGACCGCGCGCGACGCGATGACGCTCGGGACGGCCGGCTTCACCGCCGCCCGGTCCGTCATCCGCCTCGAACAGAACGGCCTTACGACCGGCTCAGGGCCCGTCATCGTCACGGGCGCAACCGGCGGCGTCGGCAGCATCGCGGTCGCCATCCTCGCCGGCCTCGGTTACCAGGTGACCGCGATGACAGGCAAGGACGCCGAGCACGGCTACCTGAAATCGCTCGGGGCCACGGAAATCCTGCCGCGGTCGGCGGCCCAGAAGAGCTCGCGGCCGCTCGAGAAGGCGACATGGGCGGGCGCGGTCGATCCGGTTGGCGGCGAGACGCTCGCGTGGCTCACCAGGACGATGAACTACGGCGCGAGCATCGCCAACTCCGGCCTGACGGGCGGCACTGAGCTCCACACCACCGTGGTGCCGTTCATCCTCCGCGGCGTCAACCTGCTCGGGATCGACTCGGTGACGTGTCCGATGCCGCCCCGGCTCGAGATCTGGCGGCGCCTGGCGACGGATATGAAGCCAAAAATGCTCGCGTCCATCGCGCGCGAGATCGACCTGGCGGGGCTGCCCGGCGCGTTTGCGACGCTGGCCGCCGGCAACGCCCGCGGCCGCTTCATCGTCAAAGTGTCGTAGGGTGGGCGTCGTCGCGTCCGGCTTCAGCCGGACGTCGCCAGCCCTACTGCCCCCGCGGCGCCGGTTTCGACAGATACGCCTTCGACGCCGCCTCGTCTTTGAGCGGCGTGACCTTGTCGGGATCGATGCGCACCATCAGGTAGTCGATGTGGTCGTCGATCTTCGTGAAGAGATGACCGGTTCCGGCCGGAATGACGACGACGTCGCCGGCCTTGAGCTGATACGTGACGCCGTTGCGAATGGCCGACCCGTTGTTGCCGGGCCCGTTGAACTCGCGCACCGTCAGCTGCGTGGCGGGACGGCGCTGCCTGTTCGTGATGTCCGGTCCCACCTCGAGCGTCGCCGTGCCCTCGACGATGTGATAGACCTCGCTGACCTGATCGTGCTCGGCGACGGAATCGGGCGCCGGCGCGTCCAGCTTGCCGCGATGGACCATGCCGATGCCGACGTGGGCCTTGCCGATCTCGACGTCCCGCACCTGCTGATCCAGTAGTTTCTCGTCGATGGCCTTCTTGGTGTACGCCTGGAGCTCGCTGAGCGGGATGTACTGACCGGCGCACATATAACACGTCGGCTGCGGGTCGGTGGGATTGAGCCTGGCCTGCGCCGCAAGCGCGGCCACGGCGCACAACGCTCCGGTGATGCCGAGCACGATGGTCTGTTTCATGATGAGCCCTCGCTGTCAGTTACTTGTTGGGAAGAAATTCTACGGCGACCACGGGCTTCTCGGCGGCCGTCTGGGCGCCGTCCCGCCACGTGATGTAGACCGGCATCGGCTGCGCCAGGGCGCCGCACTTGACGCCGCCGTCCAGGTCGTTGCGGTACGAAATGAAATCCACCACGTCCAGCCGGCCGACCAGAGGACCCGGAGCGCCGGCTTCCACCAGGTGAAACGTGGCCTTGCCACCCGCCGGGCAATCGATGCGATCGAGCGTGCCTTCGGCGCGAGCCTCGCCCGCCTGGACGACGCGGTAGTCGGGGACGAATCGCGGCCGGCCGTCGTCCGGCGGGCGCGGCAGATCGAAGCCCGGAACGGGAATGGACTTCGACCCTGAGGCGGCCAGAAACGTCGCGACGTCGTCTTTCGCTCCCGTTCGCTGGCGGTTCTCCGCGTTGACGATGTAGCTCATGAGGCTGCGGGCAGAGTCGCGCACGCCTGGCGGATACAAGCCGCTCATGAGCGGCCCGATGGCCCTGCGGGCGGACGCGAAGTCGCCGCGCCGGGAGAGGATCTGTGCCTGGATGAACGCGTAGTCGTAGCGGCCGGGCGCCAGCGCCCGCGCGCGCGCGATGGCCGCGGCGGCCTCGGCCGTCGGGTCGTCCGGGCCCGGCAGGTCCAGGGCCGCACGGTGGGCGAGCAGGTTCGGCATCTCCGCGCGGTCGCCTCCCACCGTGTCCAGTTGCCGGCGCGCGGCCTGAATCAGGCTGACGTTCGCGGAGCCGGCGATGCCGACGCCGGCCAGGTCGGCCATCGCCATCGCCGCGCTGTAAGCGACGAGCCAGTCGTCGCTCCTGCCGAGCGCGATGAGCCGCTTCTCGGCGCTGGCGTACTGGCTGCGGCCCATGTCGAGCTGCGCCATCGCAACGGCGGCGCGTGTGCTGGCGGGATCGGCCTCGAGCGCCACGTCGAGCTGGGCGGCCGCTTCGTCGTACTCGCCGCGCTGGACGAGATAGGCGCCGAGATAGGCCGCGACATCGCTCGGGGAAACCGGGACGGGCGCCACGGGCAGCGACGTGATCTTCTCCGTGAATTCAATGACGACCGTGTTGAACAGGTTGCGCTGCAGGTACTTTTGCAGGTCCTGCTCCATCCGCGCGGTTCCGAACGTCTCTTCCCACGCGCGCGATTCCGGAACGCCGTTGGCGACGCTGCGCAGGTATGCCGAGAGCTGCGCCACTCGGCCGGGCTCGCCGTTGAGCACCATGTGCGTCAGCGCCCAGGATTCCGCGTAGAACACCGACGCGCGGGCCGACTCGTTGTAGAGCGGCGACCGCGAGTCCACCTTCAGCAGATCCGCGAGCGGCACGCGGCCGGAGTTCCTCAGCAGCTGCAGGTGCTCGCCGATCGCCAGGCCGATCTGCGCCTGCTTGCCGGCCCCCATCAGCCGGAACGTGCTGTAGAACTCCGCCAGCCCCTCGTTCAACCACACGGGCGGGTTCGACATGACGTTGGACACGATGAGATGCGCGTACTCGTGAAAGATGATGCGGTCGGTCGAGACGCCCCCGCTCTGGACGAGGATGTAATTGAGGTTGGCGCCCGGGGCGAAGAACCCCGCGACGTCCGTGCGCCGCTTGCCCTGGTAGGTCGGCTTGAACGGGGCGAAGGCTTTCTCGTTCGGGAACACGATGATGATCGTCGGGACGGCGGCGGCCGTGGCGCGTTCGCTGATGACGCGGCTGAGGGCTTCGCGAAAGCCTTCGAACTTGACCGCCACGTCTCGCAGCTCGCGCGCGCTCACGTCGCCGACGACCGTGAAGTTCGGGCTGTCGAGCCGGCGCCATTCGGCGGCGCACGGCGCGGCGGCGAGAATCACGGCGAGCGAAAGCAGCACGCGGCGAATACGATCACGCAGCCACAGAGGCACAGAGGACACAGAGTTTTCTTCTTCAAGAGAGATCCTCTGCGATCTCTGTGTCTCGGTGGCCTCGTACGTGATCGATCGCATCGGCTCCTACCGCTTCGCCGTTGTCGCGCCCCACTCTTCCGGCGCGACGTCGGCGATGTGCTGCGAGAACGTCCACCAGTGGCCGAAGGGATCCTGCACGGTGCACTGCCGCTCGCCGAAGGGCATGTCCGCCGGCGCCATCAGCACGCCCGCGCCGGCCTGCTTCGCCCGCTCGAACTGGCCGTTCACATCCGGGACGTGCACGACGACGTACTGGGACGGCCCGGTGCCGTCGGGCGCCTTCATGGGTCCGCCCTGCCGCCCGATCATGATGGCGCACTCGGCGACCTCGAGTTGCGCGTGGCCGATCACGCCATCGCGTTCGGCACGGAGGCGCTCCGTGAAACCGAACGCGCCGCACAGCCACTCGATCGCCTTGCCGACGTCCTCGTAGATCAGGACCGGAACGACCGACGCGGTTGGTGCTGAACGGTTGGTACTCATTCAACGCTCTCGAACATTCGAGCCGCTTCCACCAAGAAACATGAGAACGGCCGGATATTAGCATGCGCATGCTCCGCCCTTGGACGGGCTCGGGCAGCAAGCGAATCCGTCAAGCGCTGCCGGACTCGATCCCGCTAACTGCGGGCCGCAGGGCCCCATCGCGGCGATCACCCTCCCCGCGATCCGTGGCGTTGTGACCACCACCGGCGCTGATCACGTGCAACAGAAGTCGTCCTGATAACCCCTTGATCGCCGCGGGTGGGAACGAAACGGACCGGAGGCCGGCAGTTCCGGCAAGCTTGCCGGTGAGCGGCCTGCCCTGAGCCCGTCGAAGGGCAACACAGAGCCGTTCGGCTGAAGGCGCACTCAGTCCGTCCGGCTGAAGCCGGACGCTACGAATGAGCGTACAGGAGAACGCCGGCCCTGAAGCAGGCCGGCGTTGTCCTGTCGAGCGGGAATCGGCCGGTTTACTTCGCCTTGCGTCCTTCGACGTTGCCCGCCGTCTTCGGGTCGGGGCGGCCGAACTTGGCGTTGTCGATCGCGACGTTCGGCTCGTAGCTCGTGAACGTCCAGTCGTCGCGCTCGCTGACCCACGCGTAGCTGTACTTGAACGGCATCTTCACGCCGGCGACGTCGCGGTAGTCGTCGTAGTCCACCTGCGTCGGGATGCGGCCGACCATCGTGTTCGCGTAGCGGATGTAGCGTTTCAGCAGCCCCGTCTTCTTGTCGAAGTAGAGGGTGCCGATCATGCCGGTTGGCGAGCTGCCCTGGAGGACGTCCACGTCGACGCCGTCGATCGTCTGACCGAAGCTGACGCGCCACGTCGTGAAGAACGGCCGAATCTTCCACGGGAACGCCATGATGGCGTCGAATTTCGCACCCTCGAGCAGCGTCGCCGTCAGCGGATACTGCGGCGTGACGGTGAGCGGCAGCTGCCACCACGCGGCCGTGCCGTCATAGGCCCGCACGACGTCGCCTTCCTGCTGGTGCACGAACGTCGCCGCCTGGCCCGTGGACTTCGCGAAGATTTCCGCCGGGTTGCCCGCGCCGACCTCGCCGAAGAGCAGGCTCTTCCCCTTGGCGCTGTAGCTGGTGAGCGCATTGATCCGCGCTTCCCCGCCTTCGGCTTCGATGAACCTGGCAAAGATCTGATCGACGGTCTTGGTGGCGTTCGCGTCGCGCACCAGGATGTCCGGCGGCGTCACCACGGCTTCACCGTACGCAAAATCGAGCGGCGGCGTGACGGCGGGGCTCAGCTGGCCGCGATGGCACGTCCAGCACGTCACGACCTGGCGGCCTCCGAAGCTCGTCTTGTTGATGTTCTGCACCATCTGGACCATCGCGCGCGCGGTCCGCTTCCGGGCTGTCTGCGGCGAGCCGGTGTCGTCCTCCCACTTCGGGTCGGACGTGCCGGCGCCGGTGTGGCAGTTGCCGCAGCACAGGCTCAGCGACGTCGTGAAGACGCCCATGGTGCCCATGAACTCGTCAACCGGGATGCCCTTGAGCACCTGGACGTTCTTGAACACCGCTTCGGACATCTGCGGCCGCGCCGACATCGCCGCCGCCTGCGCCGCCTGCTTGAGGGCGGGCGCGGCATGGAGCGGCACGGCGGTACCCGGGGCAAACGTCGCGGACGCGGCGCCCGGCGCCGGGGGGAGACTCGTTGCGAAGGTAATGCTGGTCAGCCAGGCCACGGTGAGTGCCGTGGCGCCGAAAACCAGTCCTTTCGACCAGGATTTCATCGGTGTTCTCCTCTCAGCTCTGAAATTCGGCGGTCTTCACGGCGAGCGCTCCGCCCGTGTCGAGCGCCCGGCGGATCGCCTCAGACGTCCGATCGCCCGCGACTGGGACTCCGACGAGGATCTTGCCATCCGACACTTCCGGATCGTACAGCGACTTCGCGCGGCTCGGCAGCCGCGCCGTGACGAGCAGCGACACGACGGTGGTCAGAATCGCCGACAGCATCGTCATCTCGAAGATGATAACCAGATACGGCCACCACGCGATGATCGGCATGCCGCCGACGTTGATCGGCCAGGCGCGTGAGGTCCCGGTCACCAGCAGCACCGAGCCGATGAACCCCAGGAGGCCGCCGACCGCCGCCAGCCGGAACAGCAGCAGCGAGTGATCGCGCTGGCTGAATTCGAACGCCTCGAAGGGCTCGGCCGAGATCACGGTGATCTCCTTTTCCGGCACGCCGGCGCGCCGGAGTGCCGTGAACGCGCGCTGCGCGGCCGAAGGCTCGGCGTAGAGGCCGTAAACCGCGGTGCTCGAGGCCATCAGGGATGCGTCCTCCAGAGCGTCGCCGCTTCGTCCGGCGTCTCCTGCGGCTGGGACAATTCGGGTTGCTCGCCCACCTTGAGCTCCCAGATCGAGATGATCGGCACGAACTTCGAGAAGAGCGTGTAGAGCAGGCCCATGGCGCCGAACGTCGACACCAGCAGGAGGATTTCCGGCATCCGTGGGCGATAGGACCCCCACGAGTACGACAGGTACTTGTGGCTCAGCGTCGGCACGATGATGAGGAACCGCTCGAGCCACATGCCGACGACGACGCCGCACGACGCGATCACGCAGCCGGTCACCGTGCGGAGCTTCCTGAACGACAGGATGCAGAGCGGCGCCACGAAGTTGCAGACGACCATCGTCCAGTAGAGCGGCGCGAACGCTCCGCTCTGCGTCGTCCAGAACACGGACATCTCCGCCGACTCGTTGCCGTACCACGTCGTGAGACGCTCGGCGAAGACGAAGTACCCCCACAGCAGGCTCATCATGAGGAGGAGTTTGCCGAGGTTCTCGAAGTGCACCGGGTGCAGATACGCCTCGAGGTGCAGGAATTTCCGGAGCGCGGCCATCGCGATGATGAGCGCGGCGATGCCGCTGAAGATCGCGCCGGCGACGAAATAGGGCCCGAAGATCGTCGAGTGCCACATCGGCACGATGGCCATCGAGAAGTCGAACGACACGATCGTGTGCACGGAGACGGCGACCGGGATGATGGCGATCGCCATGATCTGCATGGCGGTCTCGAGGCGGTGCCATTGCTTCGTCGTGCCCCGCCAGCCGAGCGCCAGCGCGCCGTACACCGTACTCCTGAATCCCGTCGTCCTGTCGCGCACGAGCGCGAAGTCCGGGATCGTCGGCAGGTACAGAAACAGGAGGCT
>Ga0070665_100005428_pt1 | contig 13148 bp, 11 predicted proteins | sample KBSS13metaG_FD_65862 | JGI IMG/M metagenome (GOLD analysis project Ga0070665, IMG submission 65862) | Switchgrass rhizosphere microbial communities from Kellogg Biological Station, Michigan, USA - KBS S1-3 metaG | ecosystem: Host-associated > Plants > Roots > Rhizosphere > Soil ... | reverse complement strand
CCCGCTTGAGAAACTTTTGCCGACCGCGGCGAACTATCCGCCGGGCCTCCACGCGCCTGGTTACGGCGCTGAAACCAGCATACGCCAGTTGAAGGCTTCATACGCGCGGTGAACCACTGCCGGCGCGGTCGAGCCGCGCACCATGGCTTTGACAAAAGATATCGGCCGGCGTCAAATATCGCGACGGGAGGGTGAAGTCGTCCGCCGAAGACGAGAGTTGAATCGAAGTCGTGTCGTCCGCAATCGAGCGGCTGTGAGTGCGTTGCGTACGACCGGTCTCAAAACGGGTCTGAATCGTAACTCGATTGAGGAGGAACGATGAAACACCTTTTCGCTGAAACAGCTGTCGTGTGTGCCGTCGCCTCGCTTGCCCTGATGGGCTGCAACGGCGGCGACGACGAAACCCCTGTACCGCTCACCGTTCCCAAAGCCACCTGCGGACCGAACGACCGACCCGAATCCGGATTGCAGGGTCAAGTGCCGGCGGCGCTTCGCGCGAGCGGATTTCAAGGTTTCAGCTGCAACCTGCAACTGATCGGCCAAAGCAAAGGCGACGGCGCGAACTGGCAGACCACGCAGTTCAAGGATCGCGCGGGACACGTCTGCGCGTATCACGGAACTGCATTCACGACCGCCGGTCGCACGCATGTCGGCGTGCCGGTCATCGACATCACCCAGCGCAGCACGCCGACTCCGACGGCCTATCTCACCACGACGTCGCTGCTCGATCCGTGGGAATCGCTCAAGGTCAACGAGCGCCGGCAGCTTCTCGCGGGCGTCAATGCGCACAACGGCGGGCTGCAGAAAGACAACGGGACGAACGGCGGCGGCGGCCCCGAGATCGACGTGTACGATCTGGCGAATGACTGCAGGCAACCGCAGCTCATCGCGAGCGTTCCCATCGGGCTCCCGGGTGGGGGCGGTGCGGTGGCCGATCCCGAGTTGATCGGGCATGAAGGCGCGTGGGCGCCCGATGGACTCACCTACTACGGCAGCGATCTGGTCAGCGCCCGCTACTACGCGATCGATATGGCCGATCAAACCCATCCGACGCTGGTCTCGACCTTTCGCAATCCGTTCGCTCGCAACGTGCAGCCGCTGCCCAACCTCGTCATCGACGGGACGGTGCATGGCCTGTCCGTGAGCGACGACGGCAATCGCGCGTATTTCGTATCCCTGGGACCGGGCAATCCCGATCCGGCCGTGACACCGAACAACGGCCTCCTGATCGTGGATACGAGCGAGATCCAGGCGCGCAAGCCGAACCCGCAGATGAAGCTGATCAGCAGCCTATTCTGGAAGGACGGCGGAACCGCGCAACACACGATCAACGTGAAGATCGGGGGCAAGCCCTACATCATCTTCGTGGACGAGGCGGGATCAGGAGGCAACAACCCCAACGGGTGGCTGGCCGCCTGCGGTGCCAATCTGCCGGCGTGGCCGTTCGCGCGCATCATCGACATCAACGATGAGACCGCGCCCAAGATCGTGTCCCGGCTGATGCTGGAAATACACGACCCTGCGAACTGCAGCAAGGTGCTTCCCGATCTCGCCGGGCTGTCGAGCTTCACTTACGGCAGCCACTACTGCAGCGTCGACAATCGGGCCGAGGCCACCACCCTGGCGTGCGGTTATTTCAACTCCGGGATCCGGGTGTTCGACATTCGCGATCCGGTGCGCCCGAAGGAGATCGCGTATTACAACCCGGCGGGTACGACGACGGCGAGCCCCGGCTCGAATCACGTGCGTGCAGGCGGCTGGGTCGCCGGCGGTCCCGACTGGTGCTCGGCGCAAGTGCACCTGGACGCTGCGAGCGGGTCGCTCTGGACCACGTGCCAGGACAACGGCGCACTCGTTCTGCAGTTCACCAACGGCGTGTGGCCGTTCCCCACGTCCGCAACGCCGCCCGGACAACAGAACTAAAACGTCGTAGCGATTGAATCCGGAGTCGGGTGTCGTGCCGAATGGTCACTCGAGGGAAGCGCGATTGAGACGTTCGTGCTTCCCGTCTCCGGATCGTTGATTGCAGATTCCGTCCCTATTCTTGCCGATGTAGAGCGGTTGTCGACTGCCGGCGCTCTTGTCGGGCGCCTGCGCGCAGTGGTCGGGTCGGGGCAGAGTTGATCGTCGCCGCCTCTTCGGATCTCCGCCCTGGACGTGTTCTCTGTTAGATTCGAGAAGCTTCCTCAGCCGACAGGAGACTGTTCATGCCCGACGACGACAAGAACGTGCTCGGCGGCTCGCTTGCGCCTTGCTCGACATCACCGCGCACGGGCTTCTATCGTGACGGGTGCTGCAACACAGGACCCGAAGATGTCGGGATGCACGTCGTTTGCGTGCAGGTCACCGAAGCATTTCTCGATTTCGCCCGTGAACAGGGCAACGACCTCGTCACGCCCGTCCCGGAGTTCGAATTTCCCGGCCTCAAGCCCGGTGACCGATGGTGCGTGTGCGCTGCCACCTGGCACCAGGCGCTGTCCGCAGGTGTTGCGGCGCCCGTCGTGCTCGCAGCGACCCACGAGGAAACACTGGCCATGATTCCGCTCGATGCATTGAAGGCGCACGCGCTGGATATCCACTGACCAGGCGTCGGCACGGACTGCGCGGCGGTAGATCTCTCGGCTCGGGCAACGTTTGGCGCCCGCGCGTGTGCCGCGCAGCGTCAGCGTGAGACGTTGCGCGGATGCCTTTGGCTTGCGGATTGGGTGAACGGGGCTCAGTAGAGCGCGCGGAGCGCGCTGCCGACCGCAAACCAAACCAGGCTGCATGCCGCGATTCCGGCGAGAAGTAACCAATCCTTCGGTTTGAGTGGCAGCACGGCCGAGCGCTCCTGTCGAATTCCAGATTCGCATTACGCAACTAACATGCCTGGTGGACCGGCAGCGCGTGAACGCCACGCGGCCTTTCGCGACGCGGCGCGCGTCGCGTGCTGTTGACGCACCGAAGGGCGAAGGAGCGGCCCTCCGTTCCGTCGGCCATTCATTCGATCTTGACCTTCGCGGTCTTCACCAGATTCGTCCAGAACTTCCCGTCCTCTGCCAGGAAGCGGGTGAACTGCTCCGGGGAGTCGGAGATCGAGACCTCGGTACCTTCGCGCGCAAGCGCCGCTTTGACCGGCGCCTGTTGCATAGCGTCGACGGTCGCGTCATAGATCTTTTTCACGATTGCGGGCGGCGTACCGGCGGGCACGAACATGCCGTACCAGAACTCGAGGTTGTACTCGGGCAGTCCCGCCTCCCGCATGCCGGGCAGGTCGGGCACCAGCGGGGAACGCTCACGCGTGCTGACCGCGATCACGCGCAATTTACCGCCCGCGGCCTGCGGCAGTACGGAGGGCGATGTCCCGAAGGTTACCTGCGTATCGCCCGCCATCACAGACTGGATGGCCGGTGCGCCCCCGCGGTAGGGGACATGCGTCATGGGTGCGCCCGTCAGCTGGATGAAGAGGGCCGCTCCCAGATGCGGTGCCGAGCCGTTGCCGGACGTCGAGTAGTTCAGCTTCTCGGGATCCTTCTTGGCGGCAGCGATCAGCTCGGATACCGAGCGGATGCCCGTCGCAGGATTGACGGCGAGGACCAGCGGCGATGTCGTCATCTTGGTGACGGGCAGGAGGTCGGCGGGCGTGTACGACAAATTGGGATTGAGTGCGGGGTTGACCGAAATGCTGCTGGGGCTGGCGATCAGAAGCGTGTACCCGTCGGCCGGTGACTTGGCGACGATGTCCGCGGCGACGCTCGATCCGTTGCCGGGCTTGTTGTCGACGATCACCGGCTGCCCGAGCGCCTTGCCGAAGGCGTCGCTCATGGCGCGGGCCACAGAGTCGGCCGCGCCGCCGGGTGCGAACCCGACCACCAGGCGGATGGGCTTGCCGGGATAGCCCGCAGGCTGGGCCCAAGCAGTGCAAGCCAAGGCCCCGGTCGCAAGTGCCAGCCACAGCTTCGCGCTTTTCATCGGGTCGTCTCCTCTCGGGAGCTGAAGATCAGGGTGGGACCGGCATGCGCAGAACGATCTTTCCCACATGCGCGCCGGATTCCATGCGCGCCTTGGCGTCCGCGAGCTGCGCGAACTCCATCACGCGATCGATCCGGGGCTGGATGCGTCCGGTCGCGAAATGGGGCATCACATCGGCAACGAATCGCGGGATGGCCGCCGAGCGCTGCTCTTTGGTTCGCAGCTTGTTGGAAACACCGAATACGGTCAGGCGCTTGGCGTGCAGTGCCTCGAGGTCGATGTCGGCATGTACCATCCCATCGACGTACCCCACCGTTGCGAGCCGACCCTCGAAGGCCATGGCGCGCACGTTCTCGGCGAACACGGAGCCTCCGACGGTATTGACGATCAGGTCGGCGCCGTGCCCGCCCGTTGCGTCGATGACCGTCTGCGCGAAGTCGGGCTTGCGGGTGCACAGCGCGACGTCCAGGCCCTGGGGCGCGAGCGATGCCAGCTTGTCGGCTGACCCCGAGGTGCCGATCACGCGCGCGCCCAGTGCTTTGCCCAGCTGCAGCGAGGCAACGCCCACGCCGGAAGACACGCCATTGATGAGGAGCCATTCGCCGGGCTTCAGGCGGCCCTGCAGCGCCAGCATGTCGTAGGCAACCAGAAAGGTCAGCGGAATGCTCGCAGCTTGTTCCCAGGAGAGGGCGGGTGGGACCGCCATGGCCTCCGCCGCTTCCATCAACGCGTACTCGGCAAAGGCGCCCGCGCAGCGACCCATCACCCGGTCGCCCGGCCGGAACTCGGCGACGTCCGCGCCGGCCCCGACCACTTCGCCGGCGCCTTCTCCGCCGATCGCCTTCCAGGTGCCGGGCTTGCCGTGCAGGCCGTGGCCCAGCAGGAACTCGCCCCGGTTCAGCGAGGCGGCGTGCAGGCGTACCAGCAACTGTCGCGGTCCTGCGGCCGGAACGGGGATGTCGCGCAGCTCCAACGCGGTGGACGTGTCCGTCATCTGCATCCAGTAGGACTGCATGCTGTTTCCTTGTCTCTGCCGTTGCGGATTCGAGCGCCGCGCCGGCTAGCGGCCGGTGAACACCGGCTTGCGCTTTTGCATGAAGGCCGTGCGGCCTTCCGTATAGTCGCTGCTCTCGAAGCAACCGTGGATGAGCGAGGCGCAGAGCGCCGCGTCGAAGTCCGATGGTGCCTTGAGGATCTCGCGCGTGATCGCCTTGCCGGCCATCACGGTGAGCGGCGCGTTGTCGGCGAGTGCCAGGGCGTACTCGGCGAGCAGCACGTCCAGCGCTTCCGGGGCGCAGAGCCGCGACACCAGGCCCAGGGCTTTGGCCTCGGCGGCGTCGATGCGCCGGGCAGTGAAAAAGAGGTCCTTCGCCGCACCGGGACCGATCAGGTCCACCAGGTTCTTCATGGCCGAATAGCGGTAGCCGAGGCCCAGTCGCGCCGCCGGGATCGAGAAAACAGAATCCGTGGAAGCGATGCGAATGTCGCAGCTGATCGCGACGTTCACGCCGCCGCCGATGCAATAGCCGCGAATGCAGGCGAGCGTGGGCTTCGGGAAATCGTGGATGCCCGTCAGCGTTGCCTCGGCCATCCGTTCGTAGTGGGCGACTGCCTCGCGTGCGGCGCGCGCGTCCTCGAACTGGGAGATGTCGGCACCGGACACGAAGGCCTTTTCGCCGGCCCCCGAGAACACGACCAGCCGCACCCGGTCGTCGCCACGCGCAAGTTGCAACAGCGGCGGCACCGCCTCCCACATGTCGACGGACAACGCATTGTGCTTCGCCGGGTGGTTGAAGCAAATGTTGAGAGTCCTGCCATCCAGCCAGGTCAGGACACGATCGGTGCTGGATGCGTAGGCGGGCACGTCCATCAGTAGACTCCGGCAGCTTTCATGCGGTCGAGGTCGTCGCGGCCGAGACCGAGCTCGGACAGGATCTCCTCCGAGTGTTCTCCGCGCCGCGGGGCGGCGCGCGCGACCGTGCTGGGCGTGCGCTCGAGCTGGACGGGCTGGCCAACGAGCCGCTGCGCTCCGTGCCAGTGCGAGACGACTTCCTTGACCATGCCGAGGTGGTGCACCTGCGGCTCCGCGAACACCTCGCGCATGTCGTTGATCAGTCCGCACGCCACGCCACCTTCATTGAACTGCCTGATCCAATGGCTGCGGTCGTGTGCGGCGAGACGCAGGTTGATCTCCGCGTTGAGTGCGTCACGGTTGCCCGAGCGCGACAGCTTGTCGTGGTAGCGCGTGTCCGTGATCCATTCGGGGGCGCCGAGAATGGTGCAGAACCGCTCCCAGATCTTGGACCCGAACACGGCGATGTTCATGTAACCGTCGCGCGCCTTGTAGACGCCGGTCGGAATGCTGGTGGGATGATAGTTGCCCGCCTGCGTGGCGACGTCGCCGTCGATCAGGAAACGCGATGTCTGGAAGTCCATCATGTAGACCATGGACTCCAGCAACGAGGTGTGGATCCACTGACCCCTGCCTGACGATTCCCGCTCCAGGAGCGCCACCAGGATGCCTTGGGCCGCGAAGATCCCGGCGCAGAGGTCGGCGATCGGGATGCCCACGCGGACAGGCCCATCGCCGGGAATCCCGGTGACCGACATCAGCCCGCTCATGCCCTGTGCGATCTGGTCGAAACCGGGGCGCGCTGCCAGCGGTCCCGTCTGCCCGAAGCCGGAGATGCTCGCATAGACCAGGCCCGGGTTGTCGGCCGCCAGCGTCTCGTAGTCGATACCCAGGCGGTACTTCACGTCCGGCCGAAAGTTCTCGACCACCACGTCGGCGCCGGCAATCAGGCGCTTCAGCGTTGCGATCCCTTCGGCTTGCTTCAGGTCGAGCGTGATCGACCGCTTGTTGCGATGCGTGTACTGGTAGTCCGACCCGTCCTGTCCGCCGAGCGTGTCGTCGCCGCGCATGTGCTCCGGCATCTGCACCTGGATCACGTCGGCGCCCCAGTCGGCGAGCTGGCGGCAGGCCGTGGGGCCCGCGCGCACCTGCGTGAGGTCGATCACACGAAAGCGCTGCAGGGCCGCGGAAGCGGGCAGGTGGGGCATTGGAGAGACTCTCCCGATTACGCTACGGATGACGGAACGCGGTCCGCGTTACCGCGATCGCAGTGGTCTGCGTACAGCTGTTGCGATTGATGATTCACGTCAGTCCGTCAGCTGGATGTTGCGGTCCTTGGCGATCTTCGTCCACCTGGCAATGTCGTCGCGCATGTAAGTACCGAACTGCTCGGGCGTCATCGGCATGGGTTCCAGCGCTTCTCCCGACAGGCGCTCGCGCAACTGCGGATCGGCGAGCGCGTCGTTGATGGCCTTGTTGAGCGTGGCCACGATCGCGGGCGGCATGTTCGCGGGGCCGACGATGCCGTACCACTGCACGCCATCGAAGCCTTTGTAACCCAGTTCTTCGAAGGTCGGTACCTCCGGGAGCAGCGGATGACGCTTGGTCCCGGTGACGGCGAGCGGCCGCATCTTGCCGGCCTTGATATGCGGCAACGCGGCCGCGAGGCCGGGAAAGAGCGCCTGTGTCTGCCCACCCAGTATGTCCGTGATCGCGGGACCGATGCCGCGATACGCGACGTGCTGGATGTCGATGTCGGTTGCGACCTTCAATTGCTCCATCGCCAGATGAGTGAGCGTGCCGGGCCCCGAAGATCCGTAGGAGAGCTTGCCCTTGTTCGCCTTCGCATAGGCAATGAATTCGGGCAGCGTATTGACGGGAAGCGACGGCGGCACCACGAGGACATTGGGCGTGCCGCCGACCATCGCGATCGGCGTGAAATCCTTGATCGCGTCGTAGGGCAGTTTGCGCACGGCGGGGTTGGTGCCGTGCGTTCCGACGTAGCCCACCATCAAGGTGTAGCCATCCGGCGCCGCGCGGGCCGTCGCCTGCGAGCCGACGATGCCGCCGCCGCCGCTCTGGTTTTCGACCACGACCGGCTGCCCCAGTGCCTTGCTGATGCGCTCGCCGATGGTGCGCGCCACGAGGTCGACGCCGCCGCCGGGCTGCACGGGCGCGAGGATCTTGATCGGCTTGGTCGGGTAGTTTCCCTGCGCAGCTGCGGTCGGTGCGAGGACGCATGAAGCGACTACCAGGCAGAGACATGCAAGGCGATACTGGTTCAGCATGTTGCCTCCATTCATCGACGTCCCGCCGCAGCGGGCCGTGCGGTTAATATTCGAGGTGCGGTAGCGTACACGATGGCGTCGCAATGCACCGACCGTCGACCACGTTCCCGGCATGAAGACTGGTGCGGTCCGCGTGCCCCATGATCAGACAAAATAGCGGCCCAGAGTGACTTCCGTAACCAGGGCGTTCTATTACGGCGAGATTACAGGCGCTGGCTTCGGCCGGCGCTTTTGCATGACCGTGCAATGGTAGAAACATCGCCGTCCATCCACGCCAGTCGCGAGTAAAGTGACAGTTCGCCTGCTCCCATGAAATCGACGACCGCCACCGGCGACGAAGTGTCCCCGCCCGCGCGGGACCAGCTCCGGCAACGCCTGCGGTTGCGGAGGTTCCTGTTCGCGAGCGCGTTCTCCGCGGTGTATCTGCTCGTCCTGACGCTCTTCTACGCGCAGGACAAGGTCGGACTGCAGACGCTCCTGGAAGCCGTTGTGATCGTCGCTACGTTCATCCTCCTCTTTTTCTGCTTGTTCCGGCTGGACATCAACCTGCGCTTCCCAGACCCGAGTCTCACGGGATGGCAGTTGCTCGCGGCGGTCTTCACGATGCTGTATGTCGTATATCGCGCTCCGGAAACCCGCCTCGTGTTCACGGCGTTCTTTTTCGTTGCACTGCTGTTCGGCATGCTGCGCCACAGCGGGACGAAAGTCGTCGTACTCGGATGCGTTTCGTTGCTGGCCTTTGCGCTCGTGATCGGGCTTCGTCACGCCGACAACCATGACGCCGAGATGCTGCGCGTGGATATGCTGCAGTTTGCCGTCGTGTCCGTGACGCTTCCCTGGCTCGTGCTCATCAGCGAGCATGTGAAACGGCTCCAAAGAGGCCTGACCGAAGCGAGTACAAAGTTGGCGGGCCTGGAGGAGAGCGCGCGCCGCGACGATCTCACGGGCGTCTACAACCGTCGCGCGCTGTTGATCGCGATGGAGGAGTCGAAGCGGCGCGCCGATGCCGAGAACGAGCCCCTTTCGATCTGCGTGATCGATCTGGACTTGTTCAAGCGCTACAACGACGAGTTCGATCATTTGACGGGCGATAACGTGCTGCGCCTCTTCGCGCAGGCGGTGCAAGCGGGACTCCGCGCGACGGATGTCTTCGGACGCTACGGTGGAGAGGAGTTCGTGCAGATCCTGAGGCAAACCGCCTTGACGGGCGCGATGTCCGATGCCGAACGGCTCCGGCATCGCATCAGCGTTCTGGATATTCCGATTCCCCGCTCGATCGGACCGCTCACGGTATCGATTGGAGTGGCGCAGTACGAGCCGGGCGAAGCCATCATCGAGACCTTCGCTCGCGCCGATGCCGCGCTGTACAAGGCGAAGCAACGCGGGCGCAACCGCGTCGAGTGCTGATTCCCTGAGCGGTTTGCCGCAGGCGAGCCGCCGACAGGCGGTTGTGCTTGCGCGCGCATAGGGGATACCATTTTGCAGGACCCCTCGATCAAGTGAGAGTCGAGGTGTGCCTATTACTCAGGAGGAGAGCGCATGAAGGAGGATAAGGGTCGGTCGCGGCGTAATTTCTTCAAGACGGGTCTCGCGGCGGGTGTGGGAGTCGCGCTGCCGGGCTCCATCGCGCACGCAAAAAACAACGGGAATGACGATTCGGCAGACGACGGGCTCACCTTCGTCAACGGGCGCATCCACACGATGGACGACCAGAATCGCGTCGTGGGCGCGGTGGCGATTCGCAATGGCCGATTCGTGTCGGTCGGCGACGCATCGAATCCGGGATCGGGAAAGAACGTCATCAATCTGCACGGACGCACCGTAGTGCCGGGCCTGATCGAGAGCCACACGCACTTTGTGAGCCTCGCCAATCGCCCCGGCTACCATGTCGCGCAGTGGGAGCTCGCATCGAACATCGCCGAAGTGCTGGCCTTGCTCAAGGCGCGTCGCCGCGACGTGCCCGCTGGTCAGTTCATCACTGCGATGGGTGCCGGCACGCCGCGCATGTTCGCCGAGTTGCGCCTGCCGACGCTCGCCGAAATTGACGCGGCCGTGCCAGACCGGCCGGTCTTTCTGTATCAGGGCGGCGGTGGACCCGCGCGCGTCAACACGCTCGGCAAGCAGTTCTTCGAGAGCGCGACGGCGCCGCTCGCGGGCCCCTGCGTCGTGGGCGCCGACGGCTCGCTCGCCACCATCTCGGGGGTGAACCACGCGAATCGCGCGCTCTATCACCTTCGAATCCGCCAGACTTTCGACGACAAGAAGCGGAGCGCGCTCGACGCCATGGCCTATTCGGCGAGCATTGGCCTCACGACGAATCTCGACCAGACACTGGTTGCCGCGGCGACGGGCACCCTGAATCCGGCCTCGCTCGATCCACAGCCGACGGACGCGCTGTTCACTCTCAATCACTACCGGATGTACGACGCGTGGCTCGCCCTGCACCGAGAGGACAAGGCGTTCATCCGGCTGCAGATCAACTTCCTGCACAACCAGGGATTCATCGCCGCGCTCGGCGACCTCGACCATCAGCTGCCCGAGTTGCGCGAACGACTCAAGAATCAGTTTCCGTTCTTCGGCGACGACATGCTGCGCACTGGCGGGATCGGCGAGTGGGCGGCTCCATTCGCCGCGGCCACGAGTCCCGATAACTACGCGGTCTGGTACGAGTCGCAGCGATTGGTCGCCAAGGCGCGGTGGCGTAACGAAAACGCCCAACCCGGCACGCCGACGAGCTCCGCCACCATCGAGCAAGTCGTCGCAACCTACGAGGCGATGGACGCCGAATTCGGCATCAAGGACCTGCGCTGGGGCTTGCAGCACGCGGACTTCACGACGCCCAATCAGCTTGCGCGGCTCAAGGCGCTTAACTGCGCCGTTTCGATGTCCGGGTTCCGCTGGCTGAACGGCGTTCCGCGCGCGGATGGGTTGCCAGTCGGGCCACTCTATCCGCAGATCCTTGCGAGTGGCATCCACGCCGGCATGCACGAAGACGGCGTGCATATCGCTCCGCACAATCCATGGTTTGCGCTGCATTACGCGACAACGGGCCTCAACGTCCTCGGCCAGCAGATCAATCCCGGCCAGCAGATCTCGCGTCAGCAGGCGCTCTACGCCTACACGCGCGGCAATGCCTGGTATCTGAATCGAGAGAACGATCTCGGCTCGATCGAAGAGGGCAAGTTCGCGGACCTGGTCGTGCTCGACCGCGATTACTTCAGTGTCAGCGATGCGGACATGCGCAACACGCGCTCGGTGCTGACCGTGGTGGACGGCGACATCGTCTACGACGCCGGCGTTGTGTAGAACTGGCACGAGGACGGTCGCAGAGAGCGAATAGCCGGAATGCGAATGTCACCAAGGCGCTTTCCGGCTCATAGCGGTCATTTTGACTTCTCCCAAAACGATCACGCGAAAGGCATCGAAACGTGATGGCTCGCGGACGGGATCGATGATGCGAAGGAGCACGCTGGCTCTCGCGTCGGGTCCCGTCCATGTGGGCCGGATTGTCGCGCTGCCGACGAGCCGCCTGTCGACCGCCGCGGAAATCTATACCGTACCCGTCCGCATGCGCCTGGCGATCGAGTATGTGTCCTTTGCGTGCACGGCGAAGGTTCACGACGATCATGCCGTGGTCCGCCTTCGGATCGGCACGACGCTTCGGGGCGAGCTGGTCTGGCACGACGTCAACACGCTCTCCGCTTCGAACGACTGGTCCGGCGCGTCCCAGCTCGTAAGGATCTATGCGGACTCCGGTACGGTCGTGCATGCGCTGGTCGAACGAGTCTTTCGTCCTCCTTCGACCGCCAGAATTTCAATCAGCGGTTACCTGGAGCGTTCGATACGGGTCGGCGCGAAAACCCGGAAAGGGTCGTGAGGCATCACGCCTTCTCGAACCCGTCGGATGATCGTCGCGGCTCAACCGCCGGACGACTGCGCAATCCAATCGATCAGCCGATGCCTCGTCACTGCGTGCTCGAAATCCGGCTCGATCGCCGATCCGCTCCTGACCGCGTTCCCCAGCCGCCGGTATAGCGCCGCGACGTTGCGCGGTGGACCTTGTGGCGTGTCCGCAGGAATCTCCACATAGGCCGGAGGCACCTCCATGGCAGCGAGCGGCGCGCTTCCCTTGGACCCTGTCAACCTGTTGGTGTCGCGCTGAACCGCCCCGGGCGTCGAGACTTGCAGCGCACCGTCGCGCCCGTAGATTTCCATCCTGAATCCGGGCGTGGCTGTCGGCACTGTCGCGATGTGCGCGCTCACGAGAGCGCCGCTCGTCACGGTACCGTGCACCATGACGTTGTCGGGTACTTCGACATCGACCATCGCACCCGTGTCGGTGATCTTCCACTGCTTGATTTGCGTCGCGACGCGTCCTGAGAGCTGCGTGAACTCGCCCACGCACATGCAAAGCGCGTCGAGCGAGTGCATTCCCCGAATGGTCAACGCCGAAACGCCGCCCGACAACCGGGCCTCCCACAATTTCGAGCGCGCGCGCTCGGGCATTCCGGTTGAAACCATCGCCATCGTCACGGACAGAATTTCACCGATGTAGTCCTGCGCCAGCAGGTCGCGCAGGTAGCGCAGGGTGGGATCGCACCGGGCCTGGAGGCCGACGACTGCGGGCACGAGCTTCTCCCGCGCCAGCGCCGCCATCGCTTCGGCCTGGGCGGTCGTTACGCCCAGCGGCCATTCGCAATACACGGGTTTGCCGGCTTCAAGCGCCGCCATCACGACTTCGTGATGATTCGGCGCGCGCACGACCACGGAGACGAGGTCGATCCCGGGATCCGCGAACATCTCGCGATAGTCGTGATACGCCTTCGCAACGCCATAGCGCTCGGCGGCGGCGCGGGCGGTGTCATCGTGCGCGGTGCACAGCGCAGCGATCTCAAATTCGGGCAACGACCGCAACGCGGGAAAGTGCGCGAGCGGGGCCCAGCCCTGGCCCTTCGCGTCCGCGCCGACGATGCCTATACGCAGCCTTTCACTCATGCAACCCTCGATCCGAACACGACGAAGCGGCGGAGCATAGCACCGTGCCCACGGCAGCAATT
>Ga0070665_100005423_pt1 | contig 13154 bp, 11 predicted proteins | sample KBSS13metaG_FD_65862 | JGI IMG/M metagenome (GOLD analysis project Ga0070665, IMG submission 65862) | Switchgrass rhizosphere microbial communities from Kellogg Biological Station, Michigan, USA - KBS S1-3 metaG | ecosystem: Host-associated > Plants > Roots > Rhizosphere > Soil ... | reverse complement strand
CGCATCGTCGACAAGAAGAAGAATCCGCTGTGGTATCCGCCCGAGTCGGTGCGCAAGGAGCACGCCGAGCGCGGCGATCCCCTGCCGACGGTGGTCAAGGCCGGCCCGGACAATCCGCTCGGTGCCTACGCCATGCGCCTGGCCATCACACCCGGCGCCTACCTGATCCACGGCACCAACAACCCGATCGCGGTGGGCATGGCCATCACGCACGGCTGCATCCGCATGTACCCGGAAGACATCGAGGCGTTGTTTCCGCAGGTACCGGTCAATACGCCGGTCTGGTTGATCAACGAACCCGTCAAGGTGGCACGGGTCAACGGACAGGTGTGGCTCGAAGTGCATCCGCCAGTGGACGCCGAGGGTCAGCGAGCGGAGATCAATCTCGAAGGTTTCTATGCGCTGGCCAACGCGGCCCTGGGCGATCAGCCGGCGGCCATCCACTGGGATTTCGTGCTGGCCACGCTGCAGGAAGCGTCGGGTATTCCGCAGATGATCGGTCTGGAAGTGGATCCGGGCGATGTGCCGCCGCAGCCCGCGCCGGCGATTGTCACCACCCCCGAGACAGCGCCGGAGGCTCCGGCCGCTCCCGCGACCCCGGAAGTCCCCGCGGAGCCGGCCGCGGCCCCGACCGCGGCGCCTGCTCCGGCGCCGTCGCCGGCCGAACAGCCGGTGCCGCCGGCTAACTAGCCGGCACCAGCTTCGCGATCTCGGCGCGTACCTCGGCGATGCGCGGCGCGTCGGCGCCCTTCATCTTCTCGGCGTCCTTGAGGATGTCGCCCAGGGCGGTGGCGTCCTTGCGCAGTGTTTCCATGGGAAGTACGCCCGCGCGCACCATGCCGGAGGCCAGCCGCACGTAGTTGGAAACGGATTCGACCACCACGGCCGGGCGTTGCGCGGCGAAGCCGGCGCGCGTGCGCATGCCATACAGGTTCAGCGTCGGATTCATGATGGTCATGCGGTCGATCATCGGGATGGCTTCATCGCCGAGGCGCCGCGCCTGGTCGGCGTTGGTGACGCGCGTACGCCAGTTCACGCGCAGCTCCAGCGCCTCGGGATACCAGCCGTCGGCCCAGCGAATTTCCGCCAACCGATCGTCGGCCATGGCCACGGCGCGCCAGTCTGCCTTTGCGGCCTGCCGGGCTGCCGTCAACAAGTCCGCCGAGGTGCCATTGAGCGGCGTGGCCACGTCGACGATCTCGGGATCCGCGCTGCCACGCGCGAGGTCGCCGAAGTGGTCGCGCAGGAATTCCTGGCGAAGCGCGACGTCGGTGGGATATTGATCGATGGCCAGGCGGAACATTTCCATCGAGCGCTGCCGGTCGCGCCGCATGCGGAAGAAGAAGGCGCGCGCGTACTCGCCATCCGGCGTGGCACCGAGGATCTGCGACATGCGGCCGACGCGATCCGCGAGGCTCGGGTCGATGAGCACGAACACGCCATTGCGGCGCACGAGGTACTGGAACGACAGGTACGGCCGCAGGCTGGTGTAGATCTCGGAGTCGGCGCGCTGCGAAGGATCGTAGCCCGCCAGGATGCGACCGCTGCTTTCGCCGGTCATGCCCCGGCCGCGCTCGTAGACGCTGGAGGTCGCGATTCGATTGTCGTCGTCGGTGATCAGGGGCGCGTTGGCCGCGAGGCGCCGCGCGCCGGCCGAATCCAGCATCAGCGCGCACACCAGGTCCTCGGTATTGTTGATGCCGAAGCGCGCGTAGTGCAGGGGCGCGCTGCGCAGCGGCTGCCCGGTGGCGGCGAGCTGGCTCTCGAGGTTCAGCGGCTGGTCGCTGGCGAGAAAGACGATGGTGTTGGGATCGGGGCGATAGACGCGCACGTCGCCGAACACGCTGAGCATGGTGGCGGTCAACGAACGCAGCAGGTCCTCGTCCATGAAGATGACGTTCATCCACTGCACGAACACGCCATCGGCCGTGAGGTGGTCGTGCGCCAGCTGCATGAACTCGCGCGTGTACAGATGCGAGGCGCCCGCGGTCCATGGATGCGAAGGCTGCGAAACGATGGCCTGGTAGCGGCGATCGGTGAGTCGCAGCGCGCCGCGCGCGTCATTGAGGATGACCTTGACGCGGGGGTCGGAGAGCGGATCGCGCCGGCGCAGCGCGGCGGTGGCGCGGTTGGCCTCCAGCACCTTGGGCTCGAGCTCGATGACGTCGATGTGCTCGACGCTGGGGGGCACGCCTTCGATGACCACGCCGCCGCCGTAGCCGACGATGAGCATGTCGCGCGTCTGCGGGCGGGCGATCACCGCCAGCGGCGAGAGCCAGTACTCGCCGCTGAAACGCGGCACGGCGCCGGGCGAATCCATCAATGCTTCGGGCAGGCCGTTGGTACGCAGCGCCAGCGAACCATCCTGCGCCAGCACCACCACGCTCGCGCTGCGACCGATGTCGTAGTAGAGCACTCGCCCCGTGTTGTCGACATTCAGCGGCGAGGTACGCAGCAGCTGCATCGGCGGCTGTGGTGCGAAGAACACGCAGGCGACCGCGGCGGCCGCGCTCACCGCGCCGGCGACGATGCGGTTGACCGGGATCAGCACCCAGAATGCCGCGATGCCGAGGACGGCGCTGGCATAGACGGCCGCGCGAATCGCGCCTTCGTACTTGAGCGCCGGGATGAGCACGAATCCGGCGGCCAGCGAACCGGCGATGGCACCGACGGTGTTCCAGGCATAGACGCGCGCACTGGCCGGCGCCGCATCGTCCGCGTCGCGCGCCAGCACGCGCACCGCGAGTGGATAGGTCATGCCGATGGCGATGGTCATCGGCAGCAGCAACAGCCCCGAGAACAGGGCATTGACGGGCAGGCGCACGAAGCCGAGATCGTGCACGTTCTGCATCAGGCCGCCGACGCCGGGCATCCAGCGTTCGAGTTGTAGATAGGCCACGCCCGCGGCGGCGGCTGCGAACATCAGGGCCAGACCCAGCGCGTAGACCGCGGCCTCGCGTGTACGGCCTACCGCGGCGCCGATGCCGCCTCCCAGGGCGATGCCGGTGAGGAAACTCGCCACCATGACGCCGAAGGCATAGATGCTGCTGCCCACGACGTGCGACAGCATCCGCGTCCACAACACTTCCTGGAAGAACGCCACCGCGCCGGCCAGCAGCATCAACGGCAGCACCCAGCCTGGCGCGGGGAAACCATTGAAGGTGGGCGGGCGAACGATCCGCGGTGCCCGGGTCGCGGCAGCACCGGTGTAGTGCTTGTCACGCGGCTTGACGGTGACGCGTTGCGCGAGCCCGGCCGCCAGCAGGAACACCAGTGCGTTGAGCGCGGCGCCACACCAGATGGTGTGCGACAGGCCGAATTCCGGCAGCAGGAAGAACGCCGTGAGCAGCGCGCCAAACACGGCACCGGCCGTGTTCATCGCGTACAGCAGTCCGATGCGTCGGCCGATCTGCACCTCGTTCGCGACTGCGTATCGCGCCAGCATTGGTAGCGTCGCGCCCATCAGCGTGGTGGGCAGCGCCAGCGCGACGAAGGCGCTGACCAGGTAGAAGGCGGTGGTCGCGGCGTGATCGCTGCCGGGCGGCGTGGGTTGTCCTCCGAACAGCCCGATCAAGCCGAGATTCGCGAGCCACAGCAGGAACGGAACGGCGAACACCGCACCCGCCGCGATTCCCAATTCGAGCAGGGCATAGGTCATCACCGGCCGGGTCACGCGCGGCAGGAAACGCTCCGCCAGCCATGCGCCCAGCGCCAGGCCGCCCATGTACGCCGCCAGCACCGTGGCCACCGCGAGTTCCGAGGTGCCGAACACGATGGCGAATTGCCGGGTCCAGGCGGTTTGATAGATGAGCGCGGCGATGCCGCTGAGCACGAAGCAACCGCACAGGAGCAGCAGCGTGCCGATGGTGGCGCGAGGATCATTGACAGGTTCGGGCGTTGACGACATGGTCGCGAAGTGTACGGACAGGGGACTTCCCATGGCAGCCTTTCGCGCGAACGGCATCGTCACGCTAACCACCGACTTCGGACTTCGTGAGCCCTTCGTCGGCATCATGAAGGGCGTGATGCTGTCGCATTCCGCGCAGCTCAAATTCGTCGACATGGCGCACGACGTCAGCGCGTTCCAGCCGGTCGAGGCCGGGTTCTGGCTGGCCGGTGCGCTCAGGTATTTTCCGGCGGGCACCACGCACGTCGCGGTGGTCGACCCGGGCGTGGGTACGCCGCGCGCACTTCTAATAGCGTTCTCGAACGAGCAAGCCTTGCTCGCGCCCGACAATGGATTGTTGGCGCCGCTGGCGGCGCGCGGCCGGATCGACCGCGTGATCCGCATCGACAACACGCGGCTGGTGCAGTTCGGAGTGAGCGACGTGAGCGCCACCTTCCACGGCCGCGACATCTTCGCGCCGCTGGCCGCGGCCATCGCCTCGGGACGTTGCAACCCCACCGATCTCGGCACCGAGATCGACACCATCGACCAGAGCGGCTGGCCCGCCATGGTGTCGCGGGCCGACGGCGGGGTGTCGGGCGTGATCGTGGCCGTGGACCGGTTTGGCAACCTGATTTCGAACATCGGCGCGGCCACGGTGGTCGCGCTCACCAATCCGACCATCCATGTCGCGGGGCTGCGCCTGCCCCTGCGGCGGACGTACGGCGACGCGGCTGCCGGGGAGTACCTCGGCCTGATCAACTCCTTTGAAGTCCTGGAGGTCGCCCGATCCCGGGGGAACGCCGGCCAGGGCTTGAACCTGGGAGTGGGAGCGCCTATTTCGGCCGTTCCGGCGGTGCCGGGAGCCCAATTTCGGCGCAGTTGATAAGTGGCGCGATTCGGCTATAGTTCGCAGCCTCATTGCGTGCCCCATAAGGCCGCAACTCACTGTTTTCGAAAGATTTTTCTGGCAGAAAAGAATGTCCGAACGGGATAACGAAAGCTTCGATTTGGACGAAGAGTTCCTGGCCGAGGCGGAAGACAACACCGACTACGACCGCATCCTCGACAAGGTGGAACGGCGCGTTCGGCCGTCTCCTGGCGCGCCCAAACGTGGCAAAGCCGCGTGGAGTCGTCTCGAAGAAGTGCTCGCGGACCGTCAGCTCGAAAAAGACCTGAAAGATTCTTTCGAAGACGACGAGCACTGAGGCTTGCGGCCCCAGAGCCTCGCTTCCTGGCTCGTTCCATAAACAAGTGAGTGGTCGCCCGACGGGCGACGGAGTTCTGCGCATGCCCGCGCGTCATCAATGGGTCGTCGTCAAGTTCGGCGGCACCAGCGTCTCGTCGCTTGCCAACTGGCGCAACATCGCCTTGGTCGTCCATCGCCGCCTGCAAACCGGCCACCGCGTGCTGGTGGTGCATTCCGCGATCACGAAGATCACGGACATGCTGGAGAAGTTGCTGGTCGCGGCGCAGGCCGGAAATCCCGACGAAGCGCTGAAAGCGATCGAGGATCGCCACCGCCAGCTCACCACGGATCTCGGCGTGGGCGTGAGCCCGCAGCTGCAAGGCTACTTCGACGAGTTGCGGCAGATGGCGAACGGCATCGCGCTGGTGCGTGAGCTTTCCGACCGCACGCGCGCGCGCGTGATGGCGAACGGCGAGCTCATGGCCACCGAGATCGGATCCCGCTTCCTGAAGGCGCAGGGCGTCGACGTCACGTGGATGGACGCGCGCGACATGCTCAAGGCCGAAGATCGTGGCGCCTCCGCGAAGGCATCCGTGTTGTCGGCGACCTGTTCGTTCGCACCCGATGCGGCGCTGGAAGCCAGGCTCGACGCGTCGTCGCCGGTGGTCATCACGCAGGGTTTCATCGCGCGCGACAGCGAGGGCAATACCTGCCTGCTCGGCCGCGGCGGCTCGGACACCTCGGCGTCGTACCTCGGCGCGAAGATCCGCGCCAAGCAGATCGAGATCTGGACCGACGTGCCCGGCATGTTCAGCGCGAACCCGCGCGCCACCCCGACGGCGCGCCTGATCCGCGCACTGCATTACGACGAGGCCCAGGAGATCGCGACCAGCGGCGCCAAGGTGCTGCATCCGCGCTGCCTGCTGCCGGCTCGCCAGTACCAGATACCTTTATATGTGCTCGCCACGCAGACGCCGGATCTCGAAGGCACGCTGATCACCGGCGAGTCCGCGGCCGGTGCGCAGGTGAAAGCCGTCTGCAATCGCAAGGGCATCACGCTGATCTCGCTCGACAGCCCGGGCATGTGGCACCAGGTCGGTTTCATGGCTGACGTGTTCACGATCTTCAAGGAACACGGCATGTCCGTGGACCTCGTGTCGACCTCGGAGACCAACGTCACGGTGTCGCTGGACCCCGCGGCCAACACGCTCGACGGGGAATTGCTGGGCAAGCTGCAGCGCGATCTGTCGAAGCTGTCGGGCGTGCGCGTCATCGGCCCCTGCGCCAGCGTTTCGCTGGTCGGACGCAACATCCGCGCCATCCTGCACAAGCTCGGCGACGCGTTCGCGTTGTTCGAGGAGCAGAAGGTCTATCTGGTTTCGCAGGCTGCGAACGATCTCAACTTCACGTTCGTCGTCGACGAGAACCAGGGTGATCGCCTGGTCGAGCAGCTGCACGACCTGCTGATCCGGCCACTGCCCGGCGACCTCGTCATGGGGCCAACCTGGGAACAGCTGTTCAATCAGCCGACCGCGACCGTGAATCGCGCCTCGACCTGGTGGGTGGAAAAGCGCGAGGCCTTGTTGGGCGCGCTGGCGCAGCGCGACAGCGCCTACGTCTACGACCTCGCGCAGGTCGAGGCGGCGGCGAAGTCGATTCGCAGCCTGGGGTCCGTGGCCCGCGCGTTGTTCGCGCTCAAGGCCAATCCGCATCCCGAGATCATTCGCAGGCTGGCCGCGCAGGGCGTGGGCTTCGACTGCGTGTCGCTGGCCGAGATCGAGCACGTGCTGAAAGCCGTGCCCGGGCTCGCACCGGACCGGATCCTGTTCACGCCGAACTTCGCGCCGCGCGCCGAGTACGAGCGCGCCCTGGCGCTGGGCGTGCACGTGACCATCGACAACCTGTTCGTGCTGCAGAACTGGCTGGACGCCTTCAAGGGCAAGAACGTATTCCTGCGCATCGATACGGGCATCGGCCGTGGCCACCATCACCACGTGAAAACCGCGGGCGCGCAGTCCAAGTTCGGCATCCCGGTCGAGGAACTGGATGAAGTCGCGCGCCTCGCCAGCCAGGGCGGTGTCACCATTCGCGGCCTGCACGCGCACGCCGGCAGCGGCGTGTTCGACGTGGAGAACTGGACCCAGGTGGGTTCGGTGCTGGTGGGACTGGTGAAGCGTTTTCCCGACGTGAAGTTTGTCGACGTGGGCGGCGGTCTCGGCGTGCCGGATCGCATGGACGGCCGCGAAATCGACCTCAAGCGGCTGGACGAGGCGCTGTCGAAAGTGAAGGGCGCATTGCCCGGCGTGGAGCTGTGGCTCGAGCCCGGGCGCTATTTCGTCGCGAACGCCGGCGTGCTGCTGGCGCGTGTCACGCAGACCAAGGTGAAGAGCGGCATCCGCTACGTGGGCGTGGCCACCGGCATGAATTCGCTGATCCGCCCCGCGTTGTACGGTGCGCACCACGACATCGTGAACCTGACGCGCTATGGCGAGCCTGCGAATGTGCAGGCGAACGTCGTCGGTCCGATCTGCGAGAGCTCGGACTTCCTCGGACATGACCGGCTGCTGCCGGAGTGCCATTCGGGTGACGTGCTGCTGATCGCGACCGCCGGCGCTTACGGCCGCGCCATGTCGTCCCACTACAACTTGCGCGCGCCGGCCGAGGAACTGCTGCTGGGTTGAGGGTTCACTTCGGTGTGAAGCCCTGCGAGGCGGTGGCAGCCGCCTCGATCCGCAGGCGGTTGAGTGTGTCTTGGGCCTCCATCTGTTGACGCTGGCGCCGGTAAAGCGACTCGAGGCCCGCGAGCTGAGTGCCCGACAGAATGGGCCGCGCGGCATCGAGAATGCGCTGGTTGGCCGCCACCGTGAGCTCGATGCGTTTCGTCTCATCGGCCGGGTCCGATCCCGGCACGCCACGTGGACCCAGGTCGGCGATTTCCTGATTCAGGCGCTGCAGCTCCAGGTTGACCACCGCGAGCATGGGGTCGTACTGGCTCTCACGCATGGGATCCGCGCCACTCGCCAGCTCGGCGCGCACCGAGTTGACCTCGGCGCGACCCTGCAGTGACGCGCGGAATTCCTGGTAGCGGATCATGTTCGAGGGACCCAGAAGCTCGGCCAGTTCCGCCGCATTTTTCGCGCGCGCATCCTGCAACAGATCGGAGAATGTCTTGCCCGCTTCGGGCCTCTGCCAGCGCAGGTCGAACTGCCGGATTTGTTGATCCGCCAGCAGGTCGAACAGGCGATCCGATTGTTCGGGAGAGAGGCCGAGTATTTTCGGCAGATCGCGAAACTGGTCCTCGAGCGCGACCCGCTGCTGGCTGAGCATGGCGCCGCGGAATTCGGGGTTTTTCAACAGGCGCGGTTCGACAGACGGCACGAAGCCCGGAGGCAAGGCGGGTGCGGTGGATTGCGCCGGGCTCACGGGCTTCGCGGGCGGAGCCATTTGGGCTTCGAGGGGTGCTGGCTCCGCGCCCGCTGGCGGCGGGGCGGCGCATTCGATGCCGGCGGGCGGACCTGCCAGAGCGGAAGTTGCCGGTGCGCGCCCGGCGGTGAAATGCCGCCAGGTCCAGTAACCCGCGCCTGACAATGCCAGTACGGTGATGCTGCCCAGTAGATAGTGTCGACGCATGGCGGCCTCCGCCACCCATCTTATGCGGTTCAGTGCCTGGCGTGCTTGGGAGTGGGGCGGGTCGACGGCCCCGACACCTGCGTGGGCATATCGGGCGGCGCATTGATGATGACGATGCTGTAGCCGGATTGCGGCGTGTCTTTGAAGAGACTGGGCCGGATGCGCTGCGCCACGGTTCGCGCGTGCTCATCGCCCATGCGCATGACCAGCCACATGTTGAACAGCGCGAGCAGCCACAGCGCGATCACGATGACGATCGACTTGCGCATGCGTTCCGGCCGCCTCGCGTCGGATGGACGCGCGGGATTCTAGGCCCCGGGGCCTACTTCGTGTGCCGTGTTTCCAGTTCGCGGACGACGCGCCGCAGCGGAATGCTGCGCGCGCGCAATAACACCAGCAGGTGGAACAACAGGTCGGCGGATTCTTCGACCACCTTTTGCTCCGGCTCGCTGGCGCCCGCCAACGCCGTTTCCACGCCTTCCTCGCCAACCTTCTGCGCCACCTTGTTGATGCCCTTGCCGAGCAGGCGCGCGGTGTAGCTGTCTTCGGGTTTCTGCGTGGCACGTTGTTCGACCACGCCTTCGAGCCTGGCCAGGAAGGAAATCGCGGTGGCCGCGCTGCGAGCTTCATCGCCGAAGCAGGTCAGGGTACCGTTGTGACAGGCGGGTCCGCGTGGTCGCGCCGTCACCAGCAGGGTGTCGTTGTCGCAGTCGACGACCACGTCGAGCACGTCGAGCGTGTGCCCGGTGGTCTCACCCTTTTCCCACAGGCGCTGCTTGCTGCGGCTGTAGAACACGGCCCGCTTGCGGGACAAGGTCTGCTCGAGTGCTTCGCGATTCATGTACGCCAGCATCAGCACGGCGCCGGTATCCGCGTCCTGCACGATGGCCGGTACCAGCCCGTCGCCCTTGGCGAAATCGATCTTGGCGACGTCCAGGCTCACAACCGCACCTCGACGCCGGAGGCGGCCAAGGTCGTCTTGAGATCCGGGATCGCGATGGAGCCCGAGTGGAACACGCTCGCGGCCAATGCCGCGTCGACGCCGGCCTTGTCGAAGACGTCCACGAAATGTTCGGGCGCACCCGCGCCGCCGGAGGCGACCAGCGGTACGTCACAAATGGCGCGCACGGCCTGCAACTGCGTCACGTCGTAGCCGCGCCGCACTCCGTCACTGGTCATGCAATTGAGCACGATTTCACCCGCGCCGCGCTCCTGGACTTCCTTGACCCACGCGAGCGTGTCACGGCCGGAGTTGCGCGAGCGATTCGGATCGCCGGTGAACTGGAACACGCGGTAGCCATCCTTGACGTTGGCGCTGTCGATGCCGATGACCACGCATTGCGAGCCAAAGCGCGAGGCCAGTTCCTCGATCAGCGAAGGATTGGTCAGCGCCGGCGAATTGATGGAGATCTTTTCCGCGCCGGCATTGAGCACGGCCTCGGCGTCCTCGACCGAGCGGATGCCGCCGGCCACGCAAAAAGGGATGTCGAGCACCTCGGCCACGCGCCGCACCCAGTTGCGGTCGACGCTGCGGCCTTCGGGGCTGGCGGTGATGTCGTAGAACACGACCTCGTCCGCGCTCTCGTTCCGATAACGCTCGGCGAGCGCCAGGATGTCGCCCACGATCTGGTGATCGCGGAAGCGAATTCCCTTTACGACCTGGCCGTCGCGGACGTCGAGGCAGGGGATGATGCGTTTGGCAAGAATGGTCGTAACTCCGCTGGTTTGATCGCTTCTTCGAGCAGTGCCTTGCCGCTGATGGCCGCGGCGCTGCCGACATCGGCCAGCGCCTGCAGGTCGGCGGCGCTGCGCACGCCACCCGAGGCCTGCAATTGCAGCCGCGGGTAACGCTTGGTGAATTCCCGGTAGAGCGCCACGGCGGGTCCCATCATCGCTCCGTCGAGTTCCGCATCGGTGCACAACACGTGCTTGAGGCCGTGCCCTCCATCAGACGATAGATAGGAGTCGATGGCCTCCCACAGCGAGAGCTTCGATTCCTTCGTCCAGCCGCGCGTGAGCACGCGCGGCACTCCGTCGACGTGCCGGATGTCGAAGGCGAGGCCGACCTTTTCGGAGCCGTACTGCTCGATCCAGGCCTGCACTTCGGCGGGTTTCTCCACGGCCGCGCTGCCAACGATCACGCGATCGATGCCATTGCGCAGCAGGTCGTCGACCACCGCCTTGGATCGAACTCCGCCGCCCACCTGCACGTGCAACGCCTTCTGCGAGGCGAGGCGGATGATGACGCTGCGATTGGCGAGCCGCCCGTCCTTGGCGCCATCGAGGTCCACGACGTGCAGCCAGCTCGCGCCCAGCGCGCGATAGCGCTGCAGCAGCTCGTGCGGCTCGAGGTCGTAACGGGTTTCGCGATCGAAGTCGCCCTTGAGCAGGCGCACGCAGCGGCCGTTACGCAGATCGATGGAAGGTATGAGGATCATGTCGGCTCTTTCAGAAAATTCGCGAGGATGCGCGCGCCCACCACGCCCGAGCGCTCGGGGTGGAATTGCGTGCCGCAGAAGTTGTCGTGGCGTGCCACCGACGTGAACGCGACGCTGTAGTCGGTGATGGCCACCGTGGCCGCCGACGTCGGCGCCGCGAAGCCGTGCACGAAGTACACGTAGTCGAGGCTGCTGATGCCGTCCAGCAACGGATCGGTGCGTACCGGCGTCATCTGGTTCCAGCCCATGTGCGGCACCGGGCGTCCGGGCTCGGACTTCAACTTGCCGATGGTGCCGGGGATCACGCCGAGGCAATTTGCCGGGCCTTCCTCGGAACGTTCGAACAGCAGCTGCATGCCGAGGCAGATGCCCAGCAAGGGTTGTTTGAGGGTCGGGATCAGGCTGGCGAGGCCGGCGATGCGCAGCCGCGACATGGCGTCGTGCGCCGAACCCACGCCGGGCAGCAACACGCGCTCCGCGCGGCGGATCACGTCGTGATCGGTGGTCACCACGGATTCCGCGCCGAGCCGGCCGAGCGCCGCGCGCAGCGACGCGATGTTGGCCCCGCCACTGTCGATGATGACGGCGCTCACAGCACTCCCTTGGTCGAGGGCAACTCGTCGCCCTCGCGACGGAAGGCCTGGCGCAACGCGCGGCCCACACCCTTGAAGCAGGCTTCGATCATGTGATGGGTATTCTCACCCGTGATGGTGACATGGACCGCGGCCTTGAGACTTTCGGCCAGCGACTTGAAGAAGTGCGGCACCAGCTCCGTGGGCAATCCGCCGACGGCTTCGCGCGAGAACTTGCCCTCGAACACGCCAAAGGCGCGGCCGGAGAGATCGATGGCGACGCGCACCTGTGCCTCGTCCATGGGCAACACGAAGCCGTATCGTGCGATGCCGAGCTTGGCACCGAGCGCGGTGCGCAGCGCTTCGCCGAGCGCCAGCGCGCAATCTTCCACGGTGTGGTGTTCGTCGATCTCGAGATCGCCGTTGCAGTTGAGCTGCAGCGAGAAACCGCCGTGCTTGGCGATCTGCTCGAGCATGTGGTCGAAGAACCCGATGCCGGTGACTACCTTGATGGGTGCCACGGCGTCGAGGTTCACGGATACATCGATGTCGGTTTCCTTGGTCTTGCGCTTGATGCGCGCGCGCCGCTCGGTGAGCGTGCGCAGGATCGCGGGCCAGGTCTCCTCGGGCGTGCCGTGACGGCGCACGCGCAGACCTCGCACGCCGAGGTTGTGCGCGAACTCGAGGTCGGTGTCGCGGTCGCCGATCATGGCGCTGGCGGCGAGATCCACGGCCTGCTCGCGCACGTATCCTTCGACCAGCCTGGTCTTGGGCTTGCGGCAGTCGCAGCCCTCGCTCTTGCGGTGCGGACACACGAACACGGCGTCGAACTCGATGCCCTGCGAACTGAAGGCGTCCAGCATGAACTGGTGCGGCACGTCGAAAGCCGCCTGCGGAAAGCTCGCGCTGCCGAGGCCGTCCTGGTTGGTGACCATGGCGAGCTTGAAGCCCGCGCTCTTCGCGGCGCGCATGGCATCGAACACACCCGGCATGAAGCGGATCTTCTCGAGCGTGTCGACCTGTTCGTCCGGCGGTTCCTCGATCAGCGTGCCGTCGCGGTCTACGAAAAGTACCTTGGTGGCGCTCAAGCAAGGCTCCGGATGAGTCGATCGTTCTGTTCGGGCGTGCCCACGGAAATTCGCAGGCTGTGAGGCGACACGCTGCGCATGTCGCGGATCAGCAGCTTCGCACGGCGCGCGGCTTCAAGCGCGGCCTCCGCCGCGTCGAAATCCACGAGCAGGAAATTGGCCACGCTCGGCCACACCTTGCGCACGCCGGTCGCCGTGGCGAGGGCCGCGCGTATCCGTTCGCGCTCACCCCGCACTTGCGCGACCCGTTCGCGCTGGATGGCGAGTTGTGGTGCGGCCAGGGTGGCGAACACGGCCTCGATGGTGAGCTGCGGAATGGAATAGGGCGGGATGACCTTGCCGAGCAACGCG
>Ga0070665_100005421_pt1 | contig 13155 bp, 11 predicted proteins | sample KBSS13metaG_FD_65862 | JGI IMG/M metagenome (GOLD analysis project Ga0070665, IMG submission 65862) | Switchgrass rhizosphere microbial communities from Kellogg Biological Station, Michigan, USA - KBS S1-3 metaG | ecosystem: Host-associated > Plants > Roots > Rhizosphere > Soil ... | reverse complement strand
GCTGCGACGTCGCGGCAGTTTTCTCGCGCGGCCCGTGCATCTGGTGCGCAATTACCTGCTTCCCCTCGGCGCGCTGCTGATCCTGCTTGTCGGGGCGATGGAGATTTCCGGTGAGACGACGCCCGTCCGTGTGGTGGCGACGGTCTTCGGCTTCGTGGTCCTCGTGCTGCTCCTCTCGGGCACCAACGCGACGCTGTTTCAGGGTGCTCCGGAAGGCTCGTGGCGCAAGCGGATTCCGTCGATCTTCCTGGATGTCGCGCGGTTCGCGCTGATCGCCGTCGGCGTCGGGCTGATGCTGGCCTACATCTGGGGCGCCCACATCGGTGGCTTGTTCACCGCGCTCGGTGTGTCGTCGATCGTGCTGGGTCTCACACTGCAGAACTCCGTCGGGCAGATCATCTCGGGTCTTCTGGTGCTGTTCGAGCAGCCGTTTCAGCTGGGCGACTGGATCGAAACCCCGACCGCACGCGGCAGGGTGGTCGAAGTCAACTGGCGGGCAACGCATATCGACACCGGCAGCGGGCTGCTGATCATGCCGAACTCGGTACTTGCCGCGGCATCGTTCACCAACTTCAGCCGACCGCCCGGCACCCACTCGCTGGTCGTCACCACGCAGTTCGGGTTCGACGACGCGCCCGACGACATCTGCGCAATGCTGACCCGCGTGGCGTCGGCGTTGCCGCAGCTGCGACCTGACTCCACGCCGGTCAGCCGGCCGGCAGGAGGAATGGAATACCGCACGGTGATCCCCCTGCGGTCACCCGCCGACGACATCGTCACGCGGGCGACGTTCCTGCGCTGGGTCTGGTACGCATCGCGGCGCGCAGGTCTGCATCTCGACGAGGCGGAAGATGAGTTCGAAACCCGTGATCGGCTCGAGGCCTCGATAAAGATCATCTCTCCGACCCTGCGACTGACGCAGGCAGAGCAGGAGGAATTGCTCCCCCGCGCCCGCCTGACCAGGTACGCGACGGACGAGTACGTCCAGCTCGCCGGTCAGGTGCCAAAGCGGATGACGTTCATCGTCAACGGCCACGTCCAGCTCGCCGTGACAGGTGACGAGGGCGCCGTCATACCCGTGCGTACTCTCGAGGAAGGTGACTTCCTCGGCAGCACCACACTCACCAGGGAGCCCGCCGCCACCACCGCCTACGCACTCGACGAGGTGACCGTTTTGCAGATCGACCGCGAATACGTCGAAGAACTGGTTGGCCGAAAGCCGCTCCTACTGCAGGACATCGGCCGCACCATCGAACAACGGCGTGCCAGCATCCAGCGGGCGTTGGCCGCCACGGACGACTAGTGATCGCGTCATGAAGCGACGCGCGCCAAGACCGAGTGAGCTTGCACCGCTGATCGGCTTCAGGCGACCGCAACTCGATGCGACGAAGCGCCGGCTGCAATCCGCACTGACCATCGAGGACCTGCGCCGAATTGCCAAGCGCCGCACACCGAAGGCCGCGTTCGACTACACCGACGGCGCCGCCGAAGATGAGCTGTCGCTGGCCCGCGCCCGGCAGGCGTTCCGCGACATCGAGTTTCACCCGTCGATTCTGCGAAACGTCGAGAAGGTCGACACCGGCCGCACGGTGCTCGGCGATCACGTCGCGTTGCCGTTCGGGATAGCGCCGACGGGCTTCACCCGACTGATGCAGACCGAGGGCGAGATCGCAGGCGCCCATGCCGCAGCCCGCGCCGGGATTCCGTTTTCTCTCTCGACGCTGGGCACCTGCTCCATCGAAGACGTCAAGGCGGCAAACCCACACGGGCGCAACTGGTTTCAGCTCTACATGTGGAAGGACCGCGATCGGTCGATGGCGTTGGTCGAGCGCGCGGACAGGGCGGGCTTCGACACGCTACTGGTGACGGTCGACGTTCCGGTCGCGGGCGCGCGGCTGCGGGACACCCGCAACGGCATGTCCATTCCTCCGACTCTGACGATGCGGACAATCCTTGACGCGGTGCCGCGCCCACGCTGGTGGTTCGACCTGCTGACCACCGAACCGCTGTCGTTCGCGTCGCTGGACCGCTGGCCCGGAACCGTCGCACAGTATCTGGACACCATGTTCGACCCGACGGTGACGTTCGATGATCTGGCGTGGATCAAATCGCAGTGGCCGAACAAGTTGGTGGTCAAGGGAATCCAGACGCTGGCCGACGCCCGCGCGGTTGTCGACCTCGGTGTCGACGGCGTGTTGCTGTCCAATCACGGCGGTCGCCAGCTCGACCGCGCGCCGGTCCCGTTCCACCTGCTGCCTGCCGTCGCGCGCGAGCTCGGGCGCGACACGGAGGTTTTGCTGGACACCGGGATCATGTCGGGAGCGGACATCGTCGCAGCGATCGCGCTCGGTGCGCGGTTCACGCTCGTCGGGCGGGCCTATCTGTACGGCTTGATGGCCGGCGGCGAGGCGGGCGTCGACCGGGCCATCGAAATCCTGTCCGGGCAGGTCATCCGCACGATGCGGCTGCTCGGTGTGACGTCGCTCGACGAGCTGACGCCGCGACACGTCACACAGCTGTACCGGCTCGGGCGCGCCGCGCCCAGCGTCGACAGCGAGTCACAGCTGTAACTCTGTTCTCACAGGTCACACACCATATCGGCTGTTCTCGAGTCCGCGCCGAGTCGGAATCGTTAGCCAACCGCGACTTCGCAACACGGTGTCGCACCACCACTCACGCGCCCTCGGCCTGTTTCATTACGCACGAAAGCGACGGCAATTGCTTTTGTGACACGTAATGAAAGGTGGGTTGGTTGCCGTTATGAAGTTAATTGAGAGGTTTCGGACCAAGTGGTCGCGCCGACTGGCGGTGGGTGCCGTTGCGGCGGCGATCCTGCCCGGACTGATCGGCTTCGTCGGGGGTTCGGCGACTGCCAATGCGTTCTCACGACCGGGTCTGCCCGTCGAATATCTGGATGTGTTCTCGGCCGCGATGAACCGCAACATCCGCGTCCAATTCCAAGGTGGCGGAACGCATGCGGTGTATCTGCTCGACGGTCTGCGCGCCCAGGACGACTACAACGGCTGGGACATCAACACCCCGGCGTTCGAGTGGTACAACGGTTCCGGTCTGTCGCTCGTGATGCCGGTGGGCGGCCAGTCCAGCTTCTACACCGACTGGTATCAGCCGTCTCGGGGCAACGGCCAGGACTACACCTACAAGTGGGAGACGTTCCTGACCCAGGAGCTCCCGGCGTGGCTGGAGGCCAACAAGGGTGTTTCGCAGAACGGTAACGCGGTGGTCGGCATCTCGATGGCCGGCAGCACGGCGCTGACGTACTCGATCTACTACCCGCAGAAGTTCATCTATGCCGCATCGCTGTCGGGCTTCCTGAACCCCTCCGAGGGGTGGTGGCCGATGCTGATCGGGCTGGCGATGAACGACGCCGGTGGCTACAACGCCGAGAGCATGTGGGGTCCGTCGTCTGACCCGGCGTGGAAGCGCAACGACCCGATGGTCAACATGGCCCAGCTGGTCGCCAACAACACCCGGATCTGGATCTATTGCGGCACCGGCACCCCGTCGGATCTCGACTCGGGTAGCTCGTCCGAAAACCTGATGGCCGCGCAGTTCCTCGAAGGATTCACGTTGCGGACCAACGTCACGTTCCGGGACAACTACGTCGCGGCCGGTGGCAGCAACGGGGTGTTCAACTTCCCGTCGCAGGGCACGCACACCTGGGCCTACTGGGGCCAGCAGGTGCAGCAGATGCTGCCGGATATCCAGCGGGTGCTGGGAGCGCAAGCGTCCGCCTGAGTACCACCCACAACCAGGGAGCCTGCCGTCACCCCCGAACGGCAGGCTCCCTGCTCGTTCGGGGGTCGCCGTCAGCCTTGGACCGTCGGGCGGATGGTGATGTCGCCGATCTCCACGTCGTGGGGCTGTTCGATGGCGAACGCGACCGCCCGGGCCACGGCGTCGGGCGCAAGCCCGAAAGTGTCCATGCTGGAACGTATCTGGGCCCGCAGCGTGAGGTCGGTGATCGAGCTGTCCAACTCGGTGCGCACGAAGCCCGGTGAGATGGACGTGGTCCGGATCGCGCCGTCGGTCGACTCCTGCCGCAGCGCCTCCATCACCGTGCGCACGGCGTTCTTGGTGCCCGCATAGACACCCATGTCGGGCGTGATCTTCAGGCCCGCGGTCGACACGATCGTCACGAAATGGCCCCGGCCCTGCGAGACGAACACCGGCATGGCCGCGGCGATTCCGTTCAGCACACCGCGCAGATTCACATCGATCATCGACGACCAGCCGGCCAGGTCCGCGTCGGCCATCGGACCGATGACACTGATGCCGGCATTGGACACCAACACATCGAGGCGGCCGAACTCGGACACCGCCGTCGAAACCAGGCACTGCAGATCCTCGGGTCTGGTGACGTCGATCGTGGCGGTCGCCACCTCGGCGCCACCGCCGCGTAGTTCGGCGGCGATGCGGTCGAGCCGGTCGGTGCGGCGCGCGCCAAGCACCAGGGCCGCGCCGCGAGCGGCGAGCACGCGGGCGGTGGCTTCCCCGATGCCGCTGCTGGCCCCGGTGACGGCGATGACGGTCTTGGTCATGTGAGCTATGACCTCGCTCACCCCTTCGCTATTCCGAGCGTTGACGCCGCGTCCAGGGCTTACCTCTCTCGCAGTTGCGCACCGTACGCGCAGAGTGAACGCGGGGAACAAATCGTCCCACCCCAGGGTTGAGTCGGTCTGACTGAACTTTGGAGGAGCTATGGCTGAAGCCAAATCCGTGCCCGTCTTGTTCTTGAGCGACTCGATCGTGCTGCCCGGCATGGTCGTGCCGATCGAGCTCGATGACGCGGCACGCGCTGCCGTCGACGCCGCCCGGGCCAGCGAGTCCGGCGAGCTGCTGATCGCCCCGCGTCTTGAGGACCGATACCCGTCCTACGGCGTGCTGGCATCGATCGTGCAGGTCGGCCGGGTTGCCGGGGGCATCGCCGCGGTGGTGCGCGGCAACGGTCGCGCCCAGATCGGAGCCGGCACCACCGGTCCGGGGCCGGCCCTGTGGGTCGAGGTGACCGAAGTCACCGAACCCGCCGCCACCGACGAGACCCGTGCGCTGGCCGCCGAATACAAGAAGCTGCTGCTGGCCTACCTGCAGCGGCGGGAGGCCTGGCAGATCGTCGACTTCGTCAACCAGCTGACCGATCCGTCGGCGCTGGCCGACACGGCCGGATATGCGTCGTACTTGACGCACGTGCAGAAGCGCCAGCTGCTCGAGACACCCGACGTGGCCGAGCGGCTGCGGGCGCTGATCGAGTGGAACAGCGACCACCTGGCCGAGGTGGAGGTCAACGACAAGATCGCCGAAGACGTCCGCGAAGGCATGGAGAAGACGCAGAAGGAGTTCCTGCTGCGTCAGCAGTTGGCGGCCATCCGCAAGGAACTCGGCGAGGGTGAGCCCGATGGGTCAGATGACTACCGGGCCCGCATCGAGGCCGCCGACCTGCCCGACAAGGTGCGAGAGGCAGCCCTGCGCGAGGTGGGCAAGCTGGAGCGATCCAGCGAGCAGAGCCCCGAGGGCGGTTGGATCCGCACCTGGCTGGACACCGTGCTGGACCTGCCGTGGAACACGCGCACCGAGGACTCGACCGATTTGAAGTCGGCGCGCGAGATTCTCGACGCCGACCACCACGGGTTGGAGGACGTCAAGGATCGCATCGTCGAGTACCTGGCGGTGCGGGCGCGTCGCGCACAGCGCGGCATGGCGGTCGTTGGGGGCCGCGGCTCCGGCGCGGTGATGGTGCTGGCCGGTCCGCCCGGGGTCGGCAAGACGTCGCTGGGTGAAAGCGTCGCAAGAGCGTTGGGCCGCAAGTTCGTTCGCGTGGCGCTTGGCGGCGTCCGCGACGAGGCCGAGATCCGTGGCCACCGGCGGACCTACGTCGGCGCGCTGCCCGGTCGCATCGTGCGCGCGATCGGCGAGGCGGGGTCGATGAATCCCGTTGTGCTGCTTGACGAGATCGACAAGGTCGGCTCCGACTACCGAGGCGACCCGTCGGCGGCGCTGCTCGAGGTACTGGACCCTGCGCAGAACCACACGTTCCGCGACCACTACCTGGAGCTCGATCTGGACCTGTCCGACGTCGTGTTCCTGGCGACGGCCAACGTGATCGAGAACATCCCGTCGGCCCTGCTGGACCGGATGGAGCTGATCCAGATCGACGGCTACACCGCCGACGACAAGGTCGCGATCGCGCGCGACTTCCTGCTGCCCCGGCAGCGGGAGCGGGCGGCGCTGACCGACGACGAGGTCACGGTGACCGAGGATGCGCTGCGCAAGATCGCGGCCGACTACACCCGCGAGCCAGGGGTTCGGCAGTTCGAGCGGTTGCTGGCCAAGGCGCTGCGCAAGGCGACCACGAAACTGGCATCAGAAGGATCGACCAGCCTCATCATCGATGAACCGGAACTTGTTGACTACCTTGGCCGTCCGCGGTTCATGCCGGAATCGGAGGAACGCACGGCGGTGCCGGGTGTGGCGACGGGCCTGGCGGTGACGGGCCTCGGCGGCGATGTGCTCTACATCGAGGCCGGCGCCACCGACGGCGAGCCGGGGCTGCAGTTGACCGGTCAACTGGGCGACGTGATGAAGGAGTCGGCACAGATCGCGCTGTCCTACGTCCGCAGTCATGCCGAGCAGTTCGGCGTCGACCCCAAGGCGCTGGACCGCCGGATCCACGTGCACGTGCCTGCGGGTGCGGTGCCCAAGGACGGGCCGTCGGCAGGCGTGACGATGGTGACCGCGCTGGTGTCGATGGCCACCGGGCGTCAGGTGCGTTCGGATGTCGGCATGACCGGCGAGGTGACGTTGAACGGCCGCGTGCTGCCGATCGGCGGTGTCAAGCAGAAACTGCTTGCCGCGCAACGGGCAGGGCTGTCAACGGTTTTCATCCCCCAGCGCAACGAGGCCGACCTCGACGACGTGCCGGCCGATGTGCTCGAGTCGCTGGACGTCAAGCCGATGACCGACGTCGCCGACATCGTCGCGCAGGCGCTTGAGCCTGCGGACAGTCCGGCTACCGTGGCCGCCTGATGCCAGCACCCGGAAAGCCGTTGCGCAAGCTCGGGTTCCTGACGATCGGCCGTTTCGATGCGGCCGATCCAGGACCCGGGCACGAGCAGACGCTGTCGATGATCGAGCGCGCTGAAGCGCTCGGTTTCGACAGCGTCTGGCTGCGGTGTCGACACCTGCAACCGGGCATCTCGTCGCCAGTCGCGATCATGGCGGCAGCGAGCCAACGCACCAGCCGGATCGAATTGGGCACGGCGGTGATCCCGCTGGGTCTGGAGAATCCGCTGCGGCTGGCCGAGGACCTCGCGACGGTCGACATCCTGTCGGGCGGCCGGATCAATCCCGGCGTTTCGGTTGGCACGCCGATGCTCTACGACCACTACAAGACCAAGCTCTATCCGGAAACCCATGCGCTGGAGAACTTTTCGAAAGACCGGGTGCTGCGGCTGCTGGAGTGTCTGCGCGGCGACCCCGTGAGCGACTTCGAGGGCAAGGTCGGCATCGAAGACTTCACCCGCAGCGTGCAGCCGCATTCATCCGGCCTGGCTTCGCGGGTCTGGTACGGCGGCGGGCTGTCGTCCGCGATCTGGGCCGGTCAGCAGCGCATCAACTACATGACCAGTTCGGTGGTCAGCATCGAAGGCACCGACTCCCGCGATTTCGCGACCATTCAGGGTGAGCACATCGATGCGTTCCTGGCGCATCATCCCGAGGGGCGCGTGTCGCACGGCCTGGTCGTGATTCCGACCGACTCGGCAACGCCGGCGCAGATCGAGAAATACCGCGCGTACGCTGCGTCCCGCTTCGAACGCACAAAGACGCCGCAGGGCCCGCGCGGCATGATGTTCTCCCCCGATTACGTCGGCACGTCCGACGAACTCGCCGAGACGCTGTACAACCACGCCGGCTTCCAACGCGCCAACGAGGTGGCGTTCGCGCTGCCGTTCACATTCGACGAGGACGACTATGTCCAGATCGTGACGGATATGGCGGAGAAGCTGGGACCGAAGTTGGGCTGGACGCCGAATGTCGGGGGCGAGCGCTAACGTCCTCCCATGGCCTATGACGAAGACCTGGCCTACCGGATCCGTGAACTCGTCGCCGCCGAACGCGGCGTCGAAGAGAAGCGGATGTTCGGCGGGCTGGCATTCCTGATCAACGGCAACATGTCGGTGGCCGCCAGCGGCCGCGGCGGGCTGATGGTTCGGGTCCCCCCGGACGAGACGGAGAAGCTGGTGGCCCGCGACCACGTCGAACCGATGATCATGGCGGGGCGTGAGACTCGCGGCTGGATTCGGGTATCCATCGACGGTGTCAAGACGAAACGCCAGCTTGCGGGCTGGGTGAGCCGCGGTGTCGACTACGCGAAGAGCCTCCCGCCGAAGTAACGAGATCCGCATCGGCACCTCCGGATGGTCCTACGACCACTGGGCGGATGTGCTGTATCGGCCGGGGCTGCCGGTGGCCAAGAGACTCGCCCGCTACGTCGAGGAGTACGACACCGTCGAACTCAACGCCAGCTTCTACCGGTGGCCGAAGGACGCCACCTTTTCGGGTTGGCGGGATCGGTTGCCTGCCGGGTTCACGATGTCGGTCAAGGCGCATCGCGGGCTGACGCACTACCGGCGGCTGGGCACACCGGAACCCTGGGTCGAGCGATTCGAGCGGTGCTGGACCGCGCTCGGTGATCGGCGGGAAGCGCTGCTGGTTCAGCTGCATCCCGGGATGGAACGCAACGACGAGCGACTCGATCACTTCTTGAGCGCGATGCCTGACTGGATTCCCGTCGCCATGGAGTTGCGGCATCCGTCGTGGGACGACCCAGCCGTCTATGCGCTGCTGGAACGACACGACGCCGCATATGTGGTGATGAGCGGCGCGGGGCTGCGGTGTGTCCCCCGCGCGACAAGCTCGCTGGTGTACGTCCGGATGCACGGGCCGCCCCAAGATTCGATGTATGCCGGTTCGTACCCCGACGACGAGCTGCGGCAGTGGGCCGACCGGGTATCCGAATGGCATTCAGAAGGTCGGCGCGTGCTCGTCTACTTCAACAACGACCTCAGTGGCCACGCGATCCGCAACTCTCGCACCCTCAAGGAACTACTCGCGGCACGTGTCGGCTGAACCGCCCTGCGAGTAGGGTCGGATGACATGACAACGTCGTCCACATTCGCCATCGTCGGCGGCGGCCTCGCCGGCGCCAAAGCCGCAGAAGCATTGCGCGACAACGATTTCGACGGTCACGTGGTGTTGTTCGCCGCCGAAGAGCACCTGCCCTATGAGCGTCCGCCGCTGTCCAAGGAATACCTGGCAGGTAAGAAACAAGTCGCGGACTTCACGCCGTCTTCGTCGGCCTGGTATCGCGATCACCACATCGAACTGCAGCTGGGCACCGAGGTCACCGCGATCGACCCAGCCGCCCACACCGTCACCCTTCCCGACGGCGCCACCGTGCGCTACGACAAGCTCCTGCTCGCCACCGGCTCGCAACCCCGCAGGCCGCCGATCCCCGGCGCCGATGCCGACGGTGTGCACTACCTGCGCACGCTTGACGACGCCGACGCGCTGAATTCCGCACTCGTCGAAGGTTCTTCGCTTGCCGTCGTCGGCGGCGGCTGGATCGGCCTCGAGGTCGCCGCGGGTGCCCGCGACCGCGGTGTCAACGTCACCGTCGTCGAGATGGCCGAGCTGCCCCTGATGGCCGCCCTCGGCCGCGAAGTCGGCCAGGTGTTCGCCGACCTGCACCGCGAACACGGCGTCGACCTCCGCCTCGGCGCCTCCGTTTCGGAGATCACCACCGCAGGCGGCAAGGCGACCGGGCTCGCGCTCGGCGACGGCTCCGCCGTCGACGCCGACGCCGTCCTCGTCGCGGTCGGCGCGGCGCCTGACACGGGGCTTGCCGAGAGGGCCGGCCTGGCCGTCGCCGACGGTGGCGTACTCGTCGATCCGTCGTTGCGCACAAGCGATCCCGACATCTTCGCGGTCGGCGACATCGCCTCCGCCGAGCATCCGCTGTTCGGCACCCGCATCCGCACCGAGCACTGGGCCAACGCGCTCAAGCAGCCCGCGATCGCCGTCGCAGGCATGCTCGGCAAGCAGGCGTCCTACGACGAACTCCCCTACTTCTTCACCGATCAGTACGACCTCGGCATGGAGTACGTCGGCCACGCGCCGCACTATGAAAGGGTCGTCTTCCGTGGCGACCTGTCCAAGCGCGAGTTCACCGCGTTCTGGCTCGACGGCGACGACCGGGTGTTGGCCGGGATGAACGTGAACATCTGGGAAGGGCTCGACGACATCAAGTCGCTGATCCGGACCCGTGAACCATTGGGAGACGCTTGATCCGCCACACCATGGCCGCCTTGTCCGCGGTCGCGATGCTCGCCGGCTGTTCCGGCGCGACCGTGGTCAACACCTCCGAGACATCGGGTGAGCCGACTGCCGATGCGCCCGTCGCGTCGGCGCCGCCGCCGAGCAACGCACACCTCGTCAACGCGTTCGACTACGTCGGGCAGGCCGGCGACATCACGGGCTACTACTTCACCACGCCAAGCGGCAAGTGGCGCTGCGCGATCCTGACGCGCATCAAGGCAGGTTGTCAGGCGTCGAGCAGCTGGCAATCCGGCCTTGGGGTCGAGGGCGAGCCGGACTCGACGAACGCGATCGTCGTCGACGAACAAGGCGAGCCGCAGTTCGTCACACTGGATCAGCCGGAATTCACGTTGGAGTCCGGACCGGCAAAGGCGTTGCCGTTCAACAGGGTTCTTGCCGCCGCCGGATTCCGCTGCAACGTCCAGGAATCCGGGGTGTCCTGCCTGAGTGAATTGAGCGGAAAGGGTTTCACGTTCTCCGCCGACGGATTCGTACCGCAGTACACGGATGTGCCCGCTAACGCGCCCTAACCGTCGAGGACGCGGCGCTTGGCCGCTGCGAACTCGGAATCGGTGAGATCGCCGCGACGGTGCAGCTCGGAAAGCCGTTGCAGCTGATCGGTGATGGTGTGCGACGGTTGTGGCGGCGTGTAGGACGAATCGCCGTCGTCGTCGGTGACGGCCTCGAAATGTCGCGGATCCGCTGGATCAACGCGCAGTCGGATGACCGATCCCTCGCCGGGAATGTTGCCGATCATAAAGAGGCCCTTGTATTTTGCCTCGTACGGCGCAACCCCGTCTGTGCGTTCGATCCGCAGCAGCAGAGTGCGTCGGATGTAGACGTTGTTGACGACCACGTTCATCATCGGCTTGACGACCTTGACGACCACACCGTGCGCCGGTACGCCGTCGCGTTGCAGCGACCGGCTGCGGGCCACGGACCGGTACACCCACCACGCGTAACCGATGACCAGCATCGCGCACGGCAGCAGCCACCACGGCGACACCGGTGCGGAAAAATCCGCGGCCCACGGCACTAGCGACGCGATCAGCCATCCGGTGAGATTGTTGCCGCGCTGCGTCTTCATCGCCAGCACCATGAAGACACCGAACTGCAGCAGATAACCGCCGATCCATGCGAGCAGGACGAAGCCGGCAGGATCCTCGGTGTTGACCCCGGACAACGAGATGACGACGGCCGGCCCGATCACCAGCACACACCACAACGCGAGCAGCAGGCCGACCGTCCGCAATTTCACCGGATTACGGTAGCGCGCCCGCGACGGCTTCCTTCCTATCCTCGGCGAGGTGGTCCTCATCGCGCGGTTCAACGGTGTCGCCGTGCAACACCTTCCGCATCCGGTCCGCGTCGAGCTGGCCTTCCCACCGCGCCACCACCAATGTCGCAACGCAATTGCCGAGCAGGTTCACCGAGACGCGCATCGAGTCCATGATCCGATCCGCGCCTAGCAGCAACGCGACTGCGGCCACCGGGATCGCGCCGTGTCCGATCGCCGCCACGGTGGCAGAGAGCGCCAGGAACGACGACCCGGGAACGCCCGCCATACCCTTCGACGTCAGCATCAGCACGAGGACCGCGGTCACCTGTTCACCGAGGCTGAGATCCACCCCGAGCGCCTGCGCGAGGAACAACACACAGATCGACAGGTACAGCGTGGCGCCGTCGAGGTTGAAGGAATAGCCGGTCGGTACCACCAAACCCGTTGTCGTGCGGGAACATCCGGCATTCATCAGCTTGGCCATAATGCGCGGCAGTACCACCTCGGTCGACGCCGTACCAAGCGCGAGGAACAACTCGTCCTTGATGTACACCACGAACAGCCACAGGTTCACCCCGGCCAGGAACCAGGCGATCGCGGCGAGGATCACCATGAACAGCGCCGCGCCCAGGTAACAGGCGGCGATGAGTTTCGCGTAGCTGCCCAGAGACGAGATGCCGTACTGGCCGATGATGTAGGCCATCGCACCGAACGCCGCCAGCGGAGCCAGCCGCATGATCCAGCCGATGATCGTGAAGAAGATGCTGGACAGATGCTCGATCATTTCGAAGACCACCGGCGGCCCGTGTTCGCCGAACTTCGCCAGCGCCAGCCCGAACAGCACCGCGAAGAACAGCACCTGCAGCAGTTGATTCTCGGCGAACGCGGAGACCGCCGACGTCGGGATGATGTTGAGGATGAACTGGACGGTGTGGGGCAGCTCGCCGTCGCCGGTCTTTTTGGCGACTGCGTCGGCGCCAGTCGCCAGCGTCTGCGCGTCGATGTTGAAACCCGAGCCTGGCTTGACGACGTTTCCGATGATCAATCCGAACAGCAGCGCGAACGTAGTGACGACCTCGAAGTAGATCAGCGCCTTGACACCGATGCGGCCCACTGACTTGAGGTCGCCGACGTGCGCGATCCCGATCACGACGGTGCAGAAGATGATCGGGGCGATCAGCATCTTGATGAGCTTGATGAAGCCGTCGGCGAGCGGCTTGAGGTCGGCGCCGAATGCGGGCCAGAGCCAACCGACCGCGATACCGCCGACGATCGCAACAAGGAGCTGGACGAACAGCGACGAATACCATCGCTTACGCGGTGCCACCGAGATGTCTGTCATTGGCATCACGTAAGTGACCCCGTGTGTCCGAACCATAAGCGCCGTGTTACCGGCGCGCTACCGGCGAAATATATTGGACAGTCATGGAAATCGAAGCGGGACAGGTCGCAGTGGTGACCGGCGGCACCAGTGGCATCGGCTT
>Ga0070665_100005420_pt1 | contig 13156 bp, 13 predicted proteins | sample KBSS13metaG_FD_65862 | JGI IMG/M metagenome (GOLD analysis project Ga0070665, IMG submission 65862) | Switchgrass rhizosphere microbial communities from Kellogg Biological Station, Michigan, USA - KBS S1-3 metaG | ecosystem: Host-associated > Plants > Roots > Rhizosphere > Soil ... | reverse complement strand
TAGCTCACACAAAGGCCGGATACATTCGCGCAGACCTACAATGTCATTTTCATTTTTCGCTTGCAATGCGGCGGCGGACCATACATTCCGGATAAGCGACAACACGACAACAACGATGAGAAACGCCCGATTCGAGCTGTACCTGTAAGCTGATCAGCGCAGTCGGCAATCGAGATCGGACACGGGAGCGCGAGCCGCATGAAGTTTTTGGCATGCATGCTCCCTGCGGCCTTATTGTCAGCTTCGATGCATTCCCAGGAATGCCAATTGAACTCCTCGACACAGTCTGTGAGGTTGACTCACTTGACTCAGATGGCTCGGCGAGTCATCGAGAGCGGAGCTTACACGGGATGGAATGAAAAGGCGTTCGTGCGGGCAGGGCATCTGGGGTCGGTCGCAATTGTGCGTGCTCTCCCAAAAGACGGCCCTATCACTCCGCTGCAAATCCGGTCTGTCCCGCGCTTAGTTCGTACCTCTTTCGAGTGTCTTGGCGTTTGTGTACAGTCCGAGGATGACAAGGAACCAAAGGTGACATTACTGTTGCTGCAACAACTTCGCGAACATGGATCTCCTGACACGCAATCCGACAGTGAGATTGAGGAGGTCCAAACATTCGTTCTGAGACAGGCCGAAATCGCTAAACACGCGAAGTAGATCGAACTGATTCGATGCCATTCACTTGCAACGAGCGAGTGACCGCCCATTAGACATTACCTTGCTTGGTGCAAAATCGAGTAATGTAAGGATGGGCGACGATCCAATCGCTACTCTGTTTGAGACACAGCAACAACGCACATGCTTCATCAGGAGTCCAAAGGATTTCTGACCCAATTTGTACGCTCGATAATTGCTTTGGGTTCGTAGGTTATGCCGCGTGCGAGGCGACGTGCCTCCCGTTTTGCCGCTATGAGCAACAGCGGCCCCAGATACCGTTCCGACAGCATGCACGCGATTCCGAACTCGCGCCTTAGCACCTCGCGCAGCAGGCGGATCTCCTCTGCTATCCGCTCATTTGTGGGTCTGAGAATGCGTTCCATCGCCCAGAGCAGTCCGCTATAGCTCCACTTCAACGCCTTCGCCTCGTGGCAGAACCTCCGACGTATCCTCAGATCCGGATGGTTCTTGTAGCGTATCCAGCCTTGGAGCGTTGTTCTGCAGACCCTGAATAGACTTGGCCCGTTACGCTCAAAATCGAGTCGGAACGCGCCGTCAAGAAACTCCTTCGACTGGTCGCGCGAGATTGCTTGGTGCTGAAAATTAAACTTGAATTGTCCGTGGATGTCCGCCAGATTGATATCCAGCAGCCGCTGCTCTCGCTGCATTTGCTGATAGAGCGGTGTGCCGGGCACCGGCGTGTAGAGCATGAACTGGTGAAAATCAGTGTCATGGGAAACCGCGTACTCGAGCTCTTCGCTGATGTTGTCCGGCGTGTGGTGCTCCATTCCCACAATCGTCGAGCCTAAGACGCGTATGCCGTGCTGTCGCAAGTCAGCCGTCTTTGCGAGTGTGTCAACGCCATCAAGCTTGCGGTACCCCGACATCGGCGACTCGAGGCCCATCCACACCCAGGAGACGCCGAGCTCCACAAGTTCATCCATGGTGTAGTTGGCGATCGCGTTCGCGGATGAGAATACGTAGAACTCCCATGATTTCCCATCGCGCTTCATGCAAGAGAGCAGGTCCATTGCGCGCCTCTTGTTCAGCAGAAAGTTCTCGTCCATGACGAAGAATGAACTCACGCTGAGCTTGCTCTCCATCTCGGACATTACGCGGTACAGTTCCTCTCCTGTGTTGTAGAAATTGAAGACATTTCCTTTGCCGCCAAAAAATGCTGAGGTAGTGCAGAAGTTGCAGCCCATCGGGCAGCCCACCGAGGGCACTATTGTCGCCGCAGTTGAACCGAGATTAAACGGCAACTTCAATCCCATAACGCGATGACCGAATCCCGAAACAATCGCCGGATGGACGATGGGCGCCTTGTCATCGAGACCGAGGAATCGTCTCATCCATGAGATTCCTTCGCCACGCACGATGAAGTCAGCGCTAATCATCGTTTCGATTCCCGGGATCGCCGTTATGTGTCCGCCAACGATAATCGTGGAACTCGGCGAGATCTCTCGCACGATGCGGCACATCTCACGGACTTTGCCGATGTTCACGATGATCGATGTGATCCCGACAATGTCGTAGTGGTGTGCGCGCAACTCTCGATCGAAGATTTCACGCGTAGGGAAGTCGAGCACTGCGGTTGGGGCGGGAATGTTTGCCTGGATCATCATGATCCCCCAACTCCTGTGAAACATCCTCAGCGAGAATGCGCCCTGAGACCGGGTGACCTGATTGTGATACAGCTCCATCGGATTTATCGAGCGGCTGCCGAACTCGTCATCCTGTGCGTAGGGTCCAAAAACAGACGATAGAAGAATCCGGGCTCGTGCTCCTTTGGGATGAGTCTGCATCGGTGGACCTCCTGACTACAATCGGAACTCTCGATGGGAGCTGCTTCTCGTTCGCTCATGAGAACTGTTAGAGAATTTGGTGCGTCGTCTGCTCGGAACCGGGAGTCAAGAAAGAAAGCTGATGATCACTGCGCAGAGATCAGGGGTCTGTTCTTGGCTTCATCATGGCGGAAGAGAAAAGCAGCTTTAGGTGCGTCATTCCATATAGAGGAACGTGGAGAGGAGACCGCTTTGCTGATAGTGCAATGCGAGCCTCTCCTTCGTGCATCCCCAGCCATTCGCGGCAGGCGGTTATTACGTCTTTGACTTTGGTGGGCATGGACTCATTTGGAGTGCCTCCAAAAGCGAACTGTTCACTCTCAATTGAGAACCATTCCGTAATGACATGCATACTGTCTCACTCTTGCCGGCCGAACGTCGTATTCAGAGCGTCGGCATAGGTTGTCGTTGGCTGACGGACTACGAATATAGTTGCGACTGAACTTCAGGGTTACTCGCGCGATGAACGACTCGAAGCCGCGAGGGAGGTGTGAGATCGACCGGCTCTATGATCGCGTAGTAAATCGTCCGATGACAGGATGTGCAATGTGCTTCTCTAATAAGACTGAGGGAGCCGCCAACATGCTCATGGAAGGCGCGGTGGCACTCTGGGCAATCGATTGTGACGCAGGGTTCGTCTGCGGGGTCGTGTTCGCTGTGAAGAATCCACAAGAGCGATGACGCAATTTCATTTTTCGCGGGTAAAGGTCGGGGCTGGTCAAAACGTTTGATGATGTTGAGCAATGAGTGCATGCCGCTACCCTTCGCATAGAAGGCATCGGCGGTAAGACCAGAAGGCACTTCATCGCCGGAGAAGGCGCCGCTCATCGCGATCAGGTGAATTGATGGAAAATGACGTCGGACGACCTGGAGGAGTTCGAAGCCCGACATGCGCGGCATGTTGAGATCGGAAATGACAATATCCGGGACTTGTTTTGCGATCTCTGCCAGCGCCGACAATCCATTGTCGGCTGATCGAACGGTGAAGCCAATCTCATCCAGCACGGCCACCATCGAAGATCGAATCGACGGATCATCGTCCACAATCAAAACTCCGGGAAGCCTCACTTGCTGGCCATTCCGCATCTTGCGCCTTCTCGTCCGACTGCCTGAAGGGTCGGAGCTTTCATGATCCGCTCGAAACGCTCTAAGAGATGCCCCTTTTTGAACACCCTTACATGGTGGTCGCCTAACTGTCGGCGCTACATCTGGCTGGCTACCTTTTGCCGGGATTGTGTCAGGCAGTAGATCGGTCGACACTCTAGGAATCGCCCAGCGTAGTCCAGAAAGACCGGGTCGCAAATGTGGTTCTGCTCGCATCGCGTGAGATCGGCTTCATTTCGTGCCGACGCCACAGTGGCAAAGCAGGAAGTGCAGATTGAATCATAGGAACCGTCTATGTTGTGCCTGTGGGGAAAATGGCAGGTTGAGGGAAAAAAACATCACGCACTTCCTTCCTCAAAATGAGCGAATGAGCTGCTTTGCCAAACTTATTTGAGACCGTTGTGCTGGCCTGTTCCAAACTGATCGGTCTTTCTTTGGGGATCCTCCAGAGGAAGCGCACGGGATCGCTGAGACCAAGGTAGCCACCATTCCTCTCTGTAGAGCAATGGCGATCGCTCCGGCCGTAGGCGCGGAGAGACCTTAAGCTGTTCGTCAAACTCAAGCTCAGCGATGCGGTACCGGAGGTGGGCTTTGAGGTTTTCGACCGCGATGGGGTCGTTGTTCGGATAGGAGCGTAGTTCGATCTTTTTAAGAAGGGCGCGGATCACTTGCAAAAGATTCGGTGACGATGGAGGCTTCATCTTCTTCTCTTTCGACGGGCGCCCCGCCATGCTCTTTAGAGCTTCGGCCTAAACGTTAGAGGGAAGAAGATAACCTTAACGCTCCCGCAATGGCCACGCTGGCCAGTTTTGAACACCGCATCATCTGTGCTGTGTAACTTTATACCGTTGCTGCGTGGCCTTCGCGGCAATCGTTCAGCGATCAGGAAATAAGTGTGAGCTGCATCACGTTGGTTGGGCCTTGCACAAAGTAGTTCGCTCGAATTACAAAGAGTCAGACACATTTGAGCAATTCTGAACAGCTTTCTTCTTTGTCTTCGCGTGACGATTTTTCTGATCGAGGCTGACGCATATGTGCTGGGTGTTTTCAAATAGCTTCGCGACGGCCTTAAATTCCTTTGCTCACCAAGGCCTCGCGATGAGTTAGGCTCGTTGCGGCCTGCTTAAATTGCAGCCGATTCACTGGACGTTTTGCATGACCTGTGCGAAAGCATTTTCACGCCTTTTCTCTGTTGCTCTCTTCGCGATTTACTTCACGGGCTGCGGCTCACCCCATGTAAGCTCCCCACTATCAATTGAGCTCACAGTCCAGAAAGAGGGGAAGGGCGGGGGAACCGTTACGAGCAACCCATCGGGGATCAATTGCGGCTCTGCATGTAATGCCAGGTTTGCCAGCGGAGCAACAGTGACGCTGACGGCGAATCCAGACTCTGACTCGCTGTTCACCGGCTGGTCAGGTGCTTGCTCCGGCACCGGAACCTGCACGCTATCGCTTGCAAAAGACACATCTGTGACCGCAACCTTCATCGCGTCTGCACCGCCCCCTCCAGCTACCGTTGCGCTCACGGTGACAGCTTCCGGCAATGGAACGGGAGCGGTCACGAGTACGCCCGCAGGCATAAGTTGCGGGGTTATGTGCAGTGCGAAGTTTCTGAGCGGAACGTCAGTGACGCTGACGGCGAAACCTGACGACAACTCCCTCTTCGCTGGTTGGACGGGACCGTGCAGCGGCACCGGAACATGCACGCTGTCGCTTGCGAATGACACATCTGTGACCGCAACGTTCAGCGCCTCCGCACCGCCGCCTCCAGCTACCGTTCAACTCACGGTAAAAAATTCGGGCAACGGAAGGGGAACGGTCACGAGCGCGCCCGCAGGCATGAGCTGCGGTCTGACGTGCAATGCGATCTTCGCGACTGGGACGACCGTCACGTTGACTGCTTATCCCAACGACGGCTCGAGCTTCAACGGCTGGACTGGGGCGTGCTCCGGCGTGGCTCCGTGCAGCCTAACCCTGGAGAGCGATACCGCTGTAGGGGCGATCTTCTCTGCCGCACCGCCAGACGCTGGCTTGGCTTCGCTCAAGCACATCGTCTTCATGGTGCAGGAGCACAGCTCGTTGGACAATCACCTTGGAGCATTGCGGGACTATTGGGCCAAGAACGGCTATCCGGACCAGTCGTTCGATGGTCTTCCGCAGTTCAATCCGACTTCCGGTGCTGCGCCTCTACACGCGCCGCCTCCCACGAATCCCGGGTGCAACCCAGCTTTTCCTCCACCGAATGACTGCGTTTATGACTCCACCAATTCGGTAGCCTCATTCCATCTCAAAACGGTGTGCACTGAAAACACCAGCTCGTCATGGAATGAGAGTCATGTGATCTGGAATTTCCACGACCAATTGGGTCTATATCCTCCCGCTGCAATGGATGGATTTGTGTGGGTCGCCGGACACGATGGCCGCAACTACCGGCCGCCGTTCATTGACGTAAATGGGATACGCGCCATGGGGTATTTCGACGGAGACGACCTCAACTACTACTACTACATGGCATCGAACTTCGCTACCTCCGACCGCTGGTTCCATCCCGTCATGGGCCAGACCGGCGCCAACCGGGAATTCATTATTGCTGCGACATCGCAAGGGCGCGTTTACCCGAACGGAGCCAATGAGAACGATTCTTCCTTGCTGACGGCAACCATGATCTTTGAAGTGCTCGAGAAGGCGGGCATCACGTGGAAGATCTACGTGAATCCAGACGGTAGTGGCTGCTCCGGCCCGCCCTACGATATGACATGCCTCCTCAAGCAGACCTATGTTCAGCCGTTTGTCTTTGGGCAGAGCATTCCGACCAAATACCCTCAGAACTTCGCGACGATGTCGCAATACTTTGCAGATTTGCAAAACGACACCTTGCCGCAGGTTGCCATCATTGAGCCTGCGACTGCTGCCGGTTTAGACGAGCACGCCTCCAGCGACGACGGGCGGGCAACGAATGTCCAACTGGGTGCGAACTACGCTGCCTCGATCATCAATGCCTTGATGAGTAGCCAGTCATGGAAGGACTCGGTCTTCATCTTCACTTACGATGAATATGGCGGATTGTACGACCATGTCGCACCGCAGCCAACCGTAAGTCCGGACGGCCTCAAGCCGGTGGATCTAAACCCGGGCGACGTGTGTACAAAAGGAACAGGTCCGATCTGCGACTTTATATATACGGGTTACCGGGTTCCCCTTCTCGTGATCTCGCCTTTTACGAAAAGGAATTACGTGTCGCACACCATTGCGGATACGACGGCTATCCTCAGACTGATCGAGACACGCTTCAATCTGCCGCCTCTCACCAAACGGGACGCGGCACAGCCGGATATGACGGAGTTTTTTGACTTCAAGAATCCACCCTGGCTCACCCCGCCTACCCCTCCAACACAGAACATCAATGGCGCCTGTTACATGGATCACCTGCCGTAATTCAGACGCACCGCTGGCTCGCAATGTGATCCAGCGCACTCTCCGCGCGGTAAAGGAGCCTTCCTCTTAGTCCTTATCCGTGAACGATTCACATTTTCCGGTTGGCGGGGATGGAGGATTGGTCAAAAGAAGACATCCAACTCATTCTCGCAATATCTAAGCTGTGAGCGAGGCATCCGGTCATGAAATGACCTGGACTATCAACACGGCATTTCTGTTCTTGCTTCCGGGATCTTCTGCTTGCCTACGCACTAATACAACAGAGGGCGAAAGCTAGAAGCAAGAACAGAAAGACAAGAGCAGGCCAGACCCGAAAAGTAAGCCAATTCGACGAGTCGCACCACGGACACGACTGGTTATCTTCACAAATGTTTCGGCCGCCAGTCTATTAGTTCAGGAGCTGAGAGTTATCAGGCTGAAGGCTAACTCTGATGAAAGGAGCATCGCATGTCGAAGACCTGGGAGCACTACCATCACGCTGCACGTCATCATGAGCAGGCAGCCTATCACTTCAATGAGGCAGCAAAGTACGACGAGGCGGAGGAGCGCGAAAAGGCTGCTCACCACGCATACCTGGCCCACCGGCACAACCAACTGGCTATTCATCACGATTCCGAAGCGTCGAAGCTGCGCGCCGGGCAAGCTGATACCACTGCGGCGTACGTTGCTGAACGAGCGCCCAGGCAGAAGAGTGCTGCCTGAGAGTTGCTCATCGTCTATGTCACGTCTGACACCGAACGGGCGTAAACAGGACGGAGTATGCAGGGCATTGGGACGCGAACGACCTTCCGGTTGATGGGAAGGAGGATCGGCTCACGAAGCACTGAAGGAGATTAGAACAATGACGGAATACGTTGGTGCTATTGAAAAGCAGACTTTGCTAAACACGAATTTTCGGCAGGTACTATTTACGGCTCAACACTCCCAGCTTGTGGTGATGTGCTTACAGCCAACCGAAGAGATTGGTAATGAGGTGCATCCGAAGGTTGACCAGTTCTTTCGCATTGAGAAAGGAGAGGCCAAATTCATTTTTAACGAGAAGGAAGAGCGGACCGCGCACGAAGGAGATGCGGTGTTGGTTCCGGCAGGAACATACCATAACGTGGTGAATACGTCGAAGACCCAGATGTTGAAGCTCTATACGATCTACTCTCCGCCGAATCACCCGGCGGGAACAGTGCACAAGACGAAAGCCGAGGCAGAAGCAGCGGAATTGATCGAGCACAGCTGAGGCAAGCGGTCGTTTCAGTCGGCAGGACGGTTCGGCGGTTATTGAGCCTCCTGGTTAGCAATTCGCAGGGTTTGGCAGTTGTGTGGAAGCCAGCGGTCAAGCCCACACTTGTTCGTCCACAGCGATGTCTTGGAGTAAAAGGGAAAGTGATATGCGGAATTATTCAATTGCTTTGTTAGCGATGTTATCGGCTACATTCGCGTTCGCCGGCCCTGGGAAGTAAGACACTGCTGCCCGCCTGAAGTAGACCGGCCAGGTCACGCACAAGATCATGGCCGCACCAGATAACGGTATTCCAGAGGAAGTGCTGTCCGGAGCCAAGTGCATCGCTGTAATACCGGACATGGCGAAGGGGGCATTCCTTGTTGGCGCTGAACATGGTCGCGGCGTGGTTACCTGTCGCACTGGCCACGGATGAAGCGCTCCAGCATTTTCTCGCCTAGTCAACATGCAGCAATGCTATTAGGTTACGTTGGCATTCTCTCGGTTCTCCAACTCGTGCCGTTGCTCTTCTATAAGCGCGAGAGCTGACGAGAGAGTGCACACCAACGGACCTCATTAGTAGCGACCCGATCATAGCCCCAGAACGCTCCAGGAGACGTCAGTGCTCCCAGGCGGAGGGCTCTGCGCTGCCTGCATTCAAAGGGACGCGGATGTTTCCTTAGCAACAATGATCGCCCATAACGCCTGCGCTTTCCTGAGATCGTGGTAGTAGTTCAGAAATGGGGATGGGCAACGCCGGAAAGGCTATCGCACTCAAAGCCACGCAGCTCGAAAAATGAAATGAGGTAGCTGGCGGGTGCGAAAAGTACTTGGAGCAAATCCTCAACCGAGCCTGAGGCTGGCCGAATCCGAGTCGAGAGGTGAACCAATGGAGAGAAAACAGGCAACTACCACATACTTCCTGCTGGCATTGTCCGCCATTGCGCTCTACTTCTGTTACGTAATCGCCAAGCCATTTCTGAGCCCGGTCTTCCTGGCGGTAATGATTGCGATTGTTTTCCATCCCGTTCACGCTCGCATTCAAGGGCGCATCCGTAGCCGGAATACAGCAGCTCTTACTTCTACGGTTCTGGTGCTTCTTGCTCTTACCGTCCCAGCGGTTGGATTGGGAGCGGTGGTGAGTCAGGAGATCAAAGGTTTGTATCAATTCTTGGACGAGAAGAGTGCTGCACAGGGCGGTTGGAATCCATGGGTGATGCATGCGACGGAGCGCCTGACGAGCTGGGTCGGGAGGTACGTTGATCTGTCCTCATTTGATTTACGCGGCGCGCTGCTGCGGGGGCTGGAACAGATCAGCCGATCCCTGATTTCCTGGGGTGCCTGGGCGGCCAGCAACGCCGTGTCGTTCGTCGCAGGTTCCGTGATTACATTCTTCACACTGTTCTTTCTCTTTCGGGAGGGCGGGTCGTTCAAAAAGCACGCAGAGACTTTCCTTCCCCTCAGTGTCGCTCAAGTGAACAGGCTGTTCACGGGCTTCAGCAACTCCATCGTTGCCAACGTGTATGGTTCTCTCGCGGTGGGTGTGGCGCAGGGGATTCTTGCGAGTCTGGCCTTCTGGGTCCTGGGTCTGTCTTCTCCGGTCCTTTGGGGAGTGGTAACGGCGTTGTTTTCGCTCATTCCCATCGTTGGTTCGGCTGCTGTATGGGGACCTGCCGTGATCATCCTGGTCGTCGGTGGGCACTGGTGGAAAGCGTTGATCTTGTTGATTTGGGGTGCTGCCGTCATCGGGCAGATTGATACCTTTGTCCGGCCCTATGTGATCGGCGGTCGGGTCAAGCTGCACACGCTGCTGATTTTTTTCGCTCTGCTAGGTGGCGTGGAGGCATTCGGCGGCCTGGGAATCTTCATTGGCCCTGTCGTCCTATCAGTTACGCTCGTTCTGCTGGAGATGTTGCGGGAAGCGAACGCGGCGTATACCGCTGCAAGACAGCCCCAAACCCTCACGCCGGACGCGGGCAAGGAGAACGCAAGTCACTCTGTCTCATGACTGGATAAGGCCATAGACCTATCCTCAGCAGAAAGATTGCGCAGAAAGCGGTCGTCTAGGCGGCAAAAGAGATACCTCAAATTGAGCAACTCTTTCATCGGCGATCTCTTCCGAGGTGGAGCTTGCGCTACTAGACCGTAGTGCTCTGCAATCGTGATCCTAAAGAGGAGTACCTGTGCAAAAGTGAACAGAAGGTGCACTGCTGACTTGTGCATTCTGAGTTCAAAATAGGGTGGTACGGTGCCACGTGCAATGGGATCGTGGTGGAAGGGCGTTGCGTCAACGATGTTGAAAGGATCGGCTTTCGAATCGAACATCGCGAACCCATCGTGGTGCTTGGAGGTGATGACGATGTACTTCATTCCTGCCGCCTTGGCCAAGGCCACGATGTCGTGCGCGTTGAAGCCTGTTGGGATTGAAGTTGCCCGCGAGTGCCTTTTAATCGGAAACGGGAATCGTACTTGGGTTTATGATCCATTCTCCGATACAGGAACCCGTTTTCCGTTCCATGTGCCTGCGGGAATGGAATAAAGGCCCCAGTGAATGAACATGCCGAATCGTGCCTCGCGCCACCAAGCCATTCGCGAATCGTGCTGCGCCGGGGTTTCAGTGTCCTGGACAGCTTTTATGCGATGTTGATCGACAATGTTGTAATGCTCGCCCGCAACCTGAGCAAACATAGCGACCGTGGCGGCGGACATAATCGACAGTAGAGTGGCGCAGCACTTAAGTAGTCTTCGCTGTTGGCTCCTTTTGGATGCACCGAGGGCGCATGTGCTACGTTGCCATGCCCCTTTTCAGAAGTGGCCTAATGCAATCACGATGGCATCAGGGTTATGCGCGGTTTGCGATACTATGTCGATCCGGTATTGAGTTTGCCTGAATTCACCGCCCCATGACGCTAAATGTTTTCTTCAGCACCAGATATCAAGTAATCCTTCTCCGCTCAGCTAAGCGCGATTTTGACCGCTGCTGCGTAGCTGTTCGCAATCGGCAACGCGTGAGGGACATCAATGTGCAATCCATCTGCTCCCTGGGTCCATTTCACCTGCGCGTCCGAACCAACGAAGGTGACGTTCTGGATCTTGCCGGGATTTACCTTGCTTAAGGTTCCCAGCGACTCAATCTTGGCGCGCCTCTCTGGCCATCCCATGAAGATTGCATAGATCACATTGTTCGCCTTGTTGCGGGTGAAACGGATGTCATTGCTTCCCATGGCACTGATGCTGGCGCCCTGAAAAGGTCCACTCTTTACTGAATTCGGTCCCTCGCCGTATACAGTCCATGGTCGAGTTTCAAAGATGGCTTCGCCGTTGATCTTCAGCCATGCTGCAATCTCATCGAGGACAGCCAACTCTTTGCTGTCGATAGTGCCATCTGGTTTACCCGGGAAATTGAGGATGAAAGTGCCGTTTTTGCTCACCGTATCGATCAGCCAATGAATCGCGTCGCGCGGCGGCAGATAGCTTCCGAAAGCTCCGGGGCCTTCAAAAAGACTGCGCCGATAGTGCCATTCTCCAATGCAGGTCTCTGACTGCCACGCGTAGGGCATTATGCCGCTCGTCAAGCCGCGCTCGTAGTCGGCGACCACTGCTTTGGCGAGCTTGTCGGGTACGTTCTTGATGTTCAGTACGGCTTCCATCTTGCCGCGTGTTTTCAGATTGTGGTTATAGAAGTAAGCGCCAACATTCATCCCTCCCCAACCCAGTGGGAGTAGCGCGTTGTCGAAGTAAAGCAAGTCGGGATCATGTTGATCGATCAGGTCCCGCGTACGGTCGTAGAAGTTCTTCACATACGAGGCATCCGGCAGCGCGTCTTTGGGATGCTTCGGACCGTAGAGCATCTGTGGATCGAGCCCATCCCACCATTGGCCTTTGCCGTCGGATCTGGTCATTCGGCCGTCGTAGGAAACTCCTGCGTCCGGTCCAGCCTTATCAGCTCCGTGAGAGGTTTGGAACCACCACCAGTTGCGTGCCTGATGGACCGTCACACCAAAGCGGAGCCCGTGTTTGCGCGCGGCGGACGCCCATTCTCCGACAACATTGCGATGTGGCCCATGGTTCACTGCGTTCCAGGGCTGATGCTTCGATCCCCAACAATCAAAGCCGTCATGGTGATTGGCGAGCGCGATAAACAGGCGCGCTCCGGCGTTTTTGTAACGTTCTATCAGCGCTTCAGGTTCCCAGTTGAGGAGCGTCCATTGTGCGCACAGGTCCTTGTACCCGAACTTGGAGAGACTGCCGTAGTGTGACTTCTGGTAACCATTATCGGGAGACCCCTCTTCATACATGTTGCGTGCGTACCAGTCGCCGAATTCGGGCACGCACTGGGGGCTCCAATGCGCCCAGATGCCAAACTTGGCGTCGCGGTACCACTCGGGCGCGTCATAGTTTGACAATGAATCCCAGGTCGCCTGATAGGGCCCTTCGCCATTGAGCCCTTCAATCGGCGACTGCATGGGAACCCCGTCCCAGGAACCTCCGGGCAATTCAGGCGCCTCGCCCCATGCCGTGGGCGACCAGTCGGAGTTGTTGAGCTTCTTCTCCACAATTTTCCCGTCAACCAGAGCGTAAAAAACACGCTGGTTTTCGGGCGTCGCGCAAAACTCTTCGTACGTCTGGTGGGGATGGTTGAAGCCGGGAGGCACGCCTGCGGCCACTTGACCTTTCGCAGAAATGGCCGTGCTTGCGGCTGCGGCGGTGATCAACTTACAGAACTCTCTTCTTTGCATCATCCGTTGATCCTCTCTCTTAATTTCCGGTTGTATGCCCACGGCCCATCTATCGGTTTTCGATCGCGGTTTGGTTTGGCTAGGCATTTCTCAAACGCTTCTCGAGAATCAGAGCGCGAAGCAGTTTGCCGGCCTCGTCAAGTATTCGCGACGGATCGAAAGCAGGG
>Ga0070665_100005418_pt1 | contig 13159 bp, 11 predicted proteins | sample KBSS13metaG_FD_65862 | JGI IMG/M metagenome (GOLD analysis project Ga0070665, IMG submission 65862) | Switchgrass rhizosphere microbial communities from Kellogg Biological Station, Michigan, USA - KBS S1-3 metaG | ecosystem: Host-associated > Plants > Roots > Rhizosphere > Soil ... | reverse complement strand
GTGACACCTGCCAAGGGTGGCTACTTCGATAATGTGTCACCCACCACCGGGCAGGTGATCTGCCAGATTCCGCGCTCACAGGCCGAGGACGTGGAGCGGGCTCTTGATGCGGCGCATGCAGCCGCGCAGGGCTGGGCGAAAACCTCTGTGGCCGCCCGCGCCCGCGCACTGAACCAGATTGCCGATCGCATGGAGCAGTACCTGCCGTTCCTGGCGGCGGTGGAAACGTATGACAACGGCAAGCCCATCCGCGAGACCACGGTGGCCGACATCCCGCTCGCGATCGATCACTTCCGCTATTTCGCAAGCTGCATACGGGCCCAGGAAGGCTCCATAGGCGAGATTGACGACGACACGGTCGCCTATCACTACCACGAGCCGTTGGGAGTAGTAGGACAGATCATCCCGTGGAACTTCCCGATCCTGATGGCGGCCTGGAAGCTCGCTCCCGCCCTGGCGGCAGGCAATGCCGTGGTCCTGAAGCCGGCGGAACAAACACCGCTGTCAATTCTCGTGTGGGCCGAGCTGATACAGGATCTGTTGCCGCCCGGAGTGCTGAATGTTGTCAACGGCTTCGGGCTCGAGGCCGGCAAGCCGTTAGCATCCAACCCGCGTATCAACAAGATCGCCTTCACGGGCGAGACGACGACCGGCCGCCTGATCATGCAGTACGCCTCCGAGAACATCATTCCGGTGACGTTGGAGCTGGGCGGCAAGTCCCCGAACATCTTCTTCGCCGATGTGCTGAGCGAGGCTGACTCGTTCGTTGACAAGGCGCTGGAAGGATTTGCGATGTTCGCCCTGAACCAGGGCGAGGTGTGCACCTGCCCGTCGCGCGCGCTGGTGCAGAAGTCGATTTATGACCGGTTCATGGAGAAGGCCGTCGAGCGGGTTGAGGGCATCAAACAGGGCGACCCGTATGAAATGAGCACGCAGATCGGTGCCCAGGCTTCCAACGACCAGTTCGAGAAGATCCTGTCGTACCTGGACATCGGCCGCAAGGAAGGCGCGAAAGTGCTGGCCGGCGGCTCCGCCAACAAGCTGTCGGGAGATCTCGCGGGCGGTTACTACATCAAGCCGACCATCTTTGAGGGACACAACAAGATGCGCGTGTTCCAGGAAGAGATTTTCGGACCGGTGGTGTCGGTGACGACGTTCGATACGCCGGAGCAGGCGCTGGAGATTGCGAACGACACGTTATATGGGTTGGGCGCAGGCGTGTGGACCCGCAACATCAACATGGCGTATCGCTTCGGCCGGGGCATCAAGGCGGGCCGGGTCTGGACGAACTGCTATCACGCCTATCCGGCGCACGCGGCTTTCGGCGGCTACAAGAAGTCGGGTATCGGCCGCGAGACCCACAAAATGATGCTCGATCACTACCAGCAGACGAAAAATGTGCTGGTGAGCTACGGCGAGAAGGCGTTGGGCTTCTTCTGATGGCCGATGATTCGAACAGCAAGGTAGTCGAGCTCGATCCGGGCCGTGTCGGTGTGACCGATGCGGCTCGCCAGCTCATTGAGCAGCTCGAGAGGGAGCACGGCCCGTTGATGTTTCATCAATCCGGGGGCTGCTGCGATGGCAGCGCCCCGATGTGCTTTCCGGTGGGAGAATTCAAGCTGGGGAGCATCGATGTCAAGGTGGGTGAGATCGCAGGCTGCGAGTTCTGGATGGATCGGGAGCAGTTCAAGCTCTGGGCGCATACGCGTTGGACGGTCGACGTCGTGCCGGGGCGCGGCGCCAGTTTCTCGGTGGAAGCGCCGACCAACATGCGGTTTCTGATCCGCTCGTCTATGTGCGCACTGCCTTAGGTCGGCCGGGCGTGCGTTCCAGCTCGCTGCGGTTCCACTGTGCGCTTTCCGCCGCGGCCTCGTAGGTGCTCTGCAGGAATGAGAGAAGTGTTGCATCCGGGTCGGCAGCCTTGCGCAACTCTTCGTAAGGCAGGATGAACTCGCCGAGTGCCTCGTTGAAGGCGCCGACGCTGACGGAGTGGGATTGGAATTGTGGCGAAGTTGGATACGCGTACGAATAGAACGCCGCGTAGTCGATTCCGCCGCCGCCCGGCCAGAAACCCGCACTGCTCACTTCGTGTGAGTAGGCTTCCTGCATGACCGCCGCGTCCAGTCCGGGTGCCTTGCCGGTGAAGGTGGGAGCCTTGCGACCCGAAAAGCGCGTCACAGCCAGGTCGAAGCTGCCCCAGAAGAAATGCACCGGGCTGGCTTTCCCCACAAAGCCGGTGCGGAAGTCCTTGAAGATGCGATCGATCTGGACCAGTGCCTGCCAGAAACGCCTCGCACACTCACCGTCGTAGGCGCCATGTTGCCGGTCTTCGCTGAAGCGAATGGCACCGGGTATCTCGCAGGGTAGCTCCGTAATGGTCACGGGCACATTCAAGTGTTGCAGTGACGTCATGACCGCGGCGTAGAAATCCGCGACCGTCTGTGGTTGTAATGGGATCCGGCGCGTTCCTCCGTCGCTCACATTAATGATGAGTTGCTGCGCGAGAAAATCGAATTCGATCTCGAACGTGCGCCCGTCGTGTGGAATGGGGGAAGTTGTCAGGCCGCGCGATGTGACATACAGCGTGGCGTGCCAGCTATGGTTCAGCCACGGTGTCCGGATCAGACGGATCTTGCCAACAATCTGTGTCCACAGGTGCAACGTCGCCTGTGTGTCACGCCACTGCGCGTAGGGAAGCTCGGGCCAGACTGTTGTCATTGAGGTGACTCGGGAGAGGCAGGGTCGCTGATGGCCATGTTACGCTAGTCAAAACGCAACGCGGAGTCTGCTCATGGCTGTTTCTGCGGCGAGCTCCGGAACATTCCGCATCGGCCCGGACATGGAAGTGCATCGCCTGGGATTCGGTACGATGCGACTCACCGGCCCGGGGGTCTGGGGGCCTCCCGCCGATCACGGCGAAGCCATCCGGACGCTGCGGCGGCTGCCTGGGCTGGATGTGAATTTCATAGACACCGCCGATTCGTACGGTCCCCATGTTGCCGAAGAATTGCTGCGCGAGGCGCTGCATCCCTACAAGGGGCTCGTTATTGCCACCAAGGCGGGCCTGGCGCGCACAGGTCCTGACCAGTGGACGGCGCTCGGACGCGCCGAGTACCTGATTCAACAGGCATACACCAGTTGCAGGCGGTTGGGTGTGGAGCGAATCGATCTGTGGCAATTGCACCGGATCGACCCCAAGGTTGCTCGGGATGAGCAGTTCGAAGCTGTGCGGACGCTGCTTGACAGCGGCGTGATTCGTTACGCGGGCCTGAGCGAGGTCTCGGTCGCCGATATCGAGGCGGCCTCGAAGGTGTTCAGGGTAGCGACCGTACAGAACCGATACAACCTCGTGGATCGTGGCAGCGAGGACGTGTTGGAGTACTGTACGGCGCACAATATCGGCTTCATCCCGTGGTTCCCGCTCGCCTCAGGCGATCTCGCCGCTCCCGGTTCGGTGCTCGATGGGATGGCGAAGAAATACCAGGCGGTGCCCAGCCAGGTGGCGCTCGCCTGGATGCTGAAGCGCAGTCCGGTGATGCTGCCCATTCCGGGAACTTCGAAGGTGCAGCACCTCGAGCAAAATGTGGCCGCAGTAGGAATCGAGCTCTCGGATGAGGACTTCAGGACGCTGGATCAGGCGGGGAAGAAGGGGCGATAATCCCGCCCCTTATGAAACTGTATTCCTGGAACGTCAACGGCATCCGCGCCGTTCTTAAAAAAGGCCTGTTCAACCCGTTCGTTGAGGCGCACAAACCGGATGTACTGTGCCTGCAGGAGACCAAGGCGGAACGGGGCCAGATTGAGATCGAGCTACCCGGCTACCATGAGTACTGGCACTCCGCGGTAAAGAAGGGTTACTCCGGCACCGCCATCTTTACGAAGGAGAAGCCGATTGCCGTCATCAACGGCTTTCCCACCGAGTTCGCCAAACGCTACCAGTTCGCCGATGAGCTCGAGCGCGATAGCGCCGAGGAAGGGCGCGTCATCACCGCCGAATTGAAGGACTTCTATGTGGTGACGGTGTACACACCCAATGCGAAGGATGACCTCAGCCGCCTGACGTTGCGCCATGGCCATTGGGACCCGGCATTCCTGGCGTACGTGAGACAACTGGAAAAGAAAAAGCCGGTGGTGTTCTGTGGCGATTTGAATGTCGCTCATACAGAGCACGATCTCGCCAACCCGAAGCCGAACAAAGGCAAGAAAGGGTTCACCGATGAAGAGCGCGAGGGCTTTCAGAACATGGTGGACGCCGGGTTTGTAGATACTTTCCGCATGTTCAACCAGGGAAACGGCCATTACTCGTGGTGGAGCCACTTCGCCAATGCCCGGGCGCGCAATGTGGGGTGGAGAATCGACTATTTCCTGACATCGGCCTCATTGAAGTCGAAAGTCACTAGCGCGCAGATTCATGCTGACATCCTGGGCAGCGATCACTGCCCCGTCAGTGTGACCATTGCGTAAAGCTCACGCGTGAAGTCATGATGCTCACGCGTGGAGATCGCGGCGCTGCCCGCCCAACGCGGCGGCCACACACGCAATGAACGCGCCGACCAACATTGAAAGCGCTGTGAATATGGATGTTGCAGCGGCGGTCTTGCGGGCCTTGTCGGCTGCCTGACGCGCTTTGAGGTCGGCGGCCTTCGCTTGCGCGATTGCGTCGTCTACTCGCTTCTGAGCCTCGTCTGCGGAAACTCCCGTTCGCGCGGCAACCAACTCAGCAAGGTATGTGCGATCCGCGGTGGGTACCTCGCCGGTGGCAACGCCGTTGGCCAGGATCCGCGCGGCTTCGGCCCGGGCCTCCGTCGTGGAGGCTGCAGATGCCTGCGATCCCGTGTGCGAGGAGCGGAACAACCGGTCCATGTCGTAGGTAGCCGAGGCGAATGCCGATGCCGGGGTCAATGTTGCCGGAGTCGATGTCGATTCTCGCGCGGAGTCCGATGTGGCGCCGCCGGTCGTGCCACGTGTTTCGGCTGCCGTCGCAGCGGCGCCGGCACCGGCGGTCGCTGCGGCGCCCACAGTCGCCGCGGCCTGAACGCCTCCGCTGATGGCAGATCCCACCGCGGAAGCCAGAAATCCTGCAACCACAATCGTCGCAACGGCCCAGGTAATGAATCCATGTGCAGTGTCCCGAAAGAACACCTCATGAGTATGCGTGTTAGCCCATTTAGTCCGCAGGCGCCCGGCCAGGTAGCCACCCGCACCGGACGATAGCCACTGGACGACGATGAACCAGACGGCGGTCATCCAGGCGAAGCCCGTCGCCGAAGGACCGCTGTCGCGCCAGGGCGAAACCACCGCGAGTCCCAGGCCAGATCCCAGGGCTACGAGCACAATCGTCGTAGCCGCCGCCACGAACGCACCACCGAAGATGGCCGGCCAGGTCACGGCGGACACCGGCGATTCCGTTGGAGCCAGAATTCCCGCACGGGACTGTGCCATGGTCTCCATGCTAACTCCCTCGATTGTTGGCATGACGCACCTGTTGCCAGCAGAATGATATTGCTGAGGGAAACGGTTGGCTGTCGGAACGGTTCCTTCGGAACAGGGGGTCGGCACGCATCTTGCGAGCGCAGCCCACAACTGGGCTATGCGGGGGTCAAACAGAAGCGTGGTAGCGAAGCTGAAAGTGTTGGGGCCCGGGCTCGTGACCGGTGCAGCCGACGACGATCCGAGCGGAATAGCAACCTACTCGCAGGCCGGAGCGCAATTCGGCTTCCAACTCGGCTGGACGCTGCTGCTCACCTATCCGTTGATGGTCGCGATACAGGCTATCAGCGCGCGGGTCGGGCGCACGACAGGGCAGGGCATTGCAGGTGTGCTGCGCGAGCACTATCCGGCCTGGCTGCTGTATGGAATCGTCGCCGCGCTGTTCAGCGCCAACACACTCAACATTGGGGCGGATCTGGGTGCGATGGCGGAAACGAGCCGGTTGCTGGTGCCTCTCGTGCCCGGCTGGGTATATGTCATGGTGTTTGCCCTCATCTGCACGCTCGGACAGGTATTTCTTCAGCACAAGCGATATGTGTCCGTCCTGAAGTGGCTGACCCTTTCCCTGTTCGCATACGTCGCCACCGTGTGCGTGGTGCATGTGCAGTGGGTGGAGTTCGCGAAGGGGATGTTGTGGCCCCGCTTGTCGCTCGATCGGGAGTTCTGGCTCACCGTGGTCGCGATCCTGGGTACCACCATCAGCCCTTACCTGTTCTTCTGGCAGGCGGCCCAGGAAGTCGAGGACACGAAGGCCGATCCATTCGATCGACCGCTGCATGAGGATCCGGCGGCGGCACCCGACGCACTGGCCCGCATCAAGTTGGACACGCTGGTCGGAATGGGTTTCTCCAATCTGGTCGCCCTGGCCATTCTCGTGACTGCGGGGGCCACTTTGCATCAGGCGGGCATTACGCAGATAGACAGCGCCGCCCGAGCTGCCCAGGCGCTACAACCCATTGCCGGCCAGTTTGCGGAAATTTTGTTTTCCATTGGAATCATCGGCACCGGCCTGTTGTCTATTCCTGTACTGGCCGGCTCTGCTGCGTATGCGCTAGGAGAAGCTCGTGGGTGGCCCGTGGGCCTGGAACGTCAGCCGCGTCACGCGAAGGCGTTTTACGGGGCGATCGCACTCGCGACACTGCTCGGTGCCGCAGCCAACGTTTTCGCACTCAATCCAGTCAAAGCCCTGGTGTGGGCCGCTGTTTTGAATGGGATTGTGGCCGTACCGGTGATGGTATTGCTGATGTTGCTGACGACTCGCACGGCGGTCATGGGACAGTTCAGGATTTCGGGGCCCTGGAGGGTGCTGGGGTGGCTGGGTACGGCAGTGATGGCCATCGCCTCGGGGGCATTCATTCTGGCGACGGTGTGGGGGGGACAGTAAAATGCGAAAGAGCGCACTCATTCTGGCTTTGGCGGTCGCCTGCGCGCCGACCGCCTGGGCCGCAGTCCATCTCAATGGCCCGGAGGATTTTGCCGAGCTGCGAGCGACGAATCCCAGGCACTATCAGCAGGCGCTGAAGATCATCGCCGCCGCTAACCAGTTGTGCCGGCCGCACGCGGGAGAGGTCCAACACACTGACGCGAAAGATGTTTCCTGCACACAGATGTTGTTGCGAACCAGCAATCCGCCCAAGCGCGATCTGTCCTTCCGCCTGGACAATACGACCTACATTGCTCTCGTCACCTTGACGGACGACCCACCCAGGCTGGTTGCCGCAGCCTCACGGTGAAGGTGGCATTCATTGGGCTCGGCAAGATGGGCGCCGGGATGGCTGGTCGTCTCATTGGCGCTGGGCATCAGGGCAGTGTTTACAACCGCACGGCGGCCAAAGCCGACTCGCTCGTGGCCCTGGGTGCGCGGATGGCGCGCAGTCCTTTGGATGCCTGTCACGAGGTGGGTGCGGTTTTCTGCATGGTTGCGGATGATGCGGCTTCGCGGGCGATGTGGGCGGGGCCTGAGGGCATTTTGGCTGCCGACCTCGGTCCGCACGCCCTGGGTGTCGAGTGCTCAACTCTTTCGCACGAGTGGGTGATGGAGTTGTCGGCGCGGGCCGCTGACTGCGGTCTGCGTTACATCGATTGTCCCGTGACGGGACTGCCATCCAATGCCGCCGCCGGATCATTGACGCTGTTGGTCGGGGCCTCCCAACCCGACCTCGATGCTGCGCGGGAGTTGTTGAGCGCAATCTCCAATCGCATACAGTATTTCGGCATTGTGGGTACCGGTACAGCTTATAAGTTGATTATCAATCTGATCGGGGCTGTGCAGATAGCGTCGGCGGCCGAAGGTATGGCCCTGGCGCAGCGTGCGGGGTTGGATCTCAATGTGGTCGCCGAAGCCATTTCAATGGGTCAGGCGGCGAGCCCGCAGGTTGCGCGCAACGTGCGGCGGATGGCCGACGGGGATCATGATCGCGCCGTTGTGTTTACGTCTGCATTGCGGTTGAAGGATGTGGAGTACGCGCTGCGATTGGTTCGAGCGCTGCAGATGAGCGCGCCCTTCGGGGAAGTGGCTGAGCGGGGGCTCGTGGAGTTGTGTGAGCGCGGGCGGGCGATGGCCAATGAGAGCAGTGTGTTTGAGGTGGCGGTTTCGCGCCGGGTGCCGGCGGGAAAGTGAGGGCGCGGGGCGAGGCATGCGTCTGCGGCGGGGTGCGGGTGCGCGTCGGTTGGGCTCGCACTTCGCGGGGCGCGTTACCTTTCAGGCTTCGGGTTGAGTCGGGCCCACATGCGCTCGAGCTGAGCTTCGGGCATGTTGGTGACGGGTATGGATGCCTGCGCGGTCTCATCGTCAATGACGTGGTTGATGCGCAGGACTGCCAGTGCTCCCACGAGGCGACCGAAGTAGAGCGATCTGCCAAGCGGTGTTGGGTATTGCGACACGCTGGCCGATTGGCCGTCCAGGCCCGCAATGGTCGCCTCCGAGAGCTCCCAACTCGACGCAATCCGCCGCGCCACGCTCGCTGAATGGGCATCGAGCAATGAAGAAACGATGCCTGCGTCCGGCCGCAAGCGCGGATACTTTGCGTACTGATCCAGGGTCACTCGAAACACAACGATGGCTGCCAGGCCCAAGACCAGGCTCAGCAGCTCGGCGGCTGCCGGGTCGGACTTTTCCACCAGGAAGTTGTAGGGCACCGAGGCGTTCGCGGCCCGAAACGTATGCTCCCATGCGATTTCCGGGAAACGGGGGAAGTCCGCGCCTCCGATCCGGAATATCGGCTGAATCAGTGCGGCCGTCACGAGCGACCGGATTCCGTCCGTGCCCAGCAGCACGACCGCCCGGTCGACGCTCTCCACCGGCTCCGGCGTGACGCGGTAGTAGGAGCTATTGGCGATTTTCAATAGATTGCCCACCAGCGATGGGTCGCGAGCAATCAATGCTGCGAGGTCCCGGCTCGAAAAGCTGTCGTCATTCGATGCGCTGAGGACGCGCGGCAACATGTTTGGGCGGCGGGGCGCATACCGTTGTTGAGTTGCGGCATCCTGCAGGGCTACCGCCGTTGCGTCCGCCACCTCCTGATGGCCAGCCGTTACCGACGAGGCCGGGCGCGCTTTGCCGAGCGCCAGGTCAGAGAGTTTGGCGAAGACTTCCGCAGGCGAAAGCTTTTGCGGGAGCGGAATATTGAGTTCAGCGGCGCTGAACGACATCGTCGATGACGTCGCGTCCACGGGTGCTCGCGATTCGTGCGGGGCTGGGGTGGCGTTCTGCGCTTCGGACTTGGCAGGGCGGGGGACATTGTTCGCATTGCCCTGGTGAGAGACCTTCCTCCACACCGCCGAAAGTATTGTCGCCACCAGGGCAATGGCCGCCACGACAACAATGACCAACAACAACTGACTCATACCCGTAACTTACCGCTAAGTCGGCACGGGAGCGCACTTTTGTTCACAAAACGGCTAGAATCCGAGCGATCATGAGGTGCAAGGCGCAGTTATCGGCCCTGTTTCTCGCCGTTGCGCTGTTGGGGCCGTGCTCCGCCGACGCGGCCGAAGCGGGGGATATACTCGGTACGGGAGCCGGTGTTGCCGGATCGGGTATCGGTGGACCGCCCAGCCAGTTTGGAGTTGATGCGCCCGAGCTGGCGCATCTGGGCAACGGCGCTGTAGGAGTCCGAACCCTCGCCCTGGTCGAGCGCAAGCAGGAAGATGTCCTGTCGTTCAACCCGGACAACCGATCCTTTGAGAAGCGCGATCGTGCGTTGACCATCGATCTTTGGTACCCCGCGATCGTTCCTGAGGGTGCCAGGCGCGAAACCTACACGGCGAGCCTGCCCTCCGAACCCCCGGCTGCGCCGGTGAGCTTCACCATCCCCGGGATTGCCGTCAGGGACGCTCCTACAGCAGGAAAGGCTCACCCGTTGGTAGTCGTTTCGCACGGCTATAGCAACTCGCCGGCGGAAATGACATGGCTCACTGAGAATCTGGCGTCGAAGGGGTACGTGGTTGCTGCCATCCGACATGACGATCCGCCCATCACCGACAAATCCAGGTTCGCTCAACCGCTCGCGCGACGGCCGCTCGACATAGCGTATGTGACGCGAACGCTCGAGAATATCCTTGGGCGCGAGAAGCTCATTGATCCGTCGCGGGTTGCCCTTGTTGGTTATTCAATGGGTGGCTACGGGGTGCTGACTGCCGCTGGAGCAACGCTCGATCCGACATCTCCAATCATCACCATGGTACCGGGTGCATTTCTCAACCGATACGCGCGCGGTGGTGCCAAGCAGGATGCGATTGTGGTGGATGGCGTTCGGGCGGTAGTCGCGCTGGCACCGGCCGGCGGCGGAGACCTGGCGGCGTGGGGCGCTGAGGGACTTCGTGGCGTTCACGCGCCGCTCCTCCTCATCGCAGGAAACAAGGATCGTACGGTGGATTACACGACAGGCGCACACGCGATTTTTGAGAACGCGACCAATGCCGACCGGTATCTGCTGACCTTCAAGGAAGGCGGTCACTCAATCGGCTTGAACCCGGTGCCCGATGCAATGCGCAGCCGGCTGTGGGATCAGGACTGGTTCGAAGATCCTGTGTGGAGAAAGGACCGGATCAACGCAATCAACGTGCACTTCATCACGGCGTTTCTCGACCGTTATGTGCGCGACGATGTCAGTCGGGATAGCTACCTGAACGTCGCCGTGCCCGAGGCGGACGCGGGTCTGTGGGCGACAGCCAATGCTTCCGCATACGCTGCTTACAGTCCCGGCGCGAACGGGATTTCAGTGTGGAAGGGTTTCCACCGAAATCACGCCGCGGGCCTGGAATTGCTGCAGGCAAAAGCCGCACCGCACGCGAATTGACGAATGGTTACACTGTCCGAATGACCAGCGATGAAGTCGAGCGGATTGAAACCAAGATCGCGTTCCTGGAGAGCGCGAACGTAGAGCTCAGTGATGTCGTGTATCGGCAGCAGCAGGAGATAGACGCGTTGCGTGCCCGGCTCGACGCGCTCACGCAACGGCTCGATGCCGCGCAGGCACCCTATACGCCGCGGACCCCGGAAGAAGAGCGGCCCCCGCATTATTAGGCCGAAACGCGGTTAGGCCGAAGCGCAATATGTTAAATTAGGCGAATCATTTGCCCCAGCAACTGCGCCCGGTCCGCGCACGGCCCGACCAGCACCTCCACGTCCCCCGGCTCGAACACGGGAGCGAGCTCGAGCCCCAGGAACCGAAACCCGGTGCCCGGCATCGTGATGCGCACAGTGCGGGTCTCGCCGGGCCGCAAAGTAACTTTCGCCACACCTTTCAGCTCGAGCAGTGGGCGCGTGACCGTGGCCACCTTGTCATGAATGAACAGGAATACCGTTTCCTCCGCTGCGCTGGCACCCTCATTGGTCACATCCACCCGCACATCGAGCGTGTCCTTTTCCGACAGCTCGCGGGATGTGACCACGAAGTTAGTCAGCGCAAACCGCCCGTAGGTCAGACCATGCCCAAACGGATAGAGCGGCTCGTTCGGTACATCCATGTACCGGGTAGTGAAGTGGTCCTTGGGGTTGTACGGCCGGCCGCTCGGACGCTCCGCATAGAATAATGGGATCTGGCCAATGGCTCGCGGCCAGCTCATGGGCGTGCGGCCGCTGGGAGAGACGCGGCCCGATATAACATCCGCAACGGCATTGCCGGCCTCATTCCCCAGGAACCAGGCGGCCAGAACAGCGTCCGCCGCGTCGTGCAGCCACGGAATGACGAGGGGGCGCCCCGAGAACAACACCACCACCACTCGCAAACCCCGGGCATGAGCTCGTTCGAACACCGCTTCGGCGAGGGTGCGTTGCAGCGGCGGTACTTCGGGAAACGCCCGGCTCGCCGCTTCACCGCTCATGTCCGCTTTTTCACCGATACATAACACAACAGCGTCGGCGTCGTTGCACAGATCGACGGCGCCGGCGATTGCCGATTCGTCACCATCAATAAACTCAACGCCATTGGCATGCGCGATGTCAGCTCCGCGGAATGCGGCACGCAGTCCGCTCACAACACTGACGCGGTCTTCGGGCCTGCCCGCCGCTCCCCAACAGCCGCCCATCTCGTTTGCAGCGTCTGCCAGTGGCCCAATGACACACAATCGCCGCAGCCGGCCCCGCAGCGGCAATGTCTCGCGATCGTTCTTCAACATGACAATGGAGCGCGCTCCCACAGAGCGGCACAGCTCGCGGCGGCGGGTCAGAACGGCAGGCGCTTCCGGTCGCGACCCTCGCCGGTAGGGATCGTCAAACAACCCCAGTCGCTCCTTCAGCTGCAGCACCCGCAACACGGACTCGTCGATCTGCGACAGGGTCACCAGTCCACGCTCCAATGCGACGGGTAGTCCTTTCCGATAAGCATCGGCCATCATGTCGATATCGACACTGGCATTCAGGGCGAGGGCCGCCGCCTGCGGCAGGTCAGCGGCAATGCCGTGATGCATCAGCTCCGCAATTGCGTTGTAGTCGCTGACAATGACGCCCTGGAATCCAAGTTGGTCCCGAAGATGGTGGCGCAACAGCTTCTTGTTGGCCGTCATGGGCACGCCATCCAGATCAGTAAACGCGGGCATGATCGTAGCCACACCGGCGGCCACGGCTGCATCAAAAGGAGGCACATGCACCTCCATCAGCGTGCGCTCTGAAATGTCTACCTGCGCGTACTCACGCCCGGCCAGCACCGGCGCATAGCCGCAATAGTGCTTTGCACAGGCAGCGAGCGAATCAGGCGCGGAAAGATTAGTACCTTCGTAGCCCTTGACCTTCGCGCGTGCCATTTGCACCGCGAGCCAGGTGTCTTCGCCTGACCCCTCGGCAGTACGTCCCCATCGGATGTCGCGGGATACGTCGAGCATGGGTGAGAAGGTCAGGGCGAGACCGTCGGCCGCGCCCTCCCGCGCTGCCTCGCGCGCCGTGGCCTCCCAGGTTTGCGGATCAAACAGCGCCGCTTCCGCAAGCGGAATGGGAAACAACGTGCGGTGCCCATGGATGATGTCGAGGCCAATCAGCAGAGGAATCTTCAACCGGGAGTGCTCGACGGCAAGCTGCTGCATCTCCCGCACCGGTCCGGGCCCCACGAGGTTCAGGAGGTTGCCGATTGCGCCGCTTTTGATAGCTTCGGTCGAATCACCCGCAATGACGGGGCCGGTGACGGCATATCCCGCGGCCGTCATGGTGAGCTGCCCCAGCTTCTCCGCCAGG
>Ga0070665_100005415_pt1 | contig 13167 bp, 8 predicted proteins | sample KBSS13metaG_FD_65862 | JGI IMG/M metagenome (GOLD analysis project Ga0070665, IMG submission 65862) | Switchgrass rhizosphere microbial communities from Kellogg Biological Station, Michigan, USA - KBS S1-3 metaG | ecosystem: Host-associated > Plants > Roots > Rhizosphere > Soil ... | reverse complement strand
GAGGCGATCCGGGCATACCGCCCGATTGTGGCGACTCCCTGCTTTGCTTCCTCCAGGGCGGAGACTTTCAGGCTGGCGTAGTCGGTGAAGGGAAGGTCGATACCGTTCTTCTCTGCAAATTCAGCCATTGCCGGTATGGCCGCATCGGCGATCTTCGGGAAGGTGCGATACGCGATTGCTGCAAAGTATATGAGCCCTGCGCCTACGATAACGACGGTGAGCAGGTAAAGCGCCACACTCAAAGTTTTGCTGGCTCGACGATGGAAAACCTGTAGGGCGAGATAGCCGAATAGAGCGGTAAGGAGAAAAGTGCCCAGGTGCAATGACGCGATCAACGCCAGTAGAAGGGCGAAGAGTACAAACGAAACTTGAGCAGTCCTGTTCATTCTTGAATCCGATGCCACGGCGGCGCAGCGGATCGCCCAACGATATCAGAGTATAGACTCCACTTTCCTTATGGCCGTCACCCAGGCAGAACCTGCAGCCCACGATAGCGCACGTATTTCTTGGTGAAAGGGCTCAGCTGGAGAATGGCATCCGCGGCTGCCCGATCCAGAAGACATTGCTGCGCTGAGCCAGGATTCCCGGCGGGCGACCTTGAAGGCGCTCCTGCGCCTCCCGATAGGGACCGACGAAGCGAATGGCGGTCGGCAGTCGGGGATATACGCGCGGAAGCCAACGACGCGCGGACGCGGCTGACCCTTGCTCAAAGTCGAATTGAAGTTCCCGGCGAAACCGCTCTGGCAGAAACTCCGTTGTGAGGGCCCGGTACCAGCGAGGCACGTGGACCCGCGAGCCGGAACCGGACATGATTCGCTGAGCCATGTATCGTGCGCGGTCGCTCACGCCAAGCGCATCGGAATTGGACATTTCCGCGACGTATGCCTCGAAGGCGCTCCAGTCTTCGGGTAGCGCGCGGGGAGGCAAGCCGAACAGGCCGGCCAGGATCTTCGACTCGGCATAATATTGCGCGAGTTCGTCGCTGCGGAGGGGCGGCAATACGCATTGATAGGCAATCACCGCGCTCTCGATCAAAGTCGCGTAGACCCACTTCAACGCGGGTACATTCAGCGCTTCGTAGCGCGAGCCTTTTTCGTAACCGGCGACCTTCTCCGGCACCTCGCCAGTAATTCTCGTATGCATCTGGAACAACGCACGTGCGGAAGTGAATGCCTGGTCGGATGTACCAAAAATCATGGTGAAGACAACGCGAAAGGTGTTGTGAAAGCGAGCGATCGGTTTGGCCAACAGAGAGGAATGCTGATCGAGCGCTGCGGCTACCCAGGGATGTGCGAGCTGGAGCAGGGCGGCCCTTCCGGCACCCAGGAACAAAGCCGACTCGCGGTTAATCTTCCAGCTCACCGAGTCGGCACCGAAGATGCCTTCAACCGGTCGGCGCACCTGGGAAGCCAGAGCTGCGATGTGCCGCTCCAGATCGGCTCTGGTCGCTTGTGCGGCGGTGCTCACCACGTTCGGCTGCTCCATGAAACCTCTCCAGACCAACTTCTTGCTTCAACGTGCGATCTTGCGCCGGATTGTCGTGGCTCTGGCGGTCGTTTAGAGTTGATCGTCCGCTACGGCTCCGGTAACGTCAGAAGCGGAGAGTCCTTCTTGAAAGTCTATTTGGTCGACGGCACCTACGAGCTGTTCCGCCACTACTTCGCCATGCCCAAGGCGCGTGACGCGAAGGGCAGGGAAGTCGGCGCAGTCCGAGGCGTGCTCGCGTCCATGCTGGCAATGATGCGTGACGGTGCGACCCACGTCGCGGTCGCCACGGATCACGTGATTGAATCCTTTCGTAACGGCCTCTGGGCGGGATACAAGACCGGAGAGGGCGTCGAGCCAGATCTGCTCTCTCAGTTCCCAATTCTTGAAGAGGTGCTTTCGGCCGCCGGGCTCGTCGTGTGGCCGATGGTGGAGTACGAGGCGGACGATGCGTTGGCATCCGGCGCGGCAATCGCAGTGAAAGATAAGCGCGTCGAACAGGTTGTGATCTGCACGCCCGATAAAGACCTGGGGCAATCGGTCAGCGGCAATCGCGTAGTTCAGTTGGTTCGCCGAACCAATGTGACTATCGATGAGCCCGGCGTGATTGCGAAGTTTGGGGTTCCGCCCGCTTCTATCCCCGACTATCTTGCCCTGGTAGGCGACTCTGCTGACGGCTATCCGGGGCTTGCAGGCTGGGGTGCGAAGTCCTCCGCGACGGTGCTGGCGAAATTCGGCCACATCGAGTCGATCCCCGCGTCCAACCGCGACTGGAACCTGAACGTGACCAATGCGGCAACCCTCGCCGACACTCTCGAACGGGAACGCAAGAAAGCACTCCTCTTCCGCACGCTTGCGACGCTCAAGACGGATATTCCCCTGTTCAAAAATGTCGACGAGCTTCACTGGCGAGGTCCCACACCCGCCTTCGAAGCCATTGGCAAACTTCTCGACGAAGCGAAGATCGAGAAGCGTGGCGCGGAAAAATTGAAGTCAGGGCGTTCTGGAACTAAGGCGAAGCCCTCGGGGGCTTGAGCACGAGTTCGCGGTATAGACGCGTGAGTTTGACGCGGTCGATTTCGCCGGCCTGACGCGCGCTGCAGGATCGACAGATCGTCACGCCAGTCGAAAAATGTTTTCACATTATGGTATCGACGGGTCGGCTTGTGTCTCGCATCACAGCCGGTAAACGCCTCAAAGCAGAGACTCCTCTTAGCGGTTCTTCTTCCGCAGATCGCTCCCTTGCGGGCCACTCAAGTGTTTGGACGTGAAGTGGTTCCACGCTTTCCACGGCGGCTGCGGATTGGCGAGTCTTTCACAATCGCGCGGAACCTGAACTCACACCGGTTTCGCCGCAAGAGGCATAGCGAATGAGTGATAAGCAAATGATCATCCTGGATGGGAACGAGGCTGCGGCTTCCGTTGCCTATCGTCTTTCCGAAGTCGTTGCCATATACCCGATCACCCCCTCGTCGCCAATGGCCGAGTGGGCCGATCAGTGGCGCTCGGAAGGGAAGAAGAATATATGGGGCGCTCTGCCCATCGTTGAAGAGCTGCAGAGTGAAGGCGGAGCCGCAGGGGCGCTGCACGGAGCGTTGCAGGCAGGAGCATTCGGCACTACGTTCACGGCCTCGCAGGGCCTGCTGTTGATGATCCCCAACATGTACAAGATTGCCGGCGAGCTTACGCCGGCGACCATGCACGTGACTGCGCGCACGCTGGCGACGCATGCGCTGTCTATCTTTGGCGATCACTCTGACGTGATGGCCTGCCGCTCAACGGGCTGGGCGATGCTCGCTTCCAACTCCGTACAGGAGGCGCACGATCTCGCTCTCGTCGCGCAGATCGCCACTCTCGAATCGCGCATTCCTTTCATACATTTCTTTGACGGCTTCCGCACTTCGCACGAAGTTGACAAGATCTATCCGATTGAAGACGAGACCATTCGCGCGCTGCTAGACGACAAGTACATCATTCAGTTCCGGCAGAATGCGCTCAGCCCGGATCGGCCCGTCCTTCGCGGCTCGGCGCAGAATCCGGACGTGTTCTTCCAGGCGCGCGAAGCCTGCACGCCGTTCCACGCTGCCGTGCCGGGCATCGTTCAGGCAGTCATGAATCGCTTCGCGGCTGAGACCGGCCGTGCGTATCATCTGTTTGACTACTACGGCGCTGCGGATGCGGAACGCGTAATCATCGTAATGGGATCAGGCGCCGAGGCTGCCGAGGAGGCTGTCGAACTCCTCGCCAAGCAGGGGGAGAAGATTGGCCTGCTCAAGGTTCGCCTCTACAGGCCGTTTGACGCGTCGGCCTTCATCGCTGCGCTTCCTGCGACTGTAAAGTCCATCGCCGTACTCGACCGCTGCAAAGAACCAGGCGCCGCTGGCGAGCCGCTTTATCAGGATGTCGTCACCGTTCTAGCCGAGCACGCTGACAAGCTGCCCTTCGCCGCGATGCCTGCGGTCATCGGCGGACGCTACGGCTTGTCTTCAAAGGAATTCACACCGGCTATGGTGAAGGGCATCTTCGATGAGCTCACCAAAGCCGCGCCGAAGAACCACTTCACTATCGGCATCGAAGACGATATTTCGCATTCGAGTCTCACGTACGATTCGAACTTCTCCACGGAAGATCCGCGGACCGTTCGCGCGCTCTTCTACGGGCTCGGCTCTGACGGCACTGTCGGCGCCAACAAGAACTCGATCAAGATCATTGGCGACCAGACGGACAACTACGCGCAGGGCTACTTCGTGTATGACTCGAAGAAGTCTGGCTCGATGACCACATCGCATCTGAGGTTCGGGCCGAATCCGATCCGGTCAACCTATTTGATCACTCGCGCCAGCTTTATCGCGTGCCACAATTTCAGCTTTCTCGAGAAGATCAACGTTCTCGAGGCGGCAATGCCCGGTGCGGTCTTCCTGCTCAACTCGCCTTATCCCGCCGATGAGGTGTGGACGAAGCTGCCGAAATCTACGCAACAGGAGATGATCCGCAAGAAGATCGAGTTCTACGTCATCGATGGCTACCAGGTCGCGCGCGACGCCGGTATGGGCACGCGCATCAACACGATCATGCAGACATGCTTCTTCGCCATCAGCGGAGTGCTTCCGCGCGAAGAGGCGATCGAGCAGATCAAGAAGGCGATCAAGAAGACCTACGGCAAACGCGGTGAGGCAGTCGTTAACAAAAACTTCGCCGCCGTTGATGCCGCATTGGCTCATCTGCACAAGGTTGAGCTTCCCGCAACGTCTTCGTCGGAGTTCGATCTGATTCCGTCAATTTCTCCGGCAGCGCCGGAATTCGTTCGTAACGTTCTCGGCGAGATTGCGGCCGGGCGCGGCGACCTGCTTCCGGTCAGCGCCATTCCTGCCGGCGGAACGTTCCCAACAGGTACAGCGCAGTGGGAGAAGCGCAACATCGCGCAGTTTATCCCTGAATGGGACAAGGACCTCTGCATCCAGTGCGGCAAATGCGTCATGGTCTGCCCGCACGCTGTCATCCGCGCCAAAATCTACTCGCCGGAGCTCGGCGACAAGGCCCCGGCTGCCTTCAAATGGGCGAAGCCGAAGTGGAAGGGGATGGAGAACGATCGTTATACGCTTCAGGTTGCGCCCGAAGACTGCACCGGCTGCGCCGTCTGCGTCGACGTCTGCCCCGTCAAGAGCAAGAGCGACGCCAGCCACAAGGCCATCAACATGGTGCCTCAGCCTGCAATCCGAGAGGCCGAGCGCGAGAACTGGGACTACTTCCTGGGTCTGCCCGAAGTCGATCGCAGCAAGTTGTCGCACTCTCAGGTGAAGGACCTTCAGCTCCTGCAACCGCTCTTCGAGTTCTCCGGTGCATGCGCGGGTTGCGGCGAAACGCCCTATATCAAGCTGCTCACGCAGCTGTTCGGCGATCGCCTCTATGTCGCGAACGCCACGGGCTGCTCCTCCATCTACGGAGGCAACCTGCCTACCACTCCATACAGTCAGAACGGCGCAGGCCGCGGTCCGACCTGGGCCAACTCGCTCTTCGAGGACAATGCAGAATTCGGCTTCGGCATGCGTACAGCACTCGACCAGCAGAAGATCTTCGCCGAGACGCTGGTCACACGCCTTACCTCGGCAATCGGGCCTGAGCTTGCCGCTGAAATCGTCCACGCGACTCAGAATACGGAGCCCGAGATCGATGCCCAGCGCGAGCGGGTGAAGATCCTCAAGTCAAAACTCGCGGGTCTCGATTCTTCTGACGCTCGCAACCTTCTCGCCATCGCCGATACCCTAGTTCGCAAGAGTGTGTGGATCCTCGGCGGCGACGGGTGGGCATTCGACATCGGCTTCGGCGGGCTCGATCATGTGCTGGGCTCGGGCAAGAACGTCAACGTGCTCGTGCTCGATACCGAGGTTTACTCCAACACCGGCGGTCAATCGTCGAAAGCTACTCCGCGCGGGGCTGTGGCGAAGTTCGCGGCAAGCGGCAAGATGGTCAGCCGCAAAGATCTCGCGATGGAGGCTGTCAGCTACGGATACGTTTATGTCGCGCAGGTCGCGTTGGGCGGCAACGACAGCCATGTGATCAAGGCCTTTCAGGAGGCTGAAGCTCACGAGGGGCCGTCGATCATCATCGCCTATTCAAGCTGCATTGCCCATGGCTACGACCTGGTGCACGGCCTGGAGCAGCAGAAGCTCGCGGTTCAGTCGGGCTACTGGCCACTAATGCGCTACAACCCGGCGCTGCGCAACGACGGCAAGAATCCGTTTCAGCTCGATTCGCGGGCCCCGTCTATCCGGCTCAAGGATTACACCTATCGCGAAGCGCGATACACCATGCTCGCACGCAGCAATCCCGAGCTGGCCGCAGCGCTCTTGAAAGAAGCACAGGACGACGTTGAGCGCCAGTGGCGTGTCTACTCAGCGCGTGCGGGCATGCCCGGCCGCGGCGAGACGCCCCACATCGCGCCCGAAGAGAAGTCTGAAGAGAAACTGGCAGCTCCGCCTGCCGGAGGAACAAAATGATCGACGTATCCACAAAGTATCTGGGTTTGAAACTCAACGGACCCATCGTGGTTTCCTCTACTCCGCTGTCGGAGTCGATCGACAACGTGCGCCGGATGGAAGATGCCGGCGCATCCGCGATCGTGCTGACCTCGCTCTTCGAGGAGCAGCTCGCACTGGAGTCGCGCGCGCTCGACGAAGATCTCTCGCGGGGCACGGAGTCATTCGCCGAGTCTCTCGGTTTTTTGCCGGATCTGAATGAATACCGGATGTCACACGAGATCTATCTCGAGCATGTCCGACGGTGCAAAGAGGCCGTCAACATTCCGATTCTCGCCAGCCTCAATGGCGTGACGACCGGGGGCTGGGTGCGCTTTGCGGAGGAGTCGGAACAGGCCGGAGCCGATGCGATTGAACTCAACACCTTTGCATTGGCGACCGATCGCAGCCAGACCTCTACTGAACTTGAATCGCAGCTTCTGGAACTTATCACCAGCGTCTGCAAGGCTGTTGAAATTCCGGTGGCGGTCAAGCTATCGCAAAACTTTACAAGTTTGCCGCATATCGCTGCAAAGATTGAAGATGCCGGTGCAGATGCCGTTGTATTATTTAACCGGTTCTATCAACCTGATTTTGATATCGAAGGCCTGGAAGTTCGGCCCACACTCCACTTTTCTACTCCATCCGAATTGCTGCCGCGGTTGCACTGGGCTGCGATTCTGTTTGGACATCTGAATATCGATATCGGGATTACTGGTGGAGTTCACTCAGCGGAAGATGTGATCAAAAGCATCATGGCCGGTGGCAATGTCGCAATGATGTGCTCGGCGCTTCACATTCACGGCATCGACCACATCGGGCGCGTTCTCTCAGACCTGCAGTATTGGCTCGAGAAGCGCGAATTCACGTCGCTCTCGCAGACTAGAGGCTGCCTGAGCCGACGCTCCGTTCCTGACGTGTCGCCCTTCGATCGCGGCAATTACATCAAGACTCTCAGCTCTTACAGTCTTCGCCAGACTGTGGCTGCCTTCTAGCTGTCATTCTTTTCCTGGGGAACCTGCGGCGATCGCACCTGTTCAGTGGTCGCCACAGGTTTTTTGAACGGTTGGCTCGAGATAGAAATCTAGCGGCCTAATGTTTCAGGGCGAAGTATCCGCGTCTCGCCTTTACATTCAAGTCGTGACCGTTCACTTTCACTTTCAGCTGATGAAATGAGCCGTTGGCTTTGACGTCGCCCAGAGAAATTCCAAGGAGATACTCGTACGCTGGCGCTGCGGCCAGGCTTGCCAGCCCAGCTGCAAGATCATTGTTGTTATGGAAGAATGTTCCGCCTGTTCCGTCGGCCAGCTCGGACATCGCATTTTCACTTGCCACCATGGAATTGAGATGGTTCGTCGAAGAGGAACCAACTGTTTGGCTCAGGGAAGCATTTTCGCCAAGGCTTGCGTCCGGATTTCCAGCGTATAGCCCGCGAACATCCAGTGCATTGATCACAACGTTGCCCCGCGCTGCTTCATCGAGAATCTGAGATTTGAAGGTCATGGCGTCGGGCGCAAGTGAAAGAAACCCGGGCGACAGGAGAATGATGATGCGCTGCCCCTGCAGTTTCGTCATCGCTCGAACTACAGTCTCGACCTGCAGCAGTGTTTGATGTTCATCTTCTTCTCCCTGTACTAAAGCGCGATTTGCTGCTGCGGTTGCCATCCGCTGGAATGGGTCGGTCGGGTTGTCCATCCCACTGTAGAGGTCCTGCGTTCCCGCTGATTCGAAGATCTTGAGATGGCTGCACCTCTTGGCCTTTTCGACGGTCAGTTGGAATTCTTCAGGGTCATGCTGGCGAATGATCTTGTCGGCGGCGTAGTAATCGATGTCCGGACAGTCCTCTTTTCCATGTTGAGAGGCGGCGTGAACACTGAGTTTCGCGATGGCGGTTTTGAGGATTTCGCGATCCTGGGTGATGCCGGAATTTGCTCCACTCAACGACAGTACAGCCGCATAGTCGTTGCTCGCGAGAGGCCGGTCCATCATGCTCATGGCGGCCTTCTGTGCGTAAGCGAGACCAGAAGCATCTACATGCCGGTCATCAAACAAAAGGATGACAAAGCGACGCGCAGCAGGAGATTCCACTGGGGCGCCGGGCTTATCGGGTTCTTCAACTACGCGGGTGTCGTTTTCCGGCCTGAGCTTCGATGCCGATTTAATAACGCTGAACCCTCGGATGGGCCGAGTCTTCCCCTGATCGAAGACCGTAAAGTCGTCTTTGGTCAGGTTGCCTATGGCGTGCCCCTGCTTATCGCGGACCACAACCGGCACGAGGATCTCCGAGGTATCGATTCGCAATTTTGGAGCATCGTCAGCGGGGCTGCTTAAAGGAAGTGCAGTGGACGGCGCCGGAGCCGGCCCGGCTGCCGGAGCGGCCGACCCTGCCAGCGGATCTGGCGGTCTATCCAGCTTTTCGTCGGCATGGGAGCTAGCGGCTTCAGTCTCGACAGGGGCAGTTTGAGGGGAGCCGTTCTGTGTGCTCACATCGCGGGCCGGCTGAGTTTGCGCGCCGGCGCCTGCTGTTCGAGCCCCTTCCGAAGGCTGATTTTTCTGCGGAACAACCGGGGTAGAAGATTCGGCCGCTTGAGTGTTTGCTCGCGGTACAGCAGATGATCCGGGAGAGGCATCAGCTTCCTCGGTGACGATCCGCGATGAGGAAGAGAAGAGATGATAGTCGGTGAAGAGATTTTCATTGACCCATTCTGTTGCCAAGCCCGCAATTGTGCTGTTCACGGAGATTGGCGCCTCAGATAGTGCCAGGCTCCGCAGCGGACAAATCAGGGTCTTGTTTGCGATCTGCACTGGGCCGTACTCCACCAAAATCGCTCCGCGTTCAAAGCGCGGATTGCCCTTCAGATCAGCGATGATTGTGAGCCGGGTGATGGTGCCCGTCGCAGGGTCGATCCAAAGCGAGCCCTGATAAGCCGGTTTGCTGCGGATGCTGCGGTTCCACGTCGAAACGGCTCCCGCATCCCGGCTCCTTGCGCCAGCCCAGAGGATGGCTTCTCCATTCGCCTGCATCTCCTGCACCGACGTATCGATCTCGAAGTGCGAAGCGCTCTTCGGCACTTCGTAGCGAAAGACCGCCATCATCCCTGCCGGCGTTGACTCCCAGTGGCTCCACCCGGTCTTTCCCTGGGACGAGTCGCTGAGAATGACGAACAGCGCGGAGCCGAACTCACCCCACGAAGTCAGACCCCTGCTGACGATGGCTTCCGGCGTCCCAGCCGTCTGGCCGGATCTCTCTTTGCTGACCGACACCTCGGCCTTGGCTGAACCGATCAGGTGCATTCCAGCGCGTTGCGGATATGCCCCCGGTTCCAGTTCCTGCGGGCTGTCATCAAAGCTGAAAGTTGTGCGAGTAGCCAGCAGATTCGGCAGCTGTGGGAGTGTCTCGGCGGCGAACTTCTGAGCCATCACCAGGAGATGATGCTGAGCTTCAGCTGCAGGTGGTGGGGTTTCCGGAAGCTCACCCGCGGGTGGGTCGAGAAATGCCGATCGATCAGCGAGCAACAGTAAGGCCGTGGTTGTGCGGGAGTTGCTTGCGAAAGGCTGCCGCAGCCTGGCAAGCGCATCTTCGGTAAGCCGCTCTGACAGGCTGGCGGCGCTTATCTGTTTTGCGATGTCGATGTCCGATTTATGAGCGGTTCGGTCCGCCGCGAGCATTTGTTCAAGTTGCGCGACGTTGATTCGCTTTGCGGCGAAGGACGGGATGGCCATCCATGAAAGAACCAGCAAGAACAACGCCCATCGCAACACGAAGCCCACTGCTCATCTCCTCAGTCGCGTAATCAAGCATACCGTTTATTGGCAATTTGCGGGGCGAGAGCGGACTCATGCGAGTTCTGCTGCCACCGCCAGGCGATGAACACAGGGCCCGGAGACTTCATTCTTTCGTGCTCTTTGTCTGCTCGGCGATGGAAAGGTTCTCGGCTTTGATTTCGAGCCGCAAACGGTTATAGGCGCTCATGTAGATGTTGGCGACCCAGACGAGAGCGAACTCAGAGATCACGAAGCCCCGCCAACCGGAATAGAGCATCTGGAACTGCGTTAAGAGCAAGAAGAATCCTGCTACGTAGTGGCTGAAGCAGTATTCGCATGTGAAAAGGTAAAAAAACTTGCGCTGATAGAGTTGCCTGCAGTTCTGGCTCCTGTCTTTGCAGAACTCTCGCGGCTCACGGAAGATCTCTTCATGGGTGATCGTCCACGAGACGCACGCGATGGCGAGACCGAGAAGCAAGAGGGTGCTGAACTGATGTGACAGGGGCGTTTCGAGAAGCTCTGGTCGCACTTGGCTACTACTCCTGATTGCTCTCTGGATGCACTCCTGGATATTCGAGCGCCTCTGTCCTGGGCTGGTACTGCCGATGACAATCGACTTAGATGCGGGATTCTGAACGTCCGACACTACGCCGGCGCCAAAGTCACGTATCAGTTGGGATGGAAGGCTGCGCTGATAGCTGCCGTATCATTCGTATGACTCCAATTTGAGGCTACGAATGACCCTGAAACCCATTGCCGCACTCTTCGCCGCCGCCCTTACACTTAGTGCTGTTTCTTTCTCGCAGGCTCCCACACACTACGAACCTACTTTGGAGTCGCTGGATCAGCATCCTCTTCCGCAGTGGTACGCCGGAGCCAAGCTCGGTATTTTCATCCATTGGGGACTCTACTCTGTCCCCGGCTGGGCGCCCGTCAATCACGCGGAACATGACTTTTCTTCGAGCGACTACATCAAGTACAACCCATACGCGGAGTGGTATCTAAATGTGCTTCGTATTCCCGGATCGCCAACAGCGCAATATCACAAGGAGCACTTCGGCGATGCGGGCTACTACGACTTTGCTCCGGAGTTCAATCGGCAATCGAAAAAGTGGAACCCGGACAAGATGGCATCCATCTTCAAGGATGCCGGGGCTCGCTATGTCGTTCTGACTACCAAGCACCATGAGGGTTTCACGTTATGGCCCAGTACTACGCCGAATCCTACGCCCAGTCTCAAGCCAAATCAGCTCCGCGCTGAAAGGGACATCGTCGGCGATCTGACGGGTGCGGTTCAGAAGCAGGGCATGAAGATGGGCCTCTACTACTCCGGTGGCTACGACTGGACCTTCAACGCTGGTCCCATCGAAACCGAAAAGGACTACGAATCAGTAAAGCCGGAATCAAAAGCATACGGCGACTACGCGTTCTCGCAGATCCATGAACTCATCGATCGGTACAAGCCGGCGGTTCTGTGGAATGATATCGACTGGCCGAAGACTGGCAGAACCCTGGAAGTAGAAGCGGACTACTACAACGCGGTTCCCGACGGAGTCATTGACGACCGCTTCGGCATCAAGCACGCTGACTTTACTTCGCCTGAGTATGAAAAGAAGGACCAGATCAGCGAGAAGAAGTGGGAAGAGTGCAGAGGGCTGGGCCGCTCCTTTGGATATAACCGGGCGGAAGGCGAGAAGGAAACGATCGCGGCCGGCGAGCTGATTTCGCTTCTCGTCGATATTGTTAGCAAGAACGGGAATCTGCTGCTGGATGTGGGACCAGAAGCTGACGGAACGATCCCGCCGATTCAGTTGGAGCGCCTGAAAGCGCTCGGCGCCTGGCTCAAGCAGAACGGCGAGGCAATCTACGACACTGTGCCCTGGAAGGTCGCAGTAGGGACGTCAGCCGAAGGCGATGATCTGCGCTTCACGCGCAAGGGCGACGATCTGTATGTAACGGTCTTGGGCAAACCGAAGGGCAAGACCATCACGATCGCTGAATTGGCGTCGAAGCCCGGCGTGAAGATCACGCAGCTCGGCGACCATGCGGAGCTCGCCGGAAACGAGCAGAGCGAAGGAACGCGGTTGTTGCTGAAGGGAGATCTGAAAGGGGACTACGCCTACTCATTCAGACTCGCTGGATACGCGCGTTAGGTCCGAAGGGCGGTCGAGCAGGCGCTGCACCGAATCTTCGAGGGCACGCTGGGCGTCGGGCAGGGCCTTCTCGATCGCCGCACTGAATCCCTCACCCAGTTCGAGGCTTCCGGCGCCGATGGTCATCAGGCAGGCACTGCGAGGCTGCCGTCCATACAGGTCTTGCGCGACGCCGAGCAGTTCCGCGGCGCCGAGGTGATGCGTAACCAGACCGGGCTTTAAAGAGGCAGCAGTGAGTTCCCGCAAGAGGATCTGGCCTGGGGCCTGATCCAGCGAAGCATCAACAAAGATCACGGTTTCGGCTGCGGCAACTTCCTGGGCCATCTCCGGCGTCCACTGGTGATCGCAAATCACTCGGACTCGTGGATCATCGCGCCACTGCTCTTCAGCCCATAATGCGAGAAAAGGCCCGATGCCATCATCTTCGCGGAGCGAATTACCACAAGCGAGGATGAGGCATCGGGCCGTAAAAGTCATATCGTGATGGTACTCAGCGGATGATCTGGTCGACAACGGCTCCGTCTGCCGACACGAGGCTCATCTGCAAAGGCATCTGGCCGAATGCGTGAGTGGAGCAGCTGAGGCAGGGATCGAAGCAGCGGATGACCGCTTCGACGCGGTTCAGCGCGCCTTCCGTGAACTTGCCATCCTTGACGTAGCATCTGGCTGCCTGCAGCACTCCCTGATTCATTGCCCGGTTGTTGTGCCCTGTGGCTACCACCAGATTGGCCCAGGTGATCTTGCCATAG
>Ga0070665_100005414_pt1 | contig 13167 bp, 10 predicted proteins | sample KBSS13metaG_FD_65862 | JGI IMG/M metagenome (GOLD analysis project Ga0070665, IMG submission 65862) | Switchgrass rhizosphere microbial communities from Kellogg Biological Station, Michigan, USA - KBS S1-3 metaG | ecosystem: Host-associated > Plants > Roots > Rhizosphere > Soil ... | reverse complement strand
GTGGCTCGATTCGGACGGGCGGCGGCACCTCGACTTGAACGGACGGCGGCTCGACTCGAACGGACGGCGGCTCGACTTGAACGGGCGGTGGTTCTGCACGGACAGCCGGCGGCGCCGGCGGCGGGATCGGTCTCGCGACCGGCGCTGGCGCCGGTGCAGGCGTCGCGGCCGCCTTCACATCCGGAGCCGGCGGCGCCGCCCCCTGCCGGCGAAGATCGGCCAACTGCCTCGTGATCGCTTCGAGCGAACGCTGCTGCTGCGCGATTGTGTCCTCGAGGAGATCCAGACGGCTGCGCAGGCTTGCCACTCTGACCAGGCTGATCAGCGGGAGCACGAACGGGATGGCGGCGAGCAGGAGGAAAAACGAGAACACGCGCTCGGTACGTCGGCGCCGGGGGCTCTGTCAGATAGTCGCAGCGGGAAGAACTGCGCGCGGCTGCACGGAATGGCAGATCAATCGAGTAATCGGGTAATCGGGTAATCGGGTAATCGGGTGATCGAGTAATTGGATTGGGCAATTGATCAATCAATTACCCAATCACCAGATTACCCAATCACCCGATTCCCCGCTTCTGACTCTCCTATTTCCTCTTCGGCACGTTGAGCTCGCCGAGCTTGGCGACGATGTCCTGTCCGGACGTCGCCGGCTTCACGGCCTTGTCGATGAACGCAATCTTGCCGGTGGGATCGATGTAGTACGTCCAGCGCTTGGCGAACTGGCGCTCGGGCGGCGTGTCGGGCGAAATCACCTGATACGCGAACGCGACCTTCTTGTCCGGGTTCGAGAGCATCGGGAAATCCGCATGCTCTTTCAGCGCGAACGCCTTGTTGTCCTCGAGCGTGTCGACGCTGACCATGAAGTACGCGGTGTCGAAGGCGCGAATCAGTCCCCCGCTCTCACGGAGCGAGTTGCATTCGGCCGTTCAACCACCGGTGAACGCCTTCGGGAACCACCCGAGCACGACCCAGTGTCCCTTGAGATCTTTCAGGGAGTAGGTCTTGCCGTCGGTGCCCGGAAGCGTGAAGTCCGGAGCCGCATCGCCGACCTTGAGCTCGGGGCTCGGGGTCTGGGCAGCGGCCGGACCGGCCAGCAGACCGCACGCGACGAGCGCGAGCGGCAGCAAGCGTAACGCTTTCCTCATCAATAGCCTCCTCAGCTGAACATACTATGACATTTCTCAGTCCGCTCGAAGGGCGGTCATCGGGTCGGTCCTCGAGGCCCTGAGCGCCGGAATCGCGGTCGCCCCGGCCGCCGTCAGGATCAGCGCGATCGGCACGGCCAGAAAGACCACCGGATCGGCCGGCGCGACCGCAAACAGCATCCCGCGCAGCAGTTGAGCCAGGCCGTAGGCAAGGGCGCAACCGAGGCCGATGCCCGCCAGAGCGAGCCGCAGGCCCTGTCCCATCACGAGGCGGAGGATGTCGCCCGACGCGGCGCCCATCGCCATCCGCACGCCGATTTCCGCGGTCCGCCGGCTCACCGCGTAGGCCATCACGCCGTAGACGCCGGCGATGGCGAGCACCAGCGCCAGCGCCGCGAAGACGCCAATCAGCAGCGTTCTGAACCTGGGAGTCGCCACCGAGATCGACAGCGCGTCGTTCATCGTGCTGGCGCGCACGGGCACGCTGCCATTCAGGGTGCGGATGATCTCGCGGAAGGCGTTCGCCGTCACCATCGGGTCGCCCACCGTTCGCGCGACGATGGCCAGCGACGTCGCGGTCACCGGATGCTGCTCGAACGGCAGGTAAATCTCCGGCGCGGGCGGCCGCGACGGGTCGTTCGATCGGACGTCGCCGACCACGCCGACGATGGTCATGAACTTCGGGGTGTCGAGGCCGCAGGCGATGCTGCGGCCGATCGGGTCGGCGTCGCCGAACGCCTGACGCACCAGCGCGTCGTTGACGATGGCGACAAACGGCGCATCGAGTTGATCGTGCGCCGAAAAATCCCGCCCCCGCCGGATCGGAATCTCCATCGTCTTGAAGTAGTCGGGCGTGGCCACCGTGAAGGCGGCCTGCGGCAGGCGGACGCCGACGGTGTCGGGATTCAGCCCGCCTTCGAGCCAGTAGCCGCCGCTCGACTCGTGGCCGAAGCGGCTGCGCGCTTCGGGCAGCCCGCGAATGCCGGCGACCGAAGTGACGCCGCCCACCGCCGCCAGGCGCGGCAAGGCGTTGTTGTAAAACGCGGTGGCCCGCTGCGCGCCGGCGATGTTGCGCAGATCGATCTGCGTGGGGACGCTGGTCTGCAACACCAGCAGGTGATCGCTGCTGAAACCGAGCGTCACGCGGCCCAGCGCGATGAAGCTGCGGATCAGGAGCGACGCGCCAATCACCAGCGCGACCGCCAGCGCCACCTCCGCGACCACCAGCCCGGCGCGGAGACGGGAGCCGCCGCCGGCCAGCGCGCCGGCGCGGCCGCCCTGGCGGAGCGAGCTGCTGAGGTCGATCCGCGTCGCCTGCAGCGCGGGCGCGACGCCGAACAGGAAGCTGGAGACGACCGAGACCGCGAGCGCAAACAGGAGCACGCGGGCGTCGATCCCCACTTCGCCCAGCCGCGGCAGTCCCGCCGGCGCGGCCGCGATGAGCGCGGCGACGATCCATCGCGCGAACACCAGCCCCAGCAGGCCCGCGGCGAGCGCCAGCAGCGCGCTCTCGGTGACCAGCTGCGAGACGAGCCGCCGGCGGCTCGCGCCGAGCGCGGCGCGCACGCCCAGCTCGCTCGTCCTTGCGCTCGCGCGCGCGAGCAGAAGATTCGCCACGTTGGCGCACGCGATCAGCAGCACCAGCGCAACGGCGCCGGCCAGCAGGTTCAGCGTCGGCCGGGTGTCGCCGACCAGCTGTTCCTGCAGCGGCACGACGATCGCGCCCTTGCCGTCGTTGGAGACCGGGTACGCCCGTTCGAGCAGCGCAGCCACCGACGTCATCTCGGCCTGCGCCCGATCGAGGCCGATCCCTTCCTTCAGCCGCGCCACGACGCGGTAGTTGTGCGCGCCGCGCGAGGTGGTCTCGGGCTGCACCCAGCCGGGATACCAGATCTCGCTGCGCGCCGGAAAATGGAAGTCCGGCGGCATCACGCCGACGATCGTGAAGGTGCGCGCCGAGAAGCTCACGGTCGCGCCCAGCGCGTCCGGCCGGCCGCCGAAGCGCCGCAGCCAGAAATCGTGGCTGATGACTGCGGTCAACGGGCTGCCGATGACCTCGTCCGGCGGCTCGAGCAACCGTCCCACCTCGGCGCCAACGCCGAACACGCGAAAGAAGCCCGGGCTGACCCGAATCGCCGCACCGTAGTCGGCCACCCCTTCCGTCGAGACGCTGGTCTCGCCGCCGCTGTAGTACGCCATCGCATCGAACGAGGACGTGGTGTCGTGCCAGTCGTGGAAGTCGGGAGCCGACACGGTCGCGCTCACGCCGCTCTTGCGCCACAGGTTGTTGACGGCCACGATTCGCTCCGGATGCGAATACGCCAGCGGCCGGAGAAGGACCGCATTCACGACGCTGAAAATCGCGGCGTTGGCGCCGATGCCGAGCGCCAGCGTGCCGATCGCCAGCAGCGCAAACGCCGGCTGGCGGCGCAGCGAGCGGGCGGCATAGCGCAGATCCTGCAGAATGGCGTCCATGGCTCCCTCCGGGAATGGTGGTTAGACGGGAGCGGGCGACGCAGGGTTCATCGGCCCGTGTACAATCGCTTCCCATGAAAAGCGTGATCGCCTCCACGACGATGATGATGATCCTCGGCGCAGCCATGGGATCGGCGCAGGCACCAGCGGCGCCAGACACCGGCTATACGGCCACCGTCCGGAACAGCTGGAACTCCGTGAAGCGATTCGTGGCCGGGTCGGCCGAGAAGATGCCGGCCGAGCACTACGGCTTCAAGCCGACGCCGGAAGTCCGCAGCTTCGGCGAGCTCATCGGCCATCTGGCGAACGAGCACTACCTGCTCTGCAGCCCGCTGAAGGGCGAGGCCAACCCCATGGCCAAGGTCGATTTCGAGAAGACGACCGGGAAGGCCGAGCTCGTGAAGGCGATCAACGACTCGAACGCCTACTGCGACGCGGCGTACGCGTCGATGAAAGACGATGCCAGGACGATCGCGTCGTTTTCGGAGACGCGGCGAGACACGCCGTTTCGCGTGATGCTGCTCAATGTCACGCACGACAACGAGCACTACGGCAACATCATCACCTACCTGCGGATGAAGGGGATCGTTCCACCTTCGTCGACGCCGACGCGGTAGCGTGCGCGGCTCAGGCCGCTTCGGCGTTCGCGCGCGACACGACCCGGCGCCACGCCAGCAGGCGGCGGAACGCCAGCGCCAGGCCGGTCCACACCAGCACGGTGCCGCCGGCACAGGCGAGCCCGGCGACGAGTTGGCCCGGCAATCCTCCCAACTCACCGGTGTGGCCGAAGCGCACCCAGCCGCGCCATTTCTGGCCGCGGCTCGAGGCGTCGTACGGTTCCCATTTCAACACCGCCGCATCCGCCGCGCCGACCGTCAGCTGCGAACGCGCGAACGCATTCCACGATTGCGCGTCGACGATCGTGAAAGCGACCGCCGCGCCGGCACGCGCCGGAAGGCGCGCCGTGATCGTCCGCCAGGTCGGCACCTGTTCGGTCGCACGAGACCAGATCGCGTCGAGGTTCTCAGGTAGCGGCGCCGGCCGCCCTTCCCCGCCGCGAGACGCCGCGGCCGGGCCGCCGCCGGCGCCCGCGGTGACCGGCGGCGGGCTGCCGGCGAGCTGGAACAGCAGCGCGTTCGCCCAGGGATACGACATCACGACACCGGTGATCGTCAGCACGATCAGGATCGGCGCGCACCACAGCCCGATGACGTTGTGCCAGTTGAAGTCGCGAGCACGCGCGCTGCGCGCGGCGCGGAACCAGACCACGCCGCGCACGCTCGGCCACGACCAGTTGCGCGGCCACCAGAGATACGGGCCGCTCACCGCGAGAAAGAAGAACGCGAGGTTGCTGGCGCCGGTCGCGCTGCGTGCGGAGGCGCGCCGCTCGGGCGACACGCCGAGCCACCGGTGCCAGTCTTCGACCGTCCGGAAGAACCGCTGCGCCCGCGGCGAGCCGTCGCCGAGCACGCGTCCGGAGTACGGGTCGAGGTAGATCGTGCCGTCACGGCCGAGCGCCACGGCTGCCGCGGCGGCGGGATCGGCCTGCAGCGTCACCGTCGCCGGCCGCGCGTCGGGCCGCGCACGCCGCACGCTGGCGAGCAGCGCGCCCACGCCGAGCCGCGAGCCCGTCGCCGGCGGCGTCACGAAACGCACGTCTTTTTCCACCGCGTTGAGGATCTGCGGCTTCAACGCGAGCAGCGCGCCGGTTGCCGACATCACGAGGATGATGACGCCGGCGGCCACGCCGGCCGCCAGGTGCAGCCAGAACAGGACCGATCGCAGGGACTTCATCACAGCTCCGCCCAGCGGCGCAGGAGGTTGTGATAGACGCCGGTCAGCGGCACCGCCGCCGCGTGCGCCGGCGTGTCCAGGTTGACGCGCTGAATCGCGGTGTCCAGATCGAACAGCAGCGTGCGCGCGCCATCGTCGCGCACCATGCTTTGAATCCAGAAGAAGGCGGCGACGCGCATCCCCCGCGTCACCGGCTGCACGTGATGCAGGCTGGTCGACGGGTAGAGGACGAGATCGCCCGCCGGCAGCTTCACGCTGTGCAGACCGTAGGTGTCTTCGATCTGCAGTTCCCCGCCGTCGTACTCGTCCGGCGACGACAGAAACAAGGTGGCCGACAGATCGGTCCGGATGCGATGCGGCGTGCCGGGGACCTGGCGGATGGCATTGTCGACGTGGGTGCCGAACGCGTGTCCGCCGCGGTAACGGTTGAACAGCGGAGGAAACACCTTCGACGGCAGCGCGGCCGAAATGAAGAGCGGGTTTTGGCCGAGCGCGTTGAGAATCAGGTCGCCGAGCTCACGCGCGGCCGGGTGATCCTCGGGCAGCTGCTCGTTGTCCTTGGCGCGGGCGGACTGGGGGCCGGCGGTCACGCGGCCGTCCACCCAGTTCGCCTCGTCGAGGCGCTGCCGGGCCTGGGCGACGCGTTCCGGCGTCAGCAGGTCGGGGATGGTGAGAAGCACGGTACGTCCTTCTAGTATTTGAAGTTGAGGCCGACCAGCGCCGCGCGCCCCGGGCCGGGGACGATGTGGCCCGGGTGCAGCTGATCGAAGTAGTACTCGTTGGTCAGGTTCAGGATGTTGAGCTGAAGTTCGACGCGTGACCCGACGGTCCGCTTCGCCATCGCGTTGGCGACCCAGTAGCCGGGCAGCGCCTTCAGCAGGCCGGTCGTCGGATCGAGCGGCGCGGTCGAGCTCGCAGTGCGTCGGCCGACATACTGGCCACCGCCGCCGACCTCGAGACGCCATGGCAGTCCGACGGTGGTCCACAGGCTCGCGCTGTTCTTCGGGACGTTGGCCAGCTGGCTGCCGACCGCTGCCGGGAACGCGACCGACTTCACCAGCGCGCTGTCCAGCCATGCGTAGCTCGCCATCAGCCGCCACCGATCGGTGATGCGGCCGTTGGTCTCGGCCTCGAAGCCGTTCACGCGCTGCGTGCCCGACAGGACGTTGAGCAGCGAGTTGTTCGGGTCGGGTTCGCGCGCGTTCAGCTTCTCGGTCTGGAACACCGCGGCGCGCAGCGAGAGGCGTCCCGACGAGAGATCCCATTTGGTCCCGACTTCGGCGGTCCGGTTGCTCTCGGGCGGCAGGCTCACGGTGGCGGCGGTGAGCGCGAGCGCTTCGGCGGACGGATTGAAAGAGGTGCCGTAGTCGAAATAGACGCTGCCCGACGCCGCCGGCTTGTAGACCAACGCCCCGCGCCAGCTGACCTGGCTGTCGACGCGGGCGAAGGCCGTCGGTACGCCAACCGACTGCCGGACGTCGGCGTCGAAGCGATCCCAGCGTGTGCCACCCATGACGTCGATCCGCTCGCCGAGGCTGATGGTGTCGAGCGCGTAGACGCCGACGCTGACGGCGCTGGCATCGACGCGCGACGAGACGGTCGGCGTACCCGCGAACGCTTGCGCCGGGTTGGGCGTCATCAGGCTGGTGTTCGGCACGCCGGCAAACGTCGTGCGCGTCGGATCCGAGGTTTCGCGGGAGAGCTCGAGGCCGCTGACCAGGGTGTGCCGCACGGCGCCGGTCGAGAACCGGCTGGTCACGTCGAACTGGTTCTGCAGGAACGTCTCGGTGCTGTCGACGGTGATCTGATTCCGATCAACCCGGATCACGTCGAGCGGCGTGCTCGGCGTCACGCTCGCCGGGATCCTCGCCTCGGTGATCTGGGCATCGCGGCCGTAGTTGGCGTAGCGGAGCTGGTTGGTGGCCATCACGCTCGAGCCGAACTGATGCTCGACCTTCGCGCCCGCGATGTCGGCGCGCGTATCCAGGAAATTCGTGTCGGCAAACCCGTAGTACGAGTTCCGCGCGACCGGCGCCGGCTCGTTGAACCGCCACGGGATGCCGTAGTCGGGGATGTCGTTCTCGGCCTGGTGGAAGAAGGTGAACGTGGCGCGGGTCGGTGTGCCGAGGCCGAGCGCGAGGGACGGCGCAACCCCATAGCGCCGGTTGTTCGCGATATCGCGGCCGGCCACGCCGGCATCGGTGGCCATCACGTTCATGCGGAACGCGGCGCCGTCGCCGAGCGCGGTCAGCGGCTCGTTGATGTCCAGCGTCACGCGCTTGGTGTCGTCGGTGCCGAAATTGGCCGTGCCGTTGACGAACGACTCTCGGGCAGGCGCCTTGGTCGCCTGGTTGAGGACGCCGCCGGTGGTGCCGCGGCCGAACGCCACAGATGAGGGCCCCTTGAGCACCTGCACCTGTTCCTGGTTGAACGGGTCGCGGTAATAGCTGCCGAAGTCGCGCATGCCGTCGATGAAGATGTCGTTGCGCGCCGTGAAGCCGCGGATCGTCAGGTTGTCGCCTTGCGCGCCGCCCTCTCCGGCGGCGAGGCTGATGCCGGCCACGTTGCGCAGCGCATCGCGCAAGGTGGTCGCGCCCTGCTCGGCCATCACCTCGCTCGGCACGACGTCAATCGACTGCGGGATGTCGCGCAGCGGTTCGGTGAACTTGGGCGACCCGATCATCGCCGGTGCGCGGCCGGTGACGCTCACCGCCTCGGTGTCGACCCTGAACTCGACGGCGAGCGTGCGAACGCCGGTCCTGCTGAAGCTGAGCGAGGTGCCGGTGAGCGCCTGCTCGAGCGCGCCTTCGAGCGTGAAGACGCCGGTCACGCCCGGCGAATAGATCAGCCCTGCCGCAGGGTCGGGCAGCGCGATCGTCTCGCCGGTTTCGCGCTGCAGCGCGGCGAGGACGGCGGCGAGCTGGCCCGGCGGGATATCGAAGCGCTGCGCCGCCGGATCGCCGGCCGCCGATTGCAGCGCATCGCTGTGGCGCAGGAGCTCGGCCAGCTCGCGGCCGTGCGCGGGCCGGGCGGCAAAGGCGGTGGACGCGACAAAGGCGCCGACGAGCGCGCGCTGCTGCAGTCTCTTGCGGCGGGCCTTACGAGTCATACGACGCTCCTGTTCGAGCGAGCGCATGACGGAGGGCTCCGATAGAATGTGGAGGCCGAGCGCGTCACGCGCTACGCGTGTGATAACGGTCTGTTCCGGACTGACGGTCGGCAACCCGCCGGATGTGACAGCATCCGGCGGGCGCTTGATGCCTTAAATGAGACTGAGTCTCAATTTCAGCTCGCTCAGGATATCTCCGACCGATTTGGTCGGTCAAGCACTACGTTCATGAGTAGTAGTCGCTGCATACACACGCCAGCCGCGACGGCACTGGCGCTCGCTGCCTTTCTGCTCTCGCCCGATGCACTCGGCGCACCTCCGCGGCCCGCCGCGAGTCAATCGAAGAGCAAGCCGCGCGTGGCGAAACCGCCGGCGCCGCCGCCGCCGGTGCTCGAGGTCCCCGACGCGACCCGCCTGCTCGTCATCGCACCGCACCCCGACGACGATGTGCTCGGCGCCGGCGGCCTGATGCAGCGCGTCAAGGCCAACGGCGGCACCGTGCGCGTCGTCTACCTGACCGACGGCGATGGCTATCCCGAAGGCGTCAAGGAAGAGGATCACGTCGAGACGCCGACCGCGAACGACTACCTTGGCTACGGCAAGCAGCGGCGGCGGGAAGCGCACGCGGCGCTGGTGCGTCTCGGCCTCCCCGGCGCCTTCCAGACCTTTCTGGGTTTTCCCGACGGCGGTCTCTGCAGGCTGACGCGCGCGTACTGGTCGGAACGCCGCGGCGCCTACCGCTCACCTTACACGCGTCTCAATCGCCCGCCGCGATCGGAAATGCTGGTGCCGGCCACGCAGTACCGCGGCGAGGATCTCTCGCAGGAGCTCGCGCTGATCATCGCCGACTACAAGCCGACGATGATCGCGGTGCCGCGCCGGGAAGATCAGCACGCGGATCATTGCGCCGCCTGGTACTTCCTGAACGATTCCCTGAACGACGTGCGCCGCGTGCATCCCGAGTTCACCACCGACGAGATCAACTACATCGTCCACTTCAACACCTGGCCGTTCGAAGACGACGGCCCGCGCCTCGAGCCGCCGCCGGGGCTGCGCGGCGGCGCGTCGGGCTGGATGCGGCTGCCGCTGACGCCGGCCGAGACCCGCAACAAACGGCAGGCGCTTCGGCGCTTCACGACGCAGATGCACGTGATGGACTGGTTTCTCGACGGCTTTGCACGCTCCAACGAGGTCTTCTCGCGCCCCAAGCCGTTCAAGGTGATCCTGCCGAGCCGGCGCAGCCCCTGCTGCGACCAGTAGATGACCGGAGAGTCCGCGCGGCTCGATTCGCTGGATGTCTTCCGCGGCCTGGCGATCGCCGCGATGATTCTCGTCAGCACGCCGGGCACCTGGACCGCGGTCTACACCCCGCTCGATCACGCGATCTGGAACGGCTGGACGATGACCGACCTGGTCTTTCCCTTCCTGCTCTTCGCGATGGGCGCCGCGGTGCCGTTCGCGCTGGCGCGCCGGCGCGGCACGCCGCGCCAGGTCGGCCGCCACGTCGTCCGCCGGGCGCTGGTGCTGTTTGCGCTCGGCCTGGTGCTGAACGCCGTCGAGGCGGCGCCACCGCTTCAGTGGGCGACGTTCCGCATTCCAGGCGTGCTGCAGCGCATCGCGATCGTGTTTCTCGCGGTTGCCTGGCTGACCGAACGCGGATCGCTGCGCGTGCAGATCGCCGCGGTCGTCGCCGCGTTGGCGGGGTACTGGGCGGCGCTTGCGCTGATTCCAATTCCGGGTATCGGAGCCGGCGTCCTGACGCCTGAAGGCAACCTCGCGTCGTACATCGATCGCGCGCTGCTCGGACGGCATCTGCTCAACCGGTGGTCCGACCCTGAAGGGCTGCTGAGCACGGTGCCGGCGATCGCCACCGCAATGGCCGGCGTGTTCGCGGGTGATTGGTTGAAGGAGCGACGGCAGCCGCACCATAGCGCCGGGCTGTTCATCGCGGGAGTGCTCGCGATGGCGGCCGGGCTCGCCTGGGGCCGCGTGTTTCCGATCAACAAGAACCTGTGGACGAGCTCGTTCGCGCTGTTCAGCGCGGGGCTGGCGGCGCAGGCGCTGGCGCTGTGCCACTGGCTCGTCGACGTCCGGGGCTGGCGCGGCTGGTCGCGTCCGCTCGCGGCGTTCGGCCGCAATCCGCTGGCGGCCTATTTCCTCTCGGTCGGATTCGACAGCCTGCTCACACGTGTGAGGCTGACGGACGGTTCGCTCAAGGGGCTTCTCTATCGCAGCGCGTTCGTCCCATGGCTGCGGCCGTGCTGCGGCACCGAAGCGGCGTCGCTCGGTTACGCGATCGCCTACGTGGTCCTGTGGGGTGCGATCCTCGGCGAGATGTACCGCCGGCGGGTGTTCATCCGCATCTGAAGGTATCATCGCCGGCAATGGCCCATGTGTCCCTCGACGCTCCCGCTCCCCGTCCCACCGGCGCCTGGTACCGGGAGGTCACGTCGACACAGTGGAAGGCCTTCGTCGGCTGCTACCTGGGTTGGGTGCTCGACGGGTTCGACTTCACGATCCTCACCTTCCTGCTGGTCGACATCCAGCGCAGCTTCACCGTGGACAAGGCGCTGGTCGGCTCGCTCGGCACCATCACGCTGATCTTTCGCGTCGCGGGCGGCATCGGCGCGGGCACCGCCGCGGATCGCTGGGGCCGCAAGGGCCCGCTGATGTTCTCGATCCTCTGGTACTCCGCCTTCTCGTTCCTCGGCGGCTTCTCGACCTCGTTCCGCATGCTGTTTGCGATCCGCGCGCTGTTCGGGATCGGGATGGGCGGCGTGTGGGCGGCGGGCATGCCGCTGACGCTCGAGCACTGGCCGGCGCACCTGCGCGGCACCGCGTCGGGACTGATGCAGAGCGGCTACTCGATGGGCTTCCTGCTGTCGTCGCTGGTGTTCGAGTTCGTGTACCCGCAGTTGAACCGCGGCACCGACCTGGGCTGGCGCTGGATGATGTGGATCGGCATCCTGCCGGCATTCCTCGTGTTCTTCATCATGCGCGGCGTCAAGGAGAGCCCGGTGTGGCTCGACCGCCAGCGGCACCTGAAGGCCAGCAGCCAACGCGATTCGCTGTCGCTGCTGCGCCTCTTTCGTCCGGATTTGATCTGGACGACGGTCCATACGTCGCTGCTGATGGGCGCGTTCCTCTTCATGTACCACTCGATCACGTACTGGTATCCGACCCTGATCACGCAGATGCACCGCCCCACGCTGCCCTATCTCGCGGCGCTGAACGTCGGCGGCATCACCGGCGGGATCGCCTTCGGACGCATTTCCGAAGGCGCGCTCGGGCGCCGCGGCTCGGCGACGATTGCGACGCTGGTCGGCATCCTGGTGGTGCCGCTGTACGTCTTCACCCAGAACGGCAGCCTGCTGCTGGCGGGCGCGCTGGCGATGGGGTTCTTCGGCGCCGGCAACTTCGGCGTCGTGCCCGGCTATCTCACCGAGCGCTTTCCCACCGTCGCCCGAGCCGTCGGCGCCGGCTTCGCCTACCACGTCGGCGCGGGGTTTGGTTCGTTTACGCCGACGCTGGTCGGGCTGCTGCAGGACCGCGGGCTGCCGCTGCCGACGGCGATGGCCGCGTGCATCGCCGGTTCGGGCACGCTGGTCATCGTCCTGATGTGGCTCGGCCCTGAAACCCGCGGCCGACATTTCACCGCCGAGAGCTGACCGGTGTGAAAACGCGCTAACATCGGAGAGCCAGCGCTCGAGGAACCCTCATGAACCGCACGATCGCTCGCTTCGTCGTGCTCGCGACTCTGTCCGGCGCCGTCCTGTTGGCCGCGCCGCAGACCCAACCGCCACAGTTCGGTGCCGGCACGCAGACCGTCGCGGTCTATGCGACGGTGACCAACGCGCGAGGCCGGCTCGTCCCCGACCTGGCACGAGAGGATTTCGCGATCGACGACAACGGCAAGCGGCAGACCCTGACGCTGTTTGCCAACGACATCCAGCCGATTACGTTGATCATGCTGCTCGATCGGAGCGGCAGCATGAAGCGCAACTTCGAGCTCGAGGAAAAGGCGGCCGAAGCGTTCGTCCAGGAGATGATTCCCGGCGACAAGGCGCGAATCGGCAGCTTCGCCAAGAACATTCAGATCGATCCCGAAGATTTCACGTCGGACCGCGACAAGCTGATCACCATCCTCCGCACCGAACTCCAGGAGGACGGACCGACGCCGCTGTGGAACGCGGTGGATCGCGGCATCGACAAGCTGCTGATCGAGCAGGGGCGCCGGGTCATTCTCGTCTTCACCGACGGCGTCGACATGCCGCTGCAGTTCTCCAACCACAACAAGTCGTTGAAGGACGTCATGAAGCGCGCCGAGGAAGACGACGTGATGGTCTACGCGATCGGCCTGGCGGGCCAGAACGGCATGCCGGACCCGGGCGGACGCGGGACCGACCGCGGCCGCGGCGGGATGAATCCCGGCGCCTTCGGCGGAATCGGCGCGCTGGGCGGGCGCGGGCTTGGCGGTTCCACCGCCGGCCAGCTGCAGCCCGAGCAGCCCGACGAAGGGCTGCCGAAGATCGCCGCCGCGACCGGCGGCGGGTACTTCGAGCTGACGTCGCCCCGGGATCTGGCGTCGACCTTCGCGCGGGTCGCGAACGAGCTGCATCACCAGTACGCGCTCGGCTTCACCCCCGA
>Ga0070665_100005410_pt1 | contig 13171 bp, 26 predicted proteins | sample KBSS13metaG_FD_65862 | JGI IMG/M metagenome (GOLD analysis project Ga0070665, IMG submission 65862) | Switchgrass rhizosphere microbial communities from Kellogg Biological Station, Michigan, USA - KBS S1-3 metaG | ecosystem: Host-associated > Plants > Roots > Rhizosphere > Soil ... | reverse complement strand
CTTCCTCACCAGTTGGATCGCCGCAAATTTGGCGATCGCATCCACCACGAAAGAGAAGAGCTGAATTCCACCATGTATCCACAGCCCTCATTCTCGGCCGCATTTTCTAGTAAACATAATTTACGAAATAGGACTTTAAATTTTTGCTATAGCTTCGCCTGCATTACAAATCGCCAGTGTTTACCAGTAGATCGGGCCGCGGCGGGGACGCGCTGCAGCGACGTTTCTAGCGCGAGTTACACGGTCTTTGGCCAGCCACTCTTTGGCGTCGGCCGGCGTCAGCACTCGATCGAAGATCTCCAAGACGCGCATGGTCCACTCGGCGTCTCTCTCCTTGCGTATCCGTTCCGCCGCTCTCTCGGCTTTTTGTTTGTCCGTCACGACGTACCTGCTTTAGGAACGAAGATCCGGATGGGCCGCGCCCTTCGCGGGATCGCGATCTGCGATCGCGCTTTCATCTTCAACGCGTACACAAAATTGTCGATGTATTCCTTTCCGACGATGGCGGCGAGCGCACCGTTGTTGTCATTCCGGCGGACCTTACGCTCGCATTCTCGGGTTAAGTCTTCCTTAAACGAAGCGGCGACGGTTTCGATTTCCTCTAGAGACAAATTATTTCTCTCGCTTGGGACAAGCGGGTTCTTCATGCGCGGTGAGCCCCTGAGTATGGAAAAGAGTGCGGCGGAGTTTTATGGTTCGCGAGCGACGTGTCAAGAGGGTACTGCAAAAAAGGTGGAATACCGACCAAGCCGCGGGAACAAACAGTTAGCCGTAGATATGACGGGCGAGAGCCCAATTTCGTTTCGCAGGGGTGAGCGATGAGCGCTGAGATTAAGCCTTCAAGCTTCCGGATCGACGACAGCAGGAAACAAAAAATTGACGAAATAATCCTTGCGCTTGCGCCGTTCGTTAAGTCGCGCAGCCATGTGGTGAACCTGGCGATCGATTGCCTGCATGTATTTGTGTTCATGCGCCAGACGGTACACGGCGCATTCGAGCGGCTTCAAGGCTTACTTCGTACTACATCGTATTCCCAGCTTCCAGGAATTCCGGTGGTGTCTGCGGACGAGCCGCCGGATACGTCGGGGGCGCGCGGGTTAGAGGAATCTCCGCGTCTCCGCGTTCTATCGCCGATTAGTCGATCGACGATCCTCCACTACGCGGTGGGACTGGGAATGGTGGCATGGCTACCTCCTTTCTCGCGGGTATGCGCGAAGGGTGGTGTTGCGTGAGGCATCTTCTCCCAGTCCTCGGTTTTGTAAAAGAGATCCCTACCCTGTTATCAATTGCCTTTGTAGTTGTCGCCGCCGCTATGCTCTTCCGCTTCCGCCTGCACGGTGTGCTGACGCTTGCGGCTTGGTACCTGATCTGCCAGGCGATGTTCGCCGCTGTCTGCTGGGTGGGACTGCAAACCAATAGTCAGGACAGCGAGTGGTACCACACCACATTTTCGATTTGCTTCGGTTTGGTTCTGGTGCTTTCAGTCGCTGTCGTTTGCTATGCCGGATTGGCTCTAGGAAAACCCGAACTTCTAAAAATGCTTTTGCTAATCGCGCTGTTGTTATTTCGCGTGGGCTACCGCGTTGTACTTCCGCAGATCACGAACCTCTATAAACCCGATGAGGTTCCAGCGCAGCTTTCGCTCGCGGTGTTCCAAGGATGCATCCTGCTGTTTTGTGGACTCCTGTCTTGGGTGGTCCTGTTGACACCGATGGAGCCGGAAACTCATCGCGTGATGGTTGCGCTCGCCATGTTCTGGACTTCAATCGGAGTGTTCGCGTGGCTGTGGTCGCTCGGCTATCTCAGCAGTAAAAGCGTGGCATGGCTTCACCTAAATAGCTGGCTTCCTTCATTCCTGGCGATCGTCGCGTTCGGTTGGCTCGCCTGGCAGCTCTCTCACCTGCAGCACGAACTCTCCCGCCAGGCCGTTCCGATTTCGCAGCAAATCTCTGTGGAGGCTACTCGTGTCTAATCCAACGCAAACGAAAGAAGCGGCGGAGCAAGTAAAACTGCCGATTTGCCCGTACTGCCACGCGGATCCGCTGATCTACAACATCGTGGACAGCGAAATGGGTTGCACCGTGATGTACCTACGGCAAATGTCCTGCAGTAACTGCAATTGCTTTGTGGCGTGTTTCCCGGTGTTACACGCTCCGCAGCAATCACCGATTTCCGTACCTGGCGGGCGTCTGCCTGGAAAGCCCCTGGTGGACGCATGAAAAACCTATTCGTCGCGATCCGCCGCGCGGTAAAGCGCCGGTGGGAATGCCGGACGAAGCGCTGCTCTTACTACGCGCACTATTTAGCCTACGGCCCTGCCCATTTAACACACATCGGCTATCACTCCGCTGAAAAATTGGGCGGTGCTCATTTTGCAAACTGTTCCTACAGCGGGCCCGGACTTTGTTCCATTTGTGAATCTTGGGAGCGGAGGTTACGGGCATGAAAACCGCCACGAGCGGTACCGTCGCGCGGCCGTGGAGCGAATCCCGCGAGCTCGCGCTACACCGGCTGAACATGCTGATTGGTTATTGCGTCCTGGTGTGCGTAGTTGCCACCGCTGTGCTCGCGCTCTTTGGCCAGCTTCTCTTTGCCTGCCTCACGTTCATCCTGATCGTCGCGCTTTCGCTGGCGCGTACGGAAAACGCCGAAGAGTTGAACGCCACGCTGAAAAATCGTCCGCGTGCCGGAGCCGCAGGCTTGACGCGCTTCCATTGGCATAACCACACCACGATCAGCTTCGAATGCCCCTGCGGCACCACCAAAACATTTGAGGGCTGCTCGTTCTATTCCAACGGCGTCGACGCCGGCGGCGGCCGCTACTCTCTCGTCTGCGGATGTGGCCGCGGCCACTACAAGTTTCGCGTTCAGCTTAGTACGAAAGGAAACCAGCCATGAATCGAGTTGGGTTGTGTCTCTTGTGTGCGGTGCTCGGCATCATCAGCGGGATGCTAGGGACGTTTCTGGCGATCCGCTCTTCGGTGAACCAGATCGTGGAGCGTTATCAGGCGTGCAGCGTGGAGCGCGATGCGCTGATGCAGCAAAACCACAGACAGCAGCAAATCATCCTGGAAAGCCAGTCCACAGCCACGGTGCTCTACGAAGGGCCGACACAGGGATTGTCCGGAGTCGTCTCCATGCTCGCCGGCGCTGCTCCGCGCTCCGATGGTTCGCAGCAGCCCCGGTGGTTTATCCCCGGCTGTAAAGCGAAGCCGATTGTGTACGGCGATCCACGCGCCGTCAGTGTGTTCTATGTCGATAGCCAGGGGCGCAAAGAAGGCCCATTAGCGCCGGAGCTGCTACCGCAATGAGCTGCGCTGCTATCAAAGAGCGGGCATTCTCGCTGTTTGGCGCGAACTTCACAGTGCGCGAAGCGGCGGTCGAGCTCGGGATCTCTGTTGAGAAAGCAACTCACCTACTCGATGAATATGCGGGAGAACGCGATCGTCAACCACGTCGTTCCGCAGCTGTTCCACCAGCGCGAATCAATGGGCGACTTCGCTCTTATCGCCGGAGGGGAAGCAAGTGAGGCCAGCCACTCTCCCGCCCGTGGAGTTGCTTGGAGCAAATAAGCCACACGGCACACGCTTGCGCTACATGGCCGGCTGCCGGTGCCTGCCGTGCCGCGCCGCCAATTCAAACTACGAAACCATGCGCGCCGCGCGCCGGCGGATGGGGCTGGGCAACGGACTGGTATCCGCTCGGCGAGCTCGCCGGCACGTTCTGCAGCTTTCCCGCGCTGGCGTTGGCTATAAAACGGTTGCAGCCGTCGCGCGTGTGTCCAACAGCGTGATGTTCAAAATCCGGCAGGGAATTCGCGAACAGATCCGCGCGCTTACCGAAAAACGAATTCTGGAAGTGACCAGCAATGATGTACGGGGCTCTGCGCTGATTCCGGCAAAACCAACATGGAACAAGTTGAACTGGCTGCTGGAAGAGGGCTTCACGCGCACGGAGTTGGCCCGCCGGCTGGGTTCGAACGCGAAAGTACCAGCTCTCCAGGTGAAAAAAGATGTAGTCACCGCAACCACCGCAAAAAAAGTGGAAGCGTTGTGGAGATCGTTTCAATGATCGACTTCCTGCTAGATCACTGGATTGCAAGTCTTGGCATTCTGACGCTCGTTGTCGTGTTGTTCGTCGCCTGTGGCGGATGTGGCCATGAAAACTACCAGCCGGCAACCATACTCGCCGCTACTTACGCACCATCGTCAGTCAGCTACGTTGCGGGAAAGAACGGCGGCGCGGTCTTCACTCGTGAAAAATATGTCCTCGTCGTTCGTTTCAGCGATGGCGCCGTGGACTCGATAGAAATCAGTTCAGCATCGTGGGCGGAATACCACGAAGGTGACTTGGCACTCGCTGACCGTAGATGGTGGGGATTAGCGGCCATCAGGCACGTGCGTTGGAATGATGTCAAAACTCCGGAGCCCGGCAAATGAACATTCACCTGGGCTACGAAGTCGCCGATCCCGCGCGCGGCGTTTCCGGTGGCAAAGCCGTTAACATCCCGCGTAAAAATCTGGCCGTCACCGGCCAAACGCAGGAATCCGGCAAGACCACGACTCTGGAAGCGCTCATCACCCGCAGCGGACTGCGCGCCATCGCCTTCATCACCAAACGCGGCGAAAAATCCTTCCGCATGATGACGCCGATCGCGCCCTATTTCCAGGAACAGTCCGGCAGCGACCCTTACTGGAAATTCGTCTGCGCAGTCATCGAAGCCCAGCTCGATATTTCGCTCGGCTTCGAAGAGCGCGGCTGGATTATGAAGCTGTGTAAGGACTACACCGATACGGTTCTCTCCAAAAGCAAAACTGACAAAAAGGGTAAACGTCTCCGCGAAACCTATAGCTGGAAAACCGCCGAGTCCCTGCAGGATCTGCAGCGTAACGTCGAAGCCGCGATGCCACACCTGCGCGGCCGGCAAGAAATGGTCTGCATCCAGCTCAGCGAATTTCTCCGCATCATCATTCCGGAAATCCAAGCGGCCGGCTTCGCTAACCACATCACGCTTTCCGATGGGATTAACGTAATGGACATTTCCCGCCTGTCCACGCCGCTGCAGATGCTCGTCATCCGCTCCGTGATCGAATGGGTGTACCAAAAAGCGTCCAACACCATCGTCATCATCCCCGAAGCGTGGCAGTTCATTCCCGAAGGCCGCACTACACCGGTCCAGCTCGCGGCCGAAGAGCTCATCCGCAAAGGCTCTTCGCTCCACAACCACGTCTGGATCGATTCGCAGGATCTGCGCGGCGTCTCCAAGCTGATCATGCGCAGCGTTCCCGTGTGCATCTTCGGTGTCCAGCGTGAACGCAACGAAATCAAAAATATGCTCGATTCGTTGCCAGATCTTGGCCGCAAACCCGATGCCACCGAAATCATGCGGTTGCAAAAAGGCCAGTTCTTCGTGGCCTACGGTGATGTCTGCGTCAAAACCTATGTGCAGCCTGCCGGCATGGGCGATGTCCACGCCCAGGCGATCGCCCGCGGAGAAGAGGAAGCCGAGAGCTGGGTACGCATTGCCAAGGATCTCGACGCTCAGGCCGAAGAGCAACGTGAAAAGCGCGAAGCCAAACTACGCGCCGCTCGACAATCAGCCAGCGCGATCGCTTCAGCGAATCAATTCCTTTCGCTCACTGGAAACCCCGCATTGATTCCTGCTGCAGCGGTGGAGGTAGAAGACGAAACGGAGGATCCGATGTGGAAAGAACGCGCGGAGCTCGCTGAGAAACGGTCGTTTGAACTCGAAGCCGAAACAGCGACGCTGCGAAGGGAAGTGGAAGACTTGCGCCGCCAACTGAAGGCCAGCGCTACACGACCGAAGAATAAACAAGGTGACCCCGTAGGGCCAAGCAACGGTTTTTGCGGAGAAGAATGCTCGGCGCCATCGCTCGATGCCATCTGGCCGGAGCTCCGTCGCCGCATCGCCGCGGACCCGCAACTGCTCGCGCTGGCCACCGCAAAGCCGGAAATAGTTGTCAGCGTCAAGCGCAACACGATCAGCATGTCCGAAGAAAATCTTATGGGGCAAATCGCCAAACTGCTGGCGCAAGGATTCTTCAAAGACGCGAAAAACGGACCGATGCTGCAGAAAGAGTTAAAGCGTCGCGGCAACGATCAGCCCACCACGAATCTGTATAAACCACTAAACCGGCTCACCGAAATGGGCTTCCTCACGCTGGAAGCTGACGGCTACCAGGAAGTCACCGGCATGAAGTCCCGCATTGTGGAGGAGTGACAAAAAAATGGAGCACAAAATGGACATCAAAGGCTTTTCTACGTTCATGTATTTCGCGATACCGCTGGTACTCGCCATCGCCGCAGTCTGGTGGCTAGCATTCGGACAAGGACTCCACTATTTTCGCCGTGGTCTTTCGCAGGAGAAGCGGCGCAACGAGGTCGTCGGGGCAAAAATCCTTCCGCAAGAGCCCATAAAGATACGCCTGAAAAATCTCCGTGATGACGCTGTCCAAATAGAACGCGCCGACATCGACGGTGGTGACCTGTATCTCTACTACCGGAATAAGTCGCATAGCCGCAGTAGCAGCATTCGTTTCGAATGGAGGCTGAAAGCTCCCGACGGCACGGTTGTTGCGGCGAAAGACGGATACATGTCGATCTACGCAGTAAACAATGCACCAGACTCCTTGGAGGCGGGAGAGCTGGGTGAGGCTCACCTGACAATTTCCCCCGACCCGCGCGCGGTTGTGCTCGAAGTGAGAGTGCGATGAGCACACACACATCGATCGAGTGGACGGACCGCACCTGGAATCCCGTCACCGGCTGCAGCGAAATCTCTCCTGGATGCGCGCATTGCTACGCCGCCAAGCAAACCGCCACACGCCTTTCCAAGCACCCCGCCTACAAAGGCCTGGCCATCATCGATCCCGAAACGAAGTCACCACGTTTCACCGGGGAAATCCGCGCCCATGCCGATCGCCTGCAGGAACCGCTGCACTGGCGCAAATCTTCCCGCGTATTCGTCAACTCCATGTCCGATCTCTTCCACGAAGGCGTGCCGGAAGAATTTATCGACCGCGTTTTCGCAGTGATGGCTTTCGCCTGGCAGCACACCTTTCAGGTCCTCACCAAACGGCCAGAACGCATGCGCGAATATCTCAAGTACTTCAACCGTGACTCCTGCATTGCCATCGGTATTCGTCGCGTGCCCGGACTTTCTCCCACGTTCCAGAAGGGTGCAGAAGAAATCATCGACGATCGCTTCGCTTTCAAAGAGGACGTAGGAAACATCCTCGCGAACGTTTGGCTGGGCGTTACCACTGAAAACCAACGCTTTGCCGACGAACGAATCCCCGCGCTGCTCTCAACGCCGGCAGCGGTTCGGTTTATTTCCGCCGAACCGCTGCTCAGCCCGTTGGATCTGCGTTATCTGAATGTTAAAAAAATGGTGGAGGTAGACGCTCTAAATGGTACGCACGGAGTGTACCGACCGCATGGCGGAAATAACGCTAGTCTCGATTGGGTGATCTGCGGAGGAGAATCCGGACCGGAGGCGCGGCCGATGCATCCGGAGTGGGCGCGTAGTCTGCGCGACCAGTGCGCCGCCGCCGGCGTTCCATTCTTTTTCAAACAGTGGGGAGCCTGGCTGCCGATCGAGCGCCACGGCTACCGCCCACGTAAGCGCGCCGGCCAGCTTCACCCGTTGCGGATCCGGCGGCTTACAGAAATCGGCGAAGTCGACGAACTGGTCTACCACGCCTATCCCAAAAATTCCAACGACGACAACGGCATCTACTGGGAGATGGTCAACACCACCAAAAAACACCGTAGCCTCGACGGTCGCGAGCACAACGAATTCCCAAAGGCGGCTACCGCCAAAGCCATGATGGAGCAACCCGCCGCATGACCATCATCCTAGGTGAATATGAATTGCCAGAGCGGCTTCAAATCGAAGTTGCGGGCCACCGTGAACACATTCTGTACTTTTCTCCAGAACGAACGGGCTGCGGCTCAATCGATGATGGCGTCACGCTCTACAACGGGCCGCGCGGCGGGGCTTGGGTTATTAGTTTCCTTGATCTGGAACGCATGTATCTCGCGGCAAAGAAGGCCCGCGAATGAGCAATCCCACACTCAACATCCTGAACGATTCGCTCACCCGCAAGCTCGATGCGATCTACGCGCGCATCCCCAAAATCGATTGCCGACGCAAATGTCAGATGGCTTGCGGAGTCGTCACCGGCGAAGAACCTGAAAACGCGCGCATGTTGCGCCAATTAGGCAAGGAATTCGGTTACCAACAACTATTCGGCCGCAACACGCGCCCCTACTGCGAATTCCTCTCCGGCCCGGAAGGCGATTGCACTGTTTATGTGTTGCGCCCGCTGATGTGCCGCCTCTTCGGCGTCACCCGCGAACTACCGTGCCCGCACGGTTGCCAGCCCGAACGCTGGCTAGACCACTCCGAAGTCATGCACCTGGTTTGGCTCGTCCAAGAGGCCACGCGATGAACTGCGGCTGATTCTCGGCTTTGTGGGGCAAAAGGAGCAAAAGTGGAATATCACAAAATTGAAACGCTTTACGAGCGCGATTTGCAATCGTTCAAGGTTAAGCCGGGGCAGTTCAAGAATCGTACTTACTCGTTGCTTAAGTCTTGGCGCTGGACTGAGAAGGTAGATGGCACGAACATTCGTGTCATTTGGGAGCACGCGATTAGCAATGGCCCTGATGCGCCGGGGCGTCCGTCACGGCTGACTTTCGGCGGCAAGACTGACAACGCGCAGATTCACGCGGACCTGATTAAGTGGCTCTACGAGCATGTGAGTGCCGCAAAGCTGGCCGAGATATTCCCCGATGTAGATGCCGTGATTTACGGAGAAGGCTACGGCGCTGGCATTCAAAAGGGCGGCGGCGACTACACGCCTGAGAAAAAGCTGATCGTGTTTGACGTTCTGGTGGGCGATAAGTGGTGGCTTGCTCACGAGGACGTGTTCGACGTTGCGGCGAAGCTCGGCTTAGACGTAGTGCCAGACTTTGGCGAGATGACGCTTGAGGAAGCTACAGAGATGGTGCGCGGCGGATTCAAGTCGCGTTGCGCCGTCAATGCCAGCAAGGAAGCGGAAGGACTGGTCGGCAGACCCTTAGAAGCGTTGTTTGACAAAAAGGGCGCACGGCTGATCGTTAAGCTCAAGACGAAAGACTTCTAGCCGAAGCGAAATCCCAACTTTAGGAAAACTGAGGGTGCAGCCATGAGCGATTTTCTAATTCTGTTTGCTAAAGTTCTCGGCGTGTTCTTGTGGGTTGTTGCCAGCGCCGGGCTGTTTATAGTTGGCTGCAACCAAGATACGGCGAAACGCGGCATACCTCTCATAGTTAGCGGGGCGCTCCTGCTGCTTCTCGGATTCACCTTTGAAATTTACGGGTTAACGCACTGGTGGTTAAAGCCATGAGGCCCGTTCGCGTTGCAGCCCGGGGAGGGAGGAGGCACGGTGAGCCAGCGAACAGAAACTCGTCAGACTCAGGTAGTGATATTTAGCTGCGATTTGTGCGGTAGCGAAGAGGGAATGGCCCGGTATCAGTGCAACCGCTGCTGTAAAGTTTGCGGCAGGACGGTTTGCTCTAACTGCCAAGATGATTGTGAGTACAAAACGCGCTGCAAAATCTGCGGTGAACTGGCGAAAGAATGGCTGCCAAAGATTAACGCCGCATACCTCGAGTATGAGCGCATGAACAGCGAATGGAAGGCAGCATCATTGGGCGTGCGCCCCTCTCAGCCACCAGCAGAAAAGGAGAAGCCCGATGCCACCTAAATGCTTAGTTTGTGATACCAATTTGCGCCCCGTAGATCCCCGGCCAGCATTCGGCCCAAAACTGTACTGCCCAAAATGCGAGCGGCCCACGCCCCAGCATCGCGGATTGGATCGGGCAAAAAACTGACGGGACGCTAAAACATGAACGGAGTCAGAAAAATCCAAGCTATACCCCCAGTGCAGAGCGCCGCGAGCGCGGGAAACCAGCGTCATGACGCGAAGCAAACCCCTCATAGCCACCAAATCCCCTGCGCCTACCCGAAATGCGGTACGTTTTTCACTCCCAGCAGGGAAGGGCAGAAATACCACCGCGCGCAGTGCCGAAAGAAAGACTGGTTTGAAAACCGCTTTGTGGTCATCGGCCGTACAGATGGAGAAATGAAGCCGGGCGATCGCGTCCTGCTCTATGGCGAAGTCAAAGCCCTGGTCAACTCCGAAGGACTGATACGCATCATCGTAAAGGATGGCTATCTGCCTGCGTGCGAAGCGTCGATCCACAAAAAGAATGTCATACGCGTCGAGGGTATGTAGCTCTTTGCGCAACTCCGGGAAACGAATTTCGCAGTAACGCCATTGACACCCGCCCCCGCCTGAGCGACAACATGCCCAACAACCACTTCGAGGACCCTACGACCAAACGCGGCGCACTCCCCCCAGGATGCGCCGCTTTCTTTTTCTAGTGCTGGAGCGGTAGGTAGTTTAAGCGTATAGTGCTGCCGGAGCGAATGGATGAGAAAAAAACTCTGGCCAGACTGGGTAGAGTGTGCGCTTTTGTTGCTGATCGTAGGGCTGATCGTTATTTGCTGGAATGCTCCAGCGGTGGAAAAGATGCACGCGGTGATGCACAAAAAGGCGATGGGATTTTAACCCTTGACGCTCGCGAAGAGTCAGACTATTTTGCCCCGATGAACCAGCCCGATCTTTCTTTCCCGCTCTTCCTGATTTTTGGCGCACTCGCTGTTGTCTTCGTCATCCTCACGGCCGTAGTTGTCTACGTCGCGAAGATGCAGAGCGACATTCGGATAGTCCGCGAGCTCATTGCTGCTTTCATGGAACACAAAGTCGCGGGTACCGTCGCCGAAAACAAGCTCGCATCCCTCGTGGAGAAGGCCAACCAAACAGCAAAATAAAAACGGCGGAAGAGGGGTGGTCTTCCGCCGTTCCTTCTCTCTCAAGCACGCATTGCCGTGCCGAGCTTCTGAGAAAAACTACATGCTGACTTCGGGATGCCCCGCAACAGCCGCGGGCACTTCCGCGCTCGTGGAACTGCTGCCGTCTCCCGATCCGTTTCCACTGGATCCGGAAGTTGCCGGCGCCTGCGGAACAAAGAACACTGCGCCTTGCGTCGGACCGCTGGGCGGTGGCGGAGGTGGCGGCGTCAACGGTGTTACGGTAACCGTGGCCGTAGCCGTGATTCCCGTTCCCTGGTCTGTCGCTGTAACGTCCGCGCTGCCGCTGGCTGTCGCTCCCGCAAGCTGCAAAGTCGCTGGCGTCGAACCGTCTTCGGCTCCTGCAGTGAATTTGAAAAGCCCGGAAGTATCGTTGACCGCGTAGCTGTACGGACCCTTGCCCGCCTGCACCACGCCATCATCGCCCGCCTGCAGAAAAACTACTGCCAGCACTCCGGCGAAGTCCGCCGCGATTGAGCTGACCGATCCCACCGGTGCTTGAATCTGTGTTTTCGTCATTTTGTGTTCACCCCCTTCCTCAATAGCGATAAAAAACAAAAATCCTCGCCGGCAATGTCCGTGTTCGCGCTGATGTTCGTGAATCAGCCGGCGAAAGAACAGTTCGAAGAGTCGCAGCAGCCCGCTCATCCTAGACATTCCAAAAAGTCGTGCCACGCCTTGCGCGACATCCGCATGTAGCCCACGTGGATAAACTTGCCACGGCCGCGCGGCATCACCAGGTGGATACGCAGCACGGCCTATTCCTTTCCCGGCTCCGGACCAACCGCCGTTGGCGGCACAGTATCCACCGAAGGCATCGGCGGTAAGCCCTGGCGCTGCAGCTCGGCATTGATCGCTAGCAAATCGTCCGCGCTGAGCTGTTTGATCGCCGTCAGCTCTGCCGTATCCGCCGCCACCAGGTCCGTGAACGTGATCGTAGTAGTTTTCTCGCCAATCCTTTCGATGTTGGCGATCATGCCTTTCACCAGTGGCACCAGAACTCCGCCCAACTGAATCGCCAGCACGACGTCCTGATTAATTTCACCTAGATTCACGTTCATGTTTTTATTCCTCATGCTTCACAATTTTCCGGGCGGCTACCAGTTCGCCGCCCGGCCTTCCGTTGGAGAGAAATTGTTCCGTCACCGCGCTAGGCTACGCTTAGCCTTTATCGCACTGGCTTGCCTTCGGAGAGGGACCCATTCCTCTTCCGGCCGTCACAGCTCATCCGTCGCTATGCGCTCGAATCGGCTTACGCGACTTCAAAGCCTCGCTTCTCCTCGCTCACTGCTGCAGCAGCGGCTCAGTCTCGCTTTGCGGCTGCCCCGGTTTCCCCGTAGCTCCCCTGGGCGGCATACCCTCTAACTCGGTGACTCTCTCCTCTCTGTGTGTGGGGTATCTTGTAAAAAAAAAAATCTATTGCGCGATCGCCAGCACCAGATTTGCCGAATCGGCGATCTCTTTAAGCAGCATATTGATCTGCTGTAGGCTGGATTGGTCCTTGATGCCAGTGGCTCCCGTGGCGTTCAGCTTTGTCAGCTCGGCCGTAATCTGGTTCACGTAGCCATTCACCTGCGCTTGCACTGGCGCACCAAAATTCTGTGGCGACTGCTGCAGCAAACTCGCCGCTGCGGTTTGGAGCTGGTCCATGCGGCCGATCCCGCTGAGCATCGTCACGTACGCCTGCCCATCGCGCAAAGCGCCGTTTTTATTCAGTGCGATCACCGATTGCCGTAGCGTCGACGTCGTCACCGCAATCTTGTGCAGGTCTGCGACGGCCGCATCCCAGTTTTTCGCCTGCTGCTGCGTCACGCCAGGCGGCAGATTCGTCACCGTCTGCACACGCGCGGCGCAGCCCAGCATTACCACCGCCGAAATCACAACCAAGATCGCCGCCAGCACTCCCACCGTCACTGCGTCCGCTTTTCTCTTCGTCATGGTCACCTTTCCGCCTTTCACAATTTGCATCGCCAGGGAGGAAACAGCCGCCGCAGGATCCTCCCAGTCCGCCGCCTGAGTCCGCAGCGCCAGCAAGGTTACTCAGGAGCGGCCGTTGCCTTCCCCATTGCTTCTCCCTGGCGAATCTCTATCTGCTTTGCAGCTTGGCCAGCCGTGCTCGCATCGACTTTTTCAGGCCAGCCGGCGTCCGCGAATTCGCGATCGCCTTTTTCAATCCACGAATCTGCTGCTCTTTCGTGAACGGATTTTTTGCCACGCAATCCCCCCCCC
>Ga0070665_100005409_pt1 | contig 13173 bp, 12 predicted proteins | sample KBSS13metaG_FD_65862 | JGI IMG/M metagenome (GOLD analysis project Ga0070665, IMG submission 65862) | Switchgrass rhizosphere microbial communities from Kellogg Biological Station, Michigan, USA - KBS S1-3 metaG | ecosystem: Host-associated > Plants > Roots > Rhizosphere > Soil ... | reverse complement strand
ACTGTGGATGCGCTCCTGGTCGGGCTCGGCAATCCCGGGCCCGAATATGCCCTGCACCGGCACAATGTCGGCTTCATGGCGCTGGAGCGCATCGCATCGCGCCACGGCTTCGGCTCGCCCAAGAGCCGCTTCAAGGGTCTGACGGCCGAGGGCCGGATCGGTTCGGCCAAGGTGCTGGGTCTGAAGCCCACCACCTATATGAACCGTTCCGGCGACGCCGTGGCCGAGGCTGTCCAGTTCTACAAGCTGAAGCCTGAGCAGGTCATCGTGCTCTATGACGAGCTCGACCTTGCGCCGGGCAAGATGAAGGTCAAGAGGGGCGGCGGAGCGGCCGGCCATAACGGCATCCGCTCGATCGACGCCGCCATCGGCCCCGACTTCTGGCGTGTGCGGATCGGTATCGGCCATCCGGGCATCAAGGAGCTGGTTCACGGCTATGTGCTGCACGGCTTCGCCAAGGCGGACCGCGACTGGCTGGACCCGCTGCTCGACGCCATGGCGGACGAGTTCGCGGCGATGGCCGAAGGCAAGGCCGAGTTGTTCATGACGAAGGTCGCCGCCAAGCTTGTTCCGCAGCGGCCGGCCGGCACAAAGGTTCCGCCCGGGACCAAGCTTTCAAACGAGGCAGGCTGATGGGTTTCCAGTGCGGTATCGTCGGGCTGCCCAATGTCGGCAAGTCGACCCTGTTCAATGCGCTGACCGCAACCCAGGCGGCGCAGGCAGCCAACTACCCGTTCTGCACGATCGAGCCCAATGTCGGCCGCGTTGCCGTACCCGATCCGCGCCTCGACACGCTGGCCAGGATCGGCAAGTCGGCGACGATCATCCCGACCCAGCTGGAATTCGTCGACATCGCCGGGCTGGTCCGCGGCGCGTCGAAAGGCGAAGGGCTGGGCAACCAGTTCCTGGCCCATATCCGCGAGGTCGACGCCGTCCTCTATGTCCTGCGCTGCTTCGAGAGCACCGACATCACCCATGTCGAGGGCTCGGTCGATCCGCTGCGCGATGCCGACACGGTCGAGACCGAGCTGATGCTGGCCGACATGGAGGGGCTGGAGCGGCGCGTCACCAACGCCGCCAAGAAGGCCAAGGGCGGCGACGCCGAGGCCAAGGCACAGTTGCCGGTGCTGGAAAAGACCCTGGCCGCGCTGCAGGCCGGCAAGCCGGCCCGCTCTGTGCCGCTGACCGCCGACGAGAAGCCGATCTTCAAACAACTCGCGCTGCTGACCGGCAAGCCTGTGCTCTATATCTGCAACGTCAACGAAGACGACGCCGCCACCGGCAACGCGATGACCGAGCATGTCGCCGCCCGCGCCAAGACCGAGGGCGCGCAGACCGTAGTCATCTCAGCCGCGATCGAATCCGAGATCGCCCAGCTGCCGCCCGACGAGCAGAAGGATTTCCTCGATACGCTCGGCCTCGACCAGCCCGGCCTCAACAAGGTGATCCGCGCAGGCTATGCCCTGCTCGACCTCATCACCTACTTCACCGTCGGCCCCAAGGAAGCCCGCGCCTGGACCGTCCGCCGTAACGCCAAGGGGCCCGAGGCCGCCGGGGTGATCCACGGCGATTTCGAACGCGGCTTCATCCGCGCCGAAACCATCGCCTATGACGACTTCGTCGCCAATAACGGCGAACAGGGCGCCAAGGACGCCGGCAAGATGCGCTCCGAAGGCAAAGAGTACGTCGTCCAGGACGGCGACGTGATGCATTTCCGCTTCAACGTCTGACGCTTCGCAGAATTGTAGGGTGGGATAGCGCAGCGTTTCCCACCGGCCGCGCTGAGCGCGGCACCCGGTATGCGCGGATGCACTTGATGGTGGGAAACGCTGCGCTATCCCACCCTACGAAACCACCGTGCAATATTTCCGCCACGATCTGTAAATAGCCTCTCCTATGTAATGCTCGTTCGAGCCAATAGGGAAAGGATCGTCATGCTGCGTCCGGTATGTGCGATTGCCGTGTTGCTTGCGTTGAGCAGCTGCGGCCGAAGTGAAACAGCCGATCAAGCATCCTTTGCAGCTGCTTCTGCCCCTGCCCCGATGATGAATCGAATGGCAGAGGCTGATAAGAAGGTCGAGCCCGAGGGGCCGAAGCTGGCCTATTCCCACAACCTGTCGATCGAAACCAAGGCCGACATGGTCAAGCAGCGCTTCGAGCAGGTGCGCGATGCATGCGTCAGTGGAACCATCGCCGGCTGCGTGCTGCTGAATGCCAGCATAGAGGAGGTCGGCTTCGATCGGGGCCGGCATCCCGTGGCCTCGCTCTCGGTCCGGCTGACCCATGAGGCGGTGGGGCCGTTCGAGCAGGCGGTGCTGAAGCCGCTGCCCGGCGAGCAGGCGAGCGACGTGGCGGTCGTATCCCGCTCTACCTCGGCGGAAGACCTGACGGCAGCGATCACGGACGGCGACCGGAGGCTGGCGCAGCTGACCGACTATCGCGACCGTCTGACCGTATTGGCGAAGAGAGCCGACGCCAAGGTCGAAGACCTGATCAAGGTCCAAAGCGAGCTCTCCAGCACGCAGAGCCTGATCGAGGAGCTGACCGCCCAGCAGAAGCGGCTCGGCGAGCGCGTCGCGACCGAGCTGGAGACGGTCCAGATCACCGGCAAGGTCGCAGTCGGCCAAGGCTCGGAGATCGCCGAGGTCTTGCATCGGTCGGCCAAGATCCTGGACGGCGCGGTCGCGGCCTCGCTTCAGTTCCTGATCGCCGCCGTGCCGTGGATCGTCACCGTCATGGTCGTGATGATCCTCCTTCCCGTTGTCCGTATCCTGGTGCGGATCCTCTGGCGGATCGGGCGGCCGCGCATCTGATCATTGTCCCTCGGATTCCGGCGTAGGGCGGATGAGCGCAGCGTAATCCGCCATCCGGCCTCGCCGCCCGAAAGGGTGCCGCGCGCATCGCGCGGCTGGCGGATTACGCTTTGCTTATCCGCCCTACGGCTCGCTAAAGTCAGGGACCGAACAGGGGGAGGATATCGATGGCCAAGCATTCCGCGCTCTTTGCGCTAGGTCTGACCGCATGCGTGGTGGTCGCAGCCCAGGGCAGCTTGGCCGCCGACATCGTCCATACCCAATCCGACGAATCGCCGATCGCCAGGATGGTGACCGTGCCGGCCGGCGCCACGACCTATTATCTCTCCGGCATGCTGGCGCCGGTCGCCAATCCGAACGCGCCCAAGAGCAGTGTCGAATCCTATGGCGACACGAAGACCCAGACTGTCGGCGCTCTCACCGAGATCAAAAAGGCGCTGGCGGCGCAGAATCTGGATATGGGCGACGTCGTCATGATGCATGTCTATCTGGTCGGTGACCCGGCCAAGGATGGCAAGATGGATTTCGCCGGCATGATGGAGGGCTACAAGCAGTTCTTCGGCACCAAGGAACAGCCGAACAAGCCGTCGCGCTCCACCGTCCAGGTCGCGGCTCTTGCCGGGCCGGGCTATCTGGTCGAGATCGAGGTCATCGCGGCAAAGAAATGACCACGCACCTCTCGCCCGCGATGGAGGCTGCCTGGGCCTCCTATCACCGCGAAATCGAGGACCTGCGCCGGCAGGTCTACGGCTCAGCCCTGGCCGCTGATCCCGCCGACCAGGCGCGGGCGCATTACTGGTTCATGCAGGCCCAGGCGCTGGCCTTCAACCTGACGATCGCGCCCCGCCAGTCGCATCCGGTGTTCTTCACGAACACGGTGTTCGAGCCCAACCTCTATACCTGGATCCTGCCCAACGCCGACTTCCTCTACCGCTATGCCTTCGTCGACGGCGAGCAGCGCTATCGCATCACCGGGCGGCGCGGGACGTCGCACTTCCTCGAGGCCCAGACGATCAGCGGCTTCTTCGGCGACCCGGACCTTAAGCTGCTGAAGACCTACGACTTCGACCAGTTCGAGACCGGCCCTGACGGCAGCTTCGAGATCGGCGTCGGCCCGGCGCCCCTGCCCCGCTGCCCGAACTGGATCCAGACCGACCTCCACAACGGCAACAACACCATCATCGTCCGCGAGGCCTTCTACGACTGGACCGGGGAGACCGCCTCGACGCTCAGGATCGAGCCGGTGAGCCGAACCGCGAAGCTGACCGAGCTGGACGAGCCCGAGCTGATCCGCCGGCTGGGCGCGGCCTCACGGCTGATGAAATTCTGCCACGGCACTTTCTCCGGCGGCCTGACCGAGCAGGTGCTGGCCGCGGTCGGCACCAACCGCTTCCTGCTGGTCGACACCAGCAAGGACGAGCATGCCTCCAACCCCTCCGCCGGCTATGTCCCCTGCGTCTATGACCTGAAGCCCGGCGAGGCGTTGCTGGTCGAGATCGACCGGCCCCAGGCGCGTTATTGGAATATCCATCTGGGCGATGTCTGGTGGCAGGTGACCGACTTCACCCACCATCAGAGCAGCCTCAACGGCCGGCAAGTGCGGTTCGACGGCGACGGCAAGGCGCGGGTCGTCATCGCCGGCGAGGATCCGGGTGTCGCCAACTGGCTGGACACGGTGGGTGTTTCGAAAGGTGTGGCGCTGCTGCGCTGGTATTTCACCGACAGCTATCCAACGCCGGCGGCGCGGGTGGTGCGCATTGCCGACCTGCGGGCGGAACTGCCGGAGGGGACGGTCTGGGTGACGCCGGAGGAGCGGGGGCAAGCACTGAACGAGCGCCGCGCGGCAGTGATGAAGCGCTACGGACATTAATCAAAAGGAATTCAGGGGAAGAAATGCCGCAGCAACTGGTCGACCCGCAGAAGCCCCTCGGCCGCCCCGAATGGGTCGCGAAGCTCAACGACGAAGGGCGCATGTGGCAAAGCGCCAACATGATGCGCGAAATGGTGCCGCTCGACGACAACTCACTGCTGAGCGCGGCGAAGACCATGACCGGCCTCGGCGATTTCGGCGAGGACGACTGGCGCGAGCCGTTCGGCGTGCTGCTGAAATCGCTGGAGGAAGAGGCCGAGCTGACCCTCACCGGCCGGCTGGCGACCCGCAGCGAGATCATCCTGTGGCTGCGCACCCGCCTGATGCTGACTGACCTGCTGAAGCGCCATCCGGAGATCCTCAAGACGCCAGTCGAGAAGCCGATCTTCATCGCCGGGCTGGGGCGCAGCGGCACGTCGATCCTGCAGGAGCTGCTGCACCAGGACCCGCGCCTGCGCACGCCTTTGTTCTGGGAGGCCTATTTCCCGGTCGATTCCGCCATCTCGGGCGGCACGGACAAACAGGCCCAGGCGGCGGGGCACGGCATCGCCAACCAATGGGTGCGGATCACCCCGGAAATCCAGACGATGCATGAGGTGGCCGGGCACCTGCCGGCCGAGGATTCGTCGCTGTGGAGCTTCACCTTCGTCAGCGACAGCATCATGTCGTTCTACCAGATCCCGACCTATCACGCCTACGTGAACCGGACGGACGCCGACGTCGTCTACCGCTGGCACAAGCGCATGCTGCAGGCGCTGCAATGGAAGCAGCCGGGGCGGCGCTGGTTCGGCAAGTCGGCGACCTATCACCTGACCCATCTGCCGAGCCTGATGAAGCACTATCCCGACGCCTGCATCATCCAGACCCACCGCGACCCGCTGCGCATCATGTCGTCGGTCGCCAACCTGCTGCGCGCCTTCTATTGGCAGCGCAGCGACAAGGATTTCGACGCCCCGGTGTTCGAGAACCTGATGGTAGGGGAGATGACGGCGAAGCTGCTGGAAGGCGTAATGGATGACCGCGACCGCGGCGTGGTGCCGCCGGCCCAGATCGTCGATTCACGCTATCAGGACCTGATGACCGATCCCGTGGCGGCGATCGGGAAAGTCTACACGGCGTTCGGCATGGAATTCGACGCCGCCGCGGCCAAGCGCATCCGCGACTATCTGGCCTTCAAGCCCAAGCACAAGCACGGCGTCCACCGCTACACGCCGATGGGCACCGAGCAGATCGCCGAGAACCGGCCCTGGTTCCGGCGGTATCAGGAACGCTATGCCGTCCCGAACGAAGACGGCTAGCGGCGGAGCGGGAAAGTCTTCGAGCCCGGGCCGATCAGGTACCACAGGATAAAGCCGATCAGCGGCAGGACCAGAATCAGGATGACCCAGATCAGCTTCTCGACCGGCGTTCCGCCGCTCTGGAGGATGGAGACCAGGGCCCAGATATCAAGCAGGAGGACGATCACGCCCGCGATATTGTAGAACATCCGCAACCGACCTTTCGCGCATAGCGCATGAAGAAAATGTGGTTACGAAGCGAACCTGCGCAATGCGCCGGAGGTTCCGCATTTATGCGCCGTGGAACATTCCGGGCTCTCTCGAACCTCACTATACCGGAAAAACCGCGTGCAAACCCGATCGGCAGACAAGTGACCGCGCAGACCGCCATCCAAGCCCATGCCGGCGACACCGTGCTGGAGCCGGCTGAGGCAAGGCTGAAGGCTTGCCGGGCCTGCGGGCTGGTTCAGTCCCTCCCCGCACCGCGCCCCAGCCATGACCGCAAATGCCGGCGCTGCGGCGAGACGATGGGCAGCGGGCTGGTCCATCTCGACGTCGTCTTGCCCATCCTGGTGGCCGCCGTCATCGCCTTCGCGGTGGCGCTGACCGTGCCGCTGGCGCGGATCGAGCTCTCGGGCCAGCATGCCGAGGCCGATCCGATGACCGGGGTTTATGGCTTTCTCAACTACGGCAACTGGCCGATGGCGCTGTTCACCTTCGTCGGCGTCACCTTCGCCCCGCTGGGCCGCACCGTCGGCCTGCTGTTCGCCGTCCTCTGCGTCCGCATCGGGTGGCGGCCGCGCGCGCTGCCGCGCATCTACCGCTTCGTCGAAGACCTGAAGCCCTGGAGCATGCTGGACGTCTTCCTGGTCGGGGCGCTGATTTCGATGACCAAGCTGCACGACCTGGTGCGAGTGGAGATGGCGGCGGGCCTGTGGGTGCTGATGGGGCTGGTCTGGATGCTGGCCCTGTTCGATAGCCTGTTCGACCGCCACCGCTTCTGGGACTATATCCAGGCGCCGGTCGAGGTTCCGGCAGGCACGGATGCAGTCAGCTGCAACCATTGCGGTCTGCTGCAGGAACCGGCCTTGCGCTGCCGCCGGTGCGCGGCTCGGCTGCACCGCCGCAAGCCCGACAGCGTGCAGGTCACCTGGGCGCTGGTGATCTCCGGCGTCATTCTCTACATCCCGGCCAATCTGTACCCGGTCTTCACCATCGTCTCGTTCGGGCGCGGCAACACCTCGACCATCCTCGGCGGGGTGCGGCAGCTGCTGGATGGCGGCGACTGGCCGCTCGCCATCATCATCTTCGTCGCCAGCATCGTCGTGCCGCTGATCAAGCTGATCGGCCTGGGCTGGCTGCTGATCGCAACCAGGCGGCCGCAACCGCGCCGTCTGATCGCGAACACCAAGCTGCACCGGCTGATCGAGGCGATCGGCCGCTGGTCGGCGACCGACGTGTTCGTCGCAGCCCTGCTCTGCGGCCTCGTCACATTGCAGAATCTGGCGACGGTGGTACCCGGCCCGGGCGTATTGGCTTTCGGCGCCGTTGTGGTCCTGACGATGGTCGCCACCATGACATTCGATCAGCGTCTCCTCTGGGATGCGGCGGAGACGAACGATGAGCAGCACTGAACCCCCGGAACAGGAGCAGGTGGCGCAGGCCACATATCGCGCCCGGCCGCTTCGCATCATCTGGCTGCTGCCGATCATCGCGCTGGGAATCGCGGCCTGGTTCCTGGTGGGCAGCCTGCGCGAGCGCGGGCCCGAGATCGTCATCCGCTTCGAGACCGCCGACGGGCTGGAAATCGGCAAGACCCCGATCAAGCACAAGGACGTGGTGCTGGGCACGGTCGAGGGCCTGAAGCCAATCGACGGCTTCAAGCATGTCGAGGTCACCGCCCGGATGAACCATCTGAGCGAGGAGTATCTCAACAGCGGCACGCAGTTCTGGATCGTGCGCCCGCGCGTCTCGGTCGAGGAGATCACCGGCCTCAGCACCTTGCTGTCCGGCGCCTATATCGAGATGGCGCCGGGCGCCGGCGACAAGGTCGACGAATTCACCGGGCTGGAGCAGCCGCCCGCCGTCAGCCCCGACGCCAAGGGCAAGTCCTTCACCCTGCTGACCGACGATCTGGGCACGCTGGAGCAGGGCTCGTCGGTGATCTATCACGGGGTGAAGGTGGGTGAAATCCTTCGCTATACGCTGTCGACCGAGAAGCCGCCGGTCGCGGTCCAGATCTTCGTCAACGATCCCTATACCGGCCTGATCCATACCGGCACCAAGTTCTGGAACGCCTCGGGCGTGCAGGTGACGGTGGGCGCGCAGGGGCTGAGGGTGAATGCACGGTCGCTGCAGACCATCTTCCTGGGTGGCGTGATGTTCGACGTGCCGCCGAACGGGACTGCCGGACCTACCGCCAATAACGGCGACAAATTCACACTCTATGCCGATCAGCGCCATGCCGAAGATGCGGTCTTCAGCACCAAGGTCCGTTATCTGCTGAAGCCCCAGGGCTCGATCGCCGGCCTCGACGCCGGCGACGACGTCACCATGTTCGGCCAGAAGATCGGCCAGGTCGACGACGCCCATATCGAGTTCGACGCCGCCGCCGGCAAGGCCGAGGCGATCGTGCTGATCGGCATCGAGCCGGAGCGGCTGGACTTCAAGGACCTCGACGCCCACAGCCCCGACCTTGCCGCCAAGACCGCCACACTGTTCCAGCGTCTTGCCGAGCAGAAGCTGCGGGCCCAGCTGGTGCCGAGCAACCTGCTGACCGGCCAGAAGCAAGTCGATTTCGACTTCGTCGAGGACGCGGAGCCGGCAAAGGTGATCATGGCTAAAGGGCCGGTGGCCAATGGGGCACTGGATTGGGCTTATCCCGAATTCCCCATGGTGCCGGCCGACGACCTGGGCGCCGCAATCAAATCGCTGCGCAAGACCCTGAACACGGTCGACAAAACCGTCTCCTCGCCCGAGACGAAGCATGCGATCCAAGAGCTGGACAAGACGCTGACCAACCTGGACGGCATCACCAGGCAGACCAACGCCCAGATCGGCCCGCTGCTCGACAAGCTGCGCGGTTTCGCCGACACCGCCGACGACACGCTGAAGAAGGCGAGCTCTTCCGGCGGCCAGGGCGGCGACCTGCCTGGCACCCTACGGGAGCTGAAGGACGCCGCCCGATCGGTCCGCATCCTGGCCGATTATCTCGAAAACCACCCCGAATCCCTGCTGCGCGGAAAACCGAAATGACCTGGATCGTACGAACGGGCGCCGCGGCCTTGGCTCTGGCGCTGGCGGGCTGCGGAAGCCCGGACAACAAATACTTCACCCTGAGCACCGAAGGCCCCGCCGCGCCGGCCTCGCAGGCAGTCATGAGCCGCACGGTCTCGGTCGACGAGGTGACCATCCCCGCCTATCTCGACCGCCCCCAGATCGTCATCCGCCAGGATGCCAACCGCGCCGACATCCGCGAATTCGAACGCTGGGTGGAACCGCTGGACAGCATGATCCGCCGGGTATTGGCCGCCGATCTCGCTGCACGGCTGGGCGCCGGCCGGGTGCTCGACAGGCCGGCCAAGGACACCGCACTCATCGCCGTCACGATCGACGAATTCGGCCAGGACGGCGACCGCGTGGTGCTGCGCGGGCAATGGACGGTGAAAACCGGCGGCAAGGACGCGCCGGCGGTGCCGCATAGCTTCAGCCACGAGGAACCGCTGGGCAAGGCCGAGATGCCGGACATGGTGGCGGCGATGAGCCGGCTGGTGGGGGCACTGGCGGATGAGGTTGCGGGAGCGGCCGCCCACTAGCCTGCCGGACGGCCATTTTTCCGCCCCATTTCCCACCGATAAACTTCTTCCACTTTCCATTTCGAATCAGTTAGATTCACGATCATGTGGAGATTCTGGATCAGCTTCGCCGTCATGGCCGGGCTCACCGCTTGCGGCAGCGACCCCAGCCCTTCGGCGGGAAGCGGCGTCAAGGTTGCCAGCCTGACGAATGTCGGGATGCTGCCGCCGCCGACGCAGTGCGTGCTGTTCGCACGGGATTTCACCGGGGCGCATTTGCGTGGCGACGCCTGGGCCTGGTGGGATGCGGCGGCGGGGGTTTATCCGCGCAGCGACGTGCCGCATGCCGATACGATCCTGGTGCTGAAATCGACCTCGCAGCTCCGCCTCGGCCATGTCGGCGTGGTGAAGAAGGTGGTCGGCCCGCGCGAGATCCTGCTGACACACGCCAACTGGGGCAGCGACGACCCGACCCGCCGCGTGGTGCATGATTCCACCGCCGTCGTCGATGTCTCGCCCGGCAACGACTGGTCCCAGGTCCGCTTCTGGCACGCGCCGTCGCATGCGTTCGGCAAGGTCTATGCGGCGTACGGGTTCATTTATCCGAAGCGGTTCGATGGGGACCAGGCGGTCTGGTAGCCCCTCATAAATCTCCTCCTTCATGAAAACCCTCGCCCTCCGGGAGAGGGTTACGTAGGCTTAGCGAACGCATGTGAGCTTAGCCGGAGTTGGGTGAGGGTGACCCTGCCGCGGGACCGTACCCTCACCCTCCCAGCCTTCGGCCAGGCCCTCCCTCTCCCGGGGGGCGAGGGGCTTAGAGACGGGAGGACACTCATGGATATCGTCGATGTGCAGGTCCACGCCAATGTGCTGGGCACCGAGACAACGCTGGCGATCATGGATGCGCTGGGCATCCAGGCGGTGCTGTTCGATGAATATGTGGGGGCCGGCAAGGACGGGGCGTTGCATCCCGGCTATCGGTTGCCCAACGGCGCCTTTCGCTGTGTGGGCCCGAACGCGGAGGCGGCGGCGATGGCCCATCCCGAGCGCTTCGGTTTCCTGATGCGGGTCGACCCGCTGGACCCCGGTATCGAAGGCTGGATCGAGGTGCTGGCCGCGGCGCCCGGCTTCAAGGCGCTGCGGACCATCACCTTCACCCCGGCCGAGGGCAAAATCTTCGAGGGTGGCGGCCATGACAGGCTGCTGAAGGCCGCAAAGGCGCACAATCTGCCGGTCTTCGTCACCTGCCCGCGCCGGGTACCGCATCTGGCGCAGTATGCCGAGCGCTTCCCCGACGTGCAGTTCGTCATCGACCATTGCGGCGTGGCGTTCGATGCACCGCGCGGCGAGGCGACGATCGACGATGCGGTGGCGATAGCCCGCTATCCCAATGTCGCCTACAAATGGGCGCACGCCCCGTCCTTCCTGTCGACAGCGCCCTATCCCTTCCCCGACCTGGAGCCCAAGCTTCGCCGCGCCGTCGACGCCTTCGGGCCCGAGCGGGTGATGTGGGCCAGCGACTATACGGTGACCCGCCGGCGGACGAGCTGGGGCGAGGCGCTGTTCTCCATCCGCCATTCCCCGGTGCTCTCCGAGGACGAGAAGGCCTGGATCCTGGGCCGCACCGCCCGCAAGATCCTCAAATGGCCGGGCCCGGAGAAACCCCGCAAGCCCGCCTCCCTGCATCCCGGACACGCAGACTAACCATCAAATCCGCAACCTGAAGTCGCAATAAACAGTAGACTGTCCCCATATTTGTGCGACTGTAATCACGTTCGCCGACTGGTTTTTACCGGAGGGTTGCAATGGGTGACGCGCATTATGACCTGATCGTGATCGGGTCCGGCCCGGCGGGGGAGAAAGGTGGGGCGCAGGCCGCCTTCTTCGGCAAGTCCGTCGCCCTCGTCGAAAAGGAATCGGGCTATGGCGGGGCCGCCACCAACACCGGCACCCTGCCCTCCAAGACTCTGCGGGAATCGGCGCTCTATCTCTCCGGCTTCGAGAAGCGCGGCCTTTACGGCATCAACCTCGAGATGAAGGACAGGGTCACCGCCCGCGACTTCTTCTATCGCGAGCATGAGGTGGTGCACAGCGAGCAGGCCCGCATCACCGCCAATATCGAAGCGCACAAGATGGCGGTTTATCACGGCGCGGGATCGTTCATTGACGACCACACGCTGTGCGTCACCGCCGCCGATGGCGCACGGACCCTGCTGACGGCCGACAAATTCCTGATCGCCACCGGGTCGTGCCCGACCCACCCCGGCAATATCCCGTTCCAGGACAAGCGGGTCTTCGATTCCGACACGATCCTGAAGCTGCACGACATGCCGCAGACCATGCTGGTGATCGGCGGCGGGGTGATCGGCAGCGAATATGCCTGCATGTTCGCGGCGCTGGGCATCAAGGTGTCGCTGATCGACGGACGCGACCGGCTGCTCGGCTTCATGGACGCTGAGATCAGCGCGGCGCTGGCGCGGGCGATGGGAAAGCTCAACATCGACCTTTTTCTCTCAGACTCGGTCGTGACGATCGACCCCGCCGATAAGCTCCACATCACATTGAAGTCAGGCCACAAATTCCCGGTCGATATCGTGCTGGCCGCCACCGGCCGCGACGGGGCGACCAAGGATATGGGGCTGGAGGGGATCGGCATCGTGCCGAGCAATCGCGGCCTGATCGCGGTCAACGAGCATTACCAGACCGCCGTGCCGCACATCTACGCAGCGGGCGACGTGATCGGCTTCCCGGCGCTGGCCTCGACCTCGATGGAGCAGGCGCGCATCGCCATGTCCCACGCCTTCGACCTTAAGTTCAAGGAGCGGATGGCGCCGATCCTGCCCTATGGCATCTATACCATCCCGGAATGCTCGATGGCCGGCGAGACCGAGGAGTCGCTGACCAAGGCCGGCGTCGATTACGTCTGCGGCCACGCCTACTACAAGACCAACGCCCGCGGCGAGATCATCGGCGACGAGGACGGGTTTTTAAAACTGCTGTTCCGCACCGACGACATGAAGCTGATGGGCGTCCACGTCATCGGCGAGCAGGCGAGCGAACTGGTCCATATCGGCCTCACCGCCCTGCTGTCGAACGCCACCGCCGACCTCTTCATCGCCACTTGCTACAACTATCCGACCCTGTCGGAGATCTACAAATACGCGACCTACAGCGCCTTGCAGGCACGCCTGAAGAAGCTGGCGGCGTAAGGGTTCTTCTCATCGTCATTCCCGCGAAGGCGGGAATCCAGGAATTTTCGAACCGCAAAGACGCCAAGGCGCAAAGCACGAAAAGCCGTCATTGCGAGGAGCGCAGCGACGCGGCAATCCAGGAATGCCCGTGCCTTCGCTCCGCTCGCAATGACGAGCACTGACGCCTTGGCGGTTCAAAACTTCAAAAGCCTCCCGCTGCGGCAATTG
>Ga0070665_100005406_pt1 | contig 13177 bp, 8 predicted proteins | sample KBSS13metaG_FD_65862 | JGI IMG/M metagenome (GOLD analysis project Ga0070665, IMG submission 65862) | Switchgrass rhizosphere microbial communities from Kellogg Biological Station, Michigan, USA - KBS S1-3 metaG | ecosystem: Host-associated > Plants > Roots > Rhizosphere > Soil ... | reverse complement strand
ACTTTGCGCTGGTCGTTCATCACGTCGTCGAATTCGACGACCTGCTTGCGGATGTCGTAGTTGCGCGCCTCGACCTTCTTCTGAGCGGTCTCGATCGCCTTCGAGATCCATGGGCTGACGATCGCCTCGCCGTCCTCGAGATTGCTCTTCATCAGGCGCGAGAACATCGTCTGCGGGCCGAAGATGCGCAGCAGATCGTCGTCGAGGCTGAGGTAAAATTTCGACAGGCCAGGGTCGCCCTGGCGTCCTGAGCGGCCGCGCAGCTGGTTGTCGATGCGGCGGCTCTCGTGCCGCTCCGTGCCGAGCACGTAGAGGCCGCCGACGCCGAGCACCTTTTGCTTCTCGGTAACAATCTCGGCGCGAACCTTTTCGGCCTGGGCATCATACTCGGGCGTTCCCACCGCGAGGTCGGAGAACTCGTCTTGCATGCGGAACTCGAGGTTGCCGCCCAGCTGAATGTCGGTACCCCGGCCAGCCATGTTGGTGGCGATCGTCACCGCCCCGATGCGGCCCGCCTGGGCGACGATATGCGCTTCCTGCTCGTGGAAGCGGGCATTCAGCACCGAATGTTTGACGCCTTCCTTGTGAAGATACTCGGACAGCATCTCCGACTTTTCGATCGAGACCGTGCCGACGAGCACAGGCTGGCCCAGTTCCTGCTTCGTCTTCAGCTCTTCGGCGATCGCAGCGAACTTCTCCGGCATCGTCTTGTAGAAGACGTCGTCCTCGTCCTTGCGCTGGACCGGAACGTTGGTCGGGATCGACACCACGTTCATCTTGTAGATGTCGAAGAACTCCGGCGCCTCGGTCATCGCCGTGCCGGTCATGCCGGCAAGCTTCGGGTACATGCGGAAATAGTTCTGGAAGGTGATCGAGGCGAGTGTCTGGTTCTCGGGCTCGATCGCCACGCCTTCCTTGGCCTCGACCGCCTGGTGCAGCCCGTCCGACCAGCGGCGGCCTTCCATCATGCGGCCGGTGAACTCGTCGATGATGACGACTTTGTCGTCCTTGACGATGTAATCGATGTCTTTCTTGAACATGACGTTCGCCTTGAGCGCCTGGTTCAAGTGATGGACGACTTGGGTATTGGCGACGTCGTAGAGGTTGCGGCCCTCGATCAGGCCGGCAGCCTCGAGCATTCGCTCTGCCTTCTCCGTCCCGTCTTCGGTCAGGACGACGCTCTTCTGCTTTTCGTCCTTGTCGTAATCGGCCTCGACCAAGGTCTTCACCAGCCCGTCGACCGAAATGTAGAGGTCGGATTTGTCGTCGGTCGGACCCGAGATGATCAGCGGAGTCCGCGCCTCGTCGATCAGGATCGAGTCAACTTCGTCAACGATCGCGAAATTGAACGGCCGCTGGACCATTTGCTCGCGGCTGTATTTCATGTTGTCGCGAAGGTAGTCGAAGCCGAGCTCGTTGTTCGTCGCGTAGGTGATGTCGCTGCCGTAGGCGTCGACCTTCTCCTGGTCGGTCATGTTAGGGACGATGACGCCGACACTCATGCCGAGAAAGCGGTAGATCTGCCCCATCCACTCCGCGTCGCGGCGGGCGAGATAGTCGTTGACGGTGACGACGTGGACGCCCTTGCCCTCGAGCGCGTTGAGATAGACCGCCAGGGTCGCGACCAGCGTCTTGCCCTCGCCCGTCTTCATCTCGGCGATCTCGCCGCGATGCAGCGCGATGCCACCGATCAGCTGGACGTCGTAATGCCGCTGGCCAAGGGTGCGGATGGCCGCCTCGCGGACGGTGGCGAAGGCCTCGGGAAGGATGTTATCGAGCTTTTCGCCACTGGCCAGCCGCTGCCGGAAGACTTCGGTCTGGCCCTTCAGCTCATCGTCGCTCAGCGCCGAAATATTGGGCTCGAAGCCGTTGATCGCATCGACATATTTGCCGAGGCTGCGGACATAGCGATCGTTGGCCGATCCGAAGATGCTTTTTGCCACTGCGGCGAACACGTGAATTCCCTTAAAAACCCGCGCGTTACAGAAGGGCGAAGAAGCTCCCGCCAACGCTATGGGAAATTGCGTCCGGCGATGTAAGGAGCACCCCCCTTATAGTCAATTAAGGCGAGCCAAGATGGGACAGACCGGCGGGTGCATGTGCGGCGCCGTCCGCTACGAACTCAAGAGCGAGCCCTTCGATTGCGGCTGGTGCCACTGCCGAACTTGCCAGCTTACCAGCGGTTCGCCGGCCATGGTGTTTGCGAGCGTTCCCGACGGCGACCTCACCTGGACCAGGGGCGGAGACAAAGTGAAATCGGTGGCCTCCTCAAGCTTCGGCCATCGCGAATTCTGCGGCGAATGCGGAACGCCGTTCCTGATGAAAGTCGATCACCAGCCCGAGACCGTCGACTTCAGCGTCGCGACACTGGACGATCCGAACGCGGTCGCGCCGCGTTTCCACATCTTCTGGGGCAGCCGGATCGCCTGGTTCGAGCCGAAGGACGAGCTCCCGCGGCACGACAAGTTCAGGCCTGATACGCGTGGGCTCGACGGAACCGAGCTCCCGGAATGAAAGCCTAAGCGGCGCTCGACTGCGAGCTCGACTGGGGAGCAGCGTCGAGATTTGCCTCAAGCCACTGCTGGATCTGGCTGCGCGGCGCCGCGCCGACCTTCTGGGCGACCGGCTGGCCGCCCTTGAACAGCAGCATGGTGGGAATGCCGCGGACGCCGTAGCGGCTCGGCGTATCGGGATTCTCGTCGATGTTGAGCTTCGCAACAGTGACCTTGTCGCCGAGCTCGCCGGCAATCTCCTCGAGCGCCGGGCCGATCATCCGGCACGGGCCGCACCATTCCGCCCAGAAGTCGACGAGCACTGGACGCTCCGATCCGAGGACGTCGGTTGCGAAGCTCTGGTCGGTGACGGTGGTGGTGGCCATGACGGGCGACTCTCCTGACGGGCTGCAAAAGTTAACAGGCATATGGGCGCTCGCGCCGCGCCTCTCAAGGCATCAGTTCGATGAGTTTCGGGCCAGCCGTGTACAATAGGGATGCGCTGACCTGCCGTCCGGGGAAGATGACCCGCAGCGCTTCGGTATAAGCTTTCATCTGCGCGCGGTGCGAATTCGGGATGTCTGCATCGGTCGCGGGCACCCTGCCCGTCTTGAAGTCGATCACCGAGACTTTAGCCTCTTCGACCTGAATGCGGTCCACGGTGCCAGCGATCACGCGCCCGTCGGGCAATGTCGCGGCCAACGGCGCTTCCGCCAGCGATCCGGGCCCGAATAGATCGCCGAAGCGCGGATCAGAGAGAATGCCGCAAACCTGCGCGACGATCTCCGCACGGACGCTCGCGTCCGATACGCCAGCAGACCGCTCGAGCCAGAGGTCGGCCGCCTCGGGCCGCGCGCTCGCATCCACCGCCGGCAAGCGCTCCAGCAACTGGTGGATCCAGATTCCGCGAAGCGCCGCGGCGCGCATCGCCTCGCTTGGTGGCGGGGCGCTTTCATCATCGAGCGCAATCGCAGACGGAGCGAGGGGGCGCGGCGGCCGCGCCTCGGGCGGCGCCGGCTCGTGCGCCCAACCGGGGATTGTGGCCGGCGGAGGCAGGCTCTTGCTCGCTGCGCGCTTCTTCAGTGCCCGGGTCCCCGAACCAAAGCTCAGCATCACATGGCCGATGCCCGGTGCGGCGATCGGGATCATCGCCTGCTCGACGATCCGGTGCCAGCAATTGAGCGGACGGGGATCCGCGCCGTCCTTGCGCTCCTTGGGCCTGACGCCGCTGACGATCAGCCGGTCGGCCGCCCTGGTCAACGCGACGTAGAGCAGGCGCATATGCTCTTCGAGGTCGCGTTGCTCCTCCTCGCGGATCGTGTCCTCGAACGGCGGGCAGCGCTCATCCTTCTTCGGACGCAGCAAGGGCGCTTTCACTCCGTCGATCTCGATGTCTACCGTCAATGGGGTGCGCCCAAGCCGCGCCGGATCGGCAGTCGCATCGGCGAGGATCACCACTGGTGCTTCGAGGCCCTTGGCGCCGTGCACCGTCATCACCCGAACCTCGTTGGCAGGGGCGCCCGGGTCCCGCTGAACATCGACCGTCCCGCGCGAAAACCAGGATAGGAAGCGATCGAGCGACGCGATTTCGTTCCGCTCAAAGTCGAGCGCGCTGTTCATCAGCTCGTCGATCGGGTCGCGCGCAGCCATGCCGAGCCGCGAATAAAGCTTGCGCCGTCCCTGCATCGGGCCCGTCAGTATCGTTTCCAGGAAGCGCGACGGAGTCGTGAAATCCGCGATCCGGAGCAGTTCCGCCAGCGTCTCATGAGTCTCCCCGAAATCCGCCGCCCGCCGCCTCAGCTCCCGCCAAAGCGAACCCCCGCGGCCGTAGGCGAGGTCGCGCAGTTGGTCCTGGTCCCAGCCGAGCAGCGGCGAGACGAGCAGGCAAGCGAGGCTGAGATCGTCATTGGGCTGGACCGCGAACTTCACCGCTGCCAGCAGGTCCTGGACGGCGATCGGCTCGTGCAGGTGCAGGCGGTCCACGCCAGCCACCGGAACGCCAGCCGAGAAGAGCCGAGCGACGATCAGCGACGCCAGCTCGCCGCGGCTGCGCACCAGGATCAGGACATCGCCCGGCGACAGGGGCTTCTCAGTCGAGGCTAGCACGGGCGCATCTTCGACCATGCGCTTGATCCGCTCCGCCAGCGCATCGGCATATTTGCGATCGCGGATGCTGATCCAGCGTTCCTCACCCTCGTCGCTGTCGTCGGGCGATTCCTCGACGGCAAACGGCTCCCACAGCTCGACCGACCCCGGACGCTGCTGGTGAAAAGCGCGATGCGCCGGCGGTGCTTCACCGAGTCCCATCGCGGCAGGTCCGACCGTCTCGATCACCTTGTCGACCACGTCCAGCACTGGCTGCGCAGAACGGAAGCTGGCGGCGATCGACAGGTCTCGGAATTCTCGCGCGCCCTGGCGATAGCTGAACAGGTCATCGCCCGTGCTCATCTCAGCCGCGCGCCGCTTGAACATATCGCGCGTTTCGCGGAACCGGGTCGGGTCGGTGCCCTGGAAGCCGTAGATCGCCTGCTTGAAGTCGCCGACCATGAAGAGCGTTCGAACGCGCTGCTCGGCTTCGCTCGAGCCGCTGAAATATTCCTCGACCAGCTGCTCGATGATCTCCCACTGCGCGGCATTGGTGTCCTGCGCCTCGTCGACCAGCACGTGGTCGACTTGCCGATCGAGCTTGTAGCGCACCCAGTCGCCCATGCCCTGTTGTCTGAGAAGGGTGCGGGTCCATTCGATCAAGTCGTTGAAGTCGGCGACGCCGGCGGCGCGCTTGGCGCGTGTATAGGCCGCGGCGAAGGCCTGCCCGGCGCGAAGTCCAGCTGCAATGTCGGCCGCGAGCCTGGCGCCATTCTGGAGCCGAAGCAGCTCGCCAATCAAATTGGCAAGGCGACCGGCATGCTCCTCATAGTGCGGTTCCGCCCTGGTCTGGCCCGCGGACACGCGCGGAGCCCCTTTCTCCGTCAGCACGACTTTGCGCAGCTCCCCCAGCCGCGCCGCACGCTCGATCGGAGTCAGGCCAAGCCACTGCTCGATCGTGTCGGCATGGCCAAAGCCCGTCGCCGTCCCCCAACGGCGATTAGCGTCGGCCACGGCTCGCAACAGGTCGCAGTCGAAGCCATCGTCGCCACAGCGGCTGGCGATGTAGTCCTCGGGAGACTCCTCCCGCAGGTCCATTCGCTTGCGGATTTTAGCTTCGATCCGTCCGGGGGCCCCGAGCGCGTCCATCGCCTCCGGTCGGCGCGCGCAAGCCTGCAGATATTCGACCGCGTTTGCTTCGCCGAGCCTGCGGCTGAGCACCTGAACGTCACGGATAAGCGCTTCGTTGCCCGTCGCCTCAGCATCGGCCAGCAGTTCCGCGAGCGTGCGCCGGACCAATTCCTGCTCGGCGCGCCCTTCGATCGGCTGGAATCCAGGAACGATCCCTGCTTCAGCGGGAAAGGCCGCGAGCAGCGATTGCGAGAACGCGTGGATGGTCTGGATCTTGAGGCCGCCCGGGCAATCGAGCACCTTGGCGAAAAGCTGGCGGGCGCGTTCCAGAGTCCGTGGGTCGGTAGGCGCGCGAAGTGCGAACAACTCCTTCCTCAGGATCTTGTCGGGAATCCGCACCCAGGCGGCCAGGCGGGCGCCGATCCGGTTGGCCATTTCGGCTGCGGCAGCCTTGGTGAAGGTGAGGCACAGGATCGATTCCGGTCGCGCACCTTGCAGCAACAGAAGGAGCACTCGGGCCGTAAGGACTTGCGTCTTGCCGGTCCCCGCCGACGCCGACAGCGACGCGTGAGCGACGGGGTCCGCAGCCAGCGCCTGCTCGTCCATCAAGGGCGGAAAGGTCTTGAAGCGCGCGTTCATGTGACTTCCCAACCCGCGCGGGAGACCATAGAGAAAGCCGCATGAGCGATGGCAGCGACGAACGAGCGGAAAAGGAGCGGCGCGACAAGCTGGTCAAAGCCAGCGTTGCAGTTGGCATCGGCTCGGCGGCGATCGTCGCCGCGCTGCTTTATGCGTCCAAGATCAAGAAGAAGCGCGGATAACTTCATTCGCGGCCGTACCATTCCTCGAGCCGCATGAGCTGGTCATAGTCCCCGTAGGGCGCGTAGGCCGGATTCAGCTGCGCCGTGAACGGCTCGGTGCCGGTCAGCCAGCTTTCTGCCGCTTCCTGGAAGTTGCGATAGGCGTGGGCGAGGAACTCGCCAGGCTGCATGTCCTTGTCGGGGCGCATCAGCCGTCCGAATTTTCCGCGATAGCGCGCCAGCGACCAATATTCGAAAATCTCAGGGTCGCCTGAGACTCCGTCGAACCCCCCAGCCCGGCCAATCAAACCGAGCAGGCCAAGCTGGAGCGAAAAGCCCTCCCTTACGGACTTCTGGGAAGGCGGCTGCCCAGTCTTGTAGTCGATGATCGCCAGGCTGCTATCCGGAAGCCGGTCTATCCGATCCGCACGCCCCTGGACGACGATTCCGCCGAGCGGCGCCTGGCCTTCAATCTCGGCTCTTAGCGGCCGTCGGCCCTCCTGCTGGTTCTCACGCTCCATGTTGGCGATCCAGTCGATCGCTTCGAGCAGGCGCGGCGCCCACAAGGCGCGAAGCATGGGATGGATGGCTTCGTCCCTCAGCAGCTGTTCGGCGCGCGGGCGGAGCTTGTCGGGATCGCATTCGTCGTTCTGCTGCCAATCCTGCAGCACCTGGTGCACCGCGATCCCCTTCCAGCGCGCGGTGTGATCGTCGTCGACCGGATCGCGTTTGCGAAGGCCGAGGATCGCCTGGGCATAGAAAGCGAAGGGATCGGCCATCAGCCGGTCAACCGCCGTCACGTGGATCTTCTGCGGCCGTTGCTCGGCGGGCGGTGACGGGGCCGGTCTCGCGACCGGGCGCGGCGGTCCCGGGTCCTCCAGCGACTCAGTCAGCCGCTCGAGAGTCCGGTCGCGCGGCAAGCCGCCGCTGATCGCATTGAGTCGCAGCAGGAATCGAGACGCGACCGTCGGCGACTTGGAATCGCGCCTTGCCCGAGTGAGCAGCACTTCGGGCGCGCCGAGCGCGCTCGCGAAGTCATGCGCCGCCAGTCCGATCCGGTTGTCGAGCGTCGGCATTTCAAGTGTCGCCCTGACTTTGGGCGGAAGCCATGGATCCGGTGCTGGCAGTGCTGGCCACACGCCCTCGTTGAGGCCGCCGAGCACGACCAGGTCGGCGCGCTGAAGCCGGGCTTCGAGCAGGCCCCAGATGAAGACACGGGGATGCCCGCCGTAGGGCGGTCGAACCGAACGCGCATCAAGCAGCTGCCGAAGCAAGGGAACGGCGTCCGCGGCTGCGACGCGCAGCTCTTCCGCTGCCACTGAAGCCTCAAGCTCGGCGATGACCCCGGCGGCCTCCCGCCCCGCAGGTCCGCGCCAGGCAAGGTCGTCGGCTAGAATTTCCGCCGCCGAGACGAGGCTCCGCGCGAACTCCGCCAGCGGCAAGCACTCATTGAGCAGCCCATCGAGCGGCTTGATCCGTCGCCGGACCGCCTGCCATTCGCGCTTGTCGCCGAATAACTGATCAAGCCCGCCAAGGCCTGCCGCCGGACGCGGCCCGCGAAGCTTGAGATCCAGCTCCCGCACCGCATCGAGCCACTTGACCCGGTCTTCACCCTCGCCACCGACCAGTGGGTGCTTGAGCAAGGCAAGCAGTGCGACGGGCGCCAGCTCCTCGGCCGCGGCGCTGGCGATCCCGAGCAGGAGTGTCCCGACGGGCGTCATTGATAGGGGTTTGCCGGCACTGTCGTCGGCGTCGATTCCCCAGCGGGCGAGTAGCGCGGCAACGCGCGTGGCGAGCTGGCGATCCGGCGTTACCAGTGCTGCGGTCTTGCCCGGAGTTTCTAGCGCTTCGCGCAGTGCCAATGCGATCGCTTGAGCTTCGGCCGCGGGATCTGGCAGCTCGGCGAGCTTGATGCCGGAAAGCCGCCGCTCAGCCGGTTTCAGCATCTCCCATTTGTGCGAGAAGTCAGCCGCCGCCATCGCATTTGCCACGGCTCGCCCGCGCGCCGCGGACGATGCAAAGTCGCCGGATCTTTGCCACAGCCGGACCTCATCCCGGGCAACACCCAGTCGATCGAGCAGCAGCTTCAAATGATGTTGCGGATGGGTCGCCTCACCCCGCCCGTCCTGGTCGGGGCCCAGCGCGTCCCATTCCTCATCTGAGAAGAGGTTGGCGAGCCACAGGCCCGGAAGCACGACCATGCCGTCCGGTATCCGCGCGACGCGCGCGACCAGCGCAGCGACTGCCGGTGCTGCGGTCGTGATGCCCGCGGCCACGGTGAAGCCCGCTGGCGGCTCGTCCTTCCAGCGAACTGACAAGGTCTCGAGCAAGCGGTTACGGCGCTCGGCGAGGTCAATTGCGCCCTGCTGGGCGAGAATTTGCGGCCAGTTTTCGTAGATTAGCTGCAATTTCGCGAGCGATTTCTCCCAATGGCGCGCCAGATCGCTCGTTTCCGCGACCGCCTCGCGCAATCTGCTCGGTGCGATCTTCTCGACCAGCAGGGCATCAAGCGTCCGGGCAAGGTCGGCAGCCATCCGCAGGTCTTCTGGCGCCCCTTCCCCTTTGACCAGGGACGCCAGACGCAGCAACCGCTCGGTCGGGGCGATCGCCGGCGGCAACGGGTCGTCAATGCGGTCAAGCGCGCCGCCGATCCGTTCATCGAGCTCGGGGTCGCCGATCGGAATCAGGCGCGGCAGTAGCAGTCCGCTACCGCTTTGCCGGACGAATGCCTCGGTGACCGCCCGGACCGCGCGATTGTTCGGCAGCAGGATGCGCCCCTCGGCGAGGCCCAGAGGCGCGTTGCCGAACTTCGCGATCAACCCCGCTGCAAGGGCGTCGGCGAACGAACGATGAGACGGAATGGTGTAGACCGCCGGGCGGTCAGGCATTCTCGAGCGCCGCTTCCGTCATTGGGATCGACTGCGGTGTACCGACATCGAACCACAGGCCCTGGTGAACCGCGCCGAACGCCCGGCCATCCTCGATCGCGCGATCCCACAGGATGTTGGTTGAAAACGGTCCGTCCGGGGCGTCACGCAGCAGGCGCTTCGAGACCATCTGGATGCCGGTGAAGACGAACGGGGCAACATGGCTTCGCTCGCGGCGGCGGATGCGACCTGTGCGGTCCATGTGAAAATCGCCCATCCCGCGATGATTGAGCGCGCGCGCCTGCGGTACCAGCAGCAGGAGCGCATCCATCTTCGAATCGTCCCATTGCGAAGCAAGCAATTTGATGGTGTCGGCCGGTCCGTCGATCCACAAGTTGTCGCTATTCAAGGCAAGAAACGGGTCGCAATCGATCAGCGGAGCTGCTTTCACCAGGCCGCCGCCGGTTTCCATTAGCAGGCCACGTTCGTCCGAAATGACAACCTCGAGTCCATGCGCTCGCGTCGCCAGATGGGCCTCAAGCGCATCAGCAAGATAATGGACGTTGACGACGACCTTCCGGACCCCCGCGGTTCCAAGCTTCTCGAGTACATGATCGAGCAACGCCTTGCCGTTGACCTCGATCAGGGGCTTGGGCTTGGTCGCTGTCAGCGGCCGCATCCTTTTGCCCAGCCCGGCCGCCATGATCATCGCCGTGGTCGGCACCTGGGCCGGCACTTCTGCGCGAAGGCGCAACGCTCGTTTCGCCTGGCTCAAGCCGAATCACTCCACGGTTCGCGCCGGTATCTGTCGGGGACGTTGGCATCAAACCATGCGCGAATGGGCTGTAGGTGAGGCTGCTGCAGATCGCGTTCGAGCAGACCCCACATTCGCGGCTGGAAGCGACGATAGCCGGGTTTGTTGTCGCGCTTCCACAACCGCGTGAACACGCCGAGGATTCGCGTATTGCGCTGCGCCGCGAGCGCCCAATAGGCACGCTCGAATGTTTCGCCGTGGCCAGTCGCGGCGACATAACGGTCGAGCATTGCCCGCTCGATGGCTTCGGGCACGTCGCGCCGCGCGTCCTCGAGCACCGAGGCGAGGTCGTAAGCGGGATGCCCGGCGACGGCGTCCTGAAAGTCGAGCAAACCGAAATGCTCGACGCCCGCCCTCCCGCCGACGAGCATGATATTCTCGGCATGATAGTCGCGGAGCACGGTGACAGGCCCAAGGCCGTCGTTCGCGACCGGCTGGAGGACTTCGGCCCAGGCGGCGCGATAGCTCTCAGTGTCGACTTCGGCGGCTACTGCGGGACAGTACCATTCCGTAAATAGCTCAAGCTCGTCGAGCCATTGATCGAGGCTGTGCGGGCGAAGGCCAGGCATGGCGCTGTGCCCGTGAAGATGGATCAGAACGTCCGTTGCAAGCGCGTATAGCTCATGTTCAGCGGCAGGATTACTGTCGAGCCACTCGCGCAATCGCCAGTCACCGAAATCGCCCAGCAGGAGCAATCCCTGGCGCAAGTCGCGTGCGAGAATTTGCGGCGCGCTGAGGCCTACCGAGGCAAGCCATTCTGCGACGGCGACGAACGGCCGCGGGTCCTCATGCGGCGGCGGCGCATCCATGAGCACCGCAGTGCGGTCGCCATGAACGACGCGGAAGTAGCGGCGGAACGATGCATCGCCGGCGAGCGGAAGGATTTGCGCTCCCTGCCAGCCACAAGTGGCAAGGAATTCATCGGCATAGGGCGGCGGGGTCATCGGGGAGGCCATCTCCCTTCCCATGACGGGGGCACCTTCGCTGTCAAGATTCTGTCGCCGTCCTGCGCGAAGTCGAGCGACAAACGGAGTGCATCCGGCCAGACGCCGTCGCCTGCCCGCTCCGGCCATTCGACCAGCAGAACGGCGTCTGCGGCCGCATCCAGGCCAAGCTCCTCGATCTCCGACGGTTGCTCGATGCGGTACAGGTCGACATGCCAGACAGCCGGCGAAAGCCCGTCATAAGGCTGGACGATCGCGAAGCTCGGGCTCGGGACCTCGCCGGAATGGCCCAACGCGGCAATGAATCCACGCGCGAGCGCCGTCTTGCCGACGCCGAGCGGTCCTGACAGCGTGATGACGTCACCCGCTCGCGACGCCCGCGCCAGGACGGCGCCGGCGGCGGCGGTCTCGACTTCGCTCTTCAAGATCATGGAGTGCCGCGTGGAATCGACAACGTCACCGCCGTGCCCTTGCCCTTCTCGGACTCGATTTCGACGGAGCCACCGTGCGCTTCAATGAATTGCCTCGTCAGGGGCAGGCCGAGCCCAAGCGCAGCTTCGCCACGAACCCCAGCTTCTGCCACACGGTCGAACCGGTCGAAGACTCGCGGCAGATCGGTCGAGTCGATCCCCGTCCCGTTATCGGTGATCCGAATTACCGCCTCTTTCTTGTCGCCGTCCGCCGACAGGGCGATCCGTCCCTTTCGGTCTGTGTAGGCAATCGCGTTCTGGAGCAGATGCTCGATCGACTCCCTAAGCCGACGGGCATCGCCCAGCACCTGCCCGGCGGAGGCCGCTATTTCGACGTCCAGCTTCTGGGCCTTTTCGGCCGCGCGGGGCTTAACTGTCTCTACCGCGGCTCGGCACAATCCGCCGATATCGACCCGCTCTTTCTCCAGCGCGACGCCGCGCGTGTCTCCAGTAGTAAGGTCCAGCACGTCGTTGATCAGCTTCGACAACCGCCCAACCGATTCAAGGATGGCGCTGACATAATCCCCCGCCTTGGGGCTGAGATCGCCGGCATAGCCTCCGCCGAGAAGTTCGGCGAAACCGCCGATCGACGTGAGCGGGGTTCGCAGCTCGTAGCTCATATTGGCCACGAAGTCGGTCTTGACCCGGTCGGCCTCCTCGAGCGCCGCGGCGCGCTCGCGAAGCGCGGCTTCGATCCGGGTCGAATCCGTCACGTCGACCATCGTGAGCAGTGCGTTGCCGTCAGGAAGCGGGACTGCCGCGAACTGAAAATGGCGGCCGTCAGTCATCGAGATGCGCCCGGTGGAGGACTGCCGTTCGGTGGTCGTTTGGCGGACCATTTCGCGGATCTGCGCGGCGGCGTTCGGATTGACGAGCTTGCGGGCCATCGCCGGGACGAGCTCGTCGACCCGCGGATGGCTGGCGAGCCATTCCTCGTCGAGCTCCCAATCTTCGATGAAGCGCCGGTTCCATGTGTAGAGGCGGCCGTCGCTCGCGAACACGCTGATCGCTTCATACAGGTTGTCGAAGGTCGCCGCCCTAACCCGAAGAAGCGTATCGCGGGCGGAAGCCAGGCGAAGCTGCTCAGTCCGGTCTTCGAGGAACAGTCTCAGGCCGCCATCCGGCAGCGGCTGTGCAACGACGCGGATATGGTCGCCTGCCGGAAGCATCCATTCTTCCTCGATCACTTCCTCTGGGCTCGTGAACCAGTTCCGGCGCTCTTCCTTCCATGCCGGGAAATCGCGGGTTTCCGGAAGCCGCTGCTGGTCCCGCATACGTTCAATCACTCGGTCGAATTCGGGCTCTTCGGCCAGCCATTCGGGATCGAGCTGACTCATCGCGGCGAACGGCCGGTTGAAGAAGCTCAAGGTGCGGTCGGCGTCGAACTGCGCGGTTCCGGCAGTCATGCGATCCGCGAGCTCGCGCTGCGACTCGATATATCGGGCGAGGTCAGCCCGCGCTTCCTCCAAATCCTGGACGTCGAGCGCGAAGCCAGCGACCGCACCGGTCGACAGCGGTACGTCGACAATCCGCAGCATTCGCCGCTCGCCGCGGATGATTGCCGGCTGCATCCG
>Ga0070665_100005405_pt1 | contig 13178 bp, 15 predicted proteins | sample KBSS13metaG_FD_65862 | JGI IMG/M metagenome (GOLD analysis project Ga0070665, IMG submission 65862) | Switchgrass rhizosphere microbial communities from Kellogg Biological Station, Michigan, USA - KBS S1-3 metaG | ecosystem: Host-associated > Plants > Roots > Rhizosphere > Soil ... | reverse complement strand
TCGAAGTGCTCGTTGGAGAAGGTGATCCAGGCCGAGTCGTACTCGTCCTGCGGCGGGACGTCGAGGTACTGCATCGCCATCCCGTGGAAGAAGTTCAGCTGGCGGGTCACGATGCCTCCTTGATGAAGCTCAGGACGGTGGTGGCGACGGCGTCGGGCTGCTCGATGATGAGGGCGTGCCCGGTGCCCGGCACGCGCTCGATGCGCGCCTGCGGGATGAGCTGCCCGTAGGAGCCGACCGAGTTCGCGTCGGGCAGCAGCCGGTCGTTCTCCGCCCCGATCAGCAGCGTCGGCATCGTGATGCGGCGCAGGAGCCGCGGCAGCGAGCGGTCGTGACGCGGGTTCCACAGCAGCCGCGCGACGGCCGACATCTGCCCGTACATCTGCATGGCCGCGTCGATCGGGTCGACGCCCTCCGGCAGCGCGAAGACCTCGTCGATGTTGGTCCGGTCCTCGAAGAGGTGGTCCGCGAGTTGGTCGGGGTCCATGAGGAAGAGGTCGGGAGGCGTCTCCGTGCCCGGCAGGCGCAGGCCGGCCGGGACGATGAGCGTGAGCGACCGCACCCGCTCGGGCCAGAGGACGGCGTAGCGCGCGGCCAGCCACCCGCCGAGCGAGTAGCCGACGAGGTCGAAGCGCTCGACGCCCATCGTGCGGACGAGGTCGTCGTAGTGGACGAGCATGTCGTCCATCGAGCGCATCCACTCCTGCATCGGCGTGTCGCCGAAGCCGATGTGCTCGGGCGCGACGACGTCGGCGCCCTTCGACAGCGCCTCGTGGAAGCGCAGCCACGTGCCCGTGAAGCCGGCTCCGTGGAGGAACAGCAAGGGCGGGCCGTCGCCCGCGCGCCGCACCGCCGTGGGCGTCCCGGCGACGTCGATCTTCTCGGCCGCCACCCCCGCGGCCGGGCCCTGCGTCTCAGACATGTGTGCTCCGAAGCTCGCCTGGATTGGCGCGCCGGACCATAGTCTGCTCATCAGCAGGTTGCAATGCAGAGCATGGTGTGACGGTGTTACCGTCGGGACATGAGCGTCCTCGTCGTCGGCGGCGGCATCGGCGGCCTCACGACGGCCCTCGCGCTCCACGAGCGCGGGATTCGTGACGTCACCGTCCTCGAGGCGTCCCGCGAGCTCCGCGAGCTCGGCGTCGGGATCAACACGCTGCCGCACGCGATCCGCGCGCTGCGCGACCTGGGCCTCCTCGACGCGCTGGACGCCGTCGCCCTGCGGACCGCGGAGCTCTTCTACCTCAACCGCCAGGGCCAGCAGATCTGGCACGAGCCACGCGGCCTCGACGCGGGGCACGACGTCCCGCAGCTCTCGATCCACCGGGGGATGCTCCAGGGCGTCATCGCCAACGCCGTGCGCGAGCGCCTCGGGCCCGATGCGGTCCGCACCGGCCACCGTCTCGCGGGCATCGTCGCCGACGCCGACGGCGTCACGGTCCGCGTGACCGACCGCGCCACGGACGAGCCGCACGCCTTGCGCGCCGACGTGCTCGTCGGCGCCGACGGCATCCACTCGACGGTCCGCGAGACGCTGTTCCCCGGCGAGGGTCCTCCGCGCTGGAACGGGGCGACGCTCTGGCGGGGCGCCCGGCCGTGGCCGCGGTTCCTGAGCGGTCGCTCGATGATCATCGCGGGTGGGATGGCGTCGAAGCTCGTCGTGTACCCCATCGCCCCGGGCGACGACCCGGCGGCGCCGCTGACGAACTGGGCCGTCATCGCGCCGACCGGCGAGGCGGGCGGCCCGCCGCCGCGCCCGCAGAGCTGGCTCGCGCAGGGGCACCTCGAGGAGCTGCTGCCCCACGTCGAGGGCTTCGCGGTCCCGCACGTCGACGCGGTCGGCCTCATCGCCGCGACCGAGACGGTCTACGAGTACCCGATGTGCGACCGCGACCCGCTTCCGCGCTGGTCGCACGGGCGCGTGACGCTCCTCGGCGACGCCGCGCACCCGATGTACCCCGTCGGGTCCAACGGGGCGAGCCAGGCGATCCTCGACGCCGTCGCGCTCGCCGAGCAGCTGGCGGTCGGCGACGATCCCACGGCGGCGCTGCGCCGCTACGAGGAGGAGCGGCTGCCGGCGACGGCCGCGATCGTGCGCGCGAACCGCACCGGCGGGCCGGAGGGTGTCATCGACGCTGTGGAGCGCCTGGCGCCCGACGGCTTCGAGGACATCGACGCCGTCCTGCCGCACGCCGAGCGCGCCGCGATCGTCCAGGGCTACGCCGCGCAGGCCGGGTTCGCGCCGCGCCGCTGACCGTGCCGGGCGAGGCCGGTCAAGGAGCCGGCGACGACCCGCTCACGTCGCGCCTTCCGATCGGCCGGGCGGGAACGCCGCCGACCGTGACGCCCGCTGCGACGTCGTGCGTCACGACGGCGTTCGCGCCGGCCGCCGACCGGTCGCCCATCCGCACCGGGCCGAAGACCTTCGCGCCGGGCGCCAGGTAGACCCAGTCCCCGAACCGCGGCGAGGCGCCCTTCTCGGTCCCGATCGTCACGCCCTGGCTCAGCGTGAGGTTCGGGCCCGCGACGACCTCGGGCCCCACGAACACGCCGCCGAAGTGGACGATGAAGAGGCCCGGGCCGATGTCGGCGTCGCTGGAGATCGAGACCCCCGCGATGACTTCGATGGCCTTACGTGAGACCGTCGTGACCGGCTTCAGCAGCAGGCGGGCCGCTGCTGGCAACGTGCGGACCCAGCGGCGGAAGCGGTACTCGACGACCGCCCACGCACCGAGCGCATCGAGGAATCCGAGCAGGATCGCACCCGTGCGCCAGCGGGTGTCCTCGTGGCGAGCGCCCGGATCGGCGATGCGGAGGAGATCGGCCCGCAGGTCGCCCTGCACGCCTACGCCCCCGGCAGGCCCTCCAGCAGCGGCAGCGGATCGATCGGCGAGCCGCCCTCGTACCAGCCGGGCGCCGTCCAGTACTCGAAGTGCAGGTGACAGCCCTGCGCGTCGCCCGTGTCACCGACGATGCCGATCGGCTGCCCGGCGGCGACCGGCGTCCCCACGGTCAGCGCCGTCGGCTCGGCCATGTGCATGTAGGCCTCCGAGCCGCCGTCGGCCATCTGGATGACGACGTAGTTGCCGGCGCGCCCCTCGAAGTCGGCGTGCTGCACGGTGCCGGGGTGCGCGGCGACGAGCGGCGTGCCGCACGCCGCGAAGACGTCCTGGCCCTCGTGGCCGCGGGCGCCGCCGAAGCGCTGCACGGCGGACATGCCGATCTGGTGCTTGCCGGCGACCGGGAACACCGCGGGCCCGGTCATCGCGGGCGTCCGCAGCACCGGCAGCGCCGGGACCTTGAGCAGCGGACCGCTGCGCGAGACGCCGGCGACCTTCGAGCGGACCTGCACCCGACCGGTCTGTGCGCCGTCCGGCACCTGCACGAGCAGTCGACGCGGCGACTGCTCACTGGGCGGCGCCATCTTGTCGTCGGCCGCGCCCTTCGCCCCGCGGAAGATCACGAACTCGACGTCGTCCAGCGCCGACCCCCGCAGCTTCAGCACCTGGCCGGTCGCGCAGCGCGAGGTCCGCCCCTCCGCGCACACGAGCTGCTGCACCACCGGACGCTCCAGCGTCGTCGCACCGCCCGCGGCCGACGACGCGGCGCCCCCCGCGCTCGCCCCCGCCACGCCCGGCGCAGCGCACCAGGCCGCCGCCACTGCCGCGAGCACGACGAGCGATCGGGCGAACAACGACTGTCGCAATGAACAACTCCCTGTCGGCTGTGCTGGTGCCTACGGGGTGAGCTGTCGGGCTCGCGCGATGGCTCGCGCTACGACGCACGACGGCGTCGATTCGCCCCTACGACCTGGTTCCCCCGCCCCGCTGACCCTGAGGCCGGCGAGCTCGGCGATGCGGCGCGCGGAGTATACGTAACAGTCCCGGCGGAAGGAGTTCAGCCCCGCCGCATGAGCCGGCCGACGGCGGCCATGAGCTCATCGGTGCGATCGGCCTGCTGCTCGCCCTCTGCGGGGATGACGCAGCTGCGGGCGTGATCGTCGAGCAGGCCGAGCGCCACCTTGTCCAGGGCGGCCTGCACGGCGCTGATCTGCGTGAGCACGTCGATGCAGTAGCGGTCCTCGTCCACCATGCGGCCGATACCGCGGACCTGGCCCTCGATGCGGGCGAGCCGCTTGGCGAGCTGCTCCTTGGAGGCGGTGTAGCCCCTGACGGGAGGAGCTGGATCGGCGTGCGTGCTCATGCGTCGATTCTAGCGGTACCCCCCAGGGGCATCGCATCCGTGTCCTGCTGCGCGCGCCACGCGCGGAAGCTCTCGACCGTGCCGAGCTTGTGCTCGCGCGCCGCCGCCTCGATCTCGGCCGACGGCGCGTGCTCGGACAGCAGCCGGATGAGCCCGCGGTGCTCGGCGACCGACGCGGCGCCGCGGTACGGGATCTGGACGAACACCGTGCGGCGGATCGCGTCGAGCCGGCGGCTCACGCCGTTGACGAGCTCGACGAGCGCGGCGTTCGGGCAGCGCTCGAGGATCACGGCGTGGAACTCGTGGTTGAGGCGGCCGAACCGCAGGGTGTCGAGCGACTCCATCGCGCCGACCATGCGATCGGTGATCTCGGTGAGCAGGTGCAGCTCGTCGGGCCCGATCGACGGTGCCGCCTCGGCGGTCGCGTAGCCCTCGAGCACCGCGAGGACCGTCATCTCCTCGTCGAAGACCCCGGGCTCGGCGGGCGCGACCTGCGCGCCGACGTTCGGCCGGAAGACGACGAGCCCCTCCGCCTCCAGCCGCCGGATGGCCTCGCGGACGGGCAGCGCCGACACGCCGAACTCCTCGGCCAGCGCGTCGATGACGATCCGGAACCCGGGGACGTAGGTCCCGGCGAGGATGCGCTCTCGGACCTCCTGGTAGACCCGCTCCTGCTTCGTGGGCCCGCTGCGGCTGGTCGGCATGCCCCCACAGTCTCGCACGCAGGGGTGTCGTATACGAAGCCGTGTAGGTGGGAATGACCCCCGTGTGTCCCTCGGAGTCCTGGGGCTCGTGCTGCTCGCGGCGTGGGCCCACGCGGCGTGGAACCTCGTCGCCAAGGGCGCGCAGGGCGGCGCCGCGTTCGTGTGGCTCACGACCGTCGCGTCGGCCGTGCTCTACGCGCCCGTCCTCGTCGGCGGCATCGATCTCGAACCGGCGGCGATCGCGCTCATGGCCGGCAGCGGCGCCCTGCACGCCGCGTACTTCGTGCTGCTCCAGCGCGGCTACGCCACCGGGGACCTCTCGCTCGTCTACCCCCTCGCGCGCGGAACGGGGCCGCTGCTGTCGACCGTCGCCGCGATCGCGTTCCTCGGCGAGCACCCCAGCGCACTGGCGATCGCGGGCGCCGCGGTCATCGTCGGTGCGGTCTTCGCGCTCGCAGGCCGGCCGCACGGCGACGCGACGGCCGCTGTCGGCTTCGCTCTGCTCACCGGTGTCGCGATCGCGGGCTACACGCTGTGGGACAAGCAGGCCGTCGACGGCCACGGGCTGGACCCGCTGACCTACTACTGGGGGACCAACCTCGCGAACCTGCTGTGCATCACCCCGTGGATCCTCCGGCACCGCGATCGGCTCGCGCTGGCCTGGGACACGTCGCGGTGGCGGGCCGTCGCCGTCGGGCTGCTGAGCCCCACCGCGTACATCCTCGTGCTCTACGCGCTCGTCCGCGCGCCGGTGAGCTACGTGGCGCCGGCCCGCGAGACGAGCATCCTGCTCGCCACCGGGCTCGGTCTGACCGTGCTCGGCGAGGGGGATGCGCGGCGTCGGGCGATGGCGGCGGCCGCGATCGTCGTCGGCATCACCCTGCTGGCCCTGGGCTAGGGCGCCGCGTCGGTGCCTGGCGCACGAAGCGCCGCCGGCCGTTGAGGCACTCGCGCACGACCTCGCGCAACTCCTCGGGCGCCGCAGGCTTGAGCAGGAACGCCGACGCTCCGGCCTGGCGCGCCGTGTGCGCGTCGCGCGGGTCGGCGAGCGACGTGAGCATGACCACGCGGGTCGTGAGGTCGGCGTCCTCGGTGATCGCGCGGCACAGGGCCAGCCCGCCGCCGCCGGCGAGGACCCACTCGCACACGGTGACGGCCGGGGCGAGCCGCCGCGCCGACTCCAGTCCCGTCGTCGCGTCGGTCGCCTCGTGGATCTCGACCCCGAGGCCGTCCAGGCACGCCGCGACGGCGCCGCGCGATGCAGCGTCGTCGTCCACGACGAGCACCCGCTGGAGCTCAGTCATCGCCGCTCGGTCGGCGTCGGCCCTGCTTGCGCTGCGCCTGACGGCGCTTCGCGTCGGCCTTGCGGTGGCGCGACGCCGCCGTCGGCCGGGTGGCGTGCCGCGTACGCCGGACCGTGAGGCCGCTGCGGAGACGCTCGCGCAGGCGGTCGAGCGCGAGCTCGCGGTTGCGTGCCTGCGACCGGGTCTCCTGCGCCACGGCGGTCACCCTTGGACCGTACCGCGCCCGGAGGCGTCGGCGATCCTCTTCTCCCAGCACCTGCGAGGAATCCAGGTCCAGCGCGACCTCCACCCGGGAGGCGGTGACGTTCGCGTGCTGACCCCCGGGGCCGGAGGACCGCGCGGTCCGCACCGTCGCCTCGGCCACGAGCCGGTCGAGGAGGTCGTCGGACGGCCTCATGGCTTCGGGAGCTCCTGGACGAGGCTCACCGCGTCGCCGAACAGATCGCCGTCGCGCTCGACGCGCTCGAGGACCTGCTTGGCGTCGAAGACGAGCAGCTCCGGATCGCCGGCCTCCTCGCACGCGCGGACCTCGTCCCACGACAGGGGCGTCGAGACGGTCGGGCGCTCGCGTGCGCGGAGTGAGTAGACGTTGACCGTCGTCTTCTTCTCGTCGTTCTGGCTCCAGTCGACGAGCACCTTGCCCGGCCGCAGGCTCTTCGTCATGCGCGAGACGACGAGCTCGCCCGCCTGCTGCTCGAGCAGCTCGGCGACCGCCTTCGCGAACGGCTTCGTGTCCGCGTAGGTGACGTGGTCGTTGTTGAGCGGCAGGTAGACCTGCATGCCCTTGTTCCCCGACGTCTTGACGACCGTCTTCAGCCCGAGACCCTCGAACATCCCCTGCAGCCACAGCGCGACGCGGCAGCACTCCACGACGGTCGCCGGCGGCCCCGGGTCGAGGTCGAAGACGAGCATCGTCGGGCGCGCGACGTCCGGGGCCTTCGAGAGCGACGTGTGCAGCTCGAGGTCGGCGAGGTTGCCGAGCCAGACCAGCGTCGGGATGTCCTGCGCGAGCGTGAAGTCGATCGTCTTGCTGTTCATCTGCACCGTCGCGGTCCCGACCCAGTCGGGACGGTGCTTGGGCGAGTTCTTCTCGAAGAAGTGCCCGGCGTCGACGCCGTTGGGGTAGCGCTTGAGCGTGAGCGGACGGTCGCGGAGGTGCGGCAGCAGCACGGGCGCGATGTGCACGAGGTACTCGATGACGTCGCGCTTCGTGAAGCCGACCTCGGGATAGAGGACCTTGTCGAGGTTGGTGACGCGCAGGACGCGGTCCTCGACGGTGACCTCCGTGCCGCCGCGCACGGGCCGCCCGGCGTCGAGGAAGGCTGCGGGTGGCACGGGGACATCCTCGCGCAGGCCCTTGTAGGAGGGTGCACGAAGCACACCATCCGACGTCCACTCGATGTACTCGACCTCGGCGACGTGGCGCGGCTCGACGAGCACGGCGCCGCGGGGCGGCTTCGGCCCGGCGGTCCACGGGACCTCGTCGCGCGCGAGGGGCCCCAGCAGCTCGAGGAGCCGGTCGAGCTCGCGGTCGGTGAAGCCTGTGCCGACCCGTCCCGCGTAGCGCAGGTGCCCGTCCTCCTCGACGGCGACGAGCAGCGCGCCGATCGATCTGCTCCGCCGCCCCTCCCCCGGCATCCAGCCGCAGACGACCACGTCCGTGCGCTGGACGTTCTTGATCTTGCGCCACGCGATCGAGCGGCGCCCGGGCTCGTACGGGCTGTCCAGGCGCTTGGCGACGATGCCCTCGAGCCCCTGCGCGCGGGTCGCCGCCTGCAGGTCGCGGCCGTCGCCGGTGACGTAGTCGGGCACCTGCCAGTTCGAGCCCTTCAGCTCGAGGCGCTCCAGGAGCTCGCGCCGGTCCGTGTAGGGCAGCCCCATGACGGAGTGCCCGTCGAGCCACAGCAGGTCGAAGATCACGTAGGCGACCGGAGACTCCTTCGACAGCCGCTTCGCCTGGGCCTCGGACGCGATGTGCATCCGGTGCTGGAGCCGGCCGAAGCTCGGACGGCCCTGGTCGTCGAACGCGACGACCTCGCCGTCGAGGATCGCGCTGTGCGAGCTCAGCGCCCGGTTGAGCCGGTGCAGCTCGGGATAGCGCTTCGTGATGTCGTTGCCGCTGCGCGCCTCCAGGCGCAGGCGGCCGGGCTCGGAGTAGGCCAGCGCGCGCACGCCGTCCCACTTCACCTCGAACGCCCAGCGCTGCGGGTCCGACGGCAGGTCGGCGAGCCGGGCGAGCATCGGGACGACCTTCTCCGGCATCGGCTCGCGGTCCGGGTCCTCGGCCGGATCCATCCGGTGGATCATCCAATCCTTGCCCGGCGGCTCGCCCTTGCGCTTGTGCAGCGGGAACAGGCCGTAGCGGCCGCGGAGGCGCTCGCCGTGGAAGGTCACCTCGACCTTGGAGTCGTCGAACTTGTGCGTCTCGTAGACGCCGTGGTCCCAGATCCGCATCGTGCCGGCGCCGTAGCTCCCCTTGGGGATGTCGCCCTCCCACTCGAGGTACTCGAGCGGGTGATCCTCGGTGTGGATCGCCATGCGGTTGTTCTTCGGGTCCTCGGGGATCCCGTTCGGGACCGCCCAGGACACGGCGACGCCGTCGTGCTCCAGGCGCAGATCCCAGTGCAGCCGGGTCGCGTGGTGCTCCTGTACGACGAACCGGGGCAGCCCCTCGGGCGCGGGCGCGCTGCCGTCGCCCGCAGGCTCCGGGGTGCTCCTCGTCCGCTTGGCGCGGTAGTTGCCGAGTCGGTCGCCGGCCACCCGGTCAGCGTGCCGCAGCGACGCGGCGCAGGACGTCCTCGAGCTCCTCGAAGCTCGCGTCCTTCGTCACGTGCGCCGCGATGCGCTCGTCCTCGGCGCGCGCGCCTGCGAGGCCGGAGAGCACGACGACCCGGGCGCCGGGCGCGGTGTCGAGGATGTCGGCGACGAGGTCGGTGCCGAAATCGGGTGCGATCGCGTCGAGCAGGACGATGTCGGGCTGGGTGTCCCCGATGCCCGCCAGCACGGAGGCGCGGTCGCCCGCGCCGCCCACGATGTCGATGTCCTCGCGGCCGTCGAGCGAGAGCTCGGTCAGCCGACGGTAGGCATCGGAGTCATCACAGTGGAACACCCGCACACGGACGAGTTTGCCACATCCGCCTCAACCTCCTGCCACAGCAGGGAGGATGGTGAGCTGCCCACCCTCTCGGACGGGTGTCGCGAGCCCGTCCAGCGTCCTGACGTCCTCGTCGTCGAGGTACACGTTCACGAAGCGGCGCAGGTCCCCGTCCTGCATGAGCCGATCCCGCAGCTCGCCGTGCTCGGAGAACAGCGATTCGAGCGCCTCGCCGACCGTCGCGCCCTGCACCTGGGCGGTCGCCTGGCCACCCGCGGCGGCCCGCAGCTGGGTGGGCAGCTTCACCGTGACGGCCATCAGACCCGCACCCCGCCCTCGACCTGCTCGACGAACTGGTCGAACGAGGCGTCGATCTCGTGGGCGGTGAACGTGTCGCGCACCGCGTCGAGCGTCTTGAGCCCGTCGCCGGTGATGACGAGCACGACGCGCTCGTCGGGGGCGATGTCGCCGCGCGCAGCGAGCTTCGCCAGCGTCGCCGTCGTGACGCCGCCGGCGGTCTCCGTGAAGATCCCGGTCGTCTCGGCCAGCAGCCGGATGCCGGCGCGGATCTCGTCGTCGTCGACGGCGTCGATGCCGCCGCCGCTCTTGCGGGCGGCGTCGAGCGCGTAGGGACCGTCGGCCGGGGAGCCGATCGCCAGCGACTTGGCGATGCCCGTCGGGCGGACGGGGCGGCAGTAGTCCTGGCCCTCGGCGTACGCGGTCGCGACCGGCGAGCAGCCGGTCGCCTGCGCGCCGTTCATCCGGGGCTGGTCGCCCTCGATGAGCCCGAGGTCGGAGAACTCCTGGAAGCCCTTGGCGATCTTCGTGAACAGCGAGCCGGAGGCGATCGGCGCGACGACGCGGTCCGGCGTGCGCCACCCGAGCTGCTCGGCCACCTCGTACGCGACCGTCTTGGAGCCCTCGGCGTAGTACGGGCGCATGTTCACGTTCACGAACGCCCAGTCGCGCTCGCCCGACAGCTCGGTGCAGAGGCGGTTGACGTCGTCGTAGTTGCCGCGGACCTTCACGAGGTTCGTCCCGTAGACGCCGGTCGCGAGGATCTTCTGCTCCTCGAGATCGGACGGGATGAACACGTAGGTCTCCAGGCCGAGCGCCGCGCCGGTGGCCGCCGTCGCGTTGGCGAGGTTGCCGGTGGAGGCGCAGGCGAGCGTCTCGAAGCCGAGCTCGCGGGCGCGCGCGGCGGCGACCGTCACGACGCGGTCCTTGAAGGAGTGCGTGGGGTTCGCGGAGTCGTTCTTGACCCAGACCTCGCGGAGGCCGAGGCGCTCGGCGAGCCGGTCGGCCCGGACGAGCGGCGTGCAGCCGGCGGGCAGCCCCGCGCGCGACGCCAGGCGGGCGGACGGGCCGGGAGGCGCCGCCAGCGGAAGGAAGTCCGCGTAGCGCCAGATGTTCTGCGGCCCTGCCTGGATGCGGCGGCGCAGACCGTCGACGTCGAGGATCTCCGGGCGCTCGTAGGAGACCTCCAGCGGCCCGAAGCAGCGCTCGCAGACGTACTTCGCCTCGAGCTCGTACTCGGCCTCGCACTCACGACATCTCAACGACCTTGCTGCCATCTGTGAACCCTCCGCGATTACCACGTGGCGGAGGAGCAATGGCCTCGCCACATCTGTCAGGAATTGGCACCGTGCTCACGCGCGAACGAGAGCCGGTTGCCGGGGTTTCACAGGGCCAGTCCCTCCACCCCTCTGGATGCGTCCAGCTATGTCGCCCGCAAGATACCATCCCCTTTGCCATGAACCCCGACGAGCCGCGAAGTCCCGATGCCGAACCTGCCACGGCCAAGATTGCGCCGGGACGCACGCGCTCGCGGAGGCGTGGTACCACCGCCTGAGCCCGACCGTCCCAACGTCGAGATCGTCGAGACGCCGGGCCTCCGGTGGATCAACATCGAGCGCCCGCGCGCGGTCGACCGCGCGTGGCTCGAGGAGCACTTCGACTTCCATCCGCTGGACTACGAGGACGTGCTCTCGCGCAACCAGCGCCCGAAGGTCGACGAGTACGAGGACTACCTCTTCGTCGTCCTGCACTTCCCGCGCTTCGACAAGGTCGTCGGGCGGCTGAACGCCGCCGAGCTCGACGTCTTCGTCGGGCCCGACTTCGTCATCACGCTCCCGAACGAGCCGCTGCAGCCGCTCGAGTACCTCTTCGAGCGCTGCCGCGCGCGGGAGGATGTGCGCGACTCCCTCTTCGGCAAGGGCGCCGGCTACCTGCTCTACAAGATCGTCGACGACTGCGTCGACGCGTCGTTCCCGATGCTCAACAAGATGGGCAACAAGCTCGAGCACATCGAGGACGACATCTTCGAGGGCCGCTCGCGCGAGGTCGTGCACGCGATCTCCGACGTGAAGCAGGAGATCATCAACTTCCGCAAGATCGTCCGCCCGCAGCGCTCGGCGCTGCGCGACCTCGAGCGCACCCGCAGGTACGTGCCCGAGGACCTCGAGGTGTACTTCGACGACATCCAGGACGCGAACGAGCGCATCTGGGACCTCCTCGAGAACTACAAGGAGGTCATCGAGGCGCTCGAGGTGACCAACGAGTCGGTCCTGTCGCACCAGGTGAACGACATCCTGCGCGTGCTGACCGCCTTCAGCGTGATCGTCCTCCCCCTGACCCTCATCGCGTCCGTCGCGGGCATGAACGTCCACTTCCCCGGCTTCGACTCGAGCGGCGCGTTCTGGGCGATCATGGGCGCGATGTTCGTCGTACTCGTGGCGATGGTCAGCTTCTTCCGTTACCGGGACTGGCTCTAGGGCGACGGCCGCAGAGCGGCCTTACGCTTGGGCGAGCAAGCTCGCCGGGGCGCTCAGTACCCCCGAGCCGGTTCGACCCGCCCCGACAGCTCCTCCCCCGCGATCCACCGCCGGATCTGCCGCGTGAACAGGCCGTGCATCTCGGCGTCGGCGGCCTCGCCGAAGTTCGCCCGGTGCGGCGTGATCAGCGCGCGGGGCTCGGTCCAGAGCGGGTGGCCGTCCGGGAGCGGCTCCGGGTCGGTGACGTCGAGGGCCGCGCCCGCGATCGAGCCCGCGGCCAGCGCCGCGACCAGCGCGTCGGTGTCGACGAGCACGCCGCGGGCGACGTTGACGAGCCAGGCGTCCTCGGACATCGCATCGAGCTCCTCGGCGCCCACGAGGCCCGCGGTATCCGGCGTGGACGGCGCGGCGAGCACGACGACGTCGGCCTCGGGCAGCACCGAGCGCAGCTCGCCGACGGGCACGACGCGCGCGAAGCCGTCCACCGGCCTGCCGGACCGGCTGACGCCGATGAACGTCATCCCCCACGGCCCCAGCAGCCGGGCGACTCCCCTGCCGATCGACCCCGTGCCGACCACCACCATCGTCGCGCCGAACAGCGGCTGGCCGCCGTTGTCGATGTCCCAGGACGTGGCCCGCGCAGCGGCGTGGATCCGGCGGCGCCCCGCGAGCATGAGCGCGACGACGTGCTCGGCCACCGAGTCGCCGTAGGCCTCCGACGCGCACGTCCACACGCGCCCGTCGTCGATGACCCCGGCGGACATCCACTGCTCGACCCCCGCCCACGGCAGCTGCACCCAGCGCACGCTGTCGCTCAGCAGCGGCTTCAGCGCCGACGGATCGTGGTCCAGCCACACGATCGCCTCGGCCTGCGAGGCATCGGACACGACCTCGGCGCCGCCTGCGCGGACCGCCTCCAGGACCCCGTCGTTCAGCTCGGGGCCGACGAACACGCGCAGCGACATGCGGCGGGAAGCTACAACGCTTGCCTGATGACCGGCCGCCTCGCTGCAGCCGCCTCGTCGAGGCGCCGCACCGGCGTCGTGTGCGGGGCCGTCCTCGCGATCTCCGGGTCCTCGGCCGCCTCGGCCAGGATCGC
>Ga0070665_100005403_pt1 | contig 13181 bp, 10 predicted proteins | sample KBSS13metaG_FD_65862 | JGI IMG/M metagenome (GOLD analysis project Ga0070665, IMG submission 65862) | Switchgrass rhizosphere microbial communities from Kellogg Biological Station, Michigan, USA - KBS S1-3 metaG | ecosystem: Host-associated > Plants > Roots > Rhizosphere > Soil ... | reverse complement strand
TCGGTGGTGCATTTGCCCAGCGCCTTGAGCAGCACCGGCAGCTTGGTGTAGTCCTTGCCGTCCCAGGGTTTGAAGGGCTCAAGCAATTGCAGACGTTCTGAATCGGGTTTGACTATGACCTGCACCTTGCTGCCGTCGGCGGCGGGAGGCTGATAGCTTAGCTCTTCGCAGAGGAAACCTTTGGACGGAAGTTCGGGGGCAATCGGTGGGATCAGTTTGAAATCGACACCATCAGCGCCTTTGATCACATCGGTGAGGGGATTGAATGTCAGCTTACCGGCCAGAGCGAATGCCGTGACGATCTCAGGGGAGCTGATGAAAGCCAGGGTGGCGGCGTTGCCGTCGTTGCGCTTCTGGAAGTTGCGGTTAAACGAAGTGATGATGGAGTTGGGTCCACCGGCTGCCTGGTCGTCGCGTTTCCACTGACCGATGCAGGGACCGCAGGCATTGGCTAGCACTGTGCCGCCGATGTTTTCCAGGGTCTGCAGTTGGCCGTCGCGTTCGATCGTTTCAAAAATTTGTTCCGATCCCGGTGAGATCAAGAAACCGCAGTGAGCTTTGTTGCCGTGATCCGAGCCCTGTTGGGCGACGTTGGCGGCGCGGCTCATGTCTTCGTAGGACGAATTCGTGCAGCTGCCGATCAGGGCGTAAGAGAGGTCAGCCGGATAGCCTTTTTCGGCGATTTCAGCGGCGAAGGCCGATATCGGTCTGGCCAGGTCGGGGGTGTGCGGTCCGACAACGTAAGGTTCGAGAGTGTCGAGATCGATTTCGACAATCTGATCGAAGTACTTGGTCGGCTCCTGTTCCACTTCCGGATCGGCTACGAGGCAGGCTGCGTACTCATCGGCCAGTTTGGCGATGCCTTCGCGCTCGGTAATTTTGAGGTAATTGCCCATGCGATCGTCGTAGGGGAAGATCGAAGTGGTGGCACCGAGTTCAGCGCCCATATTGGTGATGGTTGCCTTGCCGGTGCAGCTGATTGATTTGGTACCGGGACCGAAGTATTCGATGATGGCGCCGGTGCCGCCTGCTACGGTGAGAATACCGGCCAGTTTGAGGATGACGTCTTTGGGTGAGGTCCAGCCGTTGAGCTTGCCTTTGAGATGCACGCCTATAAGTTTGGGCCAACGCACGCCCCATGCTTCTCCAGCCATTACGTCGACAGCATCCGCGCCGCCCACGCCTATCGCCACCATGCCCAGGCCACCGGCGTTGGGTGTGTGCGAGTCGGTACCGATCATCATGCCGCCGGGGAAGGCGTAGTTTTCCAGCACTACCTGGTGGATGATACCGGCGCCTGGCTTCCAGAAGCCGATGCCGTGTTTTTCACTGGCGGAGGAGAGGAAATCAAATACTTCTTTATTGTCTTCCAGGGCCACTTCCATGTCTTTTTCCACACCCACGCGGGCGAGGATCAAGTGATCGCAGTGCACCGTGGTCGGTACTGCCACCGTCGGCAGTTGCGCTTGCATAAATTGCAAAATGGCCATCTGGGCTGTGGCATCCTGCATCGCCACTCGGTCCGGACGGAGGAAAGCATATGTCTCACCACGTTTGACACCGCCCTCGGGCCAGTGATCGAGGTGAGCAGTGAGGACTTTTTCTGCCAGCGTAATCGGTCGGCCAAGTTTTTCTCTGGCTTCTTTGTGCTTAGCGGGCAGGGCGCTATATATTTTTTTGATGTCTTCGGCAGTTAGTTGCGACATGGCTATCTCTCTTGCTTTTGTTGTGCGGTCGCAAGACAGAGCATCTTGTAAAGTAGGCGAAAATGGTTAAGCCAGGCCACTCCAGATACTGCTGCGCGTCTTGCGCGACCAAGTAAATTGTACTAGTTTTGGCTCGCCAAACGCTTTTCAAGGGCTTCAATTGCGGCGCTTAGTTGTGTTCCGTAACCTAATTGGTCCATGCTTTTGTTAGGTACTGCCATGTCAGGAGCGACGCCGACTCCTTCCAGTCTGACTGTATCTCCGTTTTTGTCGACCGATTTCAGGCTCAGGTCCATGACCGCAAGATATAAAGCGCACTGGTCGTCTAATGGTGTGAGGCTACCTGCGACGACAAAGCCGGCGGTGTTTTCACCGACCAGCAGCGCCCGTCCTGAGTGTTTCAGGCTGTAAGCCAACAGCTCCTTACCGCTGCGAGACCCGGAATTAATAAGTGCGACCATTGGTTTGTCAAAAAACATGCGTTCGTCTTCGCTTTTGCCGGTCCGGTCTTTTGTGACGAAGTCTGGGAACGCCGCGGCTGGTCTGTAGAAAATATCAAGATCCTCTAATGAAGCGCCGCCATAGCCGTCGCGCAGGTCATAGATAAGGCCGTCTACATTTCTAAACTCACTATCCGTGCCCAAAATATCGGTTACGGCATTCACCGCGGCCGTACCCCCCGACCACAGATGAACGTAGCCAAATCTATGATCACCTTGTTTGATGATGCGCTTGCTGGCTTTGGTCGCCTCTACATATAAACTGTAGAGCTTTTTCTCTACAGGTTTGAGTGTCAGTGTCGATCTGCTGCCCTGCCGTTCTATTTCGACTGCAAGCGATTTATTTTCTTGATCAATAAAATCTAGATAGCCGCTGTATGGGCGGCTTGCTACAGTCAGGATTTTGTCTCCAATCTGTAGCCCTGCTTTTTCGGCTGGGCTACCGTCCAATACGTAACGCACACGATCATCGCCAAAGCCGCAGCCGCCTGTGGTCATACCAGTGCAGGCTATTGGATATGGCCATGCATGCGGCCGCCTGGCGAACTTCCGGCTGATATCGGCAAACAGGGAATGCAAAAAATAGAATGATTCGTCGTTGCTTGTGACAAACTGACAATGGCTGGTTTTCAGAGAATGCAAGCATTCATTAATACGGCGGTCAAGGGCAACCAGATTGGTGGGAGCCGTCTTTTTGTCGGCAAATTCTTTTTTCATTGTTTCATAGGCCGGCGCCCAAGCCGATTTCACCAGGGCCTGGTCAAAAAAGGTGGAGGTCACGAGGGCATCTACCTTAGCGGCTATCTTGAGACAGTAGCCAGTGGAAATCTCGGCTTCAAGGCCCCTGGCTTTAGCCTGTTTTTGTCCTGTCGCCGCAGCCGGCAATGTCGTCTGGTTTGACAAAGTCATCATCAAAGTTAATGGCAGCGCTAAGGTCATGGCTAGACATAGAGTGAGCTTGAGGCCTCGGCTCACAAATAATTTTTGCTGATGAAACTTTGATCTTGCGGGGGCGGTCATGGAGCCTCTCAAATTTTGGCAATACTTTCTATCTTTATGGTTACAATGCTAATGCATTTACCAGGCGGAAGATTGAAACCACTTAAACCGGCGATTTTCATACCCACCCTCTACTTTATAGAGGGTTTGCCTTATGCGCTGGTCGTAGTCTCTTCAGTGGTCTTTTATACAAATCTTGGGCTGCCGCTCAAATTTATCGGTGAGGCCACCAGTCAGTTTTATTTGCCCTGGGTGCTCAAATTTGCCTGGGCGCCGATGGTCGACATGGTTGGCACCAAACGTGGTTGGATCGTGGTAGCACAGGCGGTGCTCTCGCTTGTCTCCCTGGCCTTTGCACTTACTGTGGGAGCTTTGCCGGTCGACTCGGTTCTGCCGGTGACTATCGCCGGATTCTGGCTCATGGCCTTTATTTCGGCCACTCAGGACGTGGCCATCGACGGCTATTACCTGGAGACCCTGAATAAAGAAGAGCGTTCTTATTTTGTGGGCGTGCGCAATTCTTTCTATAAAGTGGCCATGCTTTTTGGCCAGGGATTCGTCGTCTATCTGGTCGGCACGATGCAGAAGCGTGCCGGCATGACCTTGCCCCAGGGCTGGGCACTGGCCTTTGGTTTGTGCTCGGCAATCTTTTTGATCGCCGCCGTATTTCATTATTTTGGATTGCCCAAACAGATTGTGCCGGCCAAGTCCGAAGAAGAGCTGGAGAAAGAAAAGCAGCCCAAGCCGCCATTTCGTGAGTCGCTGAAGACATTTCTCACAATCTTCAAAACTTATTTTGATCAAGAAAAAATTCTCTGGATCGTAATCTATATATTGATATTCAGGCTGGGTGATGCCTTTGCTCTGAAGATGGCTTATCCATTTTTGTTGGCTTCTCCAAAGACCGGCGGCCTGGCATGTGACATGGAAACGCTGGGCGAAATCCAGAGTGTGGGCGTAATTTTCCTGCTTCTGGGCGGGATTCTCGGCGGCATCGTTGTCAGCAAGCTTGGACTTAAACGCACCTTAATGCCCACGGCAATTTTCCAGAATATTTCAATCTTGCTGTATTACTTTTTGGCTCAGTATCGGCCAAATATGTGGATAGTCGGCATTTTTAACGCCATTGAGCAGTTTGGATACGGCCTGGGCACGGCTGCTTATACGGTTTTCCTTTTAAGCACGGTAAAGACCAAATACAAGGCCGGTCATTACGCCATTGCCACGGCCATGATGGCTTTTGGGGTGATGATGCCTGGAATGTACAGCGGCTACATGGCTGAGGCTCTCGGATATAAAACCTTCTTCCTTGTTTCCTTCTTGGCGGCTATCCCTGGTATGATGGTCATCCTTTTGCTACCCATGGAAGATAAGTAACCGGGGTCGGCAATACTCATTAGCGACTATTTACCAGGACATATAGATGCATTTTCGACGGTTGGGCAGAAGCGGTGTCAGGGTTTCGGAAGTGGCACTCGGTAGCTGGCTTACCTATGGCGGATCGGTTGACGAAAAGAGTTCGATCAAACAGATTCACCATGCATTTGATCAGGGCATCAATTTTTTTGATACCGCCAATGTCTACGCTCACGGCGCCGCTGAGCAGGTAGTGGGCAAGGCTCTGGCTGCGCATAAGCGCGATGCCAGTTTCGTTGCCACCAAAGTCTTTTTCCCCATGGGCGAAGGGCCCAACGATAAAGGCCTGTCGCGCAAACATGTTTATGAACAGTGCCATGCCAGTCTCAAGCGACTGAAGATGGACTATATAGATCTTTATCAATGCCACCGCTTCGATCCTGAAACTCCGCTTGAGGAGCTGGTCTCCACTATGGATATTTTGACCCGTCAGGGCAAGATACTGTACTGGGGAGTGAGCGAGTGGAGCGGTTCGCAAATAGAAGAAGCCTGCCGTCTGGCGCAGGAGATGAACGCACAACCGCCTGTTTCCAATCAGCCTTGCTACAACATGCTCACCCGTAATATCGAGAGCACCGTTATCCCAAACTGTGAACGCGTCGGTGTCGGTCAGGTGGTCTTCAGCCCGCTTGCTCAGGGCGTTTTGACCGGCAAGTATGTACCGGAAAAACCATTGCCCTCAGATTCACGCGCCGCCGACAGTCGCGCCAATGTTTTTATGATGGGCCGCAATCTCATGGCTAATGAAACGCTTGAGAAAGTGCAGCGGCTTTCCAAATTGGCTCAAGAAGCCGATCTCAGTATGACCCAGTTTGCCTTGGCCTGGTGCCTGCGTCAGCAGAATGTATCCAGTGTCATCATCGGTGCCACCAAAAATTCGCAGATTGACGAAAACGTCAAAGCCGCCGGGGTTAAATTGCCGGCCGAGCTGCTTGAACGCGCCGAAACAATTTTGGGTGTTAATGTAAATACTGTGAGAGCCTGAACCAAGCCCGGCCCTGGTTAAAAGAGGCCCTGTTGGGCACATAACCTTTGGCATCGACCTTACTTAAGCTGGTGGAAAATTATGCGCAGCGGACGATTCTGTAAAGCGGCAACCTGCCTGAGTCTGACTCTTTTTTCGGTAGTAGCCCCGGCCATCCCAGCTGATGGTCAGGTGATTAACGACTACTATCCCAAGAAAAACACCGACAATCCTTTTGGACCAGGCCTCGGCGCCTCCACCGCTCCCACGCTTCCCCCGGGCATTCCAATCCCGGTGGCGCCTACTACTCCCCAGGGTGCGGCAGCCGCAGCCGATCAGGGGCAGTCGGCGGTCTGGACTCCGGGCGGCACAACGCCCGCAGCGGCCGGATCCCCCACGGACAGCGCCGCGGCAGCCGCAGCCTCCGCCCCGTCGGCGTCTGAGGCCACAGCTCCCGGCACCAAGCCTATTTTGCCGGCGGCAGGCAGTCAGCCTTTCAGCACCGTCAAAGATCCGCTCGTTACACATCCCGGTGTGAGTGATGCTCAGGCGGCTACTTTGCCTAATAGCGGCAGCGCCATTCCTGGCATGCTGGCTCCGGTTTTTAAACCCGGCTCTAAAGCCGCAATTGAGCAAGCCAAGGCGGCGGCCGAAGCGAAAGCTAGAGCCAATCAGCCTAAAAAACTCTATGGTCGTATCGAACAGTTAACGGCCGGTACCAGTGCCAGTTTCCCTATTGTCCTCAAAGCCATGACGGCGCAGATGGACAATACGCCCACCAAGAAGCTGAGCGGAAAGACCGGCGAAGATTCGATGAATTTCTCGGGCACCGTTGCTAAAACTTTCCCCTCCGACTTTCGCGGAAATTGGGGCGGTACTCTGACGGTGTGGAACGTCGTTCAGGACCCGAGCTGCTATAAAGTCGATCCGCTGGAAGCCACCAAATTGATGCGCATATTTCATCGTGGTGCCCAGGGTAATGTCAATTTCAATTTTTCAACCGATGCTCGTGGTGGCAACTCGCTAGCACCGGCCCAGGCCCTTTTTATGGCCGCTCCTGATCCGGCCGCCCAGAGTGCGCAGATGCAGCAGATGCTTGGTGGTCAGAGCCTGTCAGCAATGGGGCCGATGGGCGCTATGATGCAGCAGATGTCGGCCAACACGCCTACTCCCATTGTCTTTTATTTCGGAGATGGGGGCAGTGATGCGATGAGCAAAGGTCTGTCTGGCAATACGTTTATGCAGCATGTCGTCAGCAATTCGCTGCGCAGCCTGGCTCCCAATGTGCTCGAACAACAGATCGTCACACGCATGGATGAAACTATCGCCGCCACAGGTCGGCCGCGCATAAGTTATACCGAGTCGGTACTGCGCTTCACTAAACTTGATGAGCAGCGCTTATACGTTCAGGCCGCTCAGGTTACTTACTGGCAAAACCATGCCTTTAAGGACAAAGTGATCTTTTACGGCAATGTCAATAAAGGGGTGCTGGCCCAGACGAATCCTTACGCCGCTATGATGCAAGGCGTACCGATGGGTGGACAAATTCCCGGCGCCGGCTCTATATTTGGCGGCGGCGGCGGTGGGCAGATGCCTCAGTTGCCGGGCGGTATGGAAGACGTATTCAAAAAAATGTTTGGTGGCCAGTAGGAAAAATGAGTATTTCACACACATCGGGTAATCCAGGTCTTGAGCTGGCTCAGTTTGTCGATGACATGATCATCCAGCACGATTATCCGGGCTTTGAACCGCGCGCTTTTAAGATTGGTCTGCCTGAGCACATCGTGCAGGCGCCCAGTCGACTTTTTGGTGATGCCCTGGGCCATGAAAGCATTTATGTTCGCATTGCCGCGCTGCGCTGGTTTCAAGAAAAAACTGGGGCGATTAAACCTTATCTGAAAGCGATACGCGGATTGACCGAACACGCCGATCCCTGGGTGCGCTACGAAGCCGGTCAGACGCTGGAGCGTTATCATCATCCCACTGTTGAGATTGCCACCACTATTGCGGCTTTGCTCAAAGACGAAGAAGCCTTCGTCCGTCGCGGTGCCGCTAAAGGTCTGGCTAAAGTTTTGCCGCGCTTAAAAGAACAGAAAGTCAAGGATGAAGAATTGGTTGATGTTGTGGCCGCTCTCAAAGAAGCGCTTGCCGACAGCGATGCCAACGTCAGGCAGAAAGCCGAAAAGGCCCTGCGTCGGGGCGGGACTTTTGCCGGTTAACTGCAAAGTTAACGGCAAAGTTAGTCGCATCTGTGGCAAGACCTAAAGCAGTTTTTTAAATTGATCAAGCAATCCTTGCGAATCCTCAAGGAAAGTTTCTTCATTTGTCAGCTTGCCGTAGTAATTGAATTCGAAATATTGTTCGACGAAATTCAGGTCGTAGCGCAAAACTTTGAGTAATTCGTCGACTGTCGCTTCCAGTCGCAGCAGAAGCTGATCAAAATTTTCGCAAGTGTCTTTGATCTGATCCGTTGTTATTGTGCTTTTAAATCCAATGTGACCGCTTTGTGCGCCCGTTAAAGGGCCCTTTGTATATCCGTCCGTACTAATCGTACTAATTTGGGGATTCTCCCCCTTAGGCGTCGTCGCTGCGGCCAGAGCGCGATTGTACAAAGCGGCCAGTTCGAGCAGGTTGGCGCCGACCATATGGAAGTGCGAGCGAATCATCTTTTCTTCTAGGGTGACCCGCTTTTCACTGAGTCGGCCAACCACTTCGTCTATCTTGAGCGCCAAGCGGAGGTTCTTATCCAGCACTTCCAGAATGCGCTTCATCCGGGCTTCTTCTTCAATGTTGTGTAGCATGTTAATAAAAAACCGCCCTGGCGAAGGCAGGACGGTCCCAGAGAGGAGAGATTTAAAAGCTTAGGTGGAGCTGGTTGTTCCGCTGCCGGCGCTTACATAATTTTCGCTCAGTTCAAGAGTGCTGACTGAGAGGTGGTTTCCTTGTTGCCTTCTGAAATTATCGAGATAGCGGCGAAGGGCTTCTCTTATCAGGTCGGATCTGGTGCGGTGTTCGCACTGGGCAATAAAATCGACTTGTTCTAGCATGGCTGGAGGCAGGGCAATCAGGACCTTTTTGGGCATATTCGATTCCTCGTAGAGACAAAAGGGGACCAGCAAAATTGCAACTCAAGTAGACCGCGCAAGTTCAGACTTCTTGAGATGTCTTATGTATGGAAAAACTTCCAAACGGTTCTTAACATTAGGTAAACCGCTTTCAGGTGGCGGGTGGATTTCTCAACCACCTTCAACACATTCAATTTACACATGAAAGTCGATATCGTAAAGGTCTAAAACGGGCATAAATACAGAAGTTCCCCAATATTGACTTAAAAGGTTTTTCTTAAAGTCGCAATCCCAAGTCAGGCAAGAGTCGCGCCGCATTTTGACGAAAACCGTATAGATACTAGTGTCTCCAAACGACATATCTGCCTATTGCAAAGGCTGAAATTTATGGTAAGGCTCAGCCTGTTTTTGACCATATATGCACAGGACCCGCTTACTACGCCACTTTCAGATATATGCTTTTTCGATTTATCTGGCCTGTGTCTACCTGGTTGCATGTCTTGCACTTGTGACATATTTGAGCAATGTCTATAACGCAAGCCGGACGGCATCTACTTATCATTAAATAGTATCGCTAGTGGTATCACGCTCGGATATGCAATCGACGTATGCCCCGCCCGAGGGTTGTCTTCTGCCTTGAACGCAGAGCTGATGCGGTTTTAGCTGAAAAGCTGATGCTACAAAGGTTAGCCCGGTCACGGCTGCCTGACTTTTCTACAGGTTTTGAACTGATTGAATTTTTGGCCGAGTTCTTTTGGCCATAAAAAAGTCAAGTCTTGTTGCAACAATAAGTACATTGCAAAAAGTGCTTGGAAAAGCGCTCAAATAGTGGTTTATTGATGTTTTGCACAGAGCGAAATACCCACAGTTTTAAGCATTTGGAGTTGCTCATGATTGTTGCCAGTTGGAACGTTAATTCGATCGGTGTGCGCCTGCCGCATGTGCTGGGATTTCTGGAGAGCGTCAGTCCCGATTTCCTTTGCCTGCAAGAACTCAAGTGTGTGGATGAAAAATTCCCCCGAGCTGAAATCGAGGCCCTGGGCTATCACTGCTTGATCAATGGCGAAAAAACCTACAACGGCGTGGCCATTCTCTCAAAGGGCCATATTACGGAGCTTGTGTCCAAAGTTTTGCCCGCCTCTCCTGAGCCCGTACAAAGCCGTTTAATTGAGGGCAAGGTAGGAGACATCCACCTCCTCAATTTATACGTCCCAAACGGCTCAGAAGTTGGCTCTGCTAAATACGAGTACAAGCTTGTTTGGTTTGAAGCACTTCTTAAATACATAAATGAAAATCACAAGCCCACAGATAAGTTGATTGTGGTAGGCGATTTCAATATCGCGCCTGAAGACCGGGATGTGCACAAACCTGAGGAATGGCTTGGTCAAGTTTTGGTAAGTGAAAAAGAGCGTGATCTATTTAAACGATTGGCGGCCTTCCCATTAATTGACAGCTTCCGAGTTTTTGAACAGGACAAAGGTTTTTATTCCTGGTGGGACTATCGCATGATGGCCTTCCGTCGTAACGATGGTTTACGCATTGACCATATCCTCATAACAGAACCGCTCCAGGCGAGCCTGAAGCGGTCTTGGATTGATAAAGCGCCGAGGAAGTTGGAGAAGCCTTCGGATCACGCTCCGGTGCTTATCGAACTCGATCTCTAGCTGCTTAGCTATTTGGTTGCTTCCACTTTCGGAGCTTTCTCAGCTTTTTCGTACTTGAAGAGAATCTCGGCTGTGTCTATGTCGGACAGGCCGGGGAATTTGCCTTCAAGGACCATATCGGCCAGTTTGCTGCATGAGCGGAAGTAGGTGTCGGTCGGGCGTTCGCCGGTCAGGCGGCGGCGCAGATCCTGGCAGAGGATGTCCGCCGAGGCTTCCAGCACTGGATCTTTCTGCGCATGGGCATACATGGCGGTGACGAGCATGATGATGGCATCCTGCACGCGCTGTGACATGTCGGCGATGCGGCACTGACGGTCGGCCAGTTTGAGCTGGTGCTTGACCATGTTCTGACTGAGTTCCAGCGGAGATTCGGAAAGAAACTCGGTGGCAAAGTCAATATGGTTTTTGAGAACCTGGGTCATATTCGGCACTTCGTGCTGATCGACGCCTTCAAGCTGTTTGCCCATCCACCACACGGCGTAAGGCACTAGCTCATTGCGCAGGGCAAAGGCATGCACCGGATTGACCGGCTGGAAGTTTTTGATTTTGTTTTTGGCCAGCGATTTGGCGATAGGCTCGAAGAAATGCGAACCATGATTTTTGGCCAAGGATTTGAAGAAGGCCATGCCCAGCATTTCGCCTTCGCCTTCGTAGATGCAGGGGGCGAGGAAGTCATGGATATTGTCGCCCAGGATGTGACCTTCGAGGAAGGAGCGGCCGCCGTGCGTTTTCATAAAGAGCTCGATGGCGCATTCTTTTTCCGCTTCCGAACCGAAGATCTTGGCGATGATGCATTCCAGCTCACCGCGGTAACCCTGGTCGAGCAGCCAGGAACCCCAGGCCACAAGCGCGTCGGCGCCGGTAATCAGGGCGGCGGCGCGGGCTATGCGGCGCTTCACCAGTTCTCTGGTTTCGATGGCGTTGCCGTAGGTTTCTCTAAATTTGACCCAGGGCAACATATTGGCGAGCATGACGCGCATCACACCGGCGGCTCCGGCGCAAAGAGCCAGGCGGCCCATGTTCAAACCGTGATAAGCCACGGTCAGGCCGTCGCCGGCTGAGCAGTGCAGGAGATTTTCCTTGGGCACTTTGAAGTTTTTGAAACGCAGGCCATTGTTGAAGGCATGCTTGAGAGCGTGCAGTTTGTAGGGAACGATTTGAAACTCGTCGTTTTCTTCCTTGGGCAGATCGGCGATTAATGCCGCCGGCTTGCCGTCAACGAGACAGACCAGACCGATGGTGCGGCCGGGAATGGCGTTGGTGATGAAAAGCTTGTCGCCATTGACGACATACTCGTCGCCTTTGAGCTCGGCTACGGTTTTTAGAGCGGTTAGGTCCGAACCGGCCTGGGGCTCGGTCAGGGCAAAAGCTGAGAGACGCTCACCGGAGGCCAGTCTGGGCAGGAGGCGTTTCTTTTGTTCTTCCGAACCAAAGGCTCTGAGCGGGTCGACGGCACCGATACAGCCGTGGACCGAAGCCAGGCCGGCGCAGGTGGGCTCGATGGTGGCAACCTGGGTGAGGAAAGTCATGAACTGTCTGACATTGGCTCCCTGACCGCCAAATTCTTTCTCGATCAGCATGCCCCAGTATCCGGTTTTGGCCAGATCGGCGAGCACTTCGTCGGTGATTTTGCCGCGCTCGTCCATCATTGTGCCGGCACGCTTATGCTTGCGCAGCACTTCCAGTGACTTGGTCATGGCCGGCATGGTCAGCGATTCGACCGTGGCCGACGGGGTGGCGAAGAGTTCAAGAGGTACTTTGGCGTCCCAGACAGCTTTATGCACAGGGCTGTTTGAAGTCTTGTACTGTTCGGCAAACAGAGATTCGACCTGGTCATCGGCGCGATCGACGGCGCCTGTACGCGAGGCTTCCTCGGCGGTTTTGCCTGCCAATGTCATGGCTGTTTCGGCAAAACTGGCTTCTGTATTGGGATCTTTAACGGATGTCATAAACAATGTACCTGCAAGAAGTGCAATTTAAATTCACCTCATATTCTAGTACATTCGGAGGCTAAATCCGCTGTACAAGACGATTGCAAAGTACTTGGCCTTTTCTAATCTTTCTCAACCGACAGTCGGACCGGGCTTTCGGAGTTGGGGGCGATTGCCAGCGTAATCTTCTCTCCGTCAAGAATCCTTAGCAATTGGCTGCCAACCAGGTCGAAGCGCCATCCGTTTAAGAGTGGATGATCCGACTCTTCCGCTTCTTTGTCGGCGCCGCCTGTATTTATGCGGGCTTTGCCCAGGCGGACAAAACTTTGCAATTCCTCACGGGTGGAAATCAGCTCCGGCGCGATGGCCAGATCCTGCGAGCCCAACTTGAGCACCATATAAAGAACGTCGGCGATCAGTACATCGCTCTTGGAGGGCGCCCGGCCGGCCGGCCAGTGAGGCAGTTCGGTTTCGGCCATCAATCTGGCCTCTTCCACTACTTTTATAACGTGTTTGCCCCAGCCCGCCAGTTGGTCCGGTCGGACTCCTCTAATTCTCTGGATGTCGCTCAAATCTTCCGGGGGCTTGCGAGCCAACTCCAGCATGATGTTGTCGGACAAAACAGATCGCGCCGGGCGATCCTTGCGTTTGGCCTCGGCGTCGCGCCAGAGGCAGAGCGCTTGCAAAACCGCTAATTTACGACGGTGTAGACCCTGGGCACCTTTAACGCGCAAAAATTCGCGCCCCGATTCTTTGATGTAATAGGAGGGTTGTTCATAAAGGCGACACTCTTCAATCACCCACTCCAGGCGCTTGCGCTCGAGCAGTTCGTCTTTGATCCGGTGGTAAAGTGGCAACAAATGCAGGGCGTCGTCGATGGCATAATCGATCTGTGATTGGCTCAGGGGGCGCGCTTGCCAGTCGGTAAAAGATTCG
>Ga0070665_100005402_pt1 | contig 13182 bp, 9 predicted proteins | sample KBSS13metaG_FD_65862 | JGI IMG/M metagenome (GOLD analysis project Ga0070665, IMG submission 65862) | Switchgrass rhizosphere microbial communities from Kellogg Biological Station, Michigan, USA - KBS S1-3 metaG | ecosystem: Host-associated > Plants > Roots > Rhizosphere > Soil ... | reverse complement strand
CATGATCATGCAATAGCTGTCACCAGTGACAGCAACTGCATGATCATGCAGGGTGGGTGGGTGGAGACTGGTATCGCGGCCGGTGTGGTGCGCGGGTTCGAGAAGGACGGGGTCGCCCGGTACCTCGGCGTGCCGTACGCCGATCCGCCGGTCCGGTTCGCCCCACCCGCGCCGCGCACGCCGTGGGACGGGGTCCGGGACTGCACCGTCCCCGGGCCGAACGCCCCGCAGCCTGCGCGGACCTTCGGCCCGTTGGACATGACGCCGATCCTCGGGGCCCCGCGGCCGGGCGCGGACTACCTCACCGTGGACGTCTGGACGCCGGGGGGCACGGACCTGCCGGTGATGGTGTTCGTGCACGGCGGGGCGTTCGTCGCCGGGGAACCCGGTGCGCCCGCGTACGACGGGACGGCGCTCGCGCAGGCGGGCGTCGTGCTGGTGTCGGTGACCTACCGGCTCGGGATCGAGGGGTTCCTGCCGCTGGCCGGGGGTGCGACCAACATCGGCCTGCGCGACCAGATCGCGGCGCTGGAGTGGGTGCGGGACAACGCGGCGGCCTTCGGCGGCGATCCCGGCAACGTCACGGTCTTCGGCGAGTCGGCGGGCGCGGTGAGCGTCGGGTGCCTGCTCGGCTCGCCGCTCGCCCGCGGGTTGTTCCGGCGCGCGATCACGCAGAGCGGCAATGCGGAGATGGTGCACTCGCTGCCCGTCACCCAGGCGTTCGCCGGACGGGTGGCCGCGGCGCTGGGCGTGCCTGCGACCGCCGAGGGCTTCCGGTCCCGGACGGTCGAGGAGGCCCTGGCCGTCCAGGCCCGGATGATCGGGCCCGCGATCGGCGACATGCGGGAGCCGGACGGGTCCGACCCCGGCTTCGGGCTCGGCGCGTTCGCCCCCGTCGTCGGGGACGACGTGCTGCCGGAGCCGCCGATGGCCGCCCTCGCCGAGGTCGCCGTGCTGGTGGGCTGGAACAGCGAGGAGTTCCGCCTCTACACCGTCCCCCTCGGCACGATCAACGCGCTGACGGCCGAAACGGCGGGCGCCGCCCTCGGCGCGGTGCACCCACAGGCCGCGGAGCTGCTCGCCGCCCAGGAGGGCACCCCCGGCGAGCGGTACACCGCCGCGCTCACCGAGCTGGTCTTCGCCGGGCCGAGCCGGCGGCTCGCGGCTGCGCTGCCCGGCCCCACGCACGTCTACGAGTTCACGTGGCGCTCCCCGTCCTTCGGCGGTCGGCTCGGCGCGTGCCACGGCCTGGAGCTGCCGTTCGTCTTCGGCACCCTCCCCAGCTGCACCGGACAGGATGCCCTCGCGGGCGAGGACCCGCCCGCCGCCCTGTCCACCGAGCTCGTCGCGGCGTGGACGTCCTTCGCCCGCACCGGCGACCCCGGCTGGGCCTGCGGGGAGCCGCGTCGCTTCGGCTGATTAGATCGGGCGCATGAGTGCGCGGGTCGGCAGGTACGTACGGATGGTCGCGACGCCGGGGGACGGGCCCGCGCTCGCCGCCGGGCTGCTGAAGGTGGCCGAGGGCATGCGCTCCGCGCCCGGGTGCGAGCTCTACATCGTCAACCGCACCCCGGACGAGGAGGACGCGGTCTGGGTCACCGAGGTGTGGGCGGACGAGGCCTCGAGCGACGCGGCGCTCAACCAGGACCTCGGCGAGGCGGGCCTGGGCGCCATCCTCCCCCTCCTCGCGGGCCCGCCGGAGTTCATCGAGCTCGCCCCCGTCGGCGGTCCCGGCCTCGACTGAGAGCAGGCCTCAGGGCGCCCGGTCCAGCGGGGTTGGGCCGTCGCCGAGCGGGATGAGTGGCCACGACCACGCTCCCGACGATCACCGCCACCCTCCGCGCCTCCCGACTCACCACGGCTCCAGCGTCGGCGGCCACACGGCGGCCACACTGCGCGATCCCCGAGGTCGGCCCTTCTCCTGTCCATCGGTGAGGTGCCCGGGACCAGCCGCAGCGGTGCCGGCGGTGCGCCGCGGACGTAGCTCGCCGCGAACCCACGGCGCAGCCTCAGGCTTCGCTCATCGGGTCCGCTCGACGCGGCAGGTCCGCGACACCATGTCAGTCCCGGGCGGGAGGCCGCCGCGCTTCTGCGCCCAGGACGAGTCGCCCGCCTGGTCGGCGTCGTAGCTGTCCTGCAGCCAGGCCCCCGCGGCCGGATCGGCCTCGACGACGAACAGGTCCCGCACCGACCCGACCGGCGAGTCGAAGGTGAGCACGTAGGAGGCGAGCCCGGTGTCCGTGCGCACCGCCGCCTTGGCGTAGAACGGCAGACCCTCGGTGAACAGCCGGAGCATCAGCCAGTAGGTGTGCTGCGGGGCCGCAGGCTGGGCCACCTCGATGTCCACGCGGATGCTCTTCGGGATGCCGGGCTGCCCGTCGGCGCCCGTGACGCCGAGGAAGCGGACCGTGCCGCCCGTGCCGCCGAGGTCGCAGTTCACCCCGGTGGGCCCGGCGCGGACCTCTGCGCCGGGCAGGCTCAGCGGGGCGACGGTCTGCACCCGGGTCCCGGTGTCGCGCCCCAGGAACAGCCCGAACCCGGTGCCCGCCGCGAACAGCAGGACCCCCGCGACGGCGAGCAGGGCGATCCGGCGCCCCCGAGACGGAGCCGTCTGCGACTCCCCGATCGGCCCCGACTCCCCCGTCTGCGGCTCCCCGGTCTGGTGCGGCTCCCCCGTCAGCTCCGGCTCTTCCGTCAGCTCCGCCCAGGCCGCGCGCGCCTCCGCCCAGCGCGTCTCGAAGGGGGCGGGATCGACGTCGTGCACCATGAGGAACGCCCGCACCGAGGGCCAGCGGGGCAGCGCGGTCCGCCCCTCTGCCGTCCGACGGGGGCTCAGCAGCCGCGAACAGGTCGCCGAGCTGACGGTCACCACGTCGACGCCCGCCGTCCGAGCTGCGACGATCGCGTCCTCCACCGCGCGGAGCCGTTCGAAACGTCCGTCGGTGTAGACCGTCCGCAGGTCGGTGACCACGTCGTGGACAGCCTTCGGGAGGCCCTCCTGCAACGGGTCGAGCCCCTTCCGCGGCATCCCACACACTCCCTGGTCGCTCCTTGTGCCAGGTCGCGGCAACGTTGCCGTTGATTACACATCGCAGGTCAGAGGGGTCGTATCGGTACACCGTGGCGGATGATCTCCCCAGGTACGGAGGGGGGCACGGGGGGATGGGGCAGCACACCGAACTGCGGCACGCGCGGCTCACGCTGCGCATCGAGGCACCGGTGGGGAGCGCGGTGCAGGTCGGGGAGCTCGCGGTCCCGTCGACGGCGGTCACGCCGGGCGGGCCGCCACCGCGCCCGGGCCCGTTGCGGGGCCGGGAACGGGAGCTGGGCCGGATCGTCCGGGCGGTCGAGGGGTCCGCCGGGGCGGTCCTGCTCACCGGGCGCCCGGGGTCCGGGCGCACCGCCACCGCCGTCGAGGCCGCGCACCGGTTGGCCCCGCTGTTCCCGGACGGGGTCCTCGTCGAGGAGCTGGCGGACCGCCCGGTGACCGCCGCCGAGCTCGCCGCGCGGGTGCTGCGGGGGCTCTGCCTGCCTGCGACCGCCGACCCGGTCCGGACCGCCCGTGCGGTGCTCGCCGAGCGGCGCGTCCTCCTCGTGCTCGACGACGTGGCGGACGCCGCCGCCCACGCCCTCCTGACCCCCGGCTCGGGGTCGTTCCTGTTGATGACGGGTCGCACCGGGCTGGGCCTGCCACGGATCCGGCTCGGTGACCTCGGCCCCGTCGACGCCAGTGCCCTGCTGGGCGTGAGCGGGCCCGGCACCGCCGAGCTCGTCGCCGCGTGCGCCGGTCTGCCGCTGGCTCTGCGGATCGTGGCGCTGCGACTGGCTGCCGAGCCCGCGACCACGCCCACCGCCCTCGCGGACGCCCTCGCCCGCCCGCACCGCACCCTCTCCGAGCTGCGGGTCGGCGACCGGGCACTGCGCGCCTCGGTGGGCGCCGCCGTCGGTGCGCTGAGCACGCAGGCCCACGCCGTGCTCCGCGGGCTGGGCGCGTTCCCGCTGGTGGAGGTCACGTCGACGACGGCGGCGACCGCGGCCGGGGTCTCCGTGGAGACCGCGGCGGCCGCGTTGGCCGAGCTCGTCGACGCCCATCTCGTCGACACCAGGGCACCGGGCCGGTTCGCTCCGCACCCGCTGGTGCGGCGGTTCGCCGAGGAGGACGTGCGGGACCGGGGCGGGCCGCGCGAGACCGCCGCGGCGGGCGATCGGATCGCCCGGCACTACGCCGTCGCGCTCGAGCGGGCGGACGCCGACTGGTGGCGGGTCGAATGGCCGAACCTCGTCCCGGTCGCCGCCCATCTCGCCGGCCGCAACCGGGCCGCGCTCGACCATCTCGCCGACGCCACGGCCGACGGCGCGCGGACCGCGGCGCCCTGGTCGGTCTGGCTGTCCGTGCAGCAGGCGGCGTTGCGCCGGGCGGAGGTCGAGGGCCCGGCCGAGCGGGCCGCTGCCCTGCAGGTCCGGATCGGCACCGCCCAGCGCAGGCGCGGCGACCTCGGCCGGGCCCTCGTCACCGTCCGCGGGGCGACGGCGCGCTACCAGGCTGCGGGCGACCCGGTCGGGGCGGCGGACGCGCTGCGCGTCGAAGCGGACGTGCTGCGGGACATGGGTGCAGCCGAGGAGGCCGCCGCCGCCTATCGGCGCACCTTCGCGTGCCTGACGGGCCGCCGGGGCGCGGAGTCGTTGCGGGTGGCGGCCTGGGCGCTCCTCGGCCTGGGCGCACTCTCCTCGGCCGAGGGCCACCTGCCGCGGGCCGAGCGGGCGCTGCGCGCCGCACGGGAACGCTTCCAGACCCTCGACGACGGACCGGGCGTCGTCGAGACCGAGTGGCGGATGGGGGACGCGCGGCGCTCGGGCGGGGACCACGCCGGGGCTGCCGCGGCCTACCGCCGGGCCCTGTCCCGCAACGCCGCGGACGAAGGGCCCGAGCTCGCGGAGCTGCTCGTCGACCTGGGCGAGGCCCTGGCCAGGCTGGGCGAGCGGGCGGGCGCCGTGGCGGCGCTCGAACGCGGCAGGCGGGCGGCCGAGGGCGATCCGGGGACCCAGGCCCGTGCCCGGCGCAGCCTCTCCGTGCTGCACCACCGGCCCTACCAGGCCTCGAGCTCCAGCGTGGTCGGCAGGGCGGCGCCGTCGTGGCCCAGGAGGGCGAGCACGTCGTCGTCGACCTCGAAGCCCGTGGGGGTCGCGGGATCGGGTTCGGGCTGGTCGGAGCTCACACGGCGTCCTTCCGACGACCGGACAGCAGACCACCATGATCGCCGGAGCGGGGCCGGGTGATGTGGCACCCGTGCGGGAACCGCTCAGTCGGCCGCGAGGACCCGGCGGGCGAGGCCCGCCGGATCGAGCACGCGCAGCCGCCGCGGCCGCGACCGGTAGCCGGTGTCCACCAGCCCGGCCGCCTGCAACCGGGCCAGCTCCAACCCGACGATCCGGGTCCGGGCGCCGACCAGGTCCGCCAGCCTGCCCTGGGACAGCGGCACGTCGAGCAGCACCTCGGGGCCGGGGCCAGGCACCCCGAACTCCTCGGCGTGGTCCACCAGCACCCGCGCGATCCGGGTGCCGATCCGGCCCTGGGCGTACCGCACCCGCCGATCGGTGACCGCCCGCATCTTCGCGACGACGGCGGCCGACAGCGCCTGGCTCGCCCGCGGGTCGGCGAGCAGGAAGCGGTCCAGCACCGCCCGCGGCAGCACCCGGCAGCGGGTCGGCGCCGCGGCCCGGACCATCGCCGACCGGGGCCTGCGGTCGAGGTAGCCGAACTCGCCGAGCAGCGAACCGGGACCGCGGAAGGCCAGGAAGACCTCGGCGCCCGCCGGGTCCGCGGCGCTGACCGCCGTCAGCCCGGACTCCAGCAGCAGCATCGACTCCGACGGCGAACCCTGGAAGATCAGGGTCTCCCCCGACCGGTACTCCGAGGTGTGCCCGAGCCCGCACAGGGCAGCCCACAGGTCGGGATCGAGGACCGGGGCACCGCCCGCACCCAGCTCCTGTACCGACACCCCGCACCCCCACGGTCGTCGCGCAGATCTTCTGGCCGTCTCCAGAACCTACCGGCCGGGCCCGTCGGGCTCGCAGAGTGTGTCCCGTGGATCTCCGCCGAGGGTGCCCACCTGGGGCGTCGGACACCGGCTGGATGGTCCGCGGGACGCGCTCTGGGGTGTGTCTCTCACAGCGGTGGTGTCCCCGTGGGGAGACAGGCCCTAGGCTCCCCGGTGGCGGCGGATCGTGGTACGGGGGAGCGAGTGGTCGGACGCCGGGGGGACGCGGGTCGGCGGGTGTGCGTCGCTGTCGATCTCGAGGGCTACGGCAGACGGACGGACGCGGGGCAGGAGCGGGCCCAGGAGGTGCTCGGCTCGCTGCTCGACGCGGTGTGGGCGGCGGCGGTGCCGTCCGGGGAGGTGGACCGCCAGCCGAACGGGGACGGCGAGGTCGCCCTGCTCGGACCCGCGGTCGGCGCCGAGGTCGTCGCCCCGCTGCTGGCCGCCCTCGAGGCGGGGCTGCGCGCGGCGAACCGGTCCGCCCCCACAGGCGACCGGCTGCGCCTGCGGGTGGCCGCCCACCTGGGCCGCGCGCGTCCCGCCCGCAACGGGTTCGCGGGCGGCGGGGTGGTCCGGACCTGCCGGGTGCTGGCCTCGCGCGTGCTCTACGACGAGCTGCGCGCGCGACCCGGCGCCGACCTCGTCGCGGCGCTGTCCGAGCCGGTGTTCGAGGCGGCGCGGACCGGGCTGCCCGCGGCCGAGTACCGCAAGGTGCTGGTCAGCGAGCCCGCCAAGGCCTTCCTCGGGTGGGTGTGGCTGCACGTGGGCGCGGCGCTGCCCGCGTCGCCCGCCCCGCCACCGAGCGTCGAGCCCGGTCCGGTCGAACCCGGGATGCGCATCGAGATCGCCGACGGCGGCCTGGTCGGCACCTTGGTCCAGGCCGGTGAGCTGCACGGCGGCCTGACCCTGCGCCCGGGCGGTACCCGGTGAACGAGCACGAGCTGGACCTGCGGATCTCGGCTCCGGTGGACACCGTCGTCCAGGTGGGGCGGATCGTCGTCGCCCCGTCGCGCGGCTCCCTCGACGGGGTGCCCGCGACCCTGCCGGGCCGCGAGCAGGACATCGCCGCGGTTCTGCGGGCGCTGCGGGCGCACCGGGCCGTCCTGGTGCACGGCGCGCCCGGGCTCGGCACCACGGCGGTCGCGCTGGCCGCGGCCGTCCGGGCGCAGCCGGAGTTCCCCGGGGGCGCGCGGTTCGTGCCGGGGGCCTCGCTGCCCGCGTTGTTCGCGGCGCTGGGGCGCCGAGTGGCGCCCGCGGACGAGACGGCCCGGCTGCTGCGCGAGGTCCTCGCCGACCACCCCACCCTGCTGGTGGTCGACGGGGTCGACACGGCCGAGCAGCTCCGCCCGTTCCTGCCGCACGGCGGCTCTGCCCTGCTCGCGGTGGCCGCGGGCCCGCTGCCCGCCCTGAGCCTGGAGGGTGTGGTCGCGCTGGCGCTGCCCGGTCTGCCGCGGCGGGCCGCCGCCGAGGTCGCTCCGGGCGTGGGCGGCGCCGACGCGGTCCTCGCGGCCTGCCACGGCTCCCCCCTCGCGCTGCGGCTGTGGGCGGGCTCCGGCGCGGGCCCCGAAGCCATCGCGCGCGAGCTGGAGCTGCCGGAGCTGATCTCCGGGGGCACACTCCCCGCCCTACACACCACCCCGCTCGACGCCGCACGCGCCGCCGCCCGCGCCGCCCTCGCCGCGCTGCCGGTGGCCGAGCGGGCCGTCCTGCACGCCGCCGCGGCCGTGGTGCGGGCCGGATCGCCGCTGGTCGATCCGGACCGTTGCCGGGCGCTGCTCTCCCCGGGCACCCCGATCGAGACCCCGCTGCGCGCGCTGCTGGACCGCGGCCTGCTCAGCGCCCGACCCGGCCCGGGCGGGCTGACCTGCGCGGTCCCGACGGCGGTCCTGGACGTCCTGCCGCGACCGGCGGGCGTCCCCCCGGCCGCCGACCTCCCGGAGCCGCCGCCGCCGGTGGGTGGGACCACCCTCCCCGCCCGCGTCCCGCCGTCCCCGGTCGCCGACCACGCCGTCGAGACCGCTCTGGTCCGCGTCGCGGCCCGGTTGGCGGGCCACGCGCCGACGCCCCATCCCGTCGAGGCCGCCCTCGCCGGACTGGACGCCGCAGGCGACCGGTCCGCGCTGCTGCACGCCACCCTCACCCTCGCCGAGACCCTGGTGGAGCACGCCGACCTGGACCGGGCCCGGTCCGCGTACGACACGGTGACCACCGCGGCGGCAGGCTCGGACGACGCCCTGCACGCCGCCGCCCTGCGCGGGCGCGGGCTGCTCGCGTACCGCCGGGACCGGACCGCGGCCGCGCTGGCGGACCTGCGCGCCGCCGTCGCGCTGCAGCAGACCCTCGGCGCCACGGCGGACGCCGCGCGGACCTGGCAGGAGATCGGCGAGATCGAGCTGGCGTCGGGCCACCCCTGTCCCGCCGTGTCCGCGCACCGCTCCGCCCTCGCGGCGCTGGCCGAGCTGGGTGATCCGGTGGCCGTGACCTGGACCGCCCTGGCCACCGCCCGGACCCAGGTGGGGTCGGGGGCGGGCCGCACCGCCGTCGGGCTGCCGGACACCCCGGCCGCGCGCTCGGTCCGCGTGCTCGCCGGGATCGACACGGCCGCGCCGGACGCCCAGGTCGTCGCCGCACTGCTCTGATCGCCCGCGCCCACGATCGGTCGAAGGTCCCCCCAGAGGAGGTCAACGCACCCAGTCGTAGCTGCGCTCGACGGCCCTCGCCCAGTTCTCCCGCTCCCGCTCACGGACCGCGCTCGCCATGTCCGGGCGCCACATCGCGGCCCGGTGCCAGTTGGCGCGCAGCACCTCGAGATCCGACCAGTGCCCGACGGCGAGCCCCGCCACGTACGCCGCCCCGAGCGAGACGGCCTCGGAGCCGAGCGGGCGCTCGACGGGGACGTCGAGCACGTCGGCGACGGACTGCATGAGCAGGTGGTCGGCCGTCATGCCGCCGTCGACCTTGAGCCGGGTCACCGGGATCCCGGACTCGGCGTTCATCGCCTCGACCACCTCGCGGGTCTGCCACGCGGTCGCCTCCAGCACCGCCCTGGCCAGGTGCCCGCGGGTGATGTAGCTGGTCAGGCCGACGATCACGCCGCGGGCGCCGGGCCGCCAGTGCGGGGCGTAGAGACCGGAGAAGGCGGGCACGACGTAGCAGCCGCCGTTGTCCGGCACCGTCATGGCGAGGGTCTCGATCTGGGGCGCGGTGTCGATCATGCCGAGCGAGTCCCGGAACCACTGCACCAGCGAGCCGGTCATCGCGATCGAGCCCTCGAGCGCGTAGACCGGCTCCGTCCCGACCAGGTACCCGACGGTCGGGATGAGCCCCTGCGCCGAGCCCGCGATCCGCGGCCCGGTGTTCTTGAGCAGGAAGGCCCCGGTGCCGTAGGTGCACTTGACCTCGCCGGGCGCGAAGCAGGTCTGGCCCACCAGCGCGGCCTGCTGGTCGCCGAGCGCCCCGGCGACGGGCACCCCGGGCAGGACGTCGGCACACACGCCGTAGACCTCGGCGTTCGACCGGATCTCCGGCAGCATCCGCTCCGGGACGTCGAGGGCCTCCAGCAGCCGCGGCGACCACTCCAGCGTGCGCAGGTCCATCAGCATGGTCCGGCTGGCGTTGGTGACGTCCGTGACGTGCACCCCCCGCGTCAGGCGCCAGATCAGCCAGGACTCGATGGTCCCGAACAGCACGTCCCCGGCCTCGGCGCCCTCGCGCGCGCCGGGGACGTGGTCCAGCAGCCAGCGCAGCCGGGGGCCCGCGAAGTAGGTGGCCGGGTTGAACCCGCTGGTCTCGGAGTAGAGGTCGGTGAGCCCGTCCGCCACCAGGCCCGCCACGATCGGCCCCGTCCGGGTGTCCTGCCAGGTGATCGCCCTGGCCAGCGGCACGCCGGTGTGCCGGTTCCAGATCACCGTCGTCTCGCGCTGGTTGGCGATGCCGAGCGCGACGATGTTCTCGGGCCCCAGCCCGGCCCGCTTCAGCGCCTCCGGGACGACGCGGGCGACGTTGCGCCAGATCTCCTCGGCGTCGTGCTCCACGCGGCCCGGCTCCGGGTAGTGCTGACGGTGCTCGCGCTGGGCCACGGCGAGCATCCGGCCCGAGCGCGAGAACAGCAGGCACCGGGTGGAGGTGGTGCCCTGGTCGATCGCGGCGACCACCCGTTCCGAGGTGCTCACCGGATGGTCCCCAGCAGCGCCGAGATCTCCCGGCCCGCGGCGCGGAGCTGGTCGGCTTGGGTGGGGCGGGGCTCGCCGCCGCCGCCGAAGAGCTCCTCGACGGGAGCCGCGATTCCCAGCGCCGCGACCGTCAGGCCGCCGCCGGAACGCAGCGGGACCGCGGCGCCGCCCGCGCCGGACTCGAACTCCCCCACGTCCGTGGCCATCCCGCGGGCGCGGGCGGCGGACAGGTGTGCCTCCAACATCCCGAGCGTCGAGGCGGTCCGGCCGGTGTAGCGGCGCAGCTCCAGGTCCCGTGGGGCGGGCGTGGAGACGGGTGCGAACGCCAGCAGGCACTTACCCCACGCCGTCGCGTGCAGCGGGTGGTCGGTGTTGGTGTGCAGGGTCTGCGGCGAGCCGTCCGGCCGGAAGACGTGGTGCACGACGCCGGCCACCGCCCCGTCGGGCACCGCGAGGTAGACCGCGCAGCCGGTCCCGCCCGCCAGCGCGTCCGCCCAGTTCATCGCCCGGGACCGCAGGTCGTGCCGGTCCCAGCCGGTGGCCAGGGTGAACAGCCCCGACCCGAGCCGGTAGAGCGCGCTGGCGTGGTCCTGGTCGACGAGCCCCTCCTCACGCAGCGTGCGGACGATCCCGTGCACCGTGGGGCGCGGCAGGTCGAGCGCCGCGGCGAGCTCGGCGAGCGCGAGCGGCCGCCCGGCACCGCCCAGCAGTCGCAGGATCGTCGCCGCGCGCTCGACGGACTGGATGGGACCGGGCACGATACCCAGCCTACTGTGATCGACTCGACAACCAGCGTTCGACATTGTCGAACGGTCGACGTGGACGAGCCCACTCCCGGGTTCCTACCTTCACCACGCCGACCCCCGCCCGGTGAGCTGCCACCTCTGGGCGGGGGTCCGCACGAGCGGAAAGGAGAGTTCGATGCGGAACTCCTACCTCGGCGAGCTGAGCGCCGAGTTCGCCGGCACGATGATCCTCATCCTGTTCGGCACCGGCGTCGTGGCCCAGGTGGTCACCGCGTCGAGCGACAGCCCCATCGGCGACCACGACTCGATCGCGTGGGCCTGGGGCATCGGCGTGACGCTGGGCGTCTACGTCGCGGGCCGGATCTCCGGCGCCCACCTCAACCCGGCCGTCACCATCGCCCTGGCCGCCTACCAGGGCTTCGCGTGGAAGAAGGTCCTGCCCTACGCCCTCGCCCAGACCGCGGGGGCGTTCGTCGCCGCGCTGATCGTGCGGGCGACCTACTCCGACCTGATCGCCCGGGTCGATCCCGAGCACACCATCGCCACCCAGGGCATCTTCTCCACGCTGCCGGGCAACGGCGGGGAGGGCGTGTCCATCGGGACCGCGTTCCTCGACCAGGTGGTCGGTACCGCCATCCTGGTGTTCGTGATCTTCGCCCTGACCAACGCGCGGAACAACCCGCCGCTGGCCAACCTGGCGCCGGTCTGCGTCGGCCTGCTGGTCGTCGCGATCGGCATGGCGTGGGGCGCCAACGCGGGCTACGCGATCAACCCCGCCCGTGACTTCGGCCCGCGCCTCGCGAGCTTCATCACCGGCTACAGCACGGCGTGGTCGGACCAGAACGGGACGTTGTACTTCTGGTTGCCCATCGTCGCGCCGATCATCGGCGGTCTCGTCGGCGGGGCATTCTTCAAGATCCTGATCGAGCGGTACCTGACCGCGGACGAGGACGCGCTGCCGCAGCCCGTCGGCCGCGAGCCTGCCGCCCCCGAGAAGCAGGCCTGACCCCCCTCAGCGGAGAGGAAGACACATGCCCGAGTACGTCGGAGCGATCGACCAGGGGACCACGAGCACCCGCTTCATGATCTTCGACCACGGCGGCAACGAGGTGGGCCGCCACCAGCTCGAGCACGAGCAGATCCTGCCCCAGGCGGGCTGGGTCGAGCACAACCCCGTGGAGATCTGGGAGCGCACCTCCTCGGTCATCCAGACGGGCCTGAACAAGACCGGGCTCTCGTTCTCCGACCTCGCCGCGCTGGGCATCACCAACCAGCGCGAGACGGCCGTCGTCTGGGACAAGAACACCGGGCGGCCGCTGTACAACGCGATCGTCTGGCAGGACACCCGGACCGACCGCATCGCGTCCAAGCTGGAGCGCGACGGCCACGGCGACACCATCCGCCGCAAGGCCGGGCTCCCGCCCGCCACCTACTTCTCCGGCGGCAAGATCCAGTGGATCCTGGAGAACGTCGACGGGGCCCGCGAGGCCGCTGAGCGCGGGGACGCGATCTTCGGCAACACCGACAGCTGGGTCGTCTGGAACCTGACGGGCGGGCCGAACGGCGGCGTGCACGTCACCGACGTGACCAACGCCAGCCGCACCATGCTGATGGACCTCGAGACCCTCGACTGGGACGACGAGCTGCTCGCCCTGTTCGACATCCCGCGGTCGATGCTGCCGGAGATCCGGTCGTCGAGCTCACCGGAGCCGTACGGCACCACCCTGAAGAACGGCCCGCTCGGCGGCGAGGTGCCGATCACCGGCATCCTCGGCGACCAGCAGGCGGCCATGGTCGGGCAGGTCTGCCTGGCACCGGGCGAGGCCAAGAACACCTACGGCACCGGCAACTTCATGCTGCTCAACACCGGCACCGAGCTGGTCCGCTCGGAGTCCGGGCTGCTGACGACGGTCTGCTACCGCTTCGGCGACGAGCCCGCGGTCTACGCCCTGGAGGGCTCGATCGCCGTCACCGGGTCGGCCGTGCAGTGGCTGCGGGACCAGCTGGGGATCATCTCCGGCGCCTCGCAGAGCGAGCAGCTGGCCCGGCAGGTCGAGGACAACGGCGGGGTGTACTTCGTGCCCGCGTTCTCCGGCCTGTTCGCGCCGTACTGGCGGTCCGACGCGCGTGGCGCGATCGTCGGGCTGTCGCGGTTCAACACCAACGCCCACCTGGCCAGGGCCACGCTCGAGGCGATCTGCTACCAGAGCCGCGACGTGGCCGACG
>Ga0070665_100005399_pt1 | contig 13187 bp, 11 predicted proteins | sample KBSS13metaG_FD_65862 | JGI IMG/M metagenome (GOLD analysis project Ga0070665, IMG submission 65862) | Switchgrass rhizosphere microbial communities from Kellogg Biological Station, Michigan, USA - KBS S1-3 metaG | ecosystem: Host-associated > Plants > Roots > Rhizosphere > Soil ... | reverse complement strand
ACTGACTGTCCGAGTGATTCCCATAGCTTCTCTCCGGTGACCGGCGCCTTGAGACATGCTGACCGCCGGTTGCGAATGTTGGGGCAGCGATGGATATCGTGGCATCCCAGGCTTCCATCTTCCCGCCGGATGCGACACTGTTTCAGAGATTTTCGGTCGCCGGAAGGGAATTCTTCCCTCTAAACGCTTGTCGCGGCGACTTATTCCCGGCATTTGGCAATCTGCGCGAGTTGCCGGCGATTTGACGGAAAATGGGGAGGGAAACATGAAAACTGTCGGGTTGATGCCCAGACGCTCGGACATAAGCCGCGCCGCCTTTCGCGAGCATTACGAGACCCGGCACGCCCCGTTGGCGCTCGGCAAGTTCCCGTTCGAGAAATATATCCGCAACCATCTGGTCGCCTCCGATCCCGATCCGGCGGGATTCGACTGCCTGTCGGAATTCTGGGTCGGCGATGTCGCCGAGATCCACAAGATCATGGCCGGCCCGATCGGCGACATCATGCGCGAGGACGAACGCCGCTTCACCGATCAGCCCAGGATCGGCCCGGCCGTGGCCGAGGAAACCCACATCTTCGGCGCCGCCCGCATCGTCGATGACGGGATTACGTTAAAAGAGATTCTCCTGATTCGCCCGGCGCCCGGCGCGACGCAGGACGCTTTCATCTACAAGGTGAAGGCCTGGGGCAGGGACCTAGGTGCTGCCGGTGGCCTCAGCCGCATCACCCTCGACACCGTCGTTCCCTTCGAAGGCCGCCCGTTCCCGCCCTTCAGCGCCATCCTCTACGGCTGGGGCAGCGGGTTGTACGATGCCGCCGCGCCGGACGGGATCGAGATTTATGGGCGGTTGAGGACGGAATCGGTGGAGACGCGGTTTTCATAGAGTACGGAGGTTCGAATATGGCGCCGCCGCATCCTAGCTGCTCGAAGCCATCGCCAGCAGGATCGCCATAGCCTCCTCGGCCCGCCCCTCCGGCACGAACAGATGATCATGATGAAACCCGGACACTGGGTTTACCGGGATGTCCGCCGCAGCCAGCCGGGCGGTGATCGCGGCCAGAAAGCCGACCGCGTCGAGGCTGGAATGGATTTCCAGCGTGATCATGCGGGCGGGAAAAGTGGAGGGCAGGCCAGCGGACTCGGCTTCCTCCCGCGGCAGGATCAGCGTGATGCCTTCGGCCTCGCGGAAGGTCATCAGCGGGTCTATCCCGGCGGGCACGGTTTTCACCGTCGTGAAGACGAAGACGCCGGGAAGCAGGCGCGGGCTCATCGCGCGGATCAGGGTGGCGGGGGCGGTTTCGGCCATTTGCTGATATCCGGGTTGGACTGACGGACGGCAATCGCATAACTCTGCGGGAAAGCCAATCGGACCGAGGGGAGGACAGGGTGCGGACATCGCTTGTAATGCTGGTGCTTTTGGCGATAGCGGGTGCGGCGCGCGCCGACGACATGCCTGCCTGGGCCTTCGCCAACAATCCGCCGGGTCCCAAGCAAACCGCCCCCACTGATGACGGCACGGTGAAGCATGTGGCCGGCAGCACTGTCGGCCTGACCCAGTCGCAAATTCGCGACGCCTTCAACGTACCCGACTGGCATCCCGACAATCATCCCGCGGCGCCCGACATCGTGATGCATGGGCGCAAGCCCGGGGTCATCTCCTGTGGCTATTGCCATTTGCCCAACGGCCAGGGCCGGCCCGAGAATGCCGGCTTGGCCGGGCTGCCCGCCGCCTATATCGTCCAGCAGATCGCCGATTTCCGCGGCGGTACCAGGGTCAGCTCGGATCCCAAGCTGGTGCCGCCAAGCCTCATGGACACGATCGCCAAGGCGGCGACCGATGAGGAGGTGAAGGCGGCGGCGGACTATTTCGCCGGGCTCGCGCCCAAGCCCTGGATCCGCGTGGTCGAGGCCGCGACGGTGCCCAGGACCCATGTCGCCGGCTATATGTTGGTGCCGGATGAGGGCGGGGTCACCGAGCCGATCGGCCAGCGCATCGTCGAGACGCCTGAGAATGTCGCCGAGACCGAGTTGCGCGATTCAGGCTCGGGCTTCGTCGCCTATGTGCCGCCGGGCAGCATCGCCCGCGGCGAGAAGCTGGTGAAAACCGGCGGCGGCAAGACGACGGCCTGCGGCGCCTGCCACGGCGCCGACCTCAAAGGCCTGGGGCCTGTGCCGCGGCTCGCCGGCCGCTCGCCCAGCTATCTCGTCCGCCAGCTCTACGACTTCCAGCACGGCGCCCGCGCGGGCCCGTGGAGCCCGCTGATGCTGGGCGTCGTCCGCGACCTCACGCCGGGCGATATCGTGGACATCGTGGCCTACGCGGCTTCCAGAAAGCCTTGATTGGGTAGGATGGGTAGAGCCTAGCGAAACCCATCGTTCGACGCACCTGACGATGGGTTTCGCTACGCTCTACCCATCCTACAAATGAAAAACCCTCCCGGTTAGGGGAGGGTTCGTCATCAGGCCGAAGGCTGAACCGATCAGCCCTTGCCGGCGAGCGAGCTCTCGATGGCCTTGGTGACGTCGTCGGCGTCGGGCTTGGTCTTGGTCGGGAATTCGGCGACCAGCTTGCCGTTGCCGTCGATCAGCAGCTTGTGGAAATTCCATTTCGGCACGGCCGCGTCGCCGCCGGTGGCCGCGGCCCATTTATAGAACGGGTGGGCGGTGTCGCCCTTCACGTCGTATTTGGTGGTCAGCGGAAAATCGACGTCGTAATTGCCCTCGCAGAACTTCTTGATTTCTGCGTTGGAGCCCGGCTCCTGGCCGCCGAAGTCGTTGGACGGCACGCCCACTACGACAAGGCCCTTGTCCTTGTACTTCTTATAGACCGCTTCCAGCGCGGAATATTGCGGGGTGAAGCCGCATTGCGAGGCGGTGTTCACGATCAGCACGGTCTTGCCCTTGAAATCGGCCATCGACATCGGCTTGCCGTCGATCGAGGTGAAGCTGAACTGATAGGCATTGCCGGAATCGCCGCCGGCCATCGCCGCGCCGGCGGCGCCGAGCGCCATCGCCGAGATCATCGTAAGGGTCAGAAAGCGCATGAGTTGTTTCCTTCCATGGTCGTGGACCGTCGATCGAGAGTCCCTGTAATCGACGTTCCAAAATTCTGATTATTCGCCAGGGCAGGCTGGCGTGAACTCAGTGTATGCTCGGTGTCGCGAAAACTCCAAGGTTCTTGAGCGAAAACACCAGCGACACGGCGGTGCCCGACGTGCCGCCGACCAGGAGCGTCTGGTCGTGGCTCAGATTGAGCGTGAAGGACGAGCAGTCGTCGGTATAGCCCGCGCTGATGCTGTAGCGCAGCACCGCCCTGGGATGGGTCAGCTCCGCAGTCTCGCCGGCGGTGATCGACCAGTTCTGGTCGAACTTGTAATAGGCCGCCATCGTAAGTTCGTTACGCTCTCCGGCGGCGAGGTTCGGGTTGAGCGGAATCCCGTCGACCGTTATCACCGAGCCGCTTCCTGCCAAACCTGGACTGACAGTGACGCCGTTGACGGTCGGAATGGCCACCTGGGCTGCGAACAGATAAGTGCCGAATATGCCGTAATTGTCCGGCCCAAGCCGGAAGTTCACTTCCTGCAGGCGATCGCTCTTGAGGTCGTTGGCCAGCTCGAAGCGATAATCGATGTCGATAAGGCGACCGGGCACGACCTGGATTTCGCCGACGAAGTCGGAGAAGCGGGTCTGCAGCCCGGAATCCGGCGGGTAGACGGTATTGCCGGTGATCCGATAGCTCTGGCCCAGGAACACCGTCGTATAGCCGGTGCCAAGATTATAGAGGCCGGTGCGGATGCCGTACGTCACCCGCGACCCATCCTCGATCCGGTCGATGCCGGGGAAGCGGTTGCCGTTGAACAGGTTGGCGGCGTCGAGTTGGATGTCGTTGCTGTCCTCGTTGGGGATGCTGGTATTGTTGGCATAGGCTGGCGCGGCAACCACCGACATGATCGGCTCGACCACCCAGTTGGCATAGCCGACCGGGCGTTCCACCGGATAGCTCATGACCGCATAGGCCTGCGGAAAGACGCGGCCGGCGCCGCGCTGCGCCGTGACCTGGTTGGTGACCGGATCTGCCGTCGCATTCTGCGTCCAATAATAGTCTGTCTCAAGCGAGGCATTCAGCGTGGTGACCAGGCCGGAATCGCCCATCAGCCTGCGGCTCCAGCTCGCATTGTTTGTCAGGCGCTCGACATTCTGGCCATTCGGAAAGCGCTGGATGGTGAGCAGGCTGCCGCTGTCGGCCCAGCGGCCGCCTAGGAACTCGCCCGGATTGCCATAGAAGGAATAGGTGACATAGGGCAGCGCCGTGGGCTGTTGCGGCACGACGGTGCCCGGCGCCAGGCCCAACGCGTTGAGCGCGCGCAGGTCCTGGAACGAATACACGCTCGCGTTGATGTAATCCCGGTCGTAGAAGCCCTCGACATACCCGTGCGACGGCAGCACCTGCAGCGAGGAATATTGGTATTTGAGGACATAGATATCGTCCAGCGACCGGGCGAATTCGAAGCCGGCACGCCAGTGATCGTCGAGGTCGAACTCGCCCGACCCGAACACGTGGTAGCGGACGGTCTTATAAGTGTCGAAGGGCGACGGCTGCGGGTTTTGATGGATGTCCGATTCCGCGATGCTGCCGGAAACCTGGATCTGGCCGGTATCGAAACGCTGCCGGTACTCGCCGCCGAGGCTCGGGCCCTGGCGGTTGTAATAAGCAGTATCCAGCACCGCGTCGATGTCAGGCGCGATGTCGAAATAGTAGCTCGACTTGATATAGGTGCCCAGCTGGCTGCGATAGCCAGGCAGTATGTCCAGTATGCCGGACGCCCGCTTCACAGTGGGATCGTAGGTCGAGAAATAGGGCGTCCACAGGACCGGCACACCGTCGATCTGGAAGGTGGCATCGTGGTAATAGAGCCGCTTCGTATCGGTGTCGTGGATGACCTTGGCCGCCTTGATCTGCCAGGTCGGCGCCTTGGTCGGGTCGTCCTTGCAGAGTTCGCACGGTGAATAGATGCCGCGGTTCAGCGTGGTGACGTTGCCGTCCTTGGTCGACTGGCGCGCGACCAGCCGCGAATTGTCGGACAACAGGCCCGACACGTTCTTCATGAAAGCTTGGCGCATATCGTCGGTGACTTCGAGATAGTCGCCGAAGTAGATGTTGCCCACATTGTCCACCAGCTTCACGTCGCCGGTGGCGATGACGATGTCGGTGTTCTGGTTCCACACCACATGCTCGGCCAGCAGCATGGTGGCGCCCTGCACCAACTCGACATGCCCGGTGGCAGAAATGGTGTTGTTGACGTCGTCCTTGCTCACATTGTCGGCTGAGAGCACGACATTCTTGTCGCCCCGATCGACATTCTCCACCGGCGCGACAGGCGCGGAGCGCGGCACCGGCGCGGCGACAGCCGTCGTCGGGCAGGCGAGCGCCACGGTTGTGAGGCCGAGGCAGGTAGCGAGAAGCGAGGCGCGGGAAATGCGATGCGGCATGAACCGGGTCAGACTCAATTGGACCTGAAGGCCGACAAACCTGTCCCGCGAAAGCATGGGCCTGTCAATGGCGAGAGGCGCTATTGTGGCGTTCAGACCCGACGGGGGCGCGGCGCCACCTGAAGAAAGGCCGGGATACGGTCGCCGAAACCGACGACATTGTCGGGCTCGTCGTGATCGTCATCATCGCGATAGCGGCGCCGGCCGGTATCGCGCGGCATGCGCTGTGTATGCTCCGGCCGTGTATCCTCGCCGCGAGGCGTCCGGGCGCGGCGCGGCCGGTCCTCTTCGGTCTTCGCGCGCGGGGCGGCTCCCCGGGGCTTGCGGGTCGAGGCGCGGGGCCCCGACTCGGAGCGCGTCTCGCCCATCTCTTCCTCGGCCGCCGAGACGGCAAAGCCGTCCAGCGCGATCTCGGGGATCGGGTTGCCGATCAGCTTTTCGATTCCGGCCAGGAACTTGGCGTCGTCCCGGGTCACCAGCATGAAGGCGCGGCCCGACATGCCGGCGCGGCCGGTGCGGCCGATGCGGTGGACATAATCCTCCGAATGGGTCGGCACGTCGAAATTGAACACATGGGACAGGCCCTTGATGTCGAGGCCGCGGGCGGCAACGTCGCTGCAGACCATGAGGTGGAGCTCGTTGGCCTTGAACTTGGCCAGCGTCTCGGTGCGGGCCGACTGGGCCATGTCGCCGTGCAGCGCCCCGGCATCGAAGCCGTGGCTGACCAGCGACTTGTGGACGATCGCCACATCGCGCTTGCGGTTGCAGAAGATCAGCGCGTTCTTGACGTCTTCCGACTTGATCAGGAAGCGCAGCGCCGACCGCTTCTCAGCCGGCGGCACGCGCACGATCGCCTGGGTCACGGTGACGGCGGCGGAGGCGGGGGGAGAGACCGAGACCTCGACCGGGTCGTTCAGGAACTGCTCTGACAGGCGGCGGATTTCCGGCGGCAAGGTGGCCGAGAACATCAGCGTCTGGCGCTGGGCGCGCAGCTTTGACACGATCTTCTCGATGTCGGGAATGAACCCCATGTCCAGCATGCGGTCGCATTCGTCGATGATCAGGAACCTTATGTCGGTCGGCAGCACATTGCCGCGTTCGATCTGGTCCAGCAGCCGGCCCGGCGTCGCGATCAGCACGTCGACGCCGCGGTCCAGCTTCTTGGTCTGGTCCGCCATCGATTCGCCGCCGATCAGTAGCGCGGTCGTCAGCTTGTGGTATTTGCCGTAGACCTCGAAGCTTGCCTCGACCTGCGCCGCCAGCTCGCGCGTCGGCTCGAGGATCAGGGAGCGCGGCATGCGCGCCTTCGCCCGGCCGGCGGCCAGGGCATTGATCATCGGCAGGGTGAAGCTCGCCGTCTTGCCGGTTCCGGTCTGGGCGATACCGAGCACGTCACGGCCCGACAGCACATGCGGGATCGCTTTCTCCTGGATCGGGGTCGGAGTTTCATAGCCGGCTTCAACGAGCGCGCGTAGCGTCTCGGGATGAAGCCCCAGTTCCGAAAACAACATTAGAGAGGCATGGCTCCTGTTTTCCGCACATGCGGATACGAACACGCGCCCTCTGGCGTCGTGTTGCGCGGACAATTGGTGATTGGCGGCGCGAAGTCAAATGCCAATGATCCCTTAGCACCGGATCGGCGAGATATTATTGTAAAAGCGTAACAAAAAGCGCAGTAGCGCAGCCAGTTTGACGGTTTTCAGACGAAACGCACGATGTCTAAATCCTGCTTAATCTTGTTGCCGGGCCAGCTCTGCGACTCCGCCCTGTGGACGGCGCAGGTCGATGCGTTGGCCGATATCGCCGAAATCCGCGTCGCCGACCTGACCCTGGACGACACGGTCGAGGCGATGGCCGCGCGCGTTCTGGCGGATGCCCCGGCGCGTTTCGCGGTCTGCGGCCTGTCGCTCGGCGGCTATGTCGCCTTCGAGATCGTCCGGCGCGCCGCCGAACGGGTGACGCATCTGGGGCTTATGAACACCTCGGCGCGGCCGGACACGGTGGACCGCAGCGCCGAGCGCGAGCGCAGCGTCCGCGCCGCCCGCGTCGGCACCTTCAAGGGCGTGACGGCGCATTTCCTGCCCTCGATTCTGCACCCCGCCCACGCTGCCGATACCCGTATGGCCGAACTGGTACTGGCGATGACCGAGCGGGTCGGCCGTGTCGCCTTCGAGAAGCAGCAGAACGCCGCGATCCTGAGGCCTGACTGTCGGCCGCTGCTGCCGGCCATCCGCTGCCCGACCCTGGTGGTGGGCGGCAAGGAAGACCAGATCACGCCGCCGATGCTGCAGATCGAGATCGCGACCGACATCCAGGACGCACGATTGGAAATCCTCGATCCGTGCGGCCACCTGGCCCCGATCGAGCAGGCCGAGACGGTCAACCGGCTGATGCGCGCCTGGCTGGGGTCGTCAGCATAAGCCGCACATCGTGCAGGCTCTCGGCGATGGCGATGCAGCGCTCCCGCATCTCGTCGGTGGCGGCGAGCAGGTCGGGGACCATGATCGTCATCATCCCGGCGGCATGGGCGGCGCGGACGCCGTTGTGCGAATCCTCCAGCGCCATGCAGTAGGCGGGGTCGATGCCCAGACGCTCCGCCGCCTTCAGGAACGGATCGGGATTGGGCTTGCCACGGGCATAGTCGCCAGCGGCGACGATCGCCTGGAAACGCTCGATCAGCCCGTTTCGGCCGAGCTGATGCTCGACCGCCATATGGCTGGACGAAGTCGCGACCGCCCGCGGCAGGCCGGCATCGTCGAGATGGTCGAGCAATTCGGTGACCCCGGCCTTCAGCGCCACCCCGATCTCGTCGTGATGGGCGCGGGCGTGCCGCCACACGGCCTCGTTGAACTCGTCGATCGGAAAGTCTGCGCCGAAATGGGCGAGCGCCACGGCCCGGCTGGACGCACCCGGCAGTCCGACCATGCGCAGGAACACCTCCAGCGGCAGGTCGTGCCCGCGTTCCCGCGCGACATGCATCATCGCATCGCGGAACACGGCCTCGCTGTCGACAAGCAGGCCATCCATATCGAAAACCACGGCGCGCACCGGACGGGGCAGCATGGGGTGATCCTTAAGTGCAAATAGCAGCCAGATGTCTATGCATCGACTGCGCCAGAATTATGACAGGCCGTAGGATGGGTAGAGCGTAGCGAAACCCATCGTTCAACGCGCCTGATAGTGGGTTTTGCTCCGCTCAACCCATCCTACCAAAACCTCAAACGTCTAGGTCATCGCCCCGCACGAACTTGGCGTTTTCCTGGATGAAGCGGAAGCGCGGTTCGGCGTTGCGGCCCATCAGGCGGTCGACCAGGTTCGCTGTGTCGGCCTTGATGTCCTCGTCGTCGGCCAGCGCCACGCGGATCAGGGTGCGCTTGGCCGGGTCCATGGTGGTGTCGCGCAGCTGCGCCGCCGGCATCTCGCCCAGGCCCTTGAAGCGGCTGATCTCGACCTTGCCGCGCTTGTTCGCGTTCTCGGCCAGGATGCGTTCCTTGTCGGCGTCGTCGCGGGCATAGACCGCGCTGTTGCCCTGGACGATGCGATAGAGCGGCGGCATCGCCAGGAACAGGCGGCCGTCGCGCAACAGGCCAGCCATCTCGCGATAGAAGAAGGTGATCAGCAGGGAGGCGATATGGGCGCCGTCGACATCGGCGTCGGTCATGATGATGACCCGCTCATAGCGCAGCTTGTCGGCTGAGAAGTCCCGCCCGCTGCCGCCGCCCAGCGCCAGGATCAGGTCCTGGATCTCCTGGTTGGCGCGCATCTTGTCGAGGCTGGCGCTGGCCACGTTCAGGATCTTGCCGCGAAGGGGCAGGATCGCCTGGGTGTCGCGGTTGCGCGCCTGCTTGGCGGAGCCGCCGGCCGAATCGCCCTCGACGATGAACAGCTCGGTCCCTTCGGGCGTGTTGCGGGCGCAGTCGGCCAGCTTGCCCGGCAGGCGCAGCTTCCGCGTTGCGCTCTTGCGCGCCAGGTCCTTGCTGTCCTTCTTGCGCAGCCGGTCTTCGGCCTTTTCCACCAGCCGGTCGAGCAGCGCCTTGCTGGCGGTCGGGTTGCCGGTCAGCCAATGGTCGAAATGGTCCTTGACCGCCTGCTCGACCAGGCGCGTTGCCTCGGCCGAGGCCAGCCGCTCCTTGGTCTGGCCCTGGAACAGCGGCTCGCGGATGAACAGCGACAACAGGGCCGCGGCGCCTGCCATGACGTCGTCGGCGGTCAGCTGCTGGGCGCGCTTGTTCTGGATCAGCTCGCCATAGGCCTTCAGCCCCCGCGTCAGTGCCGCGCGCAGGCCTTGCTCATGCGTGCCGCCCTGGAAGGTCGGGATGGTGTTGCAATAAGAATGGACGAAGCCCTCCTCGTCCTCCGGCCAGGCAACAGCCCATTCGACCTTGCCCTGGCCGTTCGGCAGCTCGATCAGCCCGGTGAAGGGGACCGGGGTCAGGCAGGCGCGGCCGTCCAGGTCACTGTCCAGGAAGTCGATCAGGCCGTTGGGGAACTTGAAGGTCTCGCTGGGCGGCACATTGCCGTCGGGCGACAGCAGCGACGGGTCGCACGTCCAGCGGATTTCGACGCCGCGCTGGAGATAGGCCTTCGACCGCGCCATGCGATAGAGGCGCGCCGGGCTCATATGCGCTTCGCTGCCGAAAATCTCCGGATCGGGATGGAAGCTGATCGCCGTCCCGCGCCGGTTCTGGATCGAGCCCATCGTCTGGAGCTTTTCCAGCGGAAGGCCGCGCGCATAGCGCTGGCGGAACAGCTGCCGATCGCGCGCCACCTCGATGATCAGATTGTCGGATAGCGCGTTCACCACCGACAGGCCGACACCGTGCAGGCCGCCTGAAGTTTCGTAGACCTTGCCAGAGAATTTGCCGCCGGAATGGAGCGTGGTCAGGATCACCTCCAGCGCCGACTTGCCGGGATAGCCGGGATGCTCGTCGACCGGGATGCCGCGGCCGTTGTCGCGCACCGTCACCGTGCCGTCGGCGGCCAACTCCAGCTCGATCCAGCTGGCATGGCCGGCGACGGCCTCGTCCATGCCGTTGTCGAGCAACTCGGCCACCAGATGATGCAGCGCGCGCTCATCGGTGCCGCCGATATACATGCCGGGGCGGCGGCGGACAGGCTCGAGCCCCTCCAGCACCTCGATGTCATGCGCGGAGTAACTATCAGTCTTGGTCTGGCGGGCAGTGTTCTGGAACAGGTCGCTCATGGTGCCGAATATGGTCGGGCGGGCGATTCGGCGCAAGCTGTACCGTGCTTCGCCCGCGCCATACACCACAACTAGTAGTGGAGTGGCCCCTGCCGCTCAGCCTGAGGGTAGAGCCACCTTGACTGAGGTGCCCTTGCCACGGGCGCTCACTATGTCGAATTGACCGCCATGCAGTTCGACGATGGATTTGGCGAAGGGCAGGCCGAGGCCGGTTCCAGCGGTCATTCGGCCGTTCGACTGTTTCACCTGCATGAAGGGCTGAAGCGCGGTCTGGATTTCCTCCCGGTCCATGCCGATGCCGGTATCGATTACCCAGATCTCCACCCTGCCGGGCGGCGCGGCCCGCGCCGTCAGCGTGACGCTGCCGCCGGGATCGGTGAATTTGATGGCGTTCGACAACAAGTTGTAGAGCACCTGGCGCAGCCGCGTGTCGTCCGCCCGCGCGAATAATGCATCCTCGGGCAGGTTGAGTGTGAGGGCGAGCTGAGCCTTGGCGGCCTGCAGCTGCATCACGCTGACGCATTCCTCGACCAGGTCGCGAATATCGAACACCGATTGCTGAAGCTCCAGCCCGGCGGCGCGGGTCTTGGCCAGGTCCAGGATGGTGTTGATCAGCGACAGAAGGTGAATGCCGCTCATATGCACGTCGCGCGCATAGTCGATATAGCGCGGGCTGCCCAGCGGCCCCAGCACCTCCTTCTCCAGCATCTCGGCGAAGCCGATGATGGCATTCAAGGGCGTGCGCAGCTCATGGCTCATATTGGCCATGATGACCGACTTCGCCTCGTTGGCCGCCTCGGCCGCGTCCTTGGCCTCGATCAGCTCGGCGGTCAGCTCGTCGTTGCGGATGCGCAGGCTGAAAATGTCCCACACCCAGCGCTTCAGGATGCGTGCGCTCATCAGCAGCAGGCCCAGATAGACCAGGGTCATGAAGCCGAGGAAGCGCGCATTGGTGGTCCCTTGCGCGAAGAACACGATCGCCAGCATGCCGAGCAGCGGCACGGTGATGACGACCACCGCCGGGTAATAGATCCCATAGATCGCGGTGGCGCCCGCGGCCAGGCCGCCGATCGCCATGATCAGGAACATGCGGTCCTCGGCAGCCGGCGGAACGAAGACCATCGGGGCGACGACCGAGATGATCAGCGCGGTGATGCCAAGCATGCCGGCGAAGAGCCGTCCCCAGTGCAAGGTCGCGCGGTCGTTCCAGCTTCGCCGCTTGTAGTAGAGCCAGACGACGGTGCGCACGCCGCACCAGGCGATCCCGATGCCCGCCCACAGCAGCAGCTTCACATGCGACAGGACGTTCCACAGCGCCCAGACGCTCGCCATATGCAGGATGATCGTGGCGACCATCGTGACGGGAGATTTGAGCCACAGGCGGATGGCCTCGGCCTCCACCTTGATGGCTTTCTCCTTATCGTCAGCTGCTAGGCCCGTGACGGTCACTGCGCGTTGGCTGCTCTTGAAGCGCCTATCAGGGAGGCGTGTGGTCCAGGGCGCAACGTATCTGCGGGATTCTGCTAAAAATCAATCGGCGGGCAGGGGTATTGCCGGGAGCGCCTGGCGCTCCCGGGTACTCTTGGGTGGTCAGATCGCCCTACACGGTCAGATCGCTTGGGGGCCGGTCTCGCCGGTGCGGATGCGAATGACCTCGTCGATCGCGGCGATGAAGATCTTGCCGTCGCCGATCCGCCCGGTATGGGCGGATCGCTGGATCGCCTCGACGGCGCGGTCCAGCAGCATATCCTCGACCACGACCTCGATTTTCACCTTGGGCAGAAAATCGACGACATATTCCGCGCCCCGATAGAGCTCGGTATGGCCCTTCTGCCGACCGAACCCTTTCGTTTCCGTCACTGTCAGGCCCTTGATACCCAGATCGTGAAGCGCCTCTTTCACATCATCAAGCTTGAACGGTTTGATGATGGCCTCGACCTTCTTCATACAGGTTCCCCTGGTTACATAGTTACATTCTCCGTAACTAAGCAAACCGTGTGCCAGCAGGCGCGGGGGTAGAAGCCGCACCGTCGTTCGATGCGGCTTCATCAATTTTAGGTAGGCTGGCGGGCGTTTCGCCCAAGCCCCTGCCGCTCCGAGCGGCAGGGGGATTGCTTATTTATTAAGCAACCGCGGCCTTGCGCGGGCTTTCCATATTCTCGACCAGGAAGCTGTTCATGCGGAATAGTGCTTCCTCGATCTGCTCGGTGCTGGTGGCGTAGGACAGGCGGATATAGCCCTCGCCCAACGTGCCGAAGCTGGTGCCCGACAGCAGGGCGACGCCCTTCTCGTTCAACAGCCGCGACTGCAACTCGGAGGAGGAGAAGCCGGTGCCGGAGATGTTCGGGAAGGCATAGAAGGCGCCGGCCGGCATCGTGCAGCGCACGCCGGGCAATGCGCGCAGCCCCTTGACGATGATGTTGCGCCGCTCGGACCAGGCCGCGATCATCGCGTCCACCGTGTCCATCGGTCCCTGCAGCGCGGCGATGCCGGC
>Ga0070665_100005398_pt1 | contig 13188 bp, 10 predicted proteins | sample KBSS13metaG_FD_65862 | JGI IMG/M metagenome (GOLD analysis project Ga0070665, IMG submission 65862) | Switchgrass rhizosphere microbial communities from Kellogg Biological Station, Michigan, USA - KBS S1-3 metaG | ecosystem: Host-associated > Plants > Roots > Rhizosphere > Soil ... | reverse complement strand
CAGGCGCGGAACGAGGGCTTCAAGCCCGGGACCAAGCCCGTGCCGGACTTCCCGCAGTTCTGCGAGGAGTACCTGAACACCCGGCTGTTCACCCACCACTTGCAGTGGGTGGACATGCTGGAGGGCAGGGAGCCCCGCGACCTGCACCCGAACCAGATCTACGAGCCGCGTGAGCCGGACAAGATCTTGGTCAACACTCCCCCGGAGCACGCGAAGTCCACCACGCTCACGATCAACTACGTGACGTGGCGGATCGTTCAGGACCCCAACGTCCGCATCCTGATCATCTCCAAGACACAGGAGATGGCGAAGAAGTTCCTGGTGGCGATCAAGGATCGCCTCTCGGAGAACGAGGCGTACGCCAAGTTGCAGCAGGATTTCGGCCCGCCCGGCGGCTGGGCCGAAGGCGCGGCCAGATGGGCCGCGGACGCCATCTATGTGGCCGGCCGGGACTCTGGCGAGAAGGACCCGACGGTCCAGGCCCAGGGCATCGGGGGCCAGATCTACGGCTCCCGGTGCGACCTGGCCATCATGGACGACTGCGTGGACCACACGAATCATCATGCCTACGAATCCCAGATCGACTGGATCCAGAACCAGGTGGGCTCCCGCGTCGCCGACGGCGGCGGGCGCATGCTGCTCATCGGCACACGCATGAACACGGTGGATCTCTACTCCGAGATCCGCCGCCCCCACTACTACGTGGAGGGCGAGTCGGACTGGACGTACCTCAGCCAGCCGGCGGTGCTTGAGTACGCGGACGACCCGAAGGACTGGAAGACCCTGTGGCCGGTCACCAACCGGCCTCCGGTCACCATCTCGGGCCGCAAGGCCGCACAGGCGGCCGGCTGGCCGAAAGACGGCCTCTGGCCGATGTGGCACGGCACTGCCCTGGCGAAGAAGCGCAAGGGCATGCGGGCCCGCAACTGGTCGATGGTCTACATGCAGGAGCAGGTGGCCGAGGATGCCGTCTTCCGCCAGGAAGACGTGCAGGGCTGCGTGGACCGCGCCCGCTATCCCGGGCGCCTGATGCCCGGCCAGTCCGGGCACCGCCGGTACGGCATGGAGGGCACGACCGTCATCGCCGGCCTGGACCCGGCCGCCGCCGGGTACACGGCCATCGTCGTCATCGCCCTGGACCGGCAGACCGGTCAGCGCTGGGTGGTCGAGGTTGTCAACCGCCGTGCGCTGCCGCCGCACGAGATGCGCTCGGAGATCGAGCGCCTGACGGACCGCTACAAGATCGCCGAATGGCGCATCGAGAAGAACGCCTACCAGGCGTCCATCGTCCAGGACCGCCTGATCCGGGACATGCTTCACGCCCGCGGCTGCATCATCAGCCCGCACCACACCAACGGCAACAAGTGGGACTCGGACTTCGGTGTGGCCTCGATGGCCAGCCTCTTCGAGGGCTGGCGCGAAGGGCGCAACCTGATCCGGCTGCCGTCGCAGACGCAGTCCGAGCCGGTACGGAACCTGATTGAGCAGCTGTGTGCCTGGGCGCCGGAGACGAAGGGCTTGACGGACTGCGTCATGGCCCTCTGGTTCGCGGAGATCCGCTGCCGCGATCTGATGATGGACGGCCTGGGCCAGTGGCACTCCGAGGCGAACGAGTTCATGAGCGCCAGAGACCGCGAGGGGCAGTTCGTGGTGGACCTGGAGATGGCCCTCCAGCAGGGCGACATCAGCACCTGGAACGGAAGCCTGAACGGCTTCTCCGGACTCAACTAGCAAGGGGGCGGCATGGAAAACCCGAGGGAACCGACCTTCCGCGACGAGCTGATCAGTCTGCTCAACCGGCACAGCATGGAGAACGGTTCGGACACTCCGGACTTCGTTCTGGCCGCCTATCTTCACCGGGCGCTGGAAGCGTTCGACATAGCCGTTGGGGAGCGCGAGAACTGGTACGGGAGGAACTGATGGCCACACCCATGAGCGCGGACCAGTTCCTGGCCGCCCTGCGCGCCGAAGGCGTGAAGGTGAGTGAGCACGCCGGATGGCGTACGCACAACCGCGCCGGGCACGGCGCGTGGGGGCCCGTGAACGGCGTGATGATCCATCACACCGCCGGAGCGGCGCCTGGCGATGGTGACGTGGTCTGGTCGGGCCGCTCCGACCTGCCGGGGCCGCTGGCCCACGGCTACGCCGCGAAGAGCGGCGTCATCACCATGACGGCCAACGGCCGAGCCAACCACGCCGGCGGCGGCGACCCGAAGGTTCTCGCCGCCGTGGTGAACGAGTCGTACACGACGGCGCCCCCGGCGCCGCACTACCACGACGGCTCCAGCGGAGCCGTGGACGGCAACGCGCACTTCTACGGCCTGGAGATCAGCAACCTGGGCAACGGCAAGGACCCCTACCCGGACGTCCAGTACGAGGCCGCCGTGAAGTGGGCGGCGGCCATCTGCCGCCATCACGGCTGGTCGGCCAAGTCCGTGATCGGACACAAGGAGTGGTCCGACTGGAAGTCGGACCCGTCCTTCAGCATCCAGAGCTTCCGCGGCTACGTGGCCGCGTGCCTCGCGGCCAAGCCCGGCGTTTGGCGCCTGGCGCCCGCCACAACTCCCACCGCACCGAAGGAGGCCGCTGTGCCGACCGCGGACCAGATGACCGCCTCGCTCTACAACGACCTCATGAAGATCAAGCGCGTGGACGACGGCGAACAGCACGCCGGCGGCTACTTCCTGGCCATGACGCTCCAGGCCGTCCTGGACCTCACGGAGAAGGTTGAAGACCTCACTGCCGAGGTCGCGGCGCTCAAGGCTTCTTGAGCGCGCATATACGAGACGGTGTCGTATCGTAATAGGCGAAGGAGGTGACGCATGGCTGACACCGTGACGGCGATGTCCGCTGACCCGGCCATCGTGCGCCGGGTCGATGCCGTGCGCGCCGACAGCGCGGAGCGCGACAGTCGGCACCAGCTGGTGCACGACGTGCGCGCGAACAAGATCGAGAACGTTCAGCCCGGCTCGCTGCCGGAGGCGTGGCCGAAGCCCATCGTGGCGAACGCCATTGATGTCTCCGCCCGGCAGTTGAGCGAGAACCTGGCACAGCTGCCCAGCATCAACTGTTCGGCCGGCGTGGCCACCAGCGACCGCAGCAAGAAGTTCGTCGCCAAGAAGACGAAGATCGCGTACTCATATGTGATCGACAGCTCGCTGAAGCCTGCGCTGCCGCAGGCGTGCGACTGGTACCTGACCTACGGGGCGCTGCCGATCCTGGTCGAGCCCGACTTCAAGTCGGGCAAGCCGCGCATCGTCTTCGACTGCCCGAAGGGCGCGTACGCCGAGCGCGACCGCTGGGGCAACGTGGTCTGCTACTTCCGCGTGTTCCGCGAGACGGCTCGGAAGCTGGCCGCCATGTACCCCGAGCTGGCCGACCGGATCTACGGCCGGGACTGGGCGAACCGTCAGGGCTGCGGTGACGAAGCCCTACTCGAAGTCGTGAAGTACAAGGACGCGGACACGCAGCTCCTCTACATGCCGGAGCGCAAGAACCTGGTCCTGATGTCGGCGCCGAACCCGTTCGGCAAGGTCTCTGTGGCCATCGCCAAGAAGCCCAGCTATGACGAGCAGGAGCGCGGCCAGTTCGATGATGTGCTCTGGCCGCACCTGGCCAAGGCCCGCATGGCCATGCTGGGCCTGGAGGCCAGCCAGCAGACGGTGCGAGCACCGCTCGCCGTGCCGAACGACGTGCAGAAGATCTCGTTCGGCGACAACGCGATTCTCCGCACGAACAACCCGCGCGACATCGTCCGCGTGGGCCAGGACGCGCCCGTGGCCGCGTTCCAGCAGCAGGAGCTGCTGGAGCAGGAAGTGCGCACGGGTACGCGTACGCCGGCCTCGGCGACCGGCGATGTCCAGGCTTCCATCATCACCGGACAGGGCGTCAACGCCCTGAACGGCGGCTATGACATCCAGATCGCCACCGGCCAGACGGTCATCGGCTACGCCCTTCAGCAGGCCATCGAGTTGGCCTTCGAGATGGACGAAAAGTTCTGGCCGGACTCGAAGAAGATGATCGACGGCGAGATCAACGGGACTCCGTTTCAGGAGTTCTACACGCCGTCGAAGGACATCCGCGGCAACTACCGCGTCAGCGTGACGTACGGGTTCGCCTCCGGCATGAACCCGAACCAGGCGCTGGTCTTCCTGCTCCAGCTCCGCGGAGACCAGCTGGTCCCGCGGGACTTCGTCCAGCGGCAACTGCCGATGGATGTGGACGTGTCCGCGCTTCAGATCCAGATCGACAACGAACAGGTCATCGACGCCCTGAAGCAGGGCGTCTTCGGGATGCTCTCCAGCGTCGGCATCCTTGCCCAGCAGGGCATGGATCCCACGCAGATCCTGCGCAACGCCGCGCGGATCGTGGCCCTTCGAGAGAAGGGCATCCCGATGGACCAGGCGATCCTTCAGACCTTCGAAGCTCCTCCGGCGCCGTCCCCCACGGCCGGAGGCCAGAGCGCCCCGGGTGCTGCCCCTGGCGGCCAGGAAGGGCCCGGGGCGCTCCAGGGACAGAACCCGGGAACGGGTTCGCCCTTCGGCGTCGCGCCTGGTCAGGCCCAGATGGGCCCCGGCGGCCGACCGCCGCTTCAGCAGCTGCTCGCCGGCCTCACGGCCGGCGGAGCCCCGAACCTCAGTGCCTCAGTGAGACGGAGTGTCCCGGCATGAGCGAGTGCAAGAACTGCGGCCGGGAGGACGGCCACTGGATCGGCTGCGCGAAGGCGCTCAGCGCCTTGATGGCGAACGACTGGAAAGACGAGTGCGCCTTCGACGGCTGCTCCGAGCCGCGCAAGTCCGACGACAAGCGCGTGAAGTTCTGTGAGTTCCACAGCGACCCGAAGAACAGGAAGTGATCACGATGAGCGTGGAGACCACCGGCTTCGCCGGCGACCCGTTCCACGAAGGCGCGGGCGGCCACCCCATGGACAGCCTGCGGGGCGGCATGAACGGCCCGCACACCCAGATGCCGGACGAGTCCACCGCCCAGACCAACCCGCGTTCCGCGGCGACCGACAACGTCGGCCAGACCTGGAACGCCACCACCCTGGCGCCGACCCCGGCGCCGACCGGCGACAACGACGGCATGCGGGCCCACTGACCAGTCGTTTTCCCGACTCCGGGAAAACGTGAGGAGGAGCGATGGCCAACGGCCATGGGGGTCAGCGGACCCCCAGCTCCCCCGCCCCGGTCTCCGGGCCGGGGGCTTTGTCGCAGAGGACGGACGGTGGTCCGTCCCAGCCGATCCGCGTCCCCACCGGGGGCGCGTACGGCGACGCCACGCAGCTGCGACAGGACCAGCAGGGCGCCCCTCTGGGCGCCTCCGCTGGCGGAGACCAGCCCGCGCCTGCCGGCCTGCTGGCCGGGCTGTCCATCCCGGCGGGGCCGTCCTTCGGGGCGGCATCCCAGATGCCGGGCGTCCCGGTGACGGACGGGGCGGCCTCCGGCCCAGGGGCCGGGCCGGAGGCACTGGGCATCCCGAATCAGCAGGATGCCGACATGCAGTTTCTCCAGCGGTACCTGGTGGTGATGGAGCACATGGCCAACCAGGTGGGCAGCACCGCCGCAGGACGGAACGCCGTGCGCGCGATCAAGGGATATCAGGGGACCTGACATGGAGTGGTTCGATCGGTTCGGTGCGATGTATCAGTTCCTGAACGACACGCCCGCGCTGGCTCACGATATGGCCCTGAAGGGGCCGCAGTCGGATTTCTCGTACTCCTTGGCGTACGCGCTCCAGAACACGAGCGCGCCGATCGACGTGTACCCGTCGGACAGCCAGACCCTGGCGGGCTGACGTGGGTCTGACGGACTTCTTCAAGGACATCGGCGACGGTGCCGCCAAGGGCATCAGCGCCACGGCGGGCGGCCTGAACAAGCTCGACCGGTACATCAATCCGTTCCACACGGAGGCCGGGTCGGCTCACACGGACACGCCCAACCAGAGCAACTTCCTGGGCCTAGGCAAGTCTCCCCTGGGGGATGCGGTTGTCAAGAACCGCATCAACCCCGGCTTGGAGTGGGTCAGCCAGGGGCTGAACTGGCTGTACGACAACGGCATCAGCCAGCCGATCTCCACGGCGCTGATGGCGGGCACGCTGAAGGGCGGTCCGCTCAGCGCCCATAACTGGGCGGTCTCCTGGCACGCGGCGAATCACATCAGTCCTGGTCAGGCACTGTTCCTTGGAAGCAACTTCTACGGCCAAGACCCCACCGGTAAGTACTCCACTCAGAAGGCTGTGGAGAGCCCGTTGGAGTACTACAAGCCCGGCGCGGCCTATCTGCCGCCCGACTTCAACACGTGGGACCAGGCTCGACAGCAGGAGTTCCTGAAGCAGGCGGGCATGCCCGCCGTGGGCAACGCGTACATCAACGAGCTGCGCCAGGCGAACAGGGCGTACAAGAACGCCACGGGTCTGGCGGACTTCTCGCTGCGCTGGTGGGGAGACCCCACGATCCTTGGCGGCAAGGTTCTCAGCAAGGAACGCGCGCTGCGGACGGTAGTCAGCCGGCCGCAGGCGACGCGTGGCGTCTTCGGCCTCGGCAGATCCGAGGGCGGCTTCGAGAAGGCCAACATTGACCAGCTCATGGAGCGCTCCTCCATGGGCAAGGTCATTGACACGATTTACGCCAATCGGTCGAATCCGCAGCTACTGAACAACCTGCCCTTCGCCAAGGACTCCGCGCTGGGCCCGCGCTTCGGCGCGATCGCCACTCTGCTCAAGACGCCGGACGAAGTCCACGACTTCATCCGGGTGGGTCTCGGCGACATCGACGCCATCGAACGCCTTCAGACCAAGAACCTGAGCGCGGCAGCGCGCATAGCACAGGACACTGACAGGCTCGGTGCCCTGGGCCTGATGCACACGCGGTACGCGAACGTCGGCGACGGTCGCATGACGGCGCTTATCGACCAGCAGATGGACCAACTCAACGCCCGCATCAACGCGGACGAAGGGCTGGTACGCCGATACAACCAGGTCTTGGGTCACACGGACGAACTAGACCGCGTCAATCTGACGAGCTGGCAGTTTGCCAAGGCGCAAGCGTCCGCCGACGCCCAGGCGGCCTACCGGGCCTCCACGGCCCGGGGGCTCAAGGCCGGAGCCTACGGGCGCCAGGTCAGCGTGACGCCCACTCCGCTCTTCTCTCGTGGCGCTTCCACCCCCGTGGATCTGGGCTTCGTCAAGAGCCGCCTGTTCGGCGTCGGCGACTTCTTCTCCAGTCCCGTGACCATGGTCCGTTCGCTGGGCAACGCCCGGCCGAACGGCTATATGCGACTGGATGACATTGAGAAGGACTCGATCGCGGAGTTGCGCGGGCAGATCGCCCGCATCCCGGGGCTATCTTCGCAGACCCGGCTGAACATGCTGAACGAGTACCTGAAGACCGAGACCGAGGGGCAGCGCCTGGCACTGCTGAAGACCATCGGCGCCACGGGCGCCGCGAAGGTCGCCGAGAAGCACGGCCTGGACCCGAAGGTGGGCCTGGAGATCTACCAGGAGCACCTGAAGCGGCAGTTCAAAGAGATCGACAACATGAAGCGGTACTCGGCCGCCTCGAAGCCCGTCGAACTGCCCGACGGCTCCTTTGCCCGCGTGAAGGTAGATGAGTTCGCCGACGACGGCGGCAAGCTCGTTGTCCACCCGAACATGGTCACCCGTTTGGCGAACGACCACGTCTTCCAGGACCTGGATGAGATGGACAAGGTGCTGGCGCGACACTCCAGCGCCATCAGCGCTCTGCGCACCAGCGCCCTGGGCAACACGGACTGGATGGTCACGGGTGCCGACTACATCAACTCGATGTGGAAGTTCGGCACCCTCTTCCGCCTGGGCTATATCCCCCGCGTGGCCTCCGATGATCTGGCGGGCCAGGTGGCCCGGCTGGGCGCGGCCACGATGGCGCTGCGCGCCGGCTGGGGCATCCGCAACGGGGCGACGAACCTTGCCTTGCGCTACACGCGCCCGATGGACGCGGCCCGCGCCGAGGTCGAGAAGATTGGCGTGGGATACGCCGATGACGCGCTCAAGGACGTACAGACGCAGATCGACAACCTGACCGGACAGATTGCCCGGCGTCGGGCGACCACACGGGCAGACCTGACGACTGCGGGCCGACGGCTGGCCGCTGCGCGCACCAAGCGCGCAATGATGGACCAGACGACCCCGGCCGCCCGGGTGGCGGCCATGGACACCCTCATTGCGAAGTATGAGGCCGCGGTGGCCAAGGCCAGCCGCAGTATGTCCACGGGTGTGGGCGCGAAGAACATCAAGCTTCAGAGCCTGCGGGAGCACCAGGCGTTCCTGGAACGGTACAAGGGGCTGAAGCAGCGCGTCGTGGACGATGTGACCACAGCAGCCAACGCGCCGAAGGCGATGCTCGGCACAAGAGCCGTCGCCCTGCCGGGTGGTGTGCAGGGGCCTGCCGCTTTCGCGGGCGAGAACGGCCAATACTTCTACAAGCAGATCAGCTCGGATGAGATCTTGGGCCAGCTTTTCCTGACCAACAAGCAGCTCATCCACGGCCATTTGATGCGCAGCTTCGACAACGGCGCGAAGGCGATTTCGGCGAACACCGAGTCCGAAGCGCTGCATGCCACCAGCTGGGCGCACGCGATCAACGCCCAGCTCATGCAGGACCCGCTGGCCCGCCAGGCCGTGCGTGGCGCATCCGTGGACGACATGGTCAAGTGGCTGAAGTCCACGGCCGAAGGCCGGGACTATCAAAATCGCCTGGGCGTGGGCGCCAACGGCGCCATCTCGAACCCGGAGGAACTGGCCAACTCGATCTGGCACGACGTGGCGGAGTACATGCCCACGCCGGAGATCCGCCTCAAGGCGCTCGAAGGCGGCGTGACGCCGGAGTTTCTGAAGGAGTCCGTGCCGATGGCGGCACGGCCGGATGTGCACACTGGGCAGGTTGGTCAGGCCGCAGTCCGGTACTACCGTGCCATGGACAACGTCATGGCCAAGTGGTACAAGTTCGCGGCGACGATGCCGGCGGACCGGCTGAGCCGGCATCCGCTGTTCAACCAGCTCTACGAGGGGCACATGAAGTCTCTCGCCGGGCAGCTGCGGAAGCAGGGCGCGTACGACACGACCGTTGCGGGCGTGGAGAACATGGCGCAGACGGCTCGCCGCCTGGCGCTGAAGGACACGCGGAAGCTCGTCTTCGACATCGCCCACCGCAGTGACGCCGCCGCGGCGCTGCGGTTCATCAGCCCCTTCTTCGCGGCGACAGCCGAGAGCTTTCAGCGCTGGGGCCGCATTATCGCGGACAACCCGGCCGTGGTCGGCTACGCCAACAACTTCTATAACGCTCCGCTTGCGGCGGGGCACATGCAGGATGCCGACGGCAATGAGATCGACCGCGAGGGCTACGCATACACGATCGATCCGAAGACGGGCAAGGCTGTCAAGAGCCTGGTTCCGAAGAAGGACCGGTACATTGTCGGGCGTATGCCCAAGTGGGCCGTCGATGGCACGGGGGGAAAGTACGGGCCCTTCGCGGCGGCCTTCGGCATTGAGCCTGCGTCCAGGGACTTCAAACTGAGTCAGAACAGCATGGACCTGGTCACACAGGGCGATCCGTGGTTCAACCCGGGCATGGGCCCGATTGTGCAGATCCCTGTGAATGAGCTGGTGAAGGACAAGCCGCGCCAGGCCGAGCTGGCGCGGCGCTTGCAGATCCTGCCCTTCGGGCCGCAGTCCGGGAACCCGGTCACCACAGCGACATCCTTCCTGATGCCGTCCGCAGTGAAGAATTTCCTGACCGCCTTCGACACCAGCAACACGCGATACCAGGCCGTGAAGCTACAAATCATGCAGCGCGCGATGTATGAGCACGATCAGCTGGGCAAGCCCATGCCGTCGCCGTCGCAGATTTCCAAGATGACGCGGGACTACTGGCTGTTCTCCGCCGAGTCCGCCTTCCTCCAGCCGATGGCCACGCAGAAGGCGGACAAGTACCAGTTCTACCGGGACCAGTACAACGCCCTCCAGCGGCAGAACCCGCTGACTGCGGACGACGAGTTCCTGAAGCGCTTCAGCGAGTCGTACTTCATCTTCGCCCAGAGTCAGTCCAAGAACGAGTCCGGTGTACCGGCCACGGTCAAGGCCGTGGAACTGGAGAAGAAGTATGGGAACCTGATCGCCCAGAACCCCGAGTTGGGCGCGCTGATCGTGGGCCCGGAGGGCAACGGGCCCTTCTCGCCGGAGGCGTACAGCTATCAGCTGAACACGCCCGTGACGCCCGGCGGGGCGGAGATGCAGCGGACCAAGATGTCCGCTGACGAGGCGATGCAGGATAACCAGCGCCGTAAGGGCTGGTCGGACTTCACCACGCTGATGAACGGCCTTGGAGCGCAGCTCCGCAACGCGGGCTTCAAGAGCTACAGCGACAAGGGCGCCGAGCAGTTCAAGGCCCTGAAGAGCCAGATCGTCCAGGCCCTGGGGTCGCCGACGTTGCCCGACGGGCAGGCGAACCCGTACTACAACGAGCAGTGGTCCAAGGACTACAACACCCTGGACCCGCTGAAGTACGAGCGCCTGATCCCCTCCCTGACGCAGGTCGCGCACAGCGACCTGGCGCAGGACCCGAACCGCAGTGATCTGCGCGTCCTCCAGAACTACCTGGCGGTACGCCAGTACGTGACGCAGCAGCTGGCCGCCCGCAAGAAGGCGGGCGGATCGAACGTGATCACGGCTCAGTCCAATGCGGACCTCCTGGCCGGCTGGCAGTCGATCGTGGACGGACTCATTGAGTCCGACACACGCTTTGGCGACCTGCACAGCAGGTACCTGTCCAGGGACCTGGGCTACAGCGACAACACGGATGAGGAGCTGGCGGCATGACGGTGACCAAGGGGTCTCCGACTCCGAGCCCGACGCCGACAGGCGGCGGCACGCTGACGCTGGACCAGATCCAGCAGATGTTCGGCAGCGCCGCCACGTCCGGCGCTGGCGCTGGCAAGGTCTACATGGGCGCCAAGCCCGGCCGCGTGAGCCAGCAGGATCTGGCTCACCTCTCGCCGGCCGACAGGGCGGCCATGACCACGGGCGCCACGGCGCCCCGCTGGATGAGCACCGTCGATGCGGAGAACAACTACTTCACGTGGAACGCAAAGCAGCGCCAGGACTTCATAGCCAAGGGCCTACTGTCGGGCCTTCTGACAAGCGGAGCTGGCGACCTGGAGGGCGCTCAGCTCTGGAAGAACCTGGTCGATCAGGCGGCGAACTACGGCGCTCAGGGGCAGAGGATCAGCCCCATGGACATCCTGTCCGGGTATGTCAAGGGCAACAGCTCAGGTGGCTGGATCAAGGACAGCACAGGTCAGTTCGAGACGAACCCGGCCACGGGTGAGCGCCGCTACGTCGGCCCGAAGTTCAAGACCACCACGCAGACCAACGCGGACTTGACCGACCCGGCGACGGCTCGGGCTATCGCAACCAGCGTCTTCCAGTCCTTGCTGGGCCGCGACCCGGGCCAGGGTGAGATCGGGTCGTACGCGGCTGCGCTCGCGCAGAGCGAGCAGGAGAACCCGAGCACCACCACGACGACGACGCAGTACGACCCGACCACAGGCGAGGCTACGAACTCCAGCTCGGTGACTGCCGGCGGCATCACCGATCAGGGCCGCCAGCAGCTGGCGGCGGACGAGATCAAGAAGAAGGCGGAGTACGGCGCTACCCAGGCATCCACCACTTACCTGAATGCACTTGAGTCTGCGGTGAAGGAGAGCTGATGCCCATCTCCGGAGACGACCTGGTTACCAGGGCGATGCAGTCGTTGGGCCTTCCATACGTCTGGGGGGAGGCTGACTTGCGCAAGGGAATGGACTGCTCCGGACTGGTGTATGCACTCTTTGGGTCCTTCGGTATTGACCTGCCTCGGACCACGTATGACCAGATCAACGTGGGTGCCAGTGTCCCGGTGAGTAAGCTCCAGAAGGGCGATCTGCTCTTCTTCGACACGGAGAAGGCGACCAAGGGCGCCGACCACGTCGGCATGTACATCGGCGGCGGCAAGTTCATTCAGGCGCCGCACACGGGTGATGTAGTAAAGATCAGCAGTCTTACAGATTCGTACTACATGAGCCGTCTGATGACGGCGAAGCGCGTCCCCGGCGTGACCGGAGGTCCGCCGCTGGCCACGAGCGCCATCGCGGCGCCGATCACGAAGCTCTCGCCAACGGAGTTGGCGGAGCAGTACGGCATGAGCTATGCGTTCTTCAAGTCGCAGCCGGAGCTGATGAAGCTGCTGAACGGCGCCGTGTCCGGCCAGTGGACGCCGGACAAGTTCACTGCGGAGCTGAAGAACACGAAGTGGTGGAAGGACAACTCCAGCACCGCCCGCCAGGCCATGGTCCAGCAGAAGACGGACCCCGCGACTTACAAGGCCAACATGGCCGCCGCGGCCTTCCAGGCCAAGGAAGCGGCCATCAAGGCCGGCGCCATCATCTCGGACAAGCAGGTCCAGCAGCTGGCCAAGAACCTGGTCTGGTACCAGTGGGACGATGCCCAGGTGGCCAACTATCTGGGCCAGTACGTGGACTTCCAGTCCAACAAGGTGCTCGGCGGACAGGCCGGGGCGGCTGCCGCCCAGCTGCGGCAGTACGCGTACAACCAGGGCATCAAGCTCTCGGACCAGACGGTGAAGAACTCGGCCGCGTACATCGTGCGCGGCATCTCGAACATGCAGCAGGCCCAGGACGGCCTGAAGGCTCAGGCCATCAGCACGTATCCCGGATGGGCGCAGCAGATCGAGGCGGGCGCCACGATGCGCGACATAGCGCAGCCGTACATCCAGATGACGGCTGACGAACTCGGTCTCCCTGAGACCGACGTGGACGTGTGGCACCCGAAGGTGCAGCAAGCGCTCAACCAGGCCGGCGGCAAGGGCCAGCCGGCCCCGATGACACTCACGGACTACCAGCGCGTGTTGCGCACGGACCCGGCCTGGAAGGCCACGCAGGGCGCCCAGGATCAGGTCATGCAGACCGGCCGGGCCGTGCTCCAGTCGATGGGACTGGTCGCATGAGCGTGACCCTGGCCCAGCTCCTGGCGGGCATCCGCCAGGAGGAGTCCGGCGGCAACTACAGCGTGGTCAACAGCATCGGCGCCGTGGGTGCCTACCAGGTCATGAAGGCCAACATCCCGAGCTGGACCAAGCGGGATGTTGGCCTTCA
>Ga0070665_100005395_pt1 | contig 13196 bp, 11 predicted proteins | sample KBSS13metaG_FD_65862 | JGI IMG/M metagenome (GOLD analysis project Ga0070665, IMG submission 65862) | Switchgrass rhizosphere microbial communities from Kellogg Biological Station, Michigan, USA - KBS S1-3 metaG | ecosystem: Host-associated > Plants > Roots > Rhizosphere > Soil ... | reverse complement strand
GGCCTGCGCGAGGTTGAGGATCGCCAACGTCTGCGCGGCCTGCCCGGACGCGACCGCGACCGCCCCGATGCCGCCCTCGAGCGCGGCGACGCGCTGCTCCAGGACGTCCTGCGTCGGGTTCATGATCCGGGTGTAGATGTTGCCCAGCTCCGCGAGGCCGAACAGCGCGGCGGCGTGGTCGGTGTCGCGGAAGGTGTACGACGTCGTCTGGTAGATCGGGGTGGCGCGGGCGCCGGTCGCGGTGTCGGGGGCGGCGCCTGCGTGGACCTGCTTGGTCTCGAAGGACCAGGCGGCGGTGGGGTCAACGGGGTCGGACACAGTGGTCTCCAGAGGTGATCTTCGAGGGGGTGCGCGGGTACGGCAGCGCGCGGGCTGCTCAGGACCTGGGACAGGCGGCGCTGATCACGCGCAGGAGGTCGACGTGCCTGCGCGACACGAGGCGGATCACGAGAGGGACCGTAACGGGGTCGTCATACGGGCACAACTAACGTGACCCCGTGCTCGTCCTGCTTCCCCCGTCGGAGACCAAGCTCGCGGGCGGCGACGGCCCGCCGCTGGATCTCGCCGCGCTGTCGCACCCCGACCTGGACCCCGTCCGCAAGCCCCTGCTCGACGAGCTGGTGGACCTCGCCGCGGACCTCCCCGCCTCCCGCGCGGCGCTCGGGGTCTCGGAGCGGCAGGACGCGGAGATCGCCCGCAACGCCGCCCTCTGGACCTCGCCCACGGCGCCCGCGATCACCCGCTACACCGGGGTGCTCTACGACGCGCTGGACGTCCGGTCGCTGCGCGGCGCCGCGGCGGGCCGGGCGCGGGAGCGGCTGGCGGTGGGGTCGGCGCTGTTCGGCCTGGTGCACGCGGACGACCCGATCCCGGCCTATCGGCTCTCCGCGGGGTCGACCCTGCCGTCCGGCGGCACGCTCGGGGCGCGCTGGAAGGCCGTGCTGGAGCCGGTGCTGGCGCGGATCGCCGCGGAGCAGCTGGTCGTCGACCTGCGCTCGGGCTCCTACGCGGCCCTGGCCCGGGTCCCCGGAGCGGTCACGGTCAACGTCCTCGCCGAGCGCCCCGACGGTTCACGCTCCGTGGTCAGCCACCACAACAAGTCCCACAAGGGTGCCCTGGCCCGCCTGTTGGTCAGCTCGCGCGCGGAACCCCAGGACGCGGGTGCGGTCGCCCGCATCGCGCGGAAGGCCGGCCTGACGGTCGAGCGCAGGAACACCCACCTCGACCTCGTCCTCCCCGCCTGACCGCGCGACACGCGCACCGACACGTGCGACTCGCGCACCGGGGTGTGCGACTCGCGGACCGACACGTGCGACTCGCGGACCTCCCGCGAGTCGCACACCTCGAGGCGCGAGTCGCACACCACCAGGCGCGAGTCGCACACCACGAGCCGCGTGTCGCACACCTCGAGGCGCGAGTCGGTGTTCTTCGCGAGGCTCGAGGTCGACCGGGTCTGCGAGTTCTCAGCCGGTGCGGCGGGCGATCATCTCCGCGGCCCGGCGGGCGTGCTCCCGGGTGAGCTCGCGGGCCCGCGCACCGTCGCCCGCCCCGATCGCCGCGGTGATCTCGGCGTGGTCGCGGGCGTTGCGGCCCAACAGCCGCGGGTCCCCGGCGAGCCCGGTCCAGGTGAGGTTGCGGGGCAGCCGGTGGTGCAGGGCGTCGACCGCCGCGGTGAGGGCGTGGTTGCCCGCCGCCTCGATCACGGTCGCGTGGAAGAGCCCGTTGGTGCGGTACCAGAGCTCGCGCGCGGCCTCGAGGTCCCCGTCCCGCACCAGCCCGACGACGGCGAGGAACCCCTCGTCCGTCCCCTCCAGGACGTCGAGCTGCGGCTGGGTGATCCGGTCCGCGGCCAGCTCGGCGGCGTGGCCCTCCAGCACGCCGCGCACCTCCAGCGCCTCGGCGATGTCGCGGGTGGACGGCAGGGTCACCCGGGCGCCCCGGTACGTCACCATCTCGACGACGCCGAGCGCCTCGAGCCTGCGCAGCGCCTCCCGGACGGGCGTACGGCTCACCCCGTGCTCCCGGGCCAGCGCCTCCTGCCGGATCCACCCGCCGATCGGGATCTCCCCGCTGCCGATGCGCTCCTGCAACGACTCGACGATCCCCTGCACGACCCCCCGCTCGGTGGGCGCCGCGCTCACGCCACCCTCGACCACGCCGCCCTCGAGCACGCCGCCGTCACCGGCCCGCCGCATACCCCTGCGCCCCACGGGGGTTCGCCGCCGCACCCAGCTCCCCGGTGGCCGGGTCGCGGGTCACCACCGACAACCGCCCCAGGCTCCAGGGCCCGGCGTCGGTGACCACGTGCCCGCGCTCCCGCAGCCCGTCGAGCACCGCCGACCCCAGGCGCGACTCCGCGACCACCCCTGCGGGCGTCCAGGTCCGCGGGTGGAACGAGCCGGGCACGGCGGTGGTGTGCAGCGCCGGGGCGTCGATCGCCTCCTGGGGGCTCATCCCGCCGACGAGCGTCCGCAGCAGGTAGAGCAGCTGCCACTGGTCCTGCTGGTCGCCGCCGGGGGTCCCGAGCGCCGCGACGGCCTCGCCCCCGCGCAGCAGGAGCGTGGGGCTCAGCGTGGTCCGCGGCCGGTGGCCGGGCGTCAGCGCCGCGGGCGAGAGCGGGTCCAGCCAGGTCATCTGCAGGCGCGTCCCGAGGCAGAAGCCGTACCCCGGCACCGTCGGGGAGGACTGCAGCCAGCCCCCCGACGGCGTCGCGGAGACCATCGTCCCCCACCGGTCGACGACGTCGATGTGGCACGTGTCCCCGCGCGTCCCGCCGTCTCGCGCGACGGTCGGCTCCCCCGTCCCGGGTGCCGCCACCCCGTTGCTGACCAGCGGCGGGACGTACCCGCCCGCGCTCACCCGGTAGCCGGCCGCACGCTCGCCGACCAGGGCGGCGCGGGCGCCGTCGACCGCGACCGAGCGCCCCTCGCCGTAGAACCCCTCCCGGTCCGCGAGCGCCAGCTTCAGCACCTCGAGGACGGTGTGCGCACCCTCCACAGTGGACGGGTCCAGCCGGGCGTCGGGGAACGTGTCCAGCATGGCCAACGAGTGCAGCAGCACGGGTCCCTGGCTCCACGGCCCCGCCTTCGCCACGGTCGTCCCGCGGAAGTCCAGGGTCAGCGGCTCCTCCAGCGCGGGCCGGAAGGCCGCGATGTCGGCCACGGTGAGGACGCCGGCGTGGTCGCGCCCGTCGGAGTGCCGGTGGGCGGTGGCGGCGGTCTCCGCCATCGCCTCCGCGAACTCCCCCTCCTGCCACGTCCGGCGCGCGGCCTCGATCCGGCTCAGCCGGTCGGTCCCGCCCGCGTCGCGCAGCAGCCGCAGCGACCGGGCCCAGTCCGGGTTGGTGAAGGTGGACCCCTCCTGGCTCAGCCAGAGCGCCGCCGACGAGGTCCAGTGCTCGCGGAAGAGGTCCTCGACGGCGGCGATGGTCTGCACGAGCTTGGGCAGCGCCGGGAACCCGGTCTCGGCGTAGTGGATCGCGTAGTCCAGGACGTCCGCGAGCTCCCACGTGCCGTGCTCGGCGAGCAACCACAGCCACGTCGCCGTCGCGCCGGGGACCGCCGCCGCGAGGGCTCCCGCGCCCGGCACGTGGTCGAGGCCCTCGTCGGCGAAGTGCGACCGGGTCGCCCCCGCAGGCGCGACACCCTGGCCGCAGACCACCTTCGGGTCCCGGCCGCCGGGCGCGACCATCGCGACGAGGTCCCCGCCCGGCCCGTTGAGGTGCGGCTCCACGACCTGCAGCACGAACCCGCCCGCCACCACCGCGTCGATCGCGGTGCCGCCGCGTTCGAGCACGGACTGCGCCGTGGCCGTCGCGAGCCAGTGGGTGGAGGCGGACATGCCGAAGGAGCCGCGCAGCGTGGGACGGGTCGTCTCGGATGCGAACACGAGCCGATCGTATCCAAACAATTCGCTCGACCCCGTTCGTAGAGTGGATCCGAGACGTGGAGTGAGGTGTGCCCGCTATGACGACCGCCGCCCGGGTGGCGGCGCGCCCTGCTGTCCGTGCCGGCGCGCCCAGGACCCCCGCCCCACGCTGAGGTGCTCTCGCGTGGGGTACTCACCCACGCCACAGGAGACACCCTTCAATGCGCGAGCGCATCCCTCGCCGCCGTCCCCGTTTCGACGACGACGAGTACGTTCCACCCACCCCCCACCTGAACGAGGACCCGGACCTGCCACCCACCGGCGACCGCTGGTCCACCTGGACCGGCGCGCTGCACGGTCCCGAGCCACGCCCGGACTGGGTGGTCACCGCGCACGGCGCGGTGGACACCGAGCTCGGCGTGCTCAAGACCGGCAAGGAGGCCGACGTCCACCTGGTCGACCGCGCAGGCGTCCTGATGGCCGCCAAGCGGTACCGGGTGCACAAGTCCTTCCACCGGGACGGCGCCTACCAGGAGGGCCGCCGGGTCCGCCGGTCCCGCGAGACGCGGGCCATGGCCAACCGGACGGCCTTCGGCCGCGAGCTGCTCTCCGGGCAGTGGGCGGCCGCCGAGTTCACGGCGCTCAGCACGCTGTGGTCCGCCGGGCTGCCCGTCCCCTACCCCGTCCAGCTCGACGGCACCGAGCTGCTGCTCGAGTTCGTCGGGCACGGGGAACAGGCGGCGCCGCGGCTCGCCCAGCTCCGCCCGACGCCGTCGGAGCTGGCCGACCTGTGGGCCCAGCTCGGCGAGGCCCTGCGCGGCCTCGCCCGGCTCGGCTGGGCCCACGGCGACCTGTCGGCCTACAACCTGCTGGTGCACGACGGGCGGCTGGTCCTGATCGACCTCCCGCAGGTCGTGGACCTGGTCGGCAACCCGCACGGCGCCGAGTTCCTGGTCCGCGACGTCCGCCGGGTGGCCGAGTGGTTCACCGCCCGCGGTGGGTACCCCGAGGCCGGTGAACGCCTCTTCCACGAGCTCGTGGCGGAGGCCGGCCTGGCCTGACGCTCGTGTGGCACAAGCGTCGCTCCGTGGCGCTTGTGCCACACGGGTGCGGGCAGCCCGGGCAACGTCACAGGGCCCTGGGCGGCCGGTCAGTGGGCTGATCCCCTAGACTGATTCAGAACGTTCGGGCAGCGACCCGGCGTGCCTGTACTCATTCATTCGGGCGCACTCCCCATCCGCGCCCGGGCTCGTCCCGAGATCCCGACCGTGCATCGTCGCCGTGTCGCTCCGTGTGGCGTGCCATCGTCCCGGAGGTCTCGTGACCAGTCCGTCCCGCCGCCCTGCCCGTCGTGCGGAGAACCCGCACCAGCAGCGCAGCAACCAGCCCCGTCGTTCGTCCGGTGGCGCCCCGCGCCGCCGCACCGGTGGTGGGGGTGCCCCGCAGCGCTCCCTCGCGTCCGCCATGCCGACCGAGGTCCTCTGGACCGTCCCGGCCACCGGGCTCCCCACCTTCGCCGAGCTCGGCCTGCCCGAGCCCGTCGTGCGCGCCCTGGCCTCGGAGGGCTTCACCGAGCCCCGCCCGATCCAGGCCGCGACCCTCCCCGAGACCCTGCGCGGCCAGGACCTGCTCGGCCGCGGCCAGACCGGGTCCGGCAAGACCCTCGCGTTCGGCCTCGCCCTGGTCTCCCGGCTCGCCGGTGAGCGCTCGCAGCCCAAGCGCCCCCGCGGTCTCGTCCTCGTCCCCACGCGCGAGCTCGCGCAGCAGGTCGTCGACGCCGTGGAGCCCTTCGCCAAGGCGCTGAACCTGCGGCAGACCGTCGTCGTCGGCGGGCTGTCGATGAACCGTCAGATCGACGCGCTGGCCCGCGGCGTCGACCTGCTCGTGGCCACCCCGGGTCGGCTCGCCGACCACCTGGCCGAGGGCACCTGCGACCTGTCGGACGTCTCGATCACCGCGATCGACGAGGCGGACCGCATGTCGGACATGGGCTTCCTGCCGCAGGTCCGGCGGATCCTCGACCGCACCCCGGCCGACGGCCAGCGCCTGCTGTTCTCCGCCACCCTCGACAACGAGGTGGCCACCCTGGTGGACCGCTACCTGCACGACCCGGTGACCCGCGCCGTCGCCTCCGCGACCGCGCCCGTCGAGACGATGGACCACCACGTGCTCCTCGTCTCGCGGGAGGACAAGCCGCAGATCGTCCAGGAGATCGCCGCCCGCGAGGGCCGCACGCTCTTCTTCGTGCGCACCAAGCACGGCGCCGACCGGGTGGTGAAGCAGCTGCGCCGCGAGGGCGTGCAGGCCAGTGCGCTGCACGGCGGCAAGGCGCAGAACGCCCGCAACCGCGCGATCGACGCCTTCAAGGACGGCAGCATCCCGGTGCTGGTGGCCACGGACGTCGCGGCCCGCGGCATCCACGTGGACGACGTCAGCCTCGTCGTGCACGTCGACCCGCCCGCCGACCCGAAGGACTACCTGCACCGCGCGGGCCGCACCGCCCGCGGCGGCGAGTCCGGGGTCGTGGTCACGCTCGTCACCTCCGACGAGCGCCGCGACGTCGACACCCTGATGCGCCAGGCCGGCGTCCGGCCCGAGATCAACGACGCCCGGCCGGGTTCGGCCGCGCTCGTCGAGGTGACCGGGGCCCGCGAGCCCAGCGGCATCCCGGTCGCCGCGCCCGCTCCCCCGCAGCAGCAGCCCTCCACCGGTGCCCGTCGCAGGCGCAGCGGCGGTGGCGGGGCCGGCCGCGCACAGGGCGGCTCCGGCCGCAGCCAAGGCGTGCCCGCCGGTGGCCGCCGCGGTGGAGGTGGCGGCGGAGGCCGTCGCCGCGCCGCCTGATCCGCACCCGGTCCACGAACGGCCGCACACGGTTCCGCCGTGTGCGGCCGTTCGTGCGTCCGCTCAGCGCAGCCGCTTGGCCTCGCGCCTCGCCGTCCGCCGCAGCTGCACGATCCGGGCGCTCCCCGGGATGGCGACCAGCAGGATCCCGGCGATGGCGCCGAACAGCAGCGCCACGCCCGTCGGGAGCGTCCCGGAGGCGCCCAGGAAGTAGATCTGGACCGGGTCCAGGTTCTGCAGGATGAAGATCAGCAGGAACAGCAGCACCAGCGCGGACAGGATCAGCCCGACCCACACCCCGCTCACCCGCGACCGCTGCGGCTTCGGGGCGTGGCGGCGCGGCGCGGTCGAGGCGCTCGGCGGGGTCGGCGCGGTCGGCTCCTCGGTGGGCACCGCGACGGTGCCACCCGCATCCACCGGGTCCGCACCGGCCGGCTCGGACGGCTCGGCGTCGACGCCACCTGCCACGGCCGCCCCGGCGTCCGTGCGCCCGTTCGACGACCCGTGCTGGTCGCTCATGATGGGAACCCCTCTCCCCGCCGGGCCCACCTGCCCGGCGTGCGCGCAGTATCGCGCAGCGCGTGCGGATCCGCGTGGATTCGCGGTCACCGGAGCGGGTGAGGTCGGACCCCATTAGCCTCGTGCCCGTGGCTCATCACGATCTCGTCGTCATCGGAACCGGTTCGGGCAACACGTTCGTCGACGAGCGGTTCGCCGACTGGGACGTGGCGATCGTCGAGCACGGGGTCTTCGGCGGCACCTGCCTGAACGTCGGCTGCATCCCCACGAAGATGTACGTCTACGCGGCCGACGTCGCCGAGGCCGTCCGCGGGGCCGCCCGCTACGGGATCGACGCCACCCTCGACAAGGTGCGCTGGGGGGACATCCGGGACCGCGTGTTCGGCCGGATCGACCCGATCTCCGAGGGCGGCAAGGCCTACCGCGTCGAGCGCAGCCCCAACGTGACCGTCTACCTCGGACACGCGACCTTCACCGGCCCCAAGACCCTCGACGTCGACGGCGAGGAGCTCACCGCCGACCACGTCGTCGTCGCCGCGGGCGGTCGGCCGATGATCCCGAAGGCCGTCGCGGAGTCCGGGGCACCGTACGAGACCTCCGACACGATCATGCGGCTGGCGGAGCGGCCGGAGCGGCTGGTGATCGTGGGCGGCGGGTACATCGCCGCCGAGTTCGCCCACGTGTTCTCCGCGCTGGGCACCGAGGTCACGGTGGTCGTGCGCGGCAGCAGGCTGCTCCGCTCGCACGACGAGACGATCTCCGCCGCCTACACCGAGCTCGCCTCCGCCCGCTTCGACGTCCGGATGGCCACCCAGGTCACGGGCGTCACCGGCACCACGGGCGACCTGACCGTCAGCCTCGACGACGGCACGCGGGTCGGCGCGGACGCCCTGCTGGTCGCCGCGGGCCGGATCCCCAACGGGGACCGGATGAACCTCGGCGCCGCCGGGATCGCCACGCACTCGGACGGGCGGATCGAGGTGGACCGCTTCCAGCGCACGAGCGCGGAGGGGGTGTTCGCGCTCGGGGACGTCAGCTCGCCCTGGGCGCTCAAGCACGTCGCGAACCGGGAGGCGAAGGTGGTGGGACACAACCTGATCCACCCCGAGGCCCCGCTGGAGACCGACCACCGGTTCGTCCCGTCCGCGGTGTTCACCGAGCCGCAGGTCGCCTCCGTGGGCAAGACCGAGGAGATGGTCCGGATGATGGGGCTGGACTACACGGTCAAGGTGCAGCGCTTCTCCGACGTCGCGTTCGGCTGGGCCATGGAGGACACCACCGGCCTCTGCAAGATCATCGCCGAGAAGGGCACCGGGCGGCTGCTGGGTGCGCACCTGATGGGCCCGCAGGCGTCGACCCTCATCCAGCCGCTGATCCAGGCGATGTCCTTCGGCCTCGGCGCCCGCGAGATGGCCGCCGGGCAGTACTGGATCCACCCGGCCCTGCCCGAGGTCGTCGAGAACGCCTTGCTGGGCCTGGAGCTGTAGAAAGGTCTCACCAAGGCGCGCCTCCGGGAACGCCACGTCGACCTCCCACGCCTGAAACGGCAGGTGCAGCACCCACCCGGTGATGCCCGCGTCCCTCAGGATCCGGAGCAGGATGCGTTCGGCCCGTGAGTGGGCGCGGTCCGCTGCCGTGGCCGGCAGCTCCCCCGCCGCGACGACGCCGTGGGCGTTGGCCATTCGGGCGTGGGCAGCCTGGAGCCGGTCCAGTGTGAGGTGTCGTTGAAGGGCTCGGTCCAGGAACCCGTGGCACCACGCCGCCGCGAGCCCGGCGACGTACCCGCCGCCCCACAGCCATGCCGCCCAGACCCGTGCCTCCGCCGTGTGACGGTGCGAGGCGAGGAGATAGACGGCGGGGTAGAGGCGCTGCCAGCGGCCCTCCCGGACCCGCCGCGCACACCTGCGAACCACCCGCGCATGATCATGCGATACCCGTCACCGATGACAAGCACTGCATGATCATGCTCAGCCCGCCAGGGGCTCCGGCGGGCCCTCGGGGGACGCCTTGGCCACGGCGGGGTCGTAGGGCTTCTCGGGCGGGGTCTCGCCCCTGAGCTCGCCCACCAGGCCCGTCACCGCGCCCATGATCGCGGCCGTGGCGGCGTCGAGGTTGCTGCGGGTGCGGGGCTTGCCCACGAACTCCGAGAGGTCCACGGGCGGGCCCGCGACCACGCTGACCCGCTTGAACAGCTTCACCTTGCCCGCCGGGGACAGGAAGTCCTGGGTGCCCCAGTTCGCGAGTGGGATGACCGGCACCCCGGACTGCACCGCGATCCGGCCGATGCCGTTCTTCGCCTTCATCGGCCAGCCTGCGGGATCGGCGGTGTAGGTGGCCTCGGGGTAGAAGACCACCACCTCCCCGCGCTCGAGGGCCTCGACGGCGCCGCGGAAGGCGTCCATCGCCTTCGCGGACTCCCGGTAGACCGGGATGTGCCCGCCCTTGCCGAGCACCGACCGCACGATCGGCACCTTCCACAGCTCGGACTTCGCCAGGTAGCGCGGCATCCGCCGGTGCGAGATGACGAAGGCCGTGTCGAAGATGGGGTCCGCCGACGACACGTGGTTCGCCGCGATGAGCACCCCGCCCGCCGGGGGGATGTGCTCCCCGCCCCGCCAGCCGATCTTGGTGAACGCCATCACGAAGGGCCAGACCACCTCGATGGCCAGGCCGAACCAGAACCCGGACGTCCGACGGCGGCGGCGCAGCGTGAGCAGCACCTTCCGGCGGACGCCCAGCGCAGGCGGAAGGTCCGGGCGCAGGCTCTGCGCGGGTTCGGGCGTCGGCACCGTCGTCCTCCAGCGGTGAGGGGTCGCCCCCGATCCTCGCCCACGATCGACGAGCGGAACACGCCGGGTGGCGCGATGATCCCGAGGGTGTGACATGACGGACAGATCACCATCCGCGGGCGGTGTGGGGATCGGACGTTCTCCGGAGACTCCGACCAGGAACGAGGTGCCCGTGGCCGAGCGTCTGCCCCGGCTCGAACCGGTGGGCCCGCAGCCCGCACGACCCCGCGCGATGGTCGTCCTCGCGCACGGCGGCCGGTCGCAGTCGACCGAGTCCGGCGAGCGTCGCCGCCTGACCTACTGGCGGATGCTCCCGTTCGCCCAGGTCCTCGCCCGGACCGACGGCCTCGCCGTCGCGATGGTCCGCTACCGCCACCGCGGCTGGAACGGGTCGTCCCGGGACGCGGCCCGCGACGTCGCCCGGCTGCTCACCTCCGATCTGCCCACCGCGCTCGTTGGGCACTCCATGGGCGGGCGGGCCGTGCTGCACTGCGCGGGTGCCCCCCGGGTCAGGGCCGTGGCCGCGCTCGCGCCGTGGCTCGACGGCACCGACCCGGTCGAGCAGCTGGCGGGCCGCAGCGTCCTCATCGCGCACGGGGACCGCGAGCGGATGACCGACCCGCGCCAGTCGCTGGCCTACGCCGTGCGCGCCAAGCGGGTCACCGACCGCGTCGCGCGCTTCGAGATGCACGGGGACGGCCACGCGATGCTGCGCCACGCGGCGGACTGGCACGACCTCGTCCGCCGTTTCGTGCTCGGCGAGCTCGGGTTCGAACCGGAGGACACGGCGATCACGAACGCCATGCGGCAGCCCATCCCGGGCGGCCTCGAGGTTCCGTGGGGAGTCACCAGATGACCAGTGTGGCCGTGATCGGGAGCGGGGTGTCCGGCCTGACGGCCGCCTACCTGCTGCGCCGCACCCACGACGTCACCCTGTTCGAGGCCGACGACCGGCTCGGCGGGCACGCCCACACCCACGACCTCGCGGGCACCTTCGTGGACTCCGGGTTCATCGTCCACAACGACCGGACCTACCCGAACCTGCTGCGGCTGTTCGGCGAGCTCGGCGTGGCCACGCAGGACTCCGACATGTCGATGAGCGTGCGGTGCGAGGGCTGCGGCCTGGAGTACGCGGGCGCCCGGCGGATCGGCGGCCTCTTCCCCACGGCCGCGAACGTCCGCAACCCCCGCTACCTGCGGATGCTCGCCGAGGTCGTCCGGTTCCACCGGCACGCCCGACGGGTGCTGGCCGACCCCCGCGCCGGGGACGTCACCCTGGGCGCGTTCCTGGCCATCGGCGGGTACTCGCGGTACTTCGTGGACCACTTCATGATCCCCGTCGTGTCCTGCGTGTGGTCCGCGGGCGCGGCGCTGTCGCTGGAGTACCCGGCGCGCTACCTGTTCACCTTCCTCGACCACCACGGGATGCTCGCCATCGGCGGCTCGCCGCAGTGGCGCACCGTGGTCGGCGGCTCGCGGTCCTACGTGGAGCGGATCGCCAAGGAGATCCCGGTGGTGCGCACCGGCACCCCGGTCCGGTCCGTCGTCCGCGGGGCCACCGGCGTCGAGGTCGACGGCGAGGCCTTCGACAAGGTCGTCGTCGCCACGCACCCCGACCAGGCGCTGCGGATGCTGGCCGATCCCACCGACGCCGAGCGGACCACCCTGGGCGCCTTCGCCTACTCCCGCAACGAGACCTGGCTGCACGGGGACGACACGATCCTCCCCCGCGCGGCAGGCGCCCGGGCGAGCTGGAACTACCTCAAGCCCTCGTGCACCTCGGAGCAGGAGGTGCTGGTCAGCTACGACATGAACCGGCTGCAGCACCTCCCCGTCGACAGTGCGGGCGGCCCCTACGTCGTCACGCTGAACGGGGCGGGACACGTCGCCGAGGACCGGGTCCTCGCGCGGATGTCCTACGAGCACCCGATCTACACGCCCGAGTCCGTGGCGGCCCAGCGGAGCCTCCCGGCCCTGAACACCGGGGTCACGGCCTTCGCGGGCGCCTACCACGGCTGGGGTTTCCACGAGGACGGCTGCCTGTCCGGGGTGAAGGCCGCCGAGTCGCTCGGGGTGCGGTGGTGAGCGCTGCGACCCTGGCCCCGACGCGGCGGGCACAGCTGTTCGACGCCGAGGTGCGCCACCGCCGTCGGGAGGCCCTGGACTACGGCTTCGCCCACAAGACCTACCTCTGGCTCGTCGACCTCGACGCCGTCCCGCGCTGGGCCGGGCCCTTCGGGCGGTTCGAGGCGCGGGACCACGTCGGCGACCCGGACCGCTCGCTCCGCGAGAACGTCGACGCCTACCTCGCCGAACAGGGCATCGACCTGCGCGGCGGCCGGATCACCATGCTGGCCAACGCCCGCGTGGCCGGGTACGTCTTCAACCCGCTGTCGGTCTTCTGGTGCCACCGGGACACCGGCGAGCTCGCGTGCGTCGTGGCCGAGGTGCACAACACCTACGGCGAGCGACACCGCTACCTCATGCGCACCGAGCGGGCGGAGCTGGACAAGGACTTCTACGTCTCGCCCTTCTTCGCCGTCGACGGTCGCTACCGCATGTCGCTGCCCGAACCGACCGACCGCCTCGCGTTGGCCATCACGTTGCAGCGCAACGGATCCACCGCCTTCACCGCCACGCTCACCGGCACCCGCCGGGAGGCGACCCCGCGGGCGCTCGCCGCGCTGGCGCTGCGCCGCCCGTTCGTCACCCAGCGGACCTCCGCGCTCATCCGCCTCCACGGCATCCGGCTGTGGCTGCGGAGGCTCCCGGTCGTGCCGCGCCCACAGCACTCTCCGCAGGAAGGGGTCCGATGACCATCCAGCAGCCGCTTCCCCACGAGCCCGTGAGGCACCGCATCGTCCCGAGGCCCAACGAGGGGCTGTGGCCCGGGCTCGCCGAGGTGCCGACCACCCGCTTCAAGGGCCGGGTCGCCGAGAGCCTGTTCCGTCGCGCGGTCAAGTCCCTGCCCGTGCGCGTCGAGCTGGGCTCCGAGGTCCTCGGCCTCGGTGGCCCCACGATGCGCATCGTCCGGCCGGACGCGTTCTTCCGCAGGCTCGGGAACGACTCCAAGATCGGCTTCGGCGAGGCCTACATGGTCGGCGACTGGACCACCGACGACCTCCCCGGCCTGCTCACGCCGTTCGCCGCGACGCTGTCCACCCTCATCCCGCCGAGCCT
>Ga0070665_100005393_pt1 | contig 13196 bp, 12 predicted proteins | sample KBSS13metaG_FD_65862 | JGI IMG/M metagenome (GOLD analysis project Ga0070665, IMG submission 65862) | Switchgrass rhizosphere microbial communities from Kellogg Biological Station, Michigan, USA - KBS S1-3 metaG | ecosystem: Host-associated > Plants > Roots > Rhizosphere > Soil ... | reverse complement strand
ATTGGCGCCAATTTTTTGTTGCTTATTCCATTGAATTAGGTCCACAGGCGGACATTCCGAGGGTTTTATTTCGTGATCATGCGCTGAACTGGAGACGGTGCTTTGGCGCGGAAACAATAACCGTCCAATTTCGCTAGACCGGACCGAATGCGTTGTGCGTCCGCCAGTCCGCTATTGGCACTTAGCGGACATTTGTCTTGCAGCGTTGAATGTCCGCTTTCGGGAGAAAAGCGGACATCGCTTTGCCATCACCTGCAGCCGGTGCTCGCTATTTCACACACGCTGTCGCTCGCATCTGCTATGATTTTGCCTCGCGGAAGGCGATACCATCACATGCAGAGACGCCAGTTCATCGCGCTTCTAGGAGGCGCGGCGGCCGCTTGGCCTTTCACGGCGCTGGCGCAGCAGCAGGCGGGCAAGGTCCCCCGCATCGGCTTCCTCCAGAGAATCCGGAATGAAAATGTCGTGGCGTTCATCCAGGGGCTACGCGATGCCGGGTACTTTGACGGTCAGAATGCGCTTATTGAGACCCGAATTTATGAAACAACGCTCGATCGACTTCCCGATCTCGCCAAGGAGCTGGTCGATCTCAAATGCGATGTCGTCGTCGCCGGCTCGCAATATGCATTCGAGGCTGTGATGAGAGCGACGAGCACGATCCCGATCGTCGGAATAGACTTGGAAAGCGATCCAGTGGCGAGAGGGTGGGTCAACAGTCTTGGCCATCCTGGCGGCAATTTTACGGGATTGTTCCTCGACCTTCCCGAGCTCAGTGGCAAACAGATCGAACTCCTGAAAGAAGCCGCGCCGACGCTTTCCCGTCTGGGTGTAATTTGGGATTCTTATATCGGCGAATTCCAATTTCTTGCCACGCAGACTGCCGCACGTTCGGCAGGAGTCACCCTGCACTCGCTGCCGATAAAAGGCCCAGACGATTTCAAAGTCGCATTCGACCGTGCTGCTCGCGATGGGATTGATAGTGTGGTCGTCCTCTCTTCACCGCTCATTCTGGAGCAACGCTTACAGATTGCTGGATGGGCTATGAAGGCTCGCCTACCAACAATCAGTCTCTTCACCGCTCTTCCCAGGGCTGGTGGGCTGATGGCATACGGCCCAAATCTGCCTGACATATACAAGCGCACAGCGAATTACGTCGACCGTATCCTTAAGGGCATCAAGGTCGCTGATATGCCAATCGAACGGCCAACCAGGTTCGAATTGGTGATCAATCTCAAGACTGCCAAGGCGCTCGGCCTCACTGTGCCGCATTCGCTGCTTAACCGCGCCGATGAAGTGATCGAATAACTGACAACCCAGGTTTGTCCCAATGTCCGCTTTTGGCACTTAGCCAACACATGCTGGTGCACCGCAAATTTCCGTTTTTGGAACAAGAGCAGACATGCAGTTTGCGCTGCAGCATCGGCGCGAATACTCATTTTGGTAGTATGTCAAAATTTATTTTTAGACCCAACGCCAGCGAGATATTCTTCCGGCTTTATTGGCCTAGTTGTTTGGAGATGACTATGCCACAGCCACATCGTCCCGACCCCGCATCAGCGCCGATTGGACAACGGCGATGTCCGAAATGCGGATTGCCGATGTTTCTTTCGCAAATTGAACCAGCCGACACCGTTGGACAGGACCGGCGGACTTTTGAATGCACGACGTGCGCTTACGCGGAAATAGTAACCGTCCAATTTCGCTAGACGGAATGCGTTGTGCGGCCGCCAGCGCTCTACAAGAAAAACGTACAAGCAAGACAGAACCAAACGGAAGCGCGGATACCAGACGCAAGCCAAAGTCGCGGTTTTGGGGGATGGCGCCATTGTTGTTGAAAATACCCGAAGAGATCGCTGACTGTTTAGCGCGGGCTGAAGAGGCCAGCCAACGAGCCCAGCACGAAACCAACGAAAGACTAAAAGTCGAATGGCTCGATATTGAGCATCGATGGCGCCACCTCGCCGAGAGTTTGAAATTTGTTGATCAAGCCAACCGATTTCTCGACGACGCGCTGCATAGCCGCTCCGAAGGCCGAGTTCCTTGACAAGCGATGGTTGAAAACAGAACTTTTTCGACTTGTCCGTCATTGCGGTATTCATAGCTTCTAAGTGAAAAGAGCGTAGGTTGTTGCGTTTCGCAAATCACGAAAGGCACGACGATGCTCGAAAAATTTGTAGAGCTGTGCACTTCAGGTGGTGGTTTGTTTTGGCTCACCCTTGGCAGCGACTTGTCCATTGCTCTCGCGTATTTCGCCATTCCAGTGACGATGGCGATCGTGCTGCGAGATCGAAAGGACGACATCCCATATCCTTGGTTGTGGCTATTGTTCGTCACCTTCATCATCGCGTGCGGTATGACCCATATCGCGCACGTATGGGCTGCTCTTTCGGGAACGAGCTATCTTGAGGTTCATGCCGGTGTAGGTTTCTTTTGTGCGCTTGTCTCGGTGGGAACCGCGGTCGCATTTGCGTTCATCATTCCTCAAATCAAACAGCTTCCATCACCAAAACAGCAGCAAATAAAATTGGAGTTCCTCGTCGCGCAACGTACGGCGGAAAAAGATCAGCTCATACGAGAAATTAATCATCGCGTCGGCAATCAGCTGCAAATCATTCGTTCGATGATTTCAGTAGAAACGCGACGGGCAGATGGCGATGAGGCGCTCGCCCTTCTAGGCCGCCTCAGCGCAGAATTGAACAAGATGGCGGACGAACACATCCGGCGTTCTCAAGCCGATTACTTGCGCTACGGCATGGAGGCCAGCGGCGGTACTGTTGAAGCGGCTGTGAACCGTCAGGGTGCGGTCGCTCAAATTTCCTGACTGGCTAAGCGGTCCTCGCGTTTGTTCGCATCATGGAAGCATTACTGTGCCTCTTTCGATCCTGGGCCGCGCCGAATGACACCGGCCAATGTCCGCTTTTGGCACTTAGCGGACATCCGTCGCTTTCGAGGGTAAAACAGACGTCATATCGTCATGTCGCAATGTCCGCTTCTCACCCAAAGCGGACATGTGGCGGTACGGTTAGCGAGCCGCGACCCCGCTTTCAGGACACAACTTTTCACTAACTTTCGGAGACTGGCATGAACAGCTGGTTCAAATTTCGAACTCGATGCCAATTTCCATGATTTGATTGCTCGGAATCTGAAAATAGGCACCGGGCCGCTGCGCGTTATGGTGCATGAACGCAAACAGTTCTTCTCGCCAGCGCGCCAGACCTGAGCGTCGGCCCGACGGGATAATGGTCTCGTGGCCGGTGTAATAGATCACTTTCGCAAGATCAAACTTCGTGATCTGTTCGCGTGTTATTGCGATTTCAAGTCCTTTTGGAACGTTGGGCTGCTCCATAAAACCGAAACGCAACTCGATACGAGTGATCCCTTCTGCGATCGGAGTGACAACGATCCGGTCTTCATCCCTCACGCGAGGCGTTTCCGAGGTGATTACAGCGACAAGTAGAACATTCTCGTGCAGGACGCGATTGCATTTGGTGTTGTGCGACAATGCAAGTGGCACGCCCTTGGCCATCCGGCCAAGAACAACCGCTGTACCTGGGATTCGAACTGGCGGATCGCGGTTGAGCTGTTCGATGAACTCCTTTGAAGGCGCGCGGACCTCGAGCCGCACTTTGTCCATTATCTCCTCACCTTTGCGCCAAGTGAGCATCAAGAATGCAAGTACGAAGGCGATGAGCAGAGGGAACCACCCACCTTCGAACAGCTTTGTCGAAGTCGATGCAAAAAAGAGGATATCTACGATGAGCAAGCTGCCGTTCACCGCATAGACAAGAACCGGATTGTGTTTCCAATGCAGCGCAACGAACGTTGCCATCAGCGTCGTGATCGCCATTAATAACGAAACCGCGATCCCATATGCGCCCGCTAAAGCATCTGACGAACCGAACCCCATTACGGCAGCAAGCGTCGCAAACGCGAGCGCCCAGTTGACGAAGGGAACATAGATCTGACCAATCTCCTCGCCCGCGGTGTGGATGATGTTCATGCGCGGGAGAAAACCGAGCTGAATGGCCTGCTGCGTCAGAGAAAAAGCGCCCGAAATAACTGCCTGAGATGCGATAACGGTGGCGGCGGTTGCGAGTACAACAAGCGCGTAATGGGACCAGGATGGGGCCAGCTGATAAAATGGATTGTCGATTGCAGTCGGGTCGGCAAGCAGGAGGGCGCCTTGGCCAAAGTAGTTTAACGTAAGTGCAGGCAACGCCACCCCGAACCAGGCCACCCGAATAGGAAACGGTCCGAAGTGCCCCATATCGGCGTAAAATGCTTCCCCGCCCGTCACGGCTAGGAAAGCGCCACCGATGACAACAAATGCGAGTGGCCCCGCATGCAAAAGATAGTCGACCGCCGGTAATGGACTCAATGCAGCGAGCACCGCTGGCGCGTTGACGATTCCGCCGATTCCAAGAAGCCCAGCCACTACGAACCAAACCAGCATGACCGGTCCAAATATGCCGCCAATCCAAGCCGTGCCATTACGTTGTATGAGAAACAGAAGCGCGAGGATGACCACGGTTAGCGGGACCACAGCGTGGTCCATGTGCGGGGCGTAGACCTTAATGCCTTCAATCGCACTAAGCACTGAAATAGCCGGAGTGATGCAGCCGTCGCCATAGAGCAAAGTCGCTCCGACAAGGCCAATCACCACCATGATCGCGCGCCACTTGTTTTGTTTGGCGCGCCTTGGGCTAACCAAGGCGAGCAACGCCAGAATGCCGCCCTCACCATGGTTGTCCGCTCGCATAATCAAGATCGCGTATTTGATGGAGATGACAACAATCAGGGACCAAAAGATCAGCGAGACGATTCCCAAAATGGCCTGCGGTGATATTTGGCCATCCGTAGCTGTCGCCTTCACGGCCACACTGAGCGCATAAAGCGGGCTGGTGCCAATGTCGCCAAAGACAACGCCCATGCAAGCAAGTGCCGCAGGTGCCCAAGCTTGCGCGTGGCCTGTCTGGTCGAGGGTGCCGTTCTGTGCCAGAGCGCGCATGAAAGCGGTCCCCCAGCAGGACAGCCTGTATTACCGACTTAGACTAACATATCGCGACGGCCGCCCCAAAATTGGACATCAGTCGACAAAGGCGAAATGTCCGCTAATGACCCAAAGCGGACATGTGTGGCCGAAAGCAGAAAGGTCCCGGCGGGTTAGACCGGGGCCTTTTGGTTCGAATGTCTGCTAGGAGCTGCGCTTGTCACCGTCTTCACAACTGAAGGCTTGATGCGGATTGACGGTTACAAAAGCAGCCGTTCCGGCAACGAGTGTAAAGGCGATCAAAATAAATCCGAGGACTTTTCTCATGCGTATATCTCCTCAAGAGCAATCACCATACCACTTGCCGGCCCGAGGATATATGGCAGGCAGCTAACGTGTGCGTGACACGTTTCGCTTCGGGCTTGGCGGTATGAGGGAAAAAAGACCACGTCTCAAGCATTAATAATTGTGCGAATACGTAAGCGTCGCTGACATGAAAATTGAAATAGAAATTTCTGGCATATTACAATTTCGATCGGTCTTGCATACATCAGGTGTCAGTGCCCAGCACAGCGACGTCTTCTTGATCACATCATCATGTGTTAGAAAACGAAGAGCGCTCGATGCGCTGGGCCCCGTCTCATCCCAATAGTGCTGGCGCAGATGATAAATCAGGCGGACCAAATGCGTGGAAGCTTCTTTGTTATCGACAGGGTGGTTTCGTTCATTCTTTCCAGTCTTATCGTCGCTCTTCCGTTTTTGACGCTACTGTTAATGAAATATCCGCTAGGGAGCCTCCGGGGCCTCTAGGAAAAAGTTCAAGCCCCCGACTAGCCACGCAACAATAGAAGAACGCGAAGGCGAGATTTTTAGGTTTATATTTTTTGGGTGTGGGGGAGTGGAGGTGAAAGAAAAACTTCGGCAACACCACCTCCTCATCGCAGATGGCAGGAGGCGCTTCATGAACTTGAAGTTGATTGTTGCGATCTTGGTGACCACCGCTATGCCGGTTTATGCGCGGGTCCAGGACCGAAACCCAGTGGTGACGGCCGCACAAAGGGTAGTCGAAATGATCAGCAGTGACCCTGCCAAGGGCGAGACCTATTGCGCTATCGGAAAACTCGGTGTGCAGATCGAAGATGCCAATGAGGCAAAAGACAAAAAAACGGCTGATGTGCTGACGCAAAAAATGAGAGGGTTGGAAAACCAACTCGGTCCCGAATATCTCTCATTGATGTACGGACTTCAGGACATAGATCCGGAATCCGAAGACGGCGTCGAGATCGAGGCGATGTTGAGGCCGCTCGATAGGTCGTGTGCACGGGAGTAACGGCCCAAGACCACTTACAGCGACGAATGTCCGCCATTGGGGTAAACCGGACATACGTAAAGTTTCTTTTGATTCGTATTTACAATCAGGCATCTCGAACTGTCGATGCCATTGTTATAAGTGTGAATTAGTTGTCGCCCACTCAGCCGACTTTTTGCAATCCGGAGAGATAGCCGATGGATCAACCTCGTTCTACAGGTTCGCACGGCCTCGCCTTGATCTTGCTTGTCCTCGCTTTGCTCGCGGGACTTCCCGTTGCGGTCTGGCTCGATCTGCGCAATCTGACAGAGACGTCGTTGCTCCGGCAGGCAAGGGACTTGAATTCAGCGGTCAGTAGCGTGCGCGGTTACTACGCCAGCAACGTGGTTGGTCGCGTGTTGGCCTCGCCGGGCTCAACCCAAGTGGTGCACAATTACGAAAGCGTTCCAGGTGCTATTCCGATCCCTGCGACGCTCTCGCTCGAGCTCGGACGAGTCATCAGCGAGCAGCAACAGAACATCAGCTACCGCTTCGTCTCGGACTTTCCGTTCAAGAACCGTGCGCCACACGCCCTTGATAATTTTGAGACCGCTGCTCTCGCGAACTTACGCAATCATGTCGATCAACAATTGAGCGAAGCGACGGCGTCGGCCTTCAGCGATCGCGTGCGTCTCGTTGCACCGGTGATCATGGGCGCAGCCTGCGTAGCGTGCCACAACTCGCATCCGGAGAGCCCGAAGCGGGACTGGAAAGTCGGCGACGTCCGCGGCATCCAGGAAATCACTATCAGTCAGCCGATCGTAGCCAATATATTTTCATTCAAATACCTGCTCGCCTATTTCGTCTTTATGGCCGCATCGGGACTCACTTTCATCGGTGTGCAGCGGCGGCAGGCGGCGACCATCCATGGCATGAACCATGAGCTTGAGACTGCGAATGAATTCCTCGCGACACTGTCCATGAAGATTTCGCGTTACCTCTCGCCGCAAATTTACAAAAGTATTTTCAGCGGCCAGAAGGACGTGACCATCCACACCGAGCGCAAGAGGCTCACGATCTTCTTCTCCGACATTAAGGATTTTACGGCGACCACGGAACGCTTGCAGCCGGAACAGATCACGTCGCTGCTCAACGAGTATTTTACTGAGATGTCCAACATCGCGCTCAAGCATGGCGGCACACTCGACAAATTTGTCGGCGACGCCATTTTGATCTTTTTCGGGGACCCGGAATCCAAGGGGGAAGCAGAAGACGCCAAGGCCTGCTTGCACATGGCGGCCGATATGCAACGCCGGCTCGCCGAACTCAACGTGAAGTGGCGCAATGAAGGCGTCGAACACCCGTTCCGGGTCCGGATGGGCATCAACACCGGTTACTGCAATGTCGGCAATTTCGGCAGTGTCGACCGGATGGACTATACAATCATCGGCGCCGAAGCAAACCTGGCGGCGCGGCTGCAAACGATCGCCGAACCGGGTCACATTGTTATCAGCTACGAAACCTACGCTCTGGTCCGGGACATCCTGGTCGCGCACGCACTGCCGCCAATTACGATGAAAGGGATCAGCCGAGACGTTGTGCCCTATGCGGTCGAAGGTATGGTCGACGCGCTGGGCCAAAAGGTCGAAATCTTCAGCGAACACATGACAGGACTCGATTTCTATCTCGACCCCACCATGGTCAATGTCAGTTCCGCGCAGCGCATTCGCACGCTGCTGCAGAAAGCAATTGTGGCGCTGGAAAAATATGGCTCACCCCCAGCGTAGGCGATAGCCGATCGCCGCTGGGTGACGACTCCTTGGCCCCTACAGCCCGCTCGAACCCTTTCTTTACGGAGTGGCGGCTGAGTGAGATTGAATTTGGTCCGCTGAGGCAACGTCGATCCACGTCCGGCGAATTTCCGCTTCTGGCACTTAGAAGACATTCGATTGACGTCAGCCAATGTCTGCTTTTGGGGTAAAGCGGACATAAAGGAAGGGCAGAGCTTGTCCGCTCTGCCCTGACGATCAGACATCCACCTGTTCAGCAATGGCGAGAGCATCATCAACCTCGATGCCGAGATACCGAGCGGTACTCTCTATCTTGCGATGGCCAAGCAAGAGCTGGACCCCTCGCAAATTGCCGGTACGTCGGTAGATCAGGGTCGCTTTAGTTCGTCGTAGCGAATGCGTTCCGAACAGTCTCGGATCCAGTCCGACGCTGGCGACCCACTCAGAAACCAGGCGGGCATATTGCCGAGTTGACAAACCCTGTCCAGAACCGGAATGGCCGTCAAACAGGAATTGGTCAGGCTTCTTATCGGCAACCCGCACATAGTCATCGACCGCTTGGCGGGACTGTTGAGTCAATTCAAACCGCACTGGTTGACCAGTCTTCTGTTGACGAATGCTCGCACGTTCGAGTGCATGGCCCTTTGGGGCCACATCCGCGACCTTGAGCGCAACCACATCGCAGCCGCGCAGCTTGCTGTCGATTGCCAAGTTGAACATTGCCAAGTCACGACTGCGCCCCTCGACGTGCAGCCTAGTGCGGATTAACCAGACGTACTTTGGTTGCAGCGGCGGCTTGGCGCCGGTCAATTTTCCCTTGTTCCAAGGCGCACGTTGGGAAGCAATCGGAATTAACGTCTGTTATCGAGGCCACCAGCATGCCAAACCGGACCGATCGATTGCTGCGGCTGAGAGGCGGGAACCAATCATCTGAAGCAGACATTGCGCCCCTTCATTATCGTCTCATCAGCATTGGTCAGCTTATTGGCTGAATTGTTTTCATTCCTTTGCTTTTTTCTGATCCGAATTCGGCTCTGGCGTGTCGTCGCTTGAGTTCGGCGCGTCCGATCGATCAGGATACTGCGCTGCGAAAAGCCGCGACAGCCTTTCGTACGCGCTCTCACGGTTTGGTGAGGTATTGGTCGAGTTCGCCAGAAATTCAAATCCTCCCAGTTTATGGGCAAGTTCAACAATTCTTGAGACTGCGGCGGTATCACCCGCCAGAGCTTTATTCATTATAACCTCGACGATGGCCTCGATCTTCGGAAGCGTTCGAACGCCCCCGGTGGTACGTATCTTGACCGGTCGATATAGGGCTTCGTTGAAGATCGTCGCCACATTCTTCACCCCTTTTTTGCGTCCTCTAGGATTGCCGGATTGCCCTGGCTTGAACTGCTTAGCGACAGGCGGTCGGCCATAGCCGACCGAACCATTTCCAGGGGCGCTATTGTTTTTGCGAAGCCAATCGTTTGGTCCGCTCATATTCAAGCTCCCACTTTATGATCAGAAGCGGGCGTTTGAGCCGTAGCCGCTAGGGTTTTAGCCTCGGATTGTCGGTGCTCTGCGACCTCTTCGAAGCTTGCCGTTGTCGCGTCCAGGCGAGCGAGTTTGCCCGTGTACACTTGCCAGCGCTGAATAATAACATCGACATATTGAGGGTCGATTTCGAGGGCGCAGGCGCGCCGGCCGGTTTTTTCCGCCGCGATAATTGTGGTGCCACTTCCGGCAAATGGATCAAGCACAAGATCAGACCGGCACGAGGCATCCCGAATGACATCAGCGACGAGCGCAACCGGCTTTACGGTCGGGTGCATCGCAAGCTCATCGAGCCGGCCAGCCCGGAAGGTGTTTACGCCGGCATAGTCCCAGACATTGGTCCGGTTACGGCCATGCCGGCCAAGTTCGACGTTGTTGACGTGCGGCGCATTGCCGACCTTGAAGACCATGACGAGTTCGTGCTTGGACCGGTAAAACGATCCCATGCCGCCATTGTCTTTGTTCCATACGCAAAGGTTGAGCTGATGGTCATAGATTTCTCGTCCTGCTGACATGAGTTCGTATGAATGCCGCCAGTCCACGAAGACGTAGTGCAGGGCGCCGTCGCGTGAGGTTTTCACCGCCAATCCAAGCGAGTCAGTCAAAAAGCATACGTATTGGGTTCCGGTCATCTCGCCGGATGCCATGGCAAATTCAGCGTGGCGAACCCTCCCGAGCCCCGAGACATGACCGTCGATGCGAACGTTGTAAGGCGGATCAGTGAACAGCAAATCGGCCTTCTTGCCGAGCAAAAGGCGGTCGTAAGAGTCGGGCGCGCGTGCGTCGCCGCAGAAAAGATGATGGACGCCGAGAACCCAGAGGTCACCAGGCCGGCTAATGGGCGGGCCATTGCGGGTTGCCGGCAATTCATCCTCGGCTGCTGGTAACAGACCTCCGGCCTCGAGTGCCTCATCCAGGAGGAGATCGACTTCGGGCATTTCGAAGCCGGTTAGTTCGACATCAAATCCGATGTCGATGAGGCCCTGCAATTCGAGAACCAGCAGGCTGCGATCCCAGCCGGCTTTCTCAGCCAGACGATTGTCGGCAAGGATATAGGCGCTTTTCTCGGCATCGCTAAGATGCGAGAGCCGTACAGTGGGGACGCTGGTATGGCCGAGCAGCTCGGCGGCTTTGACACGACCATGGCCGGCCAGGATTTTTTGGTCAGCATCGATTATCACTGGATTGCAGAAGCCAAACCGCTCAATGGCGTTGGCGAGTTGGCGGATTTGTCGTCTCGAGTGGGTGCGAGCGTTGCGGTCATGCGGTTTCAGCGCATGAATTGGCATTTGCTCAATCTGAAGATTGCGCATTATGTCCTCGTTGCTCTGACTGCAAGCCGGGCATCGGCCAATTAATTGGAACGGCCCGTACGAGACTGATTTAGTCGGGCACCGCGAATCGGCTTGCTACGGCCTTTGTAAGCCGAGCGTCAAAGAGCAATCGTCAGCACAATTAGTGTTATTTTTTGCGGGACTTTCGCTGCGACCGGCGGAGGTGGTTTTCTAGCGTTTCTCGATCGACCAGACCGGGGTAAGCCTCCAACACAGTATCAACCGCTTTGTCGTGAATCCGGTATCGTTCCCCTTGCGCGCGCCATTCGGCTTTGAGGGCCCTAACGCGCCCCGCAAGAAACCGAATTTGCCGCGATGCCACGCCACCTCTTGGGCGCCCTCTTTTGCGTTTAACTTTGCCTTCTAGACAATCAGCTAGATGTGCGCGGTCGCTAGGACGTAAGGGCTTGTCTGAACGAAGGAAGGCGATAAGGGGCTCCTTGCGACCTTTATAAATGAACTCCCAAAGCGTACCCTCGAATTCTAGCTCGGAAAGGTCCATGACCAATCTGCCTATTTATGAGCCAGATCATAAGTCGATTCGATTTATATTTGAGTAAACCGCTCGCTGCTCGCGCTCTCCTTCGCACCTCCTCAGATGGTATTTTGGAACGAATTTAGCGTATCAGGATCCGCCATTGTTCCGTCCTGGAAAAATCCCAGATCGAGCCGCTGAATTCCCTGTTTTGCTTAAAAAATTCCCTGATCCGACGAGTAGGGAATTTATCTAGAAAGTCCCGAAATCATTGAGCGCATCGAGACCGTCTTAGCCGCAAAGGGCCTGAAATGGAAAAATTCCCTGTTCTTTTCCCTGTTAGTAGGGAATTGGGAGTGGAGACCGGTTCGCATTGGACTGCGTCCGCCACCACTCTGCCCCTCACGCATGTAACGTCTCATGCAGTCTGCAACGCTTCGCTGGCAGCGAGCCACTCTTCTTCCGCCTTGGCGATCGCATCGACGACTTTGGCGCGGGTCTTCGATAGCTCCGCCGCTCGCGCTGGGTCGCGCGAAAACAGGTCACCGTCAGAAAGCGTTGCGTCAAGCTTGTGCAGTTGTCGCGTGAGATGTGCGAGCTCGGTTTCAGCTTTGGTCACGCGTTTGCGTAAGGGTGCCGTCGATGCGCGCTTTTCAGCGGCAGCACGTCGCGTGTCGGCAGGAGCTGTGCGCGGCTCAGACCTGACCGCGGGTTGCGTCTCGGCTCCGGAATCGCTGAGCACGCGACCCCTGTAATCATCGAGATTGCCGTCGAAGGGTTTCACCGTTCCGTCCTGCACCAGCCAGAGTCGGTCAGCGCAAGCCTCCAGCAGATAGCGATCGTGCGATACCAGCATCACCGCGCCGGGAAAATCGTTGAGGGCCTCGATCAGCGCCGCGCGGCTGTCAATGTCGAGATGGTTGGTCGGCTCGTCGAGAATCACCAGATGCGGCGCATTAAAGGCGGCAAGTCCAAGCAGCAGTCGCGCCTTCTCGCCGCCCGAAAGTTTCTCAACCTTCGTGTTGCCGGCAAGTCCTGAAAAACCAATGGCTCCAACTCGCGCACGCACCTTCGCTTCCGGTGCGTCCGGCATGAGTCGACGCACATGATCGTAGGGACTTGCGTCGGCCTCAAGCTCGTCGAGCTGGTGCTGAGCGAAGTAAGCGACCCTCAGACCGGCAGCACGCGTGACGGTGCCATGCTCAGGCCGAAGCCTTTCGGCAAGGAGTTTGACCAGCGTGGATTTGCCGTTGCCGTTGGCGCCGAGGAGCGCGATACGGTCGTCATTGTCGATCCGAAGCGATAAGCCCGAGAGCACGGGATGTCCTGGTTCATAACCAACGTCGACATCGTCGGTGGCGATAATCGGCGGCGACAGTAGCTTCGCCGGCGCGGGTATGTGAATCGGTCGCACCTGCTCGGTAACCAGAGCGGCGATCGGTTCGAGTTTTGCGAGCATCTTCAAACGCGATTGCGCCTGCCGCGCCTTTGTTGCTTTGGCGCGGAAGCGATCGACGAAGGCCTGCAAGTGCTTGCGCTGCGCCTCCTGCTTCTTGATGAGTTTCTGGTCGAGCAGCGTGCGCTCGCGCCGCTGCCGTTCGAAGGCCGAATAGCCACCGCGATAAAGTTCTAGCTTGCTGCCTTCTAGCGACATTATGTGGCCGACCGCGTTGTCGAGCAGATCGCGGTCGTGGCTGATGACGATCAACGTCGCCGGATAGTGAGCGAGGTGGTCTTGCAGCCAGAGCGTGCCTTCGAGATCGAGATAGTTGGTCGGTTCGTC
>Ga0070665_100005391_pt1 | contig 13199 bp, 6 predicted proteins | sample KBSS13metaG_FD_65862 | JGI IMG/M metagenome (GOLD analysis project Ga0070665, IMG submission 65862) | Switchgrass rhizosphere microbial communities from Kellogg Biological Station, Michigan, USA - KBS S1-3 metaG | ecosystem: Host-associated > Plants > Roots > Rhizosphere > Soil ... | reverse complement strand
TCGAGCGACGCGCGATCCAGCATCCAGATCGTCTTGTTGTGGCCGTCCGCGACGAACAACACTTTCTGATCCGGCGAAAACGCGACGTCCCACACCGATCCGTCGCCCTTCGTGTCCTTTGCGACGTAGGCTTCCTTCACGAACGTGCCGTCCTTCTTGAACACCTGGATCCGGTTGTTCTGACGATCGCAGACGTAGACCATGCCGTCCTTCGACAGCTTGACGCAGGTGATCGTCTTGAACGCGTCGCCGTTGCTCTTGAACTCGCGCTTCAGCGAGCCGGAGCCGGTGTCGAACACCGCGATCCGCCCGTGGCCGTCGTCGGCCACGTACAGTTCGTTCGTCGCATCGTCAACCGCGACGCCGAACGGCCGATCGAGACCGGTGATGCTCGACACGTACTTGCCGGTCTTGTCGAACTTCAGCACCGCCGTGGCTGGCGCCGGCGCCGCCGGAGCCGCGCCGCGTCCGCCTGCCGCGGGAGCGCCGCCGCGGGCCGGGGCACCAGCGGCCGCGGGTGCCGGTCCACGGCCGCGCGCGGGCGCCAGCGACGTGGGCCAGAGGCCGCTGCCGACGTACACGTTGCCGGCCTTGTCGACGGCGATGCCCGACGGATCGTGCGGCCAGTCGTAGCCGGTGCCGGTCTTGGGATCCCAGTTCGCGACCAGCGTGCCGGCGGCGTCGAACTCGAGAATCTGCGGCGCAGCGAAGCAGCACGAACTGCCCCAGGGCTCGAGCGTCGGTCCCTTTTCGTTGGTCTGAAGCGAGTCGACGCCGCGGTGCACGACCCAGATGTGATCCTGTGCGTCAACGGTCACGCCCGTCACCGCGGCGAGAATCCAGGCCTTTTTCTGCGGGAACGGTTTCGGCCACAGCGGCTCGACCTTCATCTCCGGCGCGGTTGCTTTTGCCTGCGCCGAGACCGTCACGAGCGCGGAGGAACCAAGGCCCGCCGCGGCCAGGAGCGCGAGCAGGCTCCCACCAACACAAACAGCACGCTTCATGCGACTTCCCCTCTGATGCGATGCGATAACTGTCGAGGCCGACAAGATTGTCGGACCGGGGGAGTATATAACGCGCAGGGCTGAGGGCTGAGGGCTTACGCGAGGGCTTAGGGCTGAGAGCTGAGGGCTGGGAGAAACGTAAGGGGCGAGAGCTGCAGACAATAAAATGGGCTCAGCGCCTTTGAAGCCCTGAGCCCTTAGCCCTTAGCCCTGACGAAGTTCTAGTGGGTCGTCTTGGTCGGCCAGACGGTGCCCTGATTGGGCTTGGTCACCGGTGCGAGACCCTTGTACACAAACTTTTGCAAACGCTGTCCGCGGTACGTCTCGGTCGTGTAGACGTTGCCCTTCGAGTCGGTGGCAATGCTGTGCACGGCGTAGAACTGCCCGGGCTGGCGGCCGCCATCACCGAAGCTCGTGATCTCGGTGAGCGACGCGCGATCGAACACGTGAATCTTTTCGTTGGCGCCGTCGGCCAGGTAGAAGTACTTCTGCGCCGCGTCCTTCGAGAACGCGATGTCCCAGACCGATCCGTCGCCGCGGGTCGTCTTCAGGACCTGCGTTTCCTTCACGAACTTGCCGTCCTTCGTGAAGACCTGGATGCGGTCGTTCGGCCGGTCGCAGACGTAGACGAAGCCGTCGTTTGACGGTTCGGCGCAGTGCACCGGGTTGCGGAACTGCTGCGCGAGCGGCGCCTCGGGATTGTAGTTGCCGAGCGGCGTGTCGTCCGGCTTGTTGCCGTAGGCGCCCCAGTACCGCTTGATCTTGCCCGTGTCCATGTCGATCACGGCGACGCGGTGGTTGCCGTAGCCGTCAGCCACGTAGGCCTCGTTCGCCTTCTCGTCGAGCGACACCTTCGCGACCTTGTTGAACGCGAACATGTCGTTGCTGCCGGCACTCGCGTAGGCGAAGCCGAACTGCTTCACGAACTTGCCATCCTGCGTGAACTTCAGGATGTGGCCGTCCTGGCCGCCGTTGCCGCCGATGAACAGGTTGCCCTTCGAGTCCGGCGTGATCCCGTGATTCGACTCCGGCCATTCGAAACCCTGTCCGGGACCTCCCCAGGCGCGAATGAAGTTGCCTTCCGCGTCGAATTCGACGACGGGCGGGGCCGGGACGCAGCATTCCGATTGCGGCGGATTGGCCGCGGCGTAGATTTCCTTCGGCTCGAGCGAACCGGCACCGCGGTGGATGATGTAGATGTGATCCTTGGTGTCGACGCCGACTCCGATCACGTTGCCGTACACCCAGTGATTCGGCAGCGGCTTGGGCCACATCGGGTCGACTTCGAACCGCGGCGCCTGCACCGTCCCCTTGGCCTGGGCCGACGCCGCGCGCTGCAGCACACCCTGCGTGAGACCGAGCGCAACGAGCAGCGCCAGCAAGCCGGTTCCTATCGCGACGTTACGCTTCATACAAGTCCTCCATCAGAGACGCGAAAGTATACTACCCACGGGTGGAAAAAAACTCGGTCCATGGCTCAGGGCTGACGGCCAATGGCTCAGGGCCAGGGGCTCAGGGCCGATCGATCCGAAACCTCGCGTCAGCCCTCAGCCCAAAGCCCTCAGCCCTGATTCAGGCGTTTCTGCTCGCCGCGCTCCTGGCAGCCGTCTGGGTCGCTGTCCCAGCCGCTCACGATATCCCCAATGACGTAACGGTTCAGGCGCTGGTCAAGCCGGAAGGACAACGGCTGCGCGTGGCGGTTCGTGTCCCGCTGCAGTCGATGCGCGACATGGACTATCCCAAGCCGCGCGATGCCACGAACGCCGACCTGCTCGACCTGTCGCGCGCCGATTCCACGCTGCGGGACGCCGCGACGCTCTGGATTTCGGACTACTTCGACGTCTACGAGAACGGGGAAGCGTTGGCCGCGCCGCAGGTCGTCTCGGTGCGCGCCGCCCTGCAGTCCGACAAATCGTTCGCCTCCTACGATGAAGCGATCGCCCACCTGACGGGCCCCGGCCTGCCGGAGCAGACCGAATTTTTCTGGAGCCAGGGCCTGCTCGACGTGCTGTTCGAGTATCCGATCCGCTCGGACCAGTCTCGCTTCTCGGTGCAGCCGCGGCTCGCGCGGCTGGGCATCCGCACGCTGACGGTGCTGCGCTACCTGCCGCCGGCCGGCGGCGTGCGCGCCTTCGAATTCCTCGGCGATCCCGGCGTCGTGCAGATGGATCCGCTCTGGCGCGAGACAGCTGCCCGTTTCGTCAGGCTCGGATTCAGCCGGCTGCTCGACGGTCCCGAGTACCTGCTCTTCCTGACTGTGCTGGTGATTCCGTTCCGGCGCATCGGGCCGATCGCGGCCGTTGTCGGCGCCTTCGTCGTCGCGCACTCGATTACGCTGCTCGCGTCGGCATCCAGCCTCGCGTCCGACGCGCTCTGGTTTCCGCCGCTCGTCGACACGCTCATCGCGGCCTCGGTCGTTTACATGGCGCTGGAGAACATTCTGATCACGAGTCAGAAGAAACCGCAGAGTCCGCAAAGAGCCGGCCTTCGCGGCTGGAGCGATTCGACCGCTTCGGCCCGGCAGGCGCCTGGCCCGCCGAAGCTCGCGGAGGCGATTGCGAGCGAAGGCGGCCTGAAGCGACGCTGGATCGCGACGTTTGCCTTCGGCCTGGCGCACGGGTTCGCCTTGTCGCTGGCGCTGCGGCCCGCGTTGCAGCTGGCCGGTTCGCATCCGCTCACGGCTATGGTGTCGTTTAACATCGGCGTCGAGCTGGCGCTTGTGCTGGTACTCGCGCTGCTGATTCCGGCGGTGGCGCTGGTGTTCGGCTATCTGATCGGGGAGCGAACGGGCATCGTCGTGGTGTCCGCGCTGGCCGGCCACACGGCGTGGCACTGGATGGACGAGCGGTGGGAGCTGCTCCGGAAGTTCACCTTCGAATGGCCGGCGATCGACGCGGCGTTTCTCGCCGGCGCATTGCGGTGGACGATGCTGCTGGTTGTGGCGGCGGGGTTGTACTGGCTGTTCTTCGCCGTGCTCGCACCGAATCTCAAATCCAGAGAACTCTAAACTTACATCTCGATCTTCGAGACGACGATCGCGTTGCCTTTCAGCTCGCCGGTGATCTTCACCGCGTGACCGGCGTGAGTTGCCAGATCCTTGTTGTCCTGATTGGCGATCTGCACCACCTTGCCGTCGACGACCAGCACGTACTTCGAGCCGCCGCGGACGCACGCCTGCGTGCATTCGCGATCGGCCATCACGCCCTGACCCTCGGCCGCTTCCTCATGTTTCGCGCCGCAGGCGCTGTCGCTGATCTTGCCGCTCCAGGTTTGTTCGGCGGCATAGGCGGCGCCCTGGGCGAAGGCGAGAGAGATGGCTAAGAGAAATGAGAGCTTCTTCATGAGGCGATGATAGCAGGACGAAGGGCAGGATGGGCAGGACAGGCTGGACGGGCGGGATGGACAGGAAGGCAGAAGTTTTCCCATCCTGCCTGTCCCGCCCCTCCTGCCCATCCCGCCTACGAGAGAAAACTCTTCTCTGCGGGCTTTGCGGTCTCCGCGGTTTCTTCCGAACGTCGCGTCAGAACTGGAACCTGAGCGTGAACTGCACCATCCGCATGTTGTTGGCCTGCGTCGTGATCTGACCGAACGCCGAGTTGCCGAACGACGAGCCGGCCGTGCCGAGTCCTGCCCACTGCACGATGTTGAACATGTTCAGCACTTCGAGACGGATCGATGCCGATGTGCCGCCGCCGGTCCGGATGTTCTTGCCGACGCCGAGGTCCACGTTGTTGCGCCAGGGCGACATGACGCCCGGGAGAATGCGTGGGGCGTTGCCGAACGTGTTGCTTGGCGCGGTCGAGAATGCCGCCTTGTTCAGATACAGGTTGTCGTTCGTGTTGGCCGTGATGCGATCGGTGATATCACCGGACACCAGGAAGTCCTGCCCGGGGACGATGTTCGGCCGAATGCCGTTGCCGTAGAGGAACGACTGTGTGGGTTGATTCTGGCTGATGCCGATCGGGAAACCTGCCTGGAGCGTCACGACCGGCGTCACGGACCAGCCTCCGAGCAACACATTGGCGATGCCGCTGCTGGCGAGTTTGTGGCCCTCGCCGAATGGCAGCAGGAGCGTTGGCGCCATCACGATCTTGTGCGGCGAATCGAGCAGGCTGCGGCCGTACTCCTGATCCGGGTTGTAGTACTGCGAGCCTGGAATCACGGTGTAGTTGTTCTGCAGGCCGGGAGCGTTCGAATAGTAGTTGCTCTCGCCGAACTGGTTGTCGTTCAAGCGGCTGAGCGTGTAGCTGAAGCTTCCGCCCCACAGACCGGTGATGCGTTTGCGGATCTGGAAAATGCCCGCGTTGTATTGCGAGTGCGCACCCGTTGATTGCTGCATGTAGACGTTGGCGAATTCCGGGAATGGACGCAGCAGCTGGCCAATCGAGAGATTGGCTTGCGTCGCGTACGGGCCCGCGGCTGCGATGCCGAAGAACGGATTCGGCGCGGTCCTCGTCGTGTCGGCGACGAGCGTCTGATATTTCGGATCGAGCTGATTGATGTTGATCAGCGCGTTGCCCGATCCGCCCCAGCTCAGGTTGCTGCCGGTCAGTCCCGTGTACCCGAGGGAGACGGTGACGCCGCCGGGCATCTCGCGCTGCAGGTCGAACGAGTACTGCTGGACCCGCGGTGCGCCCTTGTTCGGATCGACGAAGTAGACGTCGCCGCCGACGCCGGTCAGCAGCCCGCTCGCGCTGCCGCTCGGCTGCACGAGGCCGTTCGGGAACGGGTTGCTCATCGAAACCGTCGGCACACTGCTCGTCGACTGCGGCACGAGCGTCGTCGCCGAGTAGCCGATCTGGCCCCAGCCGGTCGTCCCGGCGGCGGGATAGTTCCACGGAGAGAAGTAGAGTCCCCATCCTCCACGCAGCACGGTCTTGTCGTTGAAGCTGAACACCATGCCCGCGCGCGGCGCGGGTTTGATCGCCGGCTGATTGCCTTGAACCGTCGGGGCGCCATTCACGCCGGCGAACACGAGGCCGCCGAGGATCTGCCGCTGCGCGCCGGTGACCGGATCGATCAGCTTGACCTGGCTGTTGAGCGGGTTGATCGCGGTCTGATCGAAGTTCACCGTCTGCTGGTTGTTCTTTTCCATCATGCCGGTCTCGTGCTCGAGCCGGATGCCGTAGTTCACGGTCAGGCGGCTGTTCACGCGCCAGTCGTCCTGCGCGTAGCCGCTGTAGTAGCGGACGAAGCCATCGAGCTGCGCGTTGAGTGGAATGCCGGTGCTCGATGCCTGCGGGTACCCGAGCAGCAGGTCCGCGAGCGCGTTGCCGCTGAAGCCGCCGCTGAACGTGAACGATCCGGTCGAAGCGCCGTAGTTGAGCGACTGCGCGCCGATGACGCGATAGTCACCGCCCATCTTCACGTTGTGCGCGCCGGTGAGCTTGCTCAACGTGCCGTTCGCGCCGTACTGGTAGTAGCCGTTCGCCTGACGGTTGGTCCAGCCCGATCCCTTGTATCCGGTGATCGTCATCGATGGAAACCGCTGCGTGTCGGACATCTGGCTGGTGAGGGACGTCGGCCATCCGAGCTCCGAGACGTTGAAGCTCAGCGGGTTGCCGTTCCGATCGTTCAGGTTGTAGTTGTCGTCGAACTTGTTGTAGCCGCCGCGCACCGTCAGCACGGTCGACGAGTTCAGGATGTACGTGTTGTTGACGACGAACGTCTTGATGATGCGATCGAGCTGATAGCTCGCGCCGACGAAGTCGTTCACGGGATTGAAATTCGTGCTCGCCTCGTGCGTTTCCTGGCGCAGGAAGAATCCGCTCAGCGCCACCGCGCTGTTGAAGTGGTGGTCGACTTTTGTCGTGAACTGGTTCGCCTTGTTCGGCAGCAGATCGGTCATGCCGAAGTTGGTGTTGCCGTTGTCGATCTGCGTGTCCGCCGGCGGAAGGTAGTTTGCCAGCTTGAGCCCGACAGGATTGAGGCGGTTCGCCGGAATCTGGTTGTTGGGGAACGCCACGCCGGTGAGCGGATCCTTGATGACCACCTGCACACCGTTCCGCGTGACGCCCTGGAAGTTGCCGGTCAGCTCTGCTGCCGTCGGTACCAGCACCGTCGTTTGCTGCGGCTGGTTGTCGGTGTATTTTTCTCCAGCGAACCAGAAGAACGTCTTGTTCTTGAAGATCGGTCCGCCGACGCCGCCGCCGCCGTTGCGCCAGTACTCAGGGACATTCGCCTGTCCCTGTAGCTTGGGGATCAGCAGTTGGGACACCAGCGACTCGGGGCGGAACACCGTGTAGCCCGATCCGTGAAAGTCGTTCGCGCCCGACTTCGCCGCCATGTTCATCACGCCGCCGCCGGTGCGTCCCATTTCCGCGTCGTAGGTGTGCACCTGCACTTTCACGTCCTGCACCGCTTCGATCGTGGGGTTCGTCGACGCGCGATTCTGGAGATCGGTGACGGGGAAGCCGTCAACCAGATAGTTGTTCGCGCGGACGGCGCCGCCGCCCATCGACATCGCCGAGTTGCCGACCTGATCCTGCATGCGGTTCCAGTGCGCATTGCCGCTGGTCTGCACCGTCGGCGTAAGGTTCGCCATGAGGAAGACGCTGCGCCCGGGACTCGGGATCGATTCGAGCGCCCTCGTGTCGAGTACGTCACCCGTCGATGCGTTGGTGGTTTCGATCAGCGGCGATTCGCCCGTGACGGTGATCGTCTCTTCGAGGGCGCCGATCTCCAGTGTGATGTCGAGGCCGACGAACTGCTGCACGCTGACCGGGACCGCCTTGCGCTCGAACGTCTTGTATCCCTGTACCGTCGCTTTCACGGTGTAGGTTCCCGGCTCGATCGCGGGAAACGAGTACTCGCCGACTCCGTTGGTGACCGTGTCGCGTGCCACCCCGTTCGCGTCGTTGATCATCGTCACCGTGACGCCCGGAATCACGCCCTGCGCGTCCTTGACGACGCCACGAAGGCCGCCTTGCGAAGACTGCGCGTTCAGATGTGGGGAGTAGGCCGAGAGCAGGGTCGCCGCGAGCAGGGAACAGAGCGCCGTCGAGAGCGTCCGCATCTTTCACCCTCCATCGATTGGCTACAAAGTAGGGTCGGCTACGCGGACGTTGTAGCACTTTATTTACGCAATCGCGACGGAATTTTCACACGTCGCGCGGCCGCGAGCGGGCTGGAATGGCAGGAGAGGCAGGACCGGCTGGAAGGGAAGGAGAGCGAGGATGGTCGGAAAACAGGAGCGCAGGAGAGCAGGACGGACACGAGGGGTTTGCCCTCCTGCCTATCCCGCCCGTCCTGCCTGTCCTGCCCGACCTAAAATGCGAACCGCAGCGTGAACTGAATCATCCGCATGTTGTTTGCCTGATTGTTAATCTGGCCGAACGCGGAGTTGTTGAACTGCGAGCTTGCCGGCGCCGCCCACTGAACGATGTTGAACAAGTTCAGGACTTCGAGGCGGATCGTCGCCGACGTGCCTCCGCCGGTGCGGACGTTCTTGCTGACCGACAGGTCGACGTTGTTGCGCCACGGCGAGTAGACGCCGGGGAGCGTTCGCGGCGCGTTGCCGAACGTGTTGGCCGCGGAAGTCGAGAACGCGTTCTTGTTGAAGTACAGGTTGTCGGCCGTGTTCGCCGTGATGCGATCGGTGATGTTGCCGGCCACGAGGAAATCCTGGCCGGGAACGATGTTCGGCCGCGGCGTGCCGCCGAACAGGAATGAATTGCCCGTCGAGACGAGCTGCGTGACGCCGATCGGGAAGCCGCTCTGCAGCGTCACCACCGGCGTGATCGACCAGCCGCCGAGGATCGCCGCGCTGAGGCCGCTCGACGCCATTTTGTGGCCTTCGCCGAACGGCAGCATCACCGTCGGCGCCAGGACGACTTTGTGCGGCGAGTCGAGCAGGCTGCGGCCGTACTCGAGGTCGGGGTTGTAGTAGCCCGATCCCGGAATCACCTCGTAGTTGTTCTGGATTCCCGGGTTGCTCGAGTAGTAGTTCGTCTCGCCCCACTGATTGTCGTTCAGCCGGCTGTAGGTGTAGCTGAACGATCCGCCCCAGAGGCCGGTGACCCGCTTGCGCAGCTGGAAGATGCCGGCGTTGTACTGCGAGTGCGCGCCGGTGGACATTTCCATGTAGACGTTGCCGAACTGCGGGAACGGCCGCATCAGCTGACCGCGCGAGATCGTGGCCAGGGTCGAGAACTGTCCCGCGCCGGCGACACCGAAGAAGGGGTTCGCCACGTTGGCCAGCGTGTAGTCGGCCGGCAGGCTCTGGTACTTCGGATCGATCTGATTGATGTTGATGTAGCCGGCGGTTGATCCGGCGTTCGAGCCGGCCCAGCTCAAGTTGCTGCCCGTGAGGCCGGTGTAGCCGAGGCTGATGCTCAGCCCGCCCGGCAACTCGCGCTGGAAGTCGGCGGAGTACTGCTGCACGCGCGGAGCGCCGCGGTTTGGATCGACGAAGTAGATGTCGCCGCCGGTCCCGGTGAGCAGGCCGAGCGTGTTACCCGTCGGCTGGACGACGCCGCCTGGAAACGGATTGCTGAGGGTGACGGTCGGCACGCCGGACGACACCTGCGGCACGTTGGTTTGTGACGAGTAGCCGGTCTGGCCCCATGCGTTGGTGCCGGCCGCGGGGAAGTTCCAGGGCGAGTAATACAGACCCCACCCGCCGCGGATGACGGTCTTGTCGTCCAGGCTGTACACCGCGCCGATACGCGGCGCCGCCTTGATCGCCGGCTGATTGCCCTGCGCGGTCGCCGCGCCGTTCACCCCGGCATACACGAGGCCGCCGAGAATCTGGCGGCGCGCGCCGGTCACCGGATCGAGCACGGTGGCGTTGGAATTCAGCGGGCTGACCGCCGTCTGATCGAAGTTGACCGCGAACTGGTTGTCCTTCTCCTGCAGGCCCGACTCGTGCTCGATGCGGACACCGTAGTTGATCGTCAGCTTGCTGGTCACGCGCCAGTCGTCCTGCGCGTAGCCGGACGCGTAGCGCACGAAACCATCGAGCTGCGTGTTCAGCGGGATGTTGCTGGTGTTCTGCGGGTAGCCAAGCAGCATGTCCGCGAGCGCGTTGCCGCTGAAGCCGCCGGTGAAGTTGTACGTGCCGGTCGAGGCGCCGTAGTTGAGCGACTGAGCGCCGATGGTCCGGTAGTCGCCGCCGGCTTTCAGGTTGTGCGATCCCTGCAGCTTGCTCAGCGTGCCGTTGACGCCGTACTGGTAGTAGCCGTTGGCCTGGCGGCTGGTCCAGCCGGTGCTCTTGTAGCCGGTCGTCGTGGTCGACGGGAACCGGTTGGTGTCGGACATCACGTTGGTCAGCGCCGGGTTGTTGAACAGCGCAACCGCGTCGAATGCCTGCGGCAGGTTGTAGTTGTCGTTGAATTTGTTGTAGCCGCCGCGCAGGGTCAGCACCGTCGAGGAGTTCAGCACGTAGGTGTTGTTGAGCACGAACGTGTTGATCGAGCGATCGAGCTGGTAGGTGGTGCCGACGTACTTGTTCACCGGGTTGTAGTTGGAGTTCGCCTCGTGCGTCACCTGGCGCAGGACGAAGCCGCTGATCGACGCCGCGTCGTTGAAGTGGTGATCGATCTTCGTGGTGATCTGGAACGCCTGGTTCGGCAGCAGGTCGGTCATGCTGAAGTTCGACTGGCCGTTGTCGACCTGCGTATCGGCCGGCGGCAGCGCTTTCGCGATCGCGAGCCCGACCGGGTTCAGCCGATTGGCTGGGATCTGGTTGTTCGGGAAGGGCAGGCCGGTGAGCGGATCCTTGATCGTCACCTGCGTGCCGCTGCGCGTGACGCCGTTGAAGTTCCCCGCGAGCTCGGCTGCCGTCGGTACGAGGAACGACGCCTGCTGCGGCTGGTTGTCGACGTACTTCTCACCGGCGAACCAGAAGAAGGTCTTGTTCTTGAAGATCGGCCCGCCGCCGCCGCCCCCGCCGTTGCGCCAGTATTCCGGCACGTTGGGCTGTCCCTGCAGCTTCGGGATGAGCAGCTGCTGCACGAACTTCTCCGGACGGAACACCGTGTAGCCCGATCCGTGGAAATCGTTGGCGCCCGACTTCGCCGTCATGTTCATCACGCCGCCGCCGGTGCGTCCCATCTCCGCGTCGTACGTGTGGACCTGGACTTTCATGTCCTGGATCGCTTCGATGGTGGGATTCGTCGAGGCGCGGTTCTGGAGGTCGGTGACAGGAAAGCCGTCGACCAGGAACTGGTTCGCGCGAACCGGACCGCCGCCCATGGAGACGGCGGAGTTGCCGACTTGATCCTGCATGCGGTTCCAGTGCGCGTTGCCGCTCGTTTGCACGGTCGGCTGAAGGTTCGCCATCAGGAACACGCTGCGGCCCGGCGTCGGGATCGATTCGAGCGACTTGGTATCGAGGACGTCGCCGGTCGAGGCGTTGGTCGTGTCGATGAGCGGCGACTCGCCGGTGACGGTGATGGTTTCCTCGAGGCCGCCGACTTCGAGCTGGATGTCGAGCGCCAGAAATTCCTGCGTGCCGATGCGAACGCCTTTGCGCTCGAACGTCTTGAACCCCTGGACGGTCGCGCGAACGGTATAAAGCGCCGGTTCAATGGCTGGGAACGAGTATTCGCCGACCCCGTTGGTCACGGTTTCACGAGAGACGCCGTTCTGGTCATTGACCAAAGTTACGGTCGCGCCTGGAATCACTCCTTGCGGGTCCTTGACCACACCGCGAAGACCCCCTTGAAACGACTGGGCGCCGAGGCCCGCGGTGAGGGCTCCGACTCCAAAACACATCAGTACAACGGTCGCCCACGTACGAAACTTGCGCATTCAATCCTCCCTGAACGAGGGACAAAAGGGTAATAGGCGCAAGAGTTTGCAATACTTTCGTCGGAGACAAAGTAAAGACATGTCATACGTTGGGCACATCGGAAGACGATCCAAGAACTCGAAAACCGGTTCTGCTACCATCCATACCTACAACCATGTCGCCTAAGGATTCGATAAACACGACTGAACTGCCGCGCTGGCCCGCGCTCGTTGGCGGCGGTCTTTTGAATGTGGCGTTGGGCACCTATTACGCGTGGAGTGTGTTCGTACCGGCGCTCGAACGGGAATTCCACTGGACTCGCACGCAGACCTCGCTCGTCGCCACCATCGACATGGTCATGCTGGCTTCGTCGTTCCTGGTCGCCGGCGCTCTTCAAAGTCGCATCGGTCCGCGCGCCGTGGCGACGATTGGCGGCCTCCTGTACAGCAGCGGCCTGTTCCTCGCGAGCTATACGCAGTCGCTCACGACGCTGTACCTGACGTGGGGCTTGATGGTCGGCATCGGTCTCGGGTTCGGCTACCTGGCGCCGATCACCGTCGGATCGAAATGGTTTCCGAACCATCGCGGTCTCGTGAACGGCCTCGCCATCGGCATCTTCGCGGCCGGCTCGGGAATCTTCGGACCGATCGCGGGCAGGCTCGTCGACAGCATCGGCTGGCGCGCCACGTGGCAGCTGTACGCCGGAATGTTCTTCGTCTTCACGATGGTCGGCGCGTATCTCATGAAGGATCCGCCGGCCGGGTACACGGCGCCGTCGAGCGGCTCCACGGCGGTGAACAAGCCGAAGGCGCCGCATGTCGAGATCCCCACGTCGGAAGTCCTGAGAACGCCGATGTTCTACGCACTGTGGTTCGCGTATGCGCTCGGCACGACGGCCGGCACGATGGTCATCAGTCAGCTGGTGCCGTTCGCGCGCGCGTCCGGTTTCGACGCGGCGAGCGCCGCGTTCGCGATCACGATCGGTGCGATTGGCAGCGCGTCCGGCCGCTTCCTGTCAGGCTGGATGTCGGATCATTTCGGCCGGCTCTTCACGCTCCGCGGCATCATCCTGCTGTCGATGATCGCCACACCCTCGCTGTATCTGTGGCGTGAAGAGGTGGTGCTGTTCTACGTGCTGCTGTTCGTGGTGTACTACTGCTACGGCACGCAGCTCTCGGTCTACACCGCGCTCGCGGGTGATTTCTACGGGACCAAGTATCTCGCGACCAACTACGGCGTGCTCCTGCTCGCCTGGGGATTTGCCGGCGTGCTCGGCCCCGTGATCGGCTCGCGTGTCTACGTCAGCACCGGCACCTATCAGTACGCGTTCTTCGGATCGGCGCTCCTCGCCTGCGCCGCCCTCGGACTCCTCAGCATCGTCCGTCCGCCGCGCGCGGCGGCGCCGCTCGTCTCGCCGATCGCAGCGCCTGCACGTTGAATTAAGAATTAGGAATTAAGAATTA